>Ga0335071_10004812_pt1 | contig 14089 bp, 10 predicted proteins | sample Lox_Sample_15_FD_206724 | JGI IMG/M metagenome (GOLD analysis project Ga0335071, IMG submission 206724) | Soil microbial communities from Loxahatchee National Wildlife Refuge, Florida, United States - Lox_Sample_1.5 | ecosystem: Environmental > Terrestrial > Soil > Wetlands | place: USA... | reverse complement strand
CCTGGACGGTCGCCCTCTTCTCGCACCTGCCGCTCGCCTTCGTACGCGAGCTGTTCGCGGGCGAGTACGGCGTCATCACCATGGGTCTCTCCTACGGCCTGGCGATCGTGCTGCCCATCGTGCTGACTTTCTTCCTCGCCTTCGCCCTGCTCGAGGACTCTGGATACCTGCCGCGCCTCGCGGTGATGAGCGACCGCGTCTTCCGGCTGATGGGCCTCAACGGCAAGGCCGTGCTGCCGATGGTGCTGGGCCTGGGCTGCGACACCATGGCGACCCTGACCACCCGCATCCTGCCGACGCGCAAGGAGCGGGTGTTGGCGACGCTGCTGCTGGCGCTCGGCGTGCCCTGCTCGGCCCAGCTCGGCGTCATCCTGGCCATGCTGGCGTCGGTGCCGCTGGCGGCGGCGGCCGTGTGGGGCGCGTCCGTGGCGGGCGTGATGATCGCGGTGGGCTGGCTGGCGGCGCGGGTGCTGCCCGGCGAGCGGGGCGACTTCGTGGTCGAGCTGCCGCCGATGCGCCTGCCGCAGCTGTCGAACGTGCTCTCGAAGACCGCGGCGCGCTGCGAGTGGTACCTCAAGGAGGCGCTGCCCCTCTTCCTGGTGGGCACGCTCGTCCTGTTCCTGCTCGACAAGCTGCGGATGCTGGGCGCGATCATCCGCGCCGGCCAGCCGGTGGTCACCGGGCTGCTCGGGCTGCCGAAGGAGGCCTCGGCCGCCTTCCTGATCGGCTTCCTGCGCCGCGACTTTGCGGCCACCCGCCTGTTCGACATGGCACGTCATGGCGGCCTCGACGTGACGCAGCTGGTGGTGGCGATGGTGACCATCACCCTCTTCATCCCCTGCATCGCCAACGTGTTCATGATCGGCAAGGAACGCGGCTGGAAGACGGCCGCCGCCATGGCCGGCTTCATCTTCCCGCTCGCCTTCGCCACCGGCGGGCTCGTCCGCGTGCTGATGCACGCGCTGGGGTTCTGAGGACGGCGTGGGGACGCAGCCGGCCGTCGAGCCCTCCCTCACCGGCAGCCTCACCACCTGCCCGCTGTGCGGCCTCGAGTACGTCCCCGGCGGCACCACCTGTCGCGAGAAGGGCTGCCCGGTCGCCTTCGGCGGCTGCGCCACCCGGCACTGCCCCCGCTGCGGCTACACGATGCCCGACGAGGAGCGCAGCGCAGCGGCGCGCCTGGTCCGCCTGCTGTTCGGCGGCCGCGCGCCGCACCGCCACGGCTGCCTCTCGGACCTGCCTGCGGGCGCGGTGGCCGTCATCGACCGCATCGAAGGCGACCCGGCCCTGCAGACCCGCCTCACCGCCCAGGGCCTGGCCCCGGGCGTCGAGCTGCACGTCCTGCAGCGCACGCCCACCCACGTGATCGAGATCGGCCAGACGACCATAGCAGTCGAGCGCCGGGTGGCGGACGCGATTCTCGTGCGGTAGACCCGGCGAACCTGGTCGGTAGCCCAAGCGAAAGCGGGTGTAGCATCTAGCCGCGCAGCACATCCTGAATGGCCCGTCTGTCTGTCGGAGGAGCGCATCCGCGGACCGGTGCGGGCAAGCCCGCTCGCGGCATGCGCTCCGGAAAGGAGCCGAGCGATGGCGAACCTCTCGTTGGAGGAGATGCACCTGCAGTTGGCGGTGGCGTTCGGCCAGGGCACCGGCACCATCACGGTGAGCCCCGCGGCGCTCGCCTTCGCCCTGAAGGAGAGCGCCGGCCTGATTGAACGGGCGCGTGAGGACTGGCGGGCGTCCCGCTACGCGTTTACCGACCTCGTCAGGCGGATGGGCCAGATCTCCGCCACGCTGGCGATCGTGGACGGGAAGGCCGAGATCGCGGAGGAGCACGTGAAGAGAGGGCTCGATACGGTGGCGAACGTCTGCCCCTGCAAGGGGTGAGCGGCCTCGCGAAAGAGCCGAAGTCGCGGTGACGATGCGTCCGCTCTTCCTCGCCGCCCTGCTCAAGGTCCTGGTCGGCGTGGCGGCGTGGTTCTGGACGTCTGCCGAGGCCCCCTTGCCTTCGCACGCGCTGCCGTCCTGGTATCACCTCAGCCTGCTGCTCGTCTTCGGCATCTGCGGGGCGCTGCTCTACCTCGGTGGCAAAGCCGACCCCAGGACGCGTCTGCTCGGCCTGGTGTTCCTTCTCTTTGGCTCTCTCTTCACCGACCGGCTGGTGACACGGGCGGTTCCTTCCCCGGCCGGGGTGCCCGGCGCGGTGGCGCAGCTGGCGGCGAGCGTCCATCTGACCGCGTTCGAGCCGCTCGTCTTCTGGAGCTTCGCCTGGGCATTCCCGCGCGTTCAGTCGGCGCTCGTGCCCGCCTGGGTCCCGCGCTGGATGATGCGCCTGACTGCCGTGGCGGGCGGCGTGCTGGCGGTGGGCACGCTGATCGTCGGCGTGGTGGCGGAACGCCAGTCACCGCTGGCGAGGCTGTGGACCCTGCTCTCGCCCGACACAGACGCGGGTTGGTTCTGGCAGGTGTGTTCCCTGCTAATCCTGCCCTCGCTGGCCCTGCTGGTGGCCAAGCTGCGGGCGGCCAGCGCCGGCGAGCGACGGCGTCTGGGATGGGTCGTGGGAGGGCTGGTGATCGGGTCGCTGCCGATGCTGGTTCACGTCCTGCTCGCGACGTGGCTGCCGCGATACGCCGCCTTCGCCGGCGACCCCACCCGCAGCCGCACGCTAGGCATCGTTCTCACCGTGTTCTCGCTCATGATCCCGGCCACGGCGGCCTACGCAGTGCTGGTCGGCCAGATCCTCGAGGTCCGGTTCCTCATCCGCCGAGCCGTCCAATATGCACTCGCCCGGTACACGGTCTTGGGCCTGATGATTGCGCTCGTGGCCGGGCTGGTGGCGGTCGGCTACGGCAACCGGGACCGGTCGCTGCGCGAGATGGTCGGCGAATCGCCGGTGGCCGTGCTGGCCCTGGGGCTGGTTGCGTTCGTCCTCTACTGGAGGCGTTCGTTGCTGGACGCGATCGACCGCCGGTTCTTCCGCGAGCACTACGACGCCCGGCGGATCCTCGTGGATCTGGTCGACGAGAGCCAGAGGGCCACCACCGCCCGCGACATCGTGAACCTCATCGTCGGCGAGGTCGACCGGGCGCTCCATCTGGAGCGCCTCTCGCTGCTCGTTCTCGACGAGAACAGTGATCGGCTGCGAGATCCGGAGGGCCGGCTCCTCGACCTAGATGTGGCGGGGGCGCTCGGCATCCTCATCGCGGGCTCCCACGCACCCCTGGAGGTGGACCTCTCCTCTGAGAGCTCGCCGCTGGCGCGGCTGCCCGAAGGCGATCGGCAGTGGCTGGCCGATGCCGCCGTGCGGCTGATGGTGCCACTGCTCGGTGCCCAGGGCCGACCCGTCGGTGTGCTGGCGCTCGGAGAAAAGAAGAGCGAACTGCCTTACACCCCGGAAGACCGACAGCTCATGACGGCGGTGGCTGCCTCGGCCGCCCTGGCGCTCGAGCGAAAGCTCAACAGCGAGTCGCCATCTCCCGAGCAGGCGCGGCCGGGCAGCCTCCACGCCGCGCGTCAATGCGTCACCTGTGGTCGCGTGCAGGACCGGGTGCTGCCCGCCTGCCACGCCTGCGGCAGCGCACTCTGCGACGCCCTGCTGCCGGCCGTCCTCTCCGGAAAGTTCGAGGTCGAGCGGCAGATCGGAGCCGGCGGCATGGGTGTGGTGTACCGCGCCCGCGACCTCGCGCTCGACCGGACGGTGGCCATCAAGGTGCTGCCGCGGGTCCTGCCCGCGGCAGCCGCGAGGCTGCGACGTGAAGCCCGCTCGATGGCGCGATTGCAGCACCCGAACCTGGCCGTTGTTCACGCGATGGAGTCGTGGCGCGGCGCACCGGTGCTGGTGCTGGAGTATCTTGCCGGCGGGACGGTTGCCGAGCGGATACGCGACAGGCCGCTGCCGGTCGGCGACGTCGTCGCACTCGGTGTCGTGGTGGCGGAGGTGCTGCACACCCTCCACCGCGCGGGCTACCTGCACCGGGACGTCAAGCCCAGCAACATCGGGTACACGGCCGGCGGTGTGGCCAAGCTCCTGGACTTCGGCTTGGTCCGGTTGATCTCGGCGCTGTCGGCCCCGGCGACGCGCACGCCGATCAGAGCCGCCAGCGTGACGGCAGCCCCGCCGGCGGGGTTCACCTCTGATTCCACCGCCGAGGCGTTCCTGACGGCGGTCGGCCGCTGCGTGGGAACGCTGGCCTATCTGCCCCCCGAGGCGCTGAGCCCTGTCCTGCCCGGCGAGAACGTCGACCTGTGGGGTCTGGCGGTCACCCTGTACGAGTGCACGACGCGCAAGAACCCGTTTGCGGCCCAGACCGCCGCCGAGACCGTGAAGCTGATCGAGCAGGCGACGGTTCCGGACCCGCGCGAGTTCAGGCCTGATTGTCCTCCGGTGCTAGCGGCCTTGCTCGCCGTGGCTCTGTCGGCCGATCGCACCCGCCGGCCGCGAACGGCGCTCGACTTCTCGGGTCGGCTGAAGGCTGCCGCCAGGGAGTTCGCGGCCGGACACTGCTGACTAGATCGAGCTCGCCCCGCCGAGCGCCAGCAGGTCCTCGACCACCAGCGGCTCGCGGGTGACGAAGCCCTCGCCGTAGCGGACGCCGATCCGCTGGCCGTGGCGGCGGCCGGCCAGCTCCACCGCGTCGCGGAAGCGGTCCAGCGGCAGCGGGCCGGTCTCGCCGGGGGCGGGCGTGAACTGGCTGGCGAAGGCCGAGATCGCCTGCAACTTGGTCTCCCAGACGTCGCTGATGTCGACGATGAAGCTGGGCACGATGTCGTGGTGCTCGGTGGTGGTCACCGAGTAGACGAGCTTCCAGGGCCGGAAGGCGGGGCCCAGGTCGGGACGGTAGTTGCGCAGGCCGGCCAGGAAGGACGCCCCGTAGACGATGCGGCTGGCCATGGCGTGGTCGGGGTGACGCTGCCGCCAGTGCTGCAGCAGCACCACCCGCGGGCGCAGGCGGCGCAGCGCCTCGACCACCACGTCCTTCTGCTCGGGGACGTCCGCCAGTCGGGCGTCGGGCAGGCCCAGCGACTCGCGGTGAGCCACGCCCAGGATGCGGGCGGAGGCCTGCGCCTCGGCGGCGCGCGTCTGCGGGGTGCCGCGGCTGCCGCTCTCGCCACGGGTGAGGTCGACCATGCACACCCGCCGGCCGCGCGAGGTCTCGCGGACGATGGTGCCGCCCATCACCAGCTCGGCGTCGTCCGGGTGGGCGCAGACGGCGGCGACGTCGAAGGCGTCCACGCTCAGCTCCCCAGCACCCGCGCGTAGACGGCCTCGTACTGGCCCACCACCCGCTCGGCGTCGAACAGCGCGTGCACCCGCGCGTGCGCGGCCTGGCCCATCTCCCGCCGCCGCTCGTCGTCGCGCAGGATCTCGATGGTGCGCGCGGCCATGCCCTCCACGTCGCCGACCGGCAGCAGGTAGCCGCTCTCGCAGTGGCGTACCACCTCGGGCAGGCCCCCGGCGTCGGAGCCGACCACCGGGACGCCCGCCGCCATCGCCTCGAGGGCCGACAGGCCGAAGGACTCCAGCTCCGAGGGGAGCAGGAACACGTCCGCCAGGCCCATCACCTCCTCGATCGCGTGCTGGGTGCCGAGGAAGCGCAGGCGGTCGGACAGCCCGAGCCGGCGGGCCAGGGCCTGCGCCGAGGAGCGCTCCGGCCCCTCGCCGACCATCAGCAGCACGGAGTCGATCTCGCGCACCACCCGCTCGAAGATGCGCACCACGTCGAGCACGCGCTTCACCGGGCGGAAGTTGGAGACGTGCAGCAGCACCTTCTGCCCGGGCGCCGCGAAGCCCGTGCGGTCGGGGGGCGAAGGCGGGTACTGGGACAGGTCGACGAAGTTGGGGATGACGTCGATGCGCCCGCTGACCTGGAACTCGTCGACCGTCATCCGGCGCAGGAACTCGGACACTGCGGTGACCGCGTCGGAGCGCTCGATGCCGAAGCGGGTGATCTCGAAGAACGAGCGGTCCTGGCCGACGATGGTGATGTCGGTGCCGTGCAGCGTCGTCACCATGCGCGGGCTGCCGTCGCCGAGCATCTGCTGGGCCAGGAAGCCGGCGATCGCGTGGGGGATCGCGTAGTGCACGTGGAACAGCTCCAGCCGGTGCTCGCGCGCCGCCTCCGCCATCTTCACCGCCAGCGCCAGGTCGTGGGGCGGGTACTCGAACAGCGGGTAGCTGGAGACGTCGACCTCGTGGAAGCAGATGTTCTGCTGGAAGTCGCCCAGCCGGAACGGCAGCCGGTAGGAGATGACGTGGATGTCGTGCCCGCGCCGGGCCAGCTGCTTGCCCAGCTCGGCGGCCACCGCCCCCGAGCCGCCCACGGTCGGGTAGCAGACGATGCCGACCCTCACAGGCGCACGACCTGGTGGCCGCGGGCGAAGAAGTCGAGCCGTTCGCGGAGCAGCTCCAGCAGCGCCACCCCGTGGCGCGCCAGCGGCGAGACCAGGCCGACACCGCGCTCCTGCAGCGCGCCGCCGGGGAAGAGGGCGTCGCGGGTGCGGCGCAGGCGCTCGGCCCGGCCCTGGTCGCGCTTCTTCAGGGCGCGCAGGGCCTTCTCGTGCAGGGCCAGCACCGGGTGGACGGCGCGTCCGCGCGCGGCCGCGGCGGCGGCGCGCAGGGTGGGGTCGTGGCGGCCCAGCGTCTCCTCGAGCGCCACCATCTCGCGCTCGATCGCCTCGCGGGTGCGGGCGAAGGCCGACTCCACATCGGGATAATCCTCCCGGGCCCAGCGGGTCACCAAACCCTCGGGGTCGCTCACCAGCTCGGCGATGTCCAGCCGCTCCGCCTGCAGCGTGCGGGCCTGCTGCGGCTCGAGCAGGGTCAGGCTGGGCCGGGGCAGGATCACCGGCCGCGGCACGCCGAAGTGCGCGTAGGCGGCCGCGATCTGCGCGTGGTAGGCGACCTCCGCCGGGCCGCCGACGTAGGCCGCCGTCGGCAGCAGCCAGTCCTGCACCAGCGGCCGCAGCAGGGCGCCGGGGCTCCAGGCCTCGGGCTTCGACTCGAGCCGGGCCAGGGCCTGGTCGAGGGACAGCCGCTCCCGCGTCCCGCGCACCTCGACGGTGCCGTTGGAGAGCGCCAGCGCCCGCCGCTGGCCCTCGGCCACCACGAAGAGGTGGAGGAAGCCGGGCCGGACCGGGACCTGCTGGTGGTAGCCGGCCTCCAGCAGCCGGCGTCCCGCCTCGATCGCCAGCCGGGACAGGGGCGAGGACTCGCGCAGCTCGCGGGCGAGGACGGGGACGGCCAGGGCCTTCAGCTCCGGGTCGGCGGGGTCGAGGACCACCAGCTCGGGCAGCAGCCGCGCGACCAGCCGGCCGAAGGCCCCCGCCAGGGTCTCGCCCGGCCGGTAGCAGGCGGCCACGGCCTCCATCACCTCGTCACGGCCGATCCCGGCCGCCAGCGAGCGGCCCAGCTCCTCGACCACCCCGACGATGGTGTCGTCGAGCTCGATCGCCGACGCCGGCTGGCCGATCGGCTCGTGCCGCGGCGTGTAGCGCAGCGTGCGGAGGGTGAAGCCGGTGTCGAGCACGCTGATCGAGCGCACCTCGGCGAAGTCGTGGTCGTCCGAGGCCACCCAGAACACGGGCACCACCGGCCGCTGCCGACGCTCCTGCAGGCGCCGGGCCACCTCCACGGTCGCGACCGCCTTCAACAGCACGAACAGCGGTCCGCCGAAGAGCCCCGCCTGCTGGCCGGTCACCACCACCACCGAGCCCGGCTCGCCGAGCGCCCGCGCCCGCTCGGCGGCCGCGGGAGAGGAGCGCGCCTCCTGCTGGCGGACGAGGACGCGGGCGACCTCGGACCGGGGATGGCTGGCGCCGGCCGTGCGCTCGGCCGCGCCCAGGATGGCGTCGAGACCGAAACCGTCGCTCCCCAGGAAGGGCAGGGCGCGCTCCCGGCCCGACAGGTAGTCGAGGAACAGGGGGCTGAGCGGCTGGTCGAGCGACTCGTAGGTGAGCGTCTCGTGGGCCGACTCTGACATGGGTCGGAAAAGAGTAGCACAGCCGCAAATCCAAGCGCTGGTGTGACTTGACGCGCGGCTGCGGTTGACACCGCCGGAGGCCGCTGCTAAATTGCGAAATCCCGGGCTGCGTGTGGCCTGCCGCGGCTTTCGGGGGACCAAGGATGACCAATCAGACCAGCCCGACGGGCGAGCGGATCCCTGCGACGATCGGCCGGTACCAGATCATCGACGCCCTCGGGTACGGCGCGATGGGCGCGGTGTACAAGGCCTTCGACCCGCTCATCAAGCGCACGCTGGCGATCAAGACGATCCGCCTCGACGTGCCCAAGACGAGCCCGCAGCACGCCCTCTTCATCGAGCGGTTCTACCAGGAAGCCCGGATCTCGGGAGCCCTCTCGCACCCGTGTATCGTCACCCTCTTCGACATCGGCGAGGAGGGCGGGGTGCCGTTCCTGGCGATGGAGTTCATCGACGGCCGGACGGTCGCCTCCTACATCGAGGAGGGCACCCGCTTCCGGCCGGAGAAGGTGGTCGGCCTGGTGAGCCAGGTGGCCTCCGCGCTGGACTACGCGCACTCCCAGGGCGTGGTCCACCGCGACATCAAGCCTTCGAACCTGATGCTCTACGACGCCGACAAGGTGAAGGTCGCCGACTTCGGCATCGCCAAGCTGGCCGACGCCGACATCACCCACGCCGGGGCGCTGGTCGGGACGCCCTCGTACATGTCGCCCGAGCAGGCGATGGGCGAGCGGCTGGACGGGCGCAGCGACATCTTCTCGCTGGGCGTCTGCGCCTTCGAGATGCTCTCGGGCCAGCAGCCCTTCCCGGGCGCCAACGTCACCGCGATCCTGTACAAGCTCGTCCACGTCGACCCCGTCGAGCCGCTCGACCTGGAGGCGAACGGCCTGGTCCCGGAGAAGTGGCGGGAGGTGTTCGCCAGGGTGCTGGCGAAGAAGCCGGCCGACCGGTACCAGAAGGCGGGCGAGTTCGTGCGCGACCTCGAGTACTGCCTCGGTGCCTGGTTCACCGGCCTCGGCGAGGAGACGGCCGTGCTCGGGGCGCTCGACCGCGCGCCCGCCGGCGAGCCGGCGACCGTGCTCCTCTCGGCGCCGGGACCGGCCGCGGAGGGGCCGGAGGTCGAGGCCACCGCACTCATGCCCGCCATGGCCGACGAGACGGTCGCGGCCCGGCCGGCGGACGAGCCCCAGACCGTCCTGCTCGCCCCGGCGGCTGCACCTGCCGAGGAGCCGGCCACCGTGCTCATCAGCTCCCCGCCGATGGCCGCGCCACCTGCGCCACCGGCGGAGGACGCGACCGTGCTGATGCCGCAGCTGCCCCCGCAGGACGAGGTGCCGGCGACGGTGCTGATGCCGGCGCCGCCGCCTCCGCCGGTCGGCGTCTCCTTCGAGCCGACGCCGAGGCCGCCCGAGGCGAGCCGGACGCTGCCGCCGCAGCCGACGACCCGCCACCGGACGGATGCGGGCCGGGCCGGGTCGAGGACGCCACGGCGCGGCGTGCCGGTGGCCCTGGTGCTGGGCGCCGTCGGCCTGGTCGCCCTCGCCAGCTTGGCCCTGCTCGGCTACGCGCTGTGGCGCCGCGTCCAGCCCCAGGCGACCGTCGCCTCGCCGGCCTCCGTGGCGCCCACGACCCTCGCGGCCGCGCCCGCGACCCCGCCGCCGACGACGCTGGCGGCCGCTCCGATCTCGGGGTCCCTGCACGTCGAGAGCGACCCGCCGGGAGCGGCGGTGCGCGTCAACGGGGCGGTGCGCGGGACGACACCGCTGGACCTGACGGACCTCGCGGCCGGCGAGTACCTGCTGGAGCTGGAGCGACCCGGCTACGAGGTCCAGAGCCAGCGCATCCCCGTGACCGCCGAGCGGCCCTCGGCCGAGCTGCGGTTCAAGCTGACCCGTGCCGCGCCGCAGATGGGGGCGGCGGACATCCTTTCCTCGCCGCCGGGGGCATCCGTGACGATCGACGGCCGGCCGGCGGGCCGCACGCCGGTCAACGGCGTGGCCCTGCGGGCGGGATCGCGCACCGTCCGCATGGACATGTCGGGGTACGAGCCGTGGTCGGGCTCGATCGACGTGGTCGCCCACCAGAAGGGCCGGCTGGAGGCGCGGCTCAAGCCGCTGCCCGCCGCCAGGCCGGCGGCGCCTCCGCCGCCGGCGCCGCAGGCGGTCGACCTCGCCCGCGTCTACCCGGACGGCGAGGTCGACGTGAAGCCGCGCCGGCTCTCGGGCACCACGCCGTCCTATCCCTCGGGCGCGCCCCACCTCAAGTCGGGCGAGCGGGTCTCGGTGCTGGTCCAGTTCGTGGTGACGGACACGGGCGCGGTCCGCGACGTGAAGGTGGTCGAGTCCGGCGGGCGGGCGGTCGACGAGGCGGTGGTGGCCGCGGTCCGCGGCTGGAAGTTCGAGCCCGCCGTCAAGCAGGGCACCAAGGTGAAGTCGCTGACGATGTTCCGGCAGACTTTCCTCGGGGGCTAGGTGGCGAAGCTGGTCGTCAACCCGAACTCGCCGGGACGCCGCGAGATCCTGCTCTCCCATTCGACCGTCCTCACGATCGGCCGCGACCCTTCGAACGACCTGGTGCTGACGGACGGCATGGTCTCGCGTCGACACGCGGTCGTCGAGCACCGCGGGGGGCGGTTCTTCCTGCGCGACTGCCACTCCGCCAACGGCTCGGTGGTCAACGGCGACCGGGTGGGCGAGCGCGGCCTGAACGACGGCGACCTGGTCGCCATCGGGAGCGCGCGGCTGCAGTTCCGGGAGGACATGCTGGAGGCGGGCAGCGGCAAGATCGTGCCGCACCCCTCCGCTCAGCCGCTGCACTGCCCCGCCTGCGGCGGGGCCTACCGCCGCGGCGATCACTTCTGCAGGGAGTGCGGGGCCCCGGTCGCGCACCCGGTCGGCCCGCCGAAGGCGGTCTGCCCCTCCTGCGAGGCCGCCGTGCCGCTGCCCGCGCGCTACTGCAACGCCTGCGGGGCCGCGCTCTCGCCGGCCGGGGACAGGCTGGAGGAGCCGGTCCCGCCGCGGGACACGCGCCCGCTGGCCCTCTCGCCTGACCTCGCCGGACCGGGGATGTCGAGCGGGTCGATGGCGATGGCCCCGTTGCCCCGGCCCGCCGGCCGGCGGAGGGCGGTCGAACCGGTGCGGCGGCCGGAAGCGGCCCGGGCCGGGATGCGGGCCACCCCCGCACCGGCCGGCAGCCGGTTGGCCGCGGCCCTCGTCGACGCTGTCTTCGTGTTGTCGGGGCAGGCCGTCATGCTCGCCCCGGTCGCCTGGTACTGGTGGACGCGCGAGACGCCGCGGACGCCGGCGGAGGTGTCTCTCCTCCCGGTGGTCGCCACCGTCACGCTGGTGCCGCTGGCCCTGCTGCTGGGCGGGCTGTTCCACCTCTACTTCTGGACCGTGCGGGGCGCGACACCGGGGAAGGAGCTGCTCGACCTGCGCGTCGAGACCGAGGACGGGGTCTCGCCGATCGGCGTCGGTCGGGCGGCGCTGCGGGTGCTCGGGTACGGGCTCAGCGCGGCCAGCCTGGGGGTCGGCTTCCTGATGGTCGCGTTCGGCGGCGGCCTTCACGACCGGATTGCCGGCACCCGTGTCGTCCGGGTGGCGCGGCGATGAGGCTGGAGACGGACGGCGTGGCCGGCGCCGAGCCCGCCGCCTCGGGGAGCAGCCTGACCGTCCCCATCGAGGCCCCCTCGACACCGGCACGCGGCGCCGTCCGGGCCTGGCGGGCGGTGTGGGAGTTCCTCCACGACCTCTCGGTCGCGGTCCTCTTCTGCTTCTTCCTCATCACCTTCGTGGCCCAGGCCTTCCGGGTGCAAGGCACCAGCATGGAGCCGCTGCTCGCCGACGGCGAACGGATCGTGGTGAACAAGTTCGTCTACCGCTTCCGCCCCATCGATCGCGGCGACGTGGTGGTGTTCTGGTACCCGCGCGACCCGTCGGTGTCGTTCATCAAGAGGGTGGTGGGGCTCCCGGGCGACACCGTCGAGATCCGCTCCGGGCGGCTGATCGTCAACGGCCAGGCGGTCGACGAGAGCTACCTGCCCGCGCCCTTCCGCGACAGCGACCAGTTCCCGGCCACCGAGATCCCGAAGGGGTTCTACTTCGTACTGGGCGACCACCGGCGCAGCAGCAACGACAGCCGCAGCTGGGGCGAGGTGCCGGAGCGGTACATCTACGGGCGCGCCGTGTTCCGCTTCTGGCCGCTGCGTCGGATGGGGGCCATTCATTGATTCCGCCCGGGTGAATCGGGCTTCGCCCCGCGCTCGTTGCCTGTTTGCCGGAGGTCGCCCGCCGCACGGTAAACTTGGCCGTCGCCGCGGCCCGCGGCGCCCAGCACAGAAGGGGAGATGACGACGCAGGACACGGCAGGCAGGTCGCGGGTGCGCCCGCGCGCGGTGCTGGCGCTCGAGGACGGGACCGTCTTCGAGGGCCGCTCCTTCGGCCGCGCGGGGGAGGTCACCGGCGAGGTGGTCTTCAACACCGCCCTCTGCGGGTACCAGGAGGTGCTGACCGACCCCTCGTACGCCGGGCAGATCGTGACCATGACCTACCCCCACATCGGCAACTACGGCGTGAACCCGGAGGACGTGGAGTCCGCCCGTCCCCAGGTCGCTGGCTTCGTGGTGCGGGAGAGCTCGACCGTCGTCTCCTCCTGGCGGGCCTCGGGCGCCCTCGACGCGTACCTCGACGGGCACTCGATCGTCGGCATCAGCGAGATCGACACCCGCGCCCTGACCCGCCACCTGCGCACCCACGGCGCCAAGCGCGGGGTCATCTCCGCCCGCGACCTCGACCGCGACTCCCTGGTGGAGAAGGCGCGCGCGTCGCGGTCCATGGTCGGCCTCGACCTGGCGCGCGAGGTCACCTGCCAGAAGCCCTGGCGTTTCGACCCGACGGCCGAGACGGCCCGCTCGCGCCACCTGGTGCCTGTGCTGCACTCGCCGCGGGGCGTGGCCCTGCTCGAGGGCGAGCGGCCGTTCCGGGTGGTGGCCTACGACTTCGGCATGAAGCAGAACATCCTGCGCAACCTGGTGGCCGCCGGCTGCGACGTGACCATCGTGCCGGCGACGACGCCCGCCGCCGAGGCGCTCGCCCTGGAGCCCGAGGGGATCTTCCTCTCGAACGGCCCCGGGGACCCCGAGCCCTGCGCCTACGCCATCGAGGCCGCGAAGGTCTTCATCGACACGCTGCCCACCTTCGGCATCTGCCTGGGCCACCAGATCCTCGGCCTGGCCTGCGGCGGCCGGACCTACAAGCTCAAGTTCGGCCACCGCGGCGCCAACCACCCGGTGAAGAACCTGGAGACCGGCCACGTGGAGATCACCGCCCAGAACCACGGGTTCTGCATCGAGCCCGCGCTCTTCGAGCGGCCGGAGTTCATCCTCACCCACCGCAACCTCAACGACGGGACCGTGGAGGGCTTCCGCATGCGCGACCGCCCGGTGCTCTCGGTGCAGCACCACCCCGAGGCGAGCCCGGGCCCGCACGACAGCCACTACCTCTTCGAGCGCTTCGTGTCGCTGATGCGCGCGCACCGGGAGGGGCGCTAGCGTGCCGAAGGACCCCTCCATCCGCTCGGTGCTGGTGATCGGCTCGGGGCCGATCGTCATCGGCCAGGCCTGCGAGTTCGACTATTCGGGGACGCAGGCGATCAAGGTGCTCCGCCGCGAGGGGATCCGGGTCTCGCTGGTGAACTCCAACCCGGCGACCATCATGACGGACCCCGAGTACGCCGACCGCACCTACGTGGAGCCGCTGACGCCGGAGGCGCTGGAGGCGATCCTGGAGCGCGAGGAGCCGGACGCGCTGCTGCCGACCGTCGGTGGCCAGACCGCCCTCAACCTCGCGGTCGAGCTGTCGCGCCGCGGTGTCCTCGACCGGCTGGGTGTGCGCCTCATCGGCGCGAGCCGCCACGCGGTCGAGGTGGGGGAGGACCGCCAGCTCTTCAAGCAGGCGATGGCGCGGATCGGACTCGAGGTGCCCAAGAGCGGCCTGGCCGGAAGCCTGGCCGAGGCGAAGGCCGTGCTGGAGCTGACCGGCCTGCCCGCCGTCATCCGGCCCTCGTTCACGCTCGGCGGCAGCGGCGGCGGCATCGCCTACAACCTGGAGGAG
>Ga0335071_10004809_pt1 | contig 14093 bp, 8 predicted proteins | sample Lox_Sample_15_FD_206724 | JGI IMG/M metagenome (GOLD analysis project Ga0335071, IMG submission 206724) | Soil microbial communities from Loxahatchee National Wildlife Refuge, Florida, United States - Lox_Sample_1.5 | ecosystem: Environmental > Terrestrial > Soil > Wetlands | place: USA: Florida... | reverse complement strand
AGAGGATGGGGTGGGAGGCGGAGGGTGTTCAGAAACGGAGAGGTGAGCGGGCGCTGCGGGTATGCAGCGCTCGCTCCTTCACCTCTACCGGCTGTTTTCGAGCGCCTTCTTGATCGCCGGAGTCTCAGCCTTCTTCCGCAGATCTTCGGGGAATTCCGACATATCAAAGACCTGCCGGACTTCGATCACCGCTCCCGACTCCGCCTTCACCGCAGGACAACGCTTCGCCCATTCGACCGCCTCCTCTTTGGACTTCACATTGATCATCCAATAGCCCCCCACGACCTCCTTCGCCTCGACGAATGGTCCGTCCGTGACGATCTGCTTGCCCCCTTGAAACTTCACACGCGCGCCCTTCAGAAGAGGGTGCAGTCCGTCCAACGAAAGAAGGACCCCTGCCCTCGCCAGTTCGTCGTTGTACCGGGCCATCACCTCGACCGCTTCGGGGGGCGGCATGAAATTATCGCCGGCCTTCGTGTTTGCGGGGGCATTTCCCTGGTATTCGGGGGGAATCATGAACATCATGAATCTCATGGCAACTCCTGTATGGTGGTTATTGTTGGATGGAATGTGCCGAAGCGTTGCTTGTGTCCGGCTTCATGATATAGTCGAACGGCAAAGACGGTTTTCGACAACGGTGGTAAGATTTTTTCAGCCGAGTTCTTTTATCTTTTTCTCGATGAATCGCCTCTCCGGGCCCAGATTCGTCAGGGCAAGAGACTTCTTGTACGCCTCGATAGCCTCTTCCTTCCTTCCCAGGCGCCGACAAAGTTCCCCTTTTATAGAGTAGAGAAGATGGTAATCAGCAAGTTCTCCCTCCGCGACAAGGGAGTCGACAATGGCCAACCCTTCGGCCGGCCCATCCATCATGGCGACTGCCACGGCCCGGTTGAGCCGGACAACCGGCGAAGGGACGATCCGAAGGAGAAGATTATAAAGGCCTACAATCTCCTTCCAGTCGGTTTCGGTTTCGGACTGAGCGCGCGAGTGCGTCGCCGCGATCGCTGCCTGCAGAGTGTACGTTCCGAAGCGTCGCTGAGCGAATGCACGACTCACGAGCCCGACCCCCTCTTTGATCTTCTCCGGGTCCCAGAGCCGGCGATCCTGATCGCCAAGAAGCATCATTTCTCCTTTGGCGGAAGTGCGGGCAGCGCGGCGCGATTCCTGCAGGAGCATGAGGGCAAGGAGTCCCATCACTTCGGGGTCCGGGAGGATTTCGAGAAGGAGGCGCCCCAGACGGATCGCCTCGAGCGATAGTTCCTCTCTCGTGACCGCTTCGCCCGACGTCGGCGAATAGCCCTCGTTGAAGACGAGGTAGATTACATGGAGGACCGCGTCGAGTCTCTCAGGGAATTCCTTCGCCGGCGGAACTTCATACGGAATCCGTCCCTCCCGGATTTTCACCTTTGCCCGGACGATGCGTTGGGCGATGGTCGGGGCACTCGTCAGAAAACTTCTAGCGATCTCCTCCGTCGTAAGACCGCACACTTCCCTCAGCGTAAGGGCAATCTGTGCTTCAGGGGGAAGAGCCGGGTGACAGCAGGTGAAGATGAGCCGCAATTCGTCGTCATTGATCCTCTTATCGATTTCTTCGCCGGGGTCGGGATTCTCCGCCGCCACTCGATCCGCCATCCCGCCTGAATCGGAATCGAACCTTAACTCCCTTCGGAGTTTATCGATTGCTTTGAAGCGTCCCGTAGAGATGAGCCATGCGCGCGGGTTCGCAGGAACGCCTTCGGCGTCCCAGCGCTCAGCCGCGGCGGTGAAGGCCTCCTGGAGAGCCTCTTCAGCCGCGTCGAAGTCGCCGAGGAGGCGGATGAGCGTCGCAAGAATGCGCCGCGACTCGGCCCGATAGACCGCGTCGAGAGTCTCTCGAACTTCATGGAGGGAATTGTCGGCCAAGTTCAACCTACAAGTCGACCGCGGGCAATTCTGTTATCCCGAATCGCGATCGGCAGAGAGCGTTTAATGAATCGGATTGTGGAGACGCTACGGCAATGCAAATGACAGGGGGAGATCACAAAACTATTCCAAAGGTACGGAATTGTGATTCCCGAAGAAAGAGGCAGGGCCAGATCGAAGATCAAAGAGCAAAAAGCAAAGAGAAAAAATCATAGAAAACATCAAAGAGGCGGAGACACCTATATTGTCCCGGCAACTTGGGAGGAGAATTTCTTCTCTTTGCTCTGTATTTTTGATTTTTGCTATTTGATTTTTAATCTGATCATGGTTGGTTGATGAATTGATTTGCCTTCATCAATTGTGCGAGACGAGTGCCCCGTTTTGACGAACGGCGATCTTCGACTTTTCCGGCCCGGTGTGGCGCGGATGCGCCGGGCTGCGGCGTTGAGACACCGAGGCTTCGTCTTTGGCAAGGCGGAACTTGCCGACAAGTTGCTGGAGACCTTCCGTGAGTCGGTTGAGGTCTTCGGCCGCTTTGGCGATCTGCTGCGTCCCCTGCGCCGTCTCACTGGTCACGCTGCTGATCCCTTCGACATTCTTGGAGATTTGCTCGCTCGCGCTCGATTGCTCCTCGCTCGCCGCCGCGATCTGCGACACCATGTCCGTGAGAGTCTGGATCATCGAGACGATTTCTTTCAGCGATGCGCCGGCCCGGTCGGCCAGTTCGATTCCGCTCGTGACCTCCCTCGTCCCTTCCTCCATGGAATTGACGGCTCCCTGAGTATCCGACTGGATTGTCTTGATCATCCCGGCGATTTCCTTTGTCGCCTTTGTCGTCCTCTCCGCAAGCTTTCGCACTTCATCGGCGACGACCGCGAACCCCCGTCCCTGCTCGCCGGCCCTCGCCGCCTCGATGGCGGCGTTGAGCGCAAGCAGGTTCGTCTGATCGGCAATATCGTCGATGACTCCGATGATTTCGCCGATCTGTTCGCTCGACTTTCCCAGTGTTCTCACGGTCTGCGCGGACTTGTTGACAACCTCCGCAATCCGCTTCATGCCGACGACCGTATCTTCCACGACCTTCCCTCCCTGCTGCGCAGCTTCCTTGGCCTTCCGCGCCGTGTCGGCGGTGTTGCTCGCATTCTTTGAGTTTTCGACGATCGTTTTCGTCATCTCTTCCACGGCAGATGCCACTTCGCTCGCCTGGGAAGTCTGCTCCTGCGCCCCGGCGGCAAGCTCCTCCGTGCTCGACGAGATCTGAGAGCTTGCACTCGCGACGGACGCGGACGACTCCCCTACCGTGAAGAGCGTGTCGCGGAGCCCCGCGACCATTTCATTGAACGACCTCCCCAGGTCTCCGATTTCGTCGTTCGACGTGACTGGTACGGACTCCGTCAGGTCTCCCGTGGCAACTTGTGCCGCAGCATCGCGCATCGTGACAATCGGGTGGGAGATTCTCTTCGAGAAGATTGAAATCGTCACGACGGAGATGGCGATCGACGCCACGGCGACAAGGAGGATCGCCCGGGCCGTTGCTCCTCGGGCGGCATCCGTAAACTCATCGGTGTAGCTTCCTGCGACGACGATCATATCGAGAGGCTTGTAGTACCCGAACGCGGCTATCTTCTGTCTCGCTGAGGTCTCTCCTATTTCTTTGTTGATCCAGTCGTACGTCAGCACGGCAACTTCATCGTCACGAAGGTTCACGGCGCGGGCCATGATCTGCTGGGCAAAGTCGTACGATGCGACACTTTTTCCCTTCATCGTCGGGTGAATAAGGAGATTCCCTTTCGAGTCCATACCATAGATGTATCCGGTCGATCCCAGCTTGACGCTGAGCAGGTCTTTTTCGACCTCGGCAAGAGGCCGACCCGAATCATGGCTTGCCTGGATCGATCCGAGGGCGAGCCGGACAACCGGAGTCAGGTCCGATGATACCACCGACTCCATGCTCGAGACCGAACTTTGATACGAGAAGTAACCGAGGACGAGAACAGGAACGACGACAAAAACAAGGGTAATGAGGATGAGTTTGAGGCGGAATGTGAGTCGGAATGCTTTCATGACTTTCATCTCCAGGATTGGTAAAAACACCCCCCCTTTCTGAAAAAAATTCTGATTGTGCTCACGTCTCCGTTCCCCTGCCACTGCACAGACGCCGCAACCCGCAACGAATCCTGGGAGAGGGGGACGCTGCCGTCTTGCAGGGTCCTCGGACTCGGGACGACCTTATAAGAACTCCCTCGGTGTCAACCCGGCACGCCTGTCGACCATTCTCCTTCCAATCACCAACCCTTCAGTGACAAGGACGAAGTTCACGTGCCTCGACCTTCCCATCACAAATCTCCGGCGGCAATGCCGAAAGAGGAAGAAATGCGGTGAACCGGTTGGCGTGGTCAGCGCTGTGAGAATTCACGCTGTGGGATTCTGCTGCCGGAGTGCGTTTCAAACCACGTGCCATCGTCTGCTGTCCTGCTATTTGTCGTGTTGGGTATGAGATTACCTGGATTATCTCACGTTGAGCTCCTCTTCTCAGCGAAGAACTATTGCGCAATATTCTCCATGTGGCGCATTTTCGTCAGTGTGTGCGGGTGGAAAGTTTCAACTGCCGCGAAGGGAGTAACAAGAGATCGCCGTCACCATCAACTTATTCCCGATGGGATCCAATATCTTGATATGGCTCTCTTCAAGTTCGACGTTCAACCTCCTCTCTAAAGGCCCAAACGCATTATGCCGGATCATGGCCCAGCGATCCAATCCGCTTTTCAATTGAGACGCTTTGACAAAGAATTTCTGGTTTTCGGGAAAGACGAGTTGGTTTCCGCGTGGTTTCATCACTTATTGAGGCACAGTTTTTGCAAATTCAACCACCCTGGTGTAAACTTTGCTCGTGTTGTCAGGTCGTCCGGGAGGGAGGTCCAGTAAAGATCCCCAGCAGAAGCCTCCTCATCCGATCCGATGAAGGAGGCTTTCTATTTCCGGGAGGATCGATACGTACATTTGGCCGGCATTATGCCACAGGTTTCGAATCACATGACACAGGAAATCAGCAACCTCTTCGGGCGCATTGTTGATTCAATCGCTCTTTCGAAGGACGGCATCGCGGCAGCGTTCAGCCGGGATTTCACCGGCCATCTCACCGACGCCGTCCGTCTTTTGATAGACCGGGACGAATGGATTGAATCTGCCCGCCGCGAGCTCGCGGTCGCTCAGGGAGCCAATGTCCACGCTTCCGACGTGGCAGTGAAGATGTTGGGAGCCAACGTGGCGATGGTGAGCGGCTTTCTCACGGACGGTTCGCCCGAAACAAAGGACGCTCTTCCCCTCAGAAGAGCGAGCCTCCAGTTGATCCTTCGGGCAGAGATGAACGAATGGAAAGTTGTGCAGGCAAATCTCTCCTGCATTTCCGCGGGGGATACCGGGAGCATGGTCCATTCCACCCCCGGATCGGGAACGATACCGGCGGCGGATTCTGCCGAGGGACGGATCCTCGCGCTCGAAGCCGAGCTCGAGCGCTTCAGGCTTGAACAGGAGCGATTCAGGCAGCTCGTGGAGCTTTTTCCCGAGTCGATCTTTGAGGCAGACCTCAAAGGCCGGCTCACCTTTGCGAACTCGCACGGCCTTGAGTGGTTCGGGGTGAGCGAGGAGGACGTTCGGCGGGGCGTCAACATCATCGAGCTCGTCGCCCCCGAACAGCGTCCGATTGTGGAGCAACGGATCCGCGAGCGCCTCGCGGGAAAAACGGGAGGGTTCCTGGAGTATACGGCCGTGCGGAAGAACGGCGAGGCGTTTGACGCCATGGCCTATTCCACTGCAATCACAAGGGGCGGAAACATCATCGGCCTCCGCGGCTTCATCCTCAACATCACCGAGCGGAAGCGGGCGGAGGAGGCCCTGAAGTTTGAACGGCTCCTTCTCCGGACCGTCATCGACAACATCCCCGATCCGATCTATGCGAAGGATCTCCTTTCGCGGAAGACACTCGCGAATCTTGCGGACGTCCGGAGCCTCCGGGTCTCCTCGGAATCGGAGGCACTGGGGAAGGACGACTTCGCATTTTATCCGAGAGAGCTCGCGGAGCGTTTTCATGCGGACGACCGCTCGGTGCTCCAGTCCGGGGAACCCATCCTCAACAGGGAAGAATTCTCGTACGACCGGGACGGGGGACAGCGATGGTTTCTCACTTCGAAGTTTCCGTTGCGGGATGCCGAGGGGCGGATCATGGGCCTCGCCGGGATCGGACGCGACATTACGGAGCGGAAGAAGGCCGTCCAGGAGCTCAGCGAGAGCGAATCGCGCTTTCGCCAGCTCGCGGAGGCGGCTGCGGAAGGGATCGTCTTCAGCAATGATGGGATCATCGTCGACGGAAACGCCCGCCTCGCGGCGATGATCGGGTGCGAACTGAAAATTCTCGTCGGGAACCCCGTCGCCGGCCTGATCGCTCCCGAGTCACGCTCTCTCTTCCTTGCTCGGCTGAGTTCCGAGGATGAGGCGGTTGTCGAGCTTGCTCTGTTGCGGAGCGACGGCCGGCAGCTTCCGGTCGAAGCCCGAAGCCGGCGGATGACCTGGGACGGCAGGACTATTCGCGCGGTGTCGTTTCTCGATATCAGCCGGCGAAAGAAAACGGAAGAGAGGCTACGCATTCTCTCACTCGCCCTCGAACAGAGTCCCGCGTCGATCGTCATTACAGACACATCGGGGGTCATCGAGTATGTCAACCCAAAATTTACCGAGGTCACCGGATACCGGCTCGAGGAGGTCGCGGGAAAAAAGCCGAGCATCCTGAAATCGGGCGAGACTCCGCCCGAAGAATATCAGCGCCTGTGGGAAGCGATCACCTCGGGCAAAGAGTGGCGCGGGGAGCTTCACAACAGGAAAAAGAACGGCGAGCTTTTCTGGGAACTTGCGATCATCTCCGGCGTCAAGGACGAGCAGGAGAACGTCACCCACTTCCTCGCCGTGAAGGAAGACATCACCGAGCGCAAGAGCGCCGAAGAGGCGCTCCGTCAGTCGCAGAAGCTCGAGAGTATCGGGACTCTCGCCGGGGGAATTGCCCACGACTTCAACAACCTCCTCAACGCCATCATGGGGCAATCCTCCCTCGCGCTCGGTAAACTCCCCAAGGAGAGCGCCGCCGGGACCAACATCGCGAAAGCCCTGAAGGCAGCCGAGCGGGCATCCGACCTCACGCGTCAGCTTCTTGCCTATTCCGGCAAGGGAAAATTCCTTACCGAGGTCCTGGACCTCAACCGGCTCGTCGAGGAAAACGCCCAGCTGCTCGAACTTTCAATCCCGAAGACGACGAAGTTACGGTTCCATCTCGACCCCTCCCCGCTGCTTCTTAGCGGAGACGCAAGCCAGATCCAGCAGGTCATCATGAACCTCATCATCAACGCCGGCGAGGCGATGGGGTCAAAGCCGGGACACATTACGATCCTCACCCGTCACCGTGATCTGCGGGAAAGAGATTCCGAATACTGGAAACACACGCATAGTCCGTTACCCGCGGGCCGTTATGCCGCTCTCCAGGTGAACGATACGGGTGAGGGGATGAGTCCGGAAGTCCTCGCGCGCATTTTCGACCCGTTCTTCACGACGAAGTTCACGGGCCGCGGCCTGGGACTTGCCGCAGTCCTTGGGATCATGAAAGGACATCATGGAGGAGTCCGGATACAAAGCCGGGAAGGTGTCGGGACCAATTTTGAAATTGTCTTCCCGGCCGTCCATGGCCCGGGTGTGTCGGGTCCGCAGGGGATCGCGGCTCCGCCGCCACTCGACGGAGGCGGGAAGACCGTTCTCGTCATCGACGACGAGCCCGCGGTCGTCGAACTCCTAAGAGACATTCTCGTCGACTCCAATTTCAACGTCCTGAGCGCCCTCGACCCGTCCGAGGGAATCGATCTCTACCGCCGCGAGCATACCCGCATCGCGCTCGTCGTGCTCGACTACTCGATGCCGAAGATGGGAGGATTGGAGGCGTTCAGGGCGCTCACGGAAATTGACGACACGGTGAAGGTCATCCTCTGTTCCGGCTACACCGAGGAAGAGATCAGATCCGCGTTCGGCGAGGTGCGTCCGGAGGCGTTCATGAAAAAACCGTACCGTCCTTCTGAATTTCTCGAGCGGATCAGGGGGATGGTCTGAGAACCGGAGAAGGGACCGTGAAACCGCCGCCTCCGTCGTCCGTAGAAAGGGGAACGGAACGGCGGTCACGAAAAAGAACCGGAGGAAATATTCCGTGGATGCCGGCAAGTTCTTTAGTTTCTTTTAGTTCTGTATTTGCAGAACAAAAAGAAATTCAGTATCTTGCGTGACATCATGATGCTGAGCCGGAGTACGTATGAAATCAACTAGCGCACGGCATGCCAAGGAGCTGGTCGAAAAGATCGGCATCGCCGTCGAGAAAGCCGGATTCCAGCCGGCCGTCGGGCGGGTCCTCGCATCGCTTCTCGTATCGGACCCCCCTTACAGGACATTCGACGATATCCAGCGCTTTCTCGGAATCAGCAAAAGTGCGGTGAGCACGGCGCTCAACGCGCTCATGGCCCGGGAGATGGTGGATTACATCACCCTGCCGGGAGACCGCAAGCGGTATTTCCAGCTCGCCGGGCCGGGGCTCATCTCACAGATGAAAAGAAAGATCGGGCTCCACTCGGCGCTGCCGGAGCTCTTGCGGGAAGTGGTGAAAGCCCGTTCCAACAAATATCCAGAATTCAACAGGAGTCTTCTCGAGACAATCGAGTTCATTTCCTTCATGGAGAAGGAAATTAGCGCAGCAATCGAAAAATGGGAAACGCTGAAATTGAAGAAGTCGTAGGGGTGTACGGTCGTTCAATTCTCTCAACCGTCGTGAAGTCCACCCACCGGTAACAGAACCGGGTGCGGCCCTGCCGCTGCCGTCGCCATGACGGCATTACCGGTTCCCCGTGGGACAGCATCTCCTCATTCCGCCCAGAGCACACCCGCTCCTCCGCACAGGGTGAGCCCTCTCCTCCGCGCGCTGCGCATGCTCCGCATAATTCAACGGGACATTCGCAATGTCATTCTCTTCACACCTCGAGGCAATGATGAAATCCGGACGCCGTTTACTCGCCCCCTTCCTGTTCCTGTTCTCAGCCGTGGCATTTGCGCAGGAACAAGTCGTCTTAACGGTCGATCAGGCGATCCAGACCGGTCTGGAGAACAGCAAGGCACTCCACGCCTCCCGTTACCGGCTCAACGCGGCATCCGCGAAGGCGAGCGAGACTGGAACGCTCGCTCTGCCGTCGGTCAAATTCTCCGGCCTTTACACTCGACTCAGCAACGTCCCGCCGGAGGCGGTCGACATGCCGGCCAACTCGTTCGGTCCGGGTTTCCCTCCGACAGACCTGTCGCTCACCCTGTCGCCGACTATCCTCGACATTTACAGCCTCAAGGCAACCGTCCAGCAGCCGCTCTTCACCGGCGGCAAGGTTTCCGGGGCGATCGACGCGGCGGGATACAGCGCGGAGGCTTCGGAGCACGACCTCCGCAAGGACGAGGCAGACCTCGTCTACACAATCACCTCGGCGTACTGGAATCTCTACCGGGCGGTCGAGTTCAGAAAATTCGTCGATGAGAACGTCAACCAGATGATCGTTCACGACTCGGACGCGGTGAACCTCCTGAAGCAGGGGATGATGACGATCAACGACGTCATGAAAGTCCAGACACAGCTCTCCGAGGCGCGGGTCCGGCAGATCGACGCCGAGAACAACGTCACGCTGGCGATGTATGCGCTTAACAACACCATCGGCCTTCCGTTGAAGACCGTCATCGGGATCGGTTCGACGATCAGGACCGACGAGCGCAACTGGGGGGATGTCGACAGCCTCCTCCGCTGCGCCTTCGACCGGCGCCCCGAGATGCTCGGGATGAACGCCCGCGTCCGTGCGGGCGAAGCCGGGCTCGCATCGGCCCGCGGAGGATGGTGGCCGCAGTTCTATCTCGTCGGCGACTACGATTATCTCCGGCCGAACCAGCGCTACTTTCCCGTCACCGACAATTTCAAGGGGACCTGGGATGTCTCGCTCGCCGTTTCGTTCGACATCTGGAACTGGTGGCAGACCGGGTACCAGACGAACGAGGCGCAGGCCCAGCTCGCCCAGGCCCGTGAGGGACTTTCGATAACGCAGGACGGCATCACCCTCGAAGTGACGCAAAGCTATCTCGGAATCCGGAAAGCGAGGGAGCGCAAGTCGGTCTCGGAGCTCGAGGCGCGCCAGGCCGAGGAGAATTACCGGATCATGGTGGGAAAGTATAAGCAGGGGCTCGTCGCAAACTCCGAGCTCCTGGACGCGGAGGTCGCCCTCCTCCAGGCGCGGCTAAACGTCACACAATCACTTGTCGATTACGAACTCGCGATCGCGCAGCTCACGCGGGCGATCGGCGGATAACATCGGTTTCAAGCGAAAAGGACCTCCTTCTATGAGAACAAGAACACGCATCGCACTCATCGGCGGCATTGTCGTCGTCATCCTTATTGTGCTGATCGCCCGAAACCGGGCAACCATGAACGAAGCCTCTCACGGAGACGGAATCGTCACGGCGATCTCGGTCTCGGTCGTCCCCGCGGAGATGAAGCCGGTGAGCCGCCAGATCGCCGTCGTCGGCACGATTGCGGCGTCCAACGACGTCGTCGTTCTCTCGGAGGCTCAGGGACGCGTCCTGAAGCTCGACTTCGAGGTCGGACAATACAAGTCCGCGGGGTCGGTTCTGGTCGAAGTCGATAGTGAGCTCAAAGGTGCGACGTTCAAGGCGGCACAGGTGACGTACGAAAAGGCGAAGAAGGACCTCGACCGCTACGAAGCGCTCTACGCCGAGCATTCCATCTCCGATTCTCAGATCGAGCAGGCGCGCTGGACGTACGAGTCGGCGGAAGCGCAGTATATCGTCGCACGCCGCCAGCTCAACGATACAAAGATCACGACGCCGATCTCCGGCATCGTCACGGCCCGATACGTCAATGTCGGAACGATGGTCATGAGCGCCCCGCAGGCGACCCAGATCGCGAACATCGTCGACATTTCCCGGGTAAAGGCGAAAGTGAGCGTGGCGGAAAAGGACGTCCTCAGTCTCCGCGTCGGCGACCCGGCCGAGGCGGCGAGCGACCTCTACCCGCACACTTCGTTTCCCGGTACCGTGTATACGATTTCTTCGAAAGGAGACGAGGGACATACGTACGCGGTGGAGGTCCTTCTTAATAACCCCCGCCAGCAGCTCAAGGCGGGCATGTTCGTCGATGTCACCTTCTCGCCGAAATCCGCCGGGTCGGCCCTCATCATTCCGCGTCAGGCGATTCTCGGCAGCTTGCAGGATGCAAAGCTCTACGTCGTGAAGGAGGGGACCGCGAAACTCCGCGCCGTGACGACCGACGGTCAGTTCGGCACCGATGTCGAGATTACCGACGGTGTGAAGGAAGGAGAACTCGTCGTCGTCGACGGGCAGGACAACCTGAGCGACAACATCCCGGTCGTCATACGAAAATAATGAGCCTGAAGGAATACTGACATGACGATTACCGAATTATCCATCAAGCGGCCGACCCTTGTTGTCGTCGTCTTCACCGTCCTTGCCGTCCTCGGCATCTTCGGCTACTTCCAGCTTAAGTATGAGCTTCTCCCGAAGATGTCGATCCCCGTTGTGACGATCACGACCGTCTACCCGGGCGCCTCACCGTACGAGGTCGAGAACAACGTCAGCAAAATTCTCGAGGATGCGGTCTCGGGCGTCGACAAGATCGACGACGTCCGGACCACCTCCTTCGAAGGGATGTCCCTCATCATCATCGAGTTCAAGCAGGACGCGAACATCGACTTCGTCGTCCAGGATGTCTCGCGGAAGGTCAACGCCGTCCTCGCCCAGCTTCCGACCGACGCGAAACAGCCGACCGTCTCCAAGATCGCGTTCGATGAAATCCCCGTCCTCCGGATGGGGGTGACGAGCAGGATGGATGCCCGCGAATTTTACCAGTTTATGAAGGATCGCATCCAGCCGAGGATCTCGAAGATCTCCGGCGTCGCCCAGGTGGCCCTCTCCGGCGGCGAAGAGCGCGAGATCCGGGTGAACCTCAGCGCAAAGAGACTGCGGGGCTACGGCCTCTCGATCCTCCAGGTCATGCAGGCGATCCGCAACGCGAACATGGATTTTCCCACGGGGAATTTCAAGGACTCCGATGAGCAGTTTGTCGTCCGCATCGCCGGAAAGTTCCGGTCGATCGACGACCTCCGCCGGCTCATCGTCGGGCGCACGCGGGCGGGCGGAGACATCCATCTCGCCGACATCGGGGAGGTCCAGGACGGCAGGAAGGATTTTACACAGATCAACCGGATCAATGGCATCACCTCAATCGGGATCCAGATCGTGAAGCAGTCGGATGCGAATGCCGTTGTCGTCAGTCAGCTCGTCCGCGACGAGCTCGTGAAGATGCAGGAGGAGTACGCGAAGCAGGGGGTGAAGTTCGACATCGCCGAGGATACCTCGACCTTCACCCTCGATGCCGCGAACGCCGTGAAGCACGACCTCTTCAACGCGGTCCTCATGGTCGCCATCGTCATGCTCCTGTTCCTCCACAGCATCAGGAATTCGCTCATCGTCCTCATCGCGATCCCGTCGTCGCTCATCACGGCATTCCTCTTCATGTACGCGCTCGATTTTTCCCTCAACGTCATGACGCTCCTCGGGATGTCGCTCGTCATCGGTATTCTCGTGGACGACTCGATCGTCGTCCTCGAGAATATTTATCATCACCTCGAGAAGGGGGAGGAGCAGCGGGAGGCCGCACTCCGCGGCCGGAACGAGATCGGCTTTGCCGCCCTCTCGATCACGATGGTCGACGTCGTCGTCTTCCTCCCCCTCTCGCTCGTCAGCGGCATCGTCGGGCAGATCATACGGCAATACGCTCTTGTCGTCGTCGGGACGACCCTCACAAGCCTCTTCGTCTCCTTCACGATCACCCCGACCCTGGCGTCGAGGTTCGCAAAAGTCGAGCGGCTCTCCGACAGGACACTACTCGGAAAGTTTGCCCTCGCGTTTGAAAGATATTATCACCGGTTCTCCGAGTTCTATCAGCGGACCCTCCGATGGGCCCTTGTCCACAAGGCCCGCGTCGGAGTTGCAACGACGGCGATCTTCCTCGTTGCGCTCCTCTTCCCCGCTCTCGGGCTTATCGGGAACGAGTTCATGCCCCAGTCAGACCGGGGAGAGTTCAGCGTCTCGATCGAACTGGAGCCGGGAACCTCCATCGAAGAGAACAATCAGATGACGCTCCGCATCGAGCGGATTTTCGCCGGAATGCCCGAGATCGAGAAGGTCTTCACGGGAGTCGGTTCGCAGGCGATGGGTTCGCTCTCGCTTTCGAGCGACAACCTCACGCAAATCAACGTCATGCTTGTCCCGAAGGAGCTCCGCACGAAGTCAACGACCGAGGTCGGCGAGGAGATCAAGGCGAAGCTGAAGGAAATTCCGGGCTGCAAGGTCTACGTCAACCCCATCGGCATTTTCGGGTCGGCAAACCAGTCCTCGATCCAGATCGCCGTAAACGGCACCGACTTCACCACGATCACGCAGGCGGCGAAGCAGGTTGCCGACATCCTCACGGCGGTCCCCGGCACGACCGACGTCCGTCTCTCATCCGAATCGGGCAAACCGGAGATGCGGATCGAGATCGACAGGGCGAAGATGGCCCAGCTCGGCCTCTCGGTGGCCGACGTCGGTTCGACGCTGAGAGTTGCGCTCACCGGCGACGACCAGTCGAAGTACCGCGATGGGAGCAACGAGTACGACATCCGGATCCGGTTCGACGAGTACGACCGGCGTCATACCGACGACATCGCCGGCATCTGCTTCGTCAACAATCGGGGACAGCAGATCGAGCTGAGCCAGTTCGCGTCGGTGTACCAGTCGTCCGGCCCGACAAAGCTGGAGCGGCGCGACCGCATCGGCATCATCTACGTGAACGGCGAGACCCTCGGACGCCCGACCGGGACGATCATGGAAGACTTCAAGTCCCGCATCGCCGACGTCCAGCTTCCCCCGGGAGTCACGCTGACCTACCTCGGGATGGAAAAGATGCGGGCGGAAGGATTCTCGAGCCTCTTCCTGGCGATGCTCACCGGAATCCTCTTCATGTACCTCATCATGGTCGCGCTCTACGACTCGTACGTCTATCCGTT
>Ga0335071_10004808_pt1 | contig 14093 bp, 8 predicted proteins | sample Lox_Sample_15_FD_206724 | JGI IMG/M metagenome (GOLD analysis project Ga0335071, IMG submission 206724) | Soil microbial communities from Loxahatchee National Wildlife Refuge, Florida, United States - Lox_Sample_1.5 | ecosystem: Environmental > Terrestrial > Soil > Wetlands | place: USA: Florida... | reverse complement strand
CGCACATTGCGGCGATTTTGAAACTGGCGGGGGTTGCTGATTCGGAAGGGAAGGCGGCGCGTGTGCTGGCGCTGGAAATCCGGATCGCGCAGGCTCATGCTCCCGATTCAGACGCTGCGGATGTGTTCAAGCAAAATAATCCGTGGAAGCGCGCTGAGTTTGCGGTCAAGGCGCCGGGGATGGATTGGGACGCGTATTTCAAAGCAGCGGGAGTGGCGGAGGAAGCGGAATTCGTGGTTTGGCAGCCGTCGGCGGTGACCGGCACTGCGGCGCTGGTTGGAAGCGAAGACATCGAGGTGTGGAAGGACTATCTCCGATTTCATTTGATCGAGCACTACGCCACGGTTTTGCCCAAGGCGGCGGCTGCGGAACATTTCGCTTTCTATGGAACGATCCTCGCGGGTGCGCCACAAACGCCGGAGCGGAGCGAGGACGCGATCGCGGCTACCAATGCGGCTTTGGGGCAAGCGGTTGGGAAACTTTATACGGAACGATATTTCCCGCCCGAAGCGAAAGCTCGAGCGCAAGCCATGGTCGCGGACCTGATGGCGGCCTATCGTGCGCGCATTCCCAAACTTACGTGGATGTCGGCAGAGACGAAAGAAAAGGCGCTGGCCAAGTTGGCGGCGCTTCGTGTGGACGTGGGCTATCCGGATACTTGGATCGATTATTCGACGCTGGCGATCGTGCGCGGCGATGCTTTCGGAAATATGCGCCGGGCGGAAGCCTTCAATCGTGCGTATAACCTGGCGAAACTGAAACGGCCGGCTGATGCGGACGAGTGGAGGATTGATCCGCAGATTGTGGGGGCGGTGATTGTGTTTAGTCCGAACACGGAAACTTTTTCGGCGGGTATTTTACAGCCGCCGTATTTTGATCCGGAGGGCGACACGGCGTCGAATTACGGATCGGCGGGTGCGGGAATGGCGCACGAAATCAGCCACTCATTCGACGAACTTGGAAATATTTACGATGCGCAAGGACGCCTGGGAAAATGGTGGAGCGAGGAAGATGCAGCGCGGTATCACGCGGCCGCAGCGAAGCTGGTGGCGCAATTCAGCGGGTACTGTCCGTTCTCCGATCTGTGCGTCAATGGCGAACAGGTGTTAACGGAGAATATTGCGGACCTGACGGGGCTGGTGATTGCGCATGATGCGTACGTGCTGTCGTTGAAAGGCAAAGAGGATGTCGTCGTTCATGGGTTGACTGGCGAGCAGCGATTCTTTCTGGCGTTTGCGCAGAGGTGGCGTCGGGTGCAGAGTGAAGATGCGGTCCGACGGCAGGTGAAAACCGATACGCATTCTCCGGGAGAATATCGGAGCGATACGGTGCGCAATGTGGATGCGTGGTACAAAGCGTTTGACGTAAAGCCGGGGGACAAGCTGTATTTGAAGCCGGAAGAGCGGGTTGGGATATGGTGACGACATTGCGCGTTGCGTTTGTGGAATGGCCCGAAGGTCTGTCGACGGATCATCCGAAGTGGGGTGAGTTGAGGGATTCCATCAAGACTGCTCGCCCGGAAATTTTGGTCACGAATGAGCTGCCATTCGGCGCCTGGATCGCGGAGGGTCGGAACTTCTCTGAGGAAGAAGCGCGCGGCAGCATTCGCGCGCACGAACAGGGGCTGGAGGGACTGATCGATCTTGAGGTTCCCGCGGTCATCTCGTCGCGACCGGTGTGGAACGGAAAGCGCCTGGCCAACGAGGCATTCGTGGTGGAGAACCGGGCCGTCCGTCCACTGCATAGGAAGCAATATTTTCCGAATGAGCCGGGATGGTTTGAGAACGAATGGTATACCGGGGATGATTCAGGTTTTCAGGTGGCAGAAGTGCGGGGAATCCAAGTAGGTGTGCTTTTGTGTACGGAAGCGATGTTCAACGAGTGGGCGAGGTTCTACGGGAAGCAGAAAGCTTCGCTGATCGTGATTCCGCGGGCTACGGGCGTTGACCTGGAGTCGTGGAAAATTGCTGGGGCCATGGCATCGCTGGTCTCGGGAGCATACGTGATCAGCTCGAACCGTGTCGGCAGCGGTAAAGGCGGTACGCGGTTTGGCGGAGGCGGGTACGCCTATGCGCCGCATGGACAGTTGATCTCAATGACAGATCAAAGTCATCCGGTGCAGGTGATTAAGCGCGATCCGTCGGAGGCCGAGGCGGCGCAACGAGAATACCCGTGTTATGTGACCGAGTCGCGGTGAACGGGCAGAGAGATTAGTTGTGGCAGCCGGACCTGTAAGCCGAATTCGCCGGACTGCGTTGCAAACAGACAAGCTGTTCAGAATCAGTCGCCGTGAAGTGTTAATGATGTCAACTTCGGCAGTGACGGCAGATTTTGCGTCACACCGGCGTCACAATCGCGGTTGTGATTCGGTCGGTTAACGGAGAACGCCGATGACTTCCGCATGTGGCTCCGCTGTCAGTCGAAGTGCTTCAAATCTTCCCAGTGCTTGGTCAAGTCGAAGTCCAGTTTGCGGCAGTAATAGATCGGGCCACTCGCATTGCGGGCCCACGGGATGTCACGATCGGCGACGAGCGAAACCGAGGCACAGTGGGACTTGAGCGTCTCGATCTTAAAGTCGAGGGCGATAACGCTCTCGCCCGTGTAACCTCGGCTTCCCCAGTACCAGTAGGAGTGGTGGCCGCTGATGGCCTTTGGCAATCCGAGCGCGGGACCAAAGAAATCAATCGCTCCAGATTCACCGTAGAAATTCCCGACAATCGCCGTCCTTGCGCGTTCTTCCGGAGTCAGTGCGTTGTAGTAGTGCGAAACCATTTCCGCGGTCTCGCGCCAGCCGAAGTTGTCGCTGTAGAGGTCTGGAAGGGATGTATGTTTATTGTGCTCCGGTTCCAGACGCTGCAGTGGGAGATGATGGCAGTACCGGTCAAGAAGTTCGACGGAAAGCACCGGAACACACAGCGGGAGCAATGCAACCAGCAACGCAGCGGCGGCGAATATGTACCCAACTATCAGTCGCCGGCTCCATCGAGTTTGGAACCAGCGCTCGGCGGCAACGGCTCCTGCCGCGAACATCGTCGGGTACACCGGCGCCACCTGATAGTCCTTAGCATGAAGCGCATACATCAGCAGCATGTAGGCGAGAAAGGCCCAACCGAAGGCACGGAAACGCTCCATGGGGGGAGTGAAAAAGAACACGGCGCCCGCGATGACGAAAGCGAAGCTCAAGAAATTGGCCAGCAGCGCCTGGGCGAATATGAACTGAGCCGGTGAAAGTATGACATTTCGGTGGTTGTTGGCAATATTGTGCTGCAGTTGAAGAAATGGGAATCCTCGATCTACCTGCCAGAGGATATTTGGCATGACGATGATGGACAGAACCGCGACTCCGGCCCAGAACCAGCGAGTCCGCAGCCACCTTCGCCATGGCGTCAGCAGCATTCCGACGAGCAATGGCGCGAGGTAAAACGCTAGCGAGTATTTATGCAGAAGCGCCACGCCCACCACTGCGCCGAATGCGATCCACAGGCGGGGTTGGCCAGTCTTCTCGATACGAACCAGCAGGAGCACGGCCGCCAGCCACAAGGGGTAGTCCAACGCGTTGGTGCTGAGAATGTGTCCGGTGCCGAGCACCACCGGGGACAACACAACCAACACTGCTGCCGTAACCACCGCGCGCCGCCGGCCGCCAAGCTCGGATGCAAGCTGCGCGGCAAGCATCACAGTCGCGCCGCATGCGAGCGCAGGATAGAAGCGTATGGCGAGAAGTGACGACCCAATCGTGTGGCGGACGACCCACGTTAACCACGGCAGCATTGGTGGCAGATCAACGTATCCCCAGTCCGGATGCTCGGCGCAAGCGAGGAAATAGAGCTCATCTGCCATGTAGCCATAGCGTCTGGCAAAGCACAAAAGGAAGATGATTACACAGACAGAGATGGAAGCTGCGATGCGCAAGCCTTGTGGGCTTACGCTTTGCGGGGCCAAGGCCGGATGTGGCAGCGCAGCCGCCGCCACAGCGTCTTTACCGTCATCGTTCATAAACGCACAATTGTAGTCTGCTGGTTCGAGTCTGAGGAACGATGTTTCCTAATGTGCGCACGCCTCTGAGTAACTGAACCAAGTTCTCCAAGTCATACGCCTTCCGCCGCCGACGTGAGATGACAGCGTGGAACCTAAACAAGGTGCAAAGAAGGGTGCTGAGGTGAAACCTCAGCGGTCCTGTCCGAATCGATGTGATCGACAGATGGTCGGCCACTCGGAAGTCGTTCGCTTCAAAATCGTTCACCCCTTGTGCAAGTCCCGGTGCATCGATGATCGCAGTCTTCCGGGGAGAGATCGGGCGAGGAAGATCATCATTTCCTTGTAGAAGTGCAGGGAAATGCGTCGCACCGGCGTCACAATCGCATTTGCAGGGTCGTAAGTATATGAAAACAAAGGTATGTGGCAGCCGGACCTGTAAGCCGAATTCTGTCCACCTTGCGGTGGGACGGCCATTCCTCTGGGCCGTGCATTGCTGCGCGGCTCTAGCGACCTACCCGAAGGTTTGACGCACCGAGCCGGCACGTGCACACGACCGAAGCCGCGTGCTTCCTCCCTATTTGGTCTTGCTCCATGTGGGGTTTGCCCTGCCCGCGGCATTACTGACGCGGCGGTGCGCTCTTACCGCACCTTTTCACCCTTACCCCGTTGCCGGGGCGGTATGTTTTCTGTGGCACTTTCCGTCCATCAGTCTTGAAACTGACGTCCCGGACGTTATCCGGCACACTGCTCTGCGGAGTTCGGACTTTCCTCCCTCGACGTCCGAAGACGCGAGAGCGACCGTCCGGTCCAGCTGCCTACAGATTGATTATAGCGAAGTGAGATTGCGGGCCCGCCGTTTCGAAGCCACGAGACAAGTCCGGGCCTGACGAATCCACGGCAACAGGGCGAAGTTGGCTGTAAACTAGCGTCTGGGCCGGATGCCAACTCCCAGGGAATCTACTGGCGTTCGGGCTTTACCGGGCTCCTCATGCATCTCGCCGAATCGATCAAGATTGCGTTGCGCTCGCTGTGGGCGAACAAGCTGAGGTCTGTTTTGACGCTGCTGGGCGTGGTGATCGGGATCGCGTCGGTGATCGCGGTGGTCACATTCGTGTCGGGCATCAACGACTACGTGGCCAAGAAGATCTTCAATCTTGGGGCCGACGTGTTCATCGTGACGAAGATGTCGGCGGTGGAGACGAATGTCGAAAAGTTCCTGGAGGCGGAGAAGCGCAAGAACCTGGAGATGGAAGATTACCAGGCGGTGCTGGAGGCCTGCCGGCATTGCGACTATGTGGGGGCCTTGGAGCAGACCGGTGGCAAGGTGAAGCACAACGAGCAGGCCATCAACGATACGAACGTGCAGGGAATCACGCCGTCGATTGCAACGATTCTTGACACAGATCTGACGGCCGGACGGATGTTGAACGAAACCGACCTGAACAACCATCTGCAGGTTGCGGTGGTGGGCACGGACATTGTGGAGCACTTGTTGCCCGGGATCGATCCGCTGGGACAGGAAATCAAGATCGATGGCTGGACCTACCAGGTGATCGGGGTGGGCAAGAAGAAAGGCAAGACGCTGGGACAAAGCGCGGACAATTATGCGCTGATTCCGATCACGGTGTACCTGAAAGAGTATGGCACGCACAATAACAGCATTCGGATATGGGGCAAAGCGTCAGCAACGGGAGTGCCGCTGAATCAGGCGATTGATGAGGCACGGTCGGCGATGCGGGTGCACCGGCACGATCAGCCGGGCAAAGACGACAGCTTTGAGATCGAGACGAATGCCAGCCTGCTGGGAATCTGGGCGGGGCTGAGCAACACCTTTTTCATGGCGACGATCGGGATCGCCGCAGTGTCGCTGGTGGTGGGCGGCATCGTCATTATGAACATCATGCTGGTCAGCGTGACGGAGCGGACGCGCGAGATCGGGATTCGCAAGGCACTGGGAGCGCGGCAAGATGATGTGCTGTTGCAGTTTCTGATCGAGTCGGTGATTCTGTCGCTGATTGGCGGGGCGATCGGGGTGCTGTCTGGGATTGGATTTGCAGAAGTAGTGACGGCGCTGATCGGAATGCCGTCGTCGATCAAGATATGGGCGGTGCTGGCGGGATTATTTGTGGCGGCGACGGTGGGCGTGTTTTTCGGAGTGTATCCGGCGCGGAAAGCGGCGAAGCTGGATCCGATTGTGGCGCTGCGGTTTGAAATGTAAAAACATTGAATCATTGAGCATTGAGTGATTGAGTCATTGGATATCTGGCTTACTGACTGAACTGCTGAACGAGTGAGTGACGCGATTCCTTATGCGCAAGTCTGAATTTGGCGAAATCGTGCAGATGGCTACGGACACGATCCGTGGCAACAAGCTGCGCTCGGCACTGACGGTGCTGGGAATCGTCATCGGGGTGGCGGTGGTGATTGGAGTGTCGTCGATTGGGCGCGGGCTCGACGACAACGTGCGCGAACTCGTAGCCAGCATCGGATCGAACGTCATTTTCGTGTTCCACCTGGACTTCTTCACCTTTGGGCGCATGACCGACGAAATGCGGACGCGCAAGGAACTCACCTATGACGATGCGCTGGCCATGCGTGATCTGCCGCACGTCAAAGCGGTGTCGGCGGGATTGCGGCTCTTTCGTCCCGAGCTTGGAATTGGCACCTACGCGGTGAAGTATCAGGACAAGAAAGTGAAGAACACGATCCTTGAAGGGGATATGGCGGAGGCCAAGGACGTCTTCGACTTGCCCATGGCCAGCGGGCGCTGGTTCAGCGACTTCGATGACGAGCATCACTCGCCGGTCGTGGTGATCTGCTACGAGACGCAGCATGAGTTATTCGGCGACCAGGATCCGCTGGGGAAAGAGATCAACATCGAGGGCCGGCTGTTCGAGGTGATTGGCACGGTGACGAAGATCAAATCGGTGTTTGGCGGGGGGAAAGATCCCAACGACAATCGCGTCATCCTGCCGCTGAAGACGTTTAAGACGCTACATCCGGAAATGAAGCAGCACGTGATCAGCGTCAAGGCCACGTCGCACGATGATATGCCGAAAGCGATGGACGAGATTCGGGAATTGCTGCGGCGGCGGCGAAAAGTTGCGTTCGACAAGCCGGACAACTTTGCGGTGATGACCTCGGAGTCGATTTCCGATTTCTGGAACCAGCTTACGGGCGCGCTGTTCGTCGGGATGTTTGCCATCTCGAGCGTGGGACTGGTGGTGGGCGGGGTGGGCGTGATGAATATCATGCTGGTCAGCGTGACCGAGCGAACGCGCGAAATCGGCGTGCGCAAGGCCATCGGCGCGCGCAAGAATGACATCCTGCTGCAATTCACGCTGGAAGCGATCATGTTGACGGCAGTGGGCGGAGTGATTGGAATTCTGACGGGCGCGCTGGTCGTGTGGGGGATTCCTTTAATATGGCCGTCACTGCCGGCGCGCATGTCGATGTTCTGGGTCTCGTTCGGATTCAGTTCGGCTGCAGGCGTGGGGCTGGTGTTTGGAATCTATCCGGCGTGGAAGGCGGCGAATCTCGATCCCATCGAGTCGCTGCGGTATGAATAGGCTGTCAGCGGTCGACTGTATGCCGTCAGCGTTGAGTGCTGAAAGTCCACGGTCGCAGGGTGCATGATCCACGGCATCGTCAGGGTTCTCCAGATCGTCTCGGTGATCGGGTGCGCTTCGAGCGTTTTCTACTATCTGCTCTGCTTGTGGGGCGCCAGTACATTCTTGCGAGAGCGGAAGGTGGCACTTTTGCGCTCTGCCGGCACCTTCACGCCACCTATTTCGATTCTCAAACCGCTGAAGGGTATCGACCCTGAAATCTACGAGAGCTTCCGCAGTCATTGCCTGCAGGACTATCCCGAGTACGAAATTATTTTTGGCGTCAGCGATCCACAGGACGCGGCGGTGGCGAGTGCGGAGAAACTGCAGCGCGAGTTTCCGCAGCGCAAGATACGGCTGATCGTGTGCCCCGAGATTCTTGGGGCGAATGTGAAGGTGAGTAATCTGCAGCAGATGGTGTCGGCGGCGCGCTATGAATACTTGATCGTCAATGACAGCGATATTCGGGTGGAGCGGGACTATCTGCGGCGCGTGCTGGCACCGCTAGCCGATGCGCACGTGGGGATGGTTACTTGCTTGTATCGCGGGATCGCGTCGAAGACGCTGGGCTCGCGGCTGGAGGCGCTGGGGATCGCCACGGATTTTTGCGCGGGTGTGCTGACGGCGCGGCAACTGGAAGGCGGCATTCACTTTGGACTGGGCTCAACGCTTGCTTTTCGGCGTGGCGACCTGGAGAAGATTGGCGGATTTCGGGCGATCGTCGACTATCTTGCGGATGACTATGAACTGGGGAAGCGCATTGCCGACCTGGGCCGGCGCGTGACATTGTCGGAGGTCGTGGTTGAAACGCATCTTCCGGAGTACGACTTGCATGCGTTCCTGGCGCATCAGTTGCGCTGGGCGCGGGGAGTGCGCGATTCGCGGGCAGGAGGATATTTTGGATTGGTGTCGACGTTTGGATTGATGTGGAGTGTGCTGTTGGCGGTCTCTGCTTACGCCGTTCCCTGGACATGGGCGGTGATTGCAGCGACGTTGCTGCTGCGTTTCTTGGTGGCGTTCGTAGTCGGCGGGGGAATTCTAGGAGATCGGCAGGTGCTGCGATTTTACTGGCTTATTCCTTTGCGCGACCTGATCGCGGTTGGAGTCTGGGTGGCGAGTTTTGCGGGACATACTGTGACGTGGCGCGGCGATCGATTCTTGCTGAGCAACGGGAAGCTGTCGCGGATTTCGTAACTTAAATCAAGAGCGCTCAAGTGGCGCGATTTTCCCGCCTTTGCCGAAGCGGTACATTTCTCCGCGCCAATAGAAGTTACGGCTGGTGTAGCTGAGGATCCAGGCAACGAAGCCGAAGAGGTCGCGAACGGGATAGAGCCAGCAGAGAAAAACGGCGCGCGGATCGCGCGCGACTCCCCAGCCCACGGCGACCGATTGGATCATTCGATTCACGCAAGAGAGAACGAACAGGCCGACACCCAGCCGCCAGTTTCCAAGGGCCGCTCCGGCGAATAATCCCAGAAGACCAAAAGGAACGGCGTAAGTGAGCCCCGTGCCCGCGTGTCCTGCGGGACGTGAGTAGCGGGTGCTCTTCATCCAACGAAGCTGATCGCCGAGGGTACGGAGCGCAGATCGCGCCGTGAGCACGTTGCGGACGATGTAGTGGGAGAGAACAACGTTGTAGCCTTTCTGCCAGATGCGGTTGCCCAGTTCGAAATCATCGGAGTAGTAATCGCGCACGGCGGAGATGCCGCCGATGGCGTCGAGCGCATCGCGGCGCACGGCCATGGCGGGCCCGAGGGCGAAGCGCATGCCTTCCATCATGTCGGCGACCATGACACCGGAAGCCATCTCGACGGAGAGTCCGAGGGCTTCGAGCGACGACCAGAAGTCGGCGGCGGGTATGCCACGATACAGGCAGGTGACCATTCCGACTTCGGGGTCGAGCAGAGGCGGAATGGTATTGCGGAGAAAATCTGGAGCGACGCGGACGTCGCTATCGCTGATGATGAAATACGAATGGGACGAAGCGGCGATCATCTTGTCGAGTGAGAATACTTTGGCGCTGGGCCATTGCGGCGGGCCGGAAAGAATCATCCGGCTGGGGATGTGGGGAAATTTGGCGCGAACTTGCTCCGCGATCTGGGCCGCCGGGTTGGCCATGTCGCGCGCACCGAAGATGATTTCGTAGTGGGGGTAATCCTGCTGAAAGAAACTGGCGAGATTTTCCGCGAGTTGTTCTTCCATGCCGTGGACGGGTTTGAAAATCGTTACCGGAGGAAGATCGGATATTGGAGTAGACGTGGCTTTCTGGCGTGCGGACTGTGTGTGATTCAGGTAGCGCGAAGTCGCCAGCAGAGCCATGGCGAGATAGATGGTGGAGGTAAACGAGCCTGCCAGCGCGAGATAGAGGAACGCTCGCCAAACGAGATCAACTCCGTGAGCAGTCATCACGCCGGCGATCATTAGGATGCACGATTATACCGGGTTGAAGGAGTAGCGGCGGGGCGGGGTCACGGAGCTTGATTGGTGAAGATGGACTTGCCGCCGCTGCGCGCCAGCAGGAACTGAGGATGGCCTTTCAGTTCTTTGGGATCATCCTGATCGGTCCACATAAACACTCGCGCAGATCCGGCCCAAAGCGCGTCAAACGACTGCTGGGTTTCGAAGACGTGAGGGGCGTCAGGAAATTTCTCGCCATACCAGAGATTGCCGCTGGGCTCGTGCAAAACGCGCAGGGGAACGTGGGTGTAGAAGTTGAGGGTCGAAGCCTCGTGGTATTGGCCATCAACGACAATCAAGTCTCCCGGCTTATATTCGTTCTCGATGGCAACGGCCAAATCGTAGGAAGAGAGAATCGGGGAGAAGCGGGCGAACGACACGTGAACACAAGTGAGAAGGACGATCATCATGCAGGAAAGGGCAGCGTTTCCCCACACCGGACGACGTTTCCGCCGCAACCACCAGTTCACGGCAGTACCCAGCAGCACGCCTAAGGAGGCGCCCAACAGCGGGCCGCGAAAGAGTCCAAGTGCGTCGGTGGTGAAGTCCAACACGTGGCCGAGAGAGAAATCGTAATCCTGGGGATTCTTTTTCAGCAGATCAGAGAGATCCACTCCGGCCGGCGGTTGATGCGTGTGCGACCACAGGATCAGCCCGATCGCTCCGGCGATCAGACCAACGATCATCAGCACCAGAGAAGAGATTCGACCGGCGCGACGAATGGAGTCCGGGGAGTCCGGCGCACTTTCTTTGGCCAGCCAGCCTCCGGTGAGGAGAGCGATGCCGGGCAAAGCGGGGATGGTGTAGTACTCCTGACGCGTCGAAAAGCTGAAAAAGAGCAGGATGACGAGCGCCCAGAGGAGAAAGAGAAGATTGCAGCGCTGACGGCGGTCGAGCGACGTCAGCGAGGTCCAGCGCACGGGGACATCTCTTAATGCCTGGGGAAGAAAGACGGTCCAGGGGATAAGCCAGAGCAGCAGAAAAGCCCAGAACAGAAACAGTGGGACGGTATCGAAACCGGGAGGCTGACGCGTGCCGAGGAAGCGGCGGACGTGTTCATTAATGAAATAGAACCACAGAAAACCCTGAGCGCGTCCCTGGGCCGGGTTACGGATGGCCGCGAGAACGTGCCAGGGAGCGGCGAGTAGAAAGAAGATCAGAGCGCTGGAAAGAAGCCGTAGCTTCCAGATGTGACGGAGATTCCGCGTGAGCAGCAGATAGAGGCCGATGGTGGCGATGGGAAAGACCAGTCCAATCAGGCCCTTGGTCAGGACATTGAGAGCACAGGCCGCGGCAAATCCCCAGCAGGTGAGACGAGAAGGGGGATCCTCCTCGAGGGACCGCAAGAAGAAGTAGTAAGAGAAGACCAACCAGAGGCCGACGGAAACGTCGGGGATCAGGAAGCGGGTGAAGATGTATGGACCGATCGAGGTGCTGAGCGCGAGAGCGGAGTAGAAACCGCCACGTTCGCCGAAAGCATAGATGCCCAACCAATAAGTGGCGAGGACGAGTACAAGAAAACCTAACATCAGCGGCAGCCGAGTGCTCCAATCGCTGATGCCAAAGACTTCGTAACTCGCGGCGAGACCCCAGTACATGAGCGGAGCTTTTTCGAGATAGCGCAAACCGTTGGTGTAGAGCGTGACCCAGTCGTGGCGAAGGATCATCTCGCGCGCAGCCTCGGCATGAATGGTGTCGACGTCATCCATGAGAGGAGGAGTGAACATCCCCGCGAAGTAGATGGCAAACCAGAGGGCGATCAGGATCAGCAGAGAGATCGCAGTCATGTGCCGTCCGGAGTTGGAGAAGTTGGACGCAGCGTGGCCGGACGGATCTGGCGAGGACTGGGTGGAGATCATGCGGGTGTGCGCAGGCTGATTATAGGGGGAGTTGAGAGGGACGATCAAACAAGGGGACGATGTTCGTTTGAGGAACGGGCGGGATCGGCATCAAGGGCGGCACGGATCTTGGCCGAGAGCTGCTTCAAGGTATAGGGCTTTTGCAGGAAGTTGGTATCGAGATCGAAGACTTTGTGGTCAAGGACGGTCTTTCCGGCGTAGCCGGAGACGAAGAGCAGCTTGGTCGAGGGCCGGAGCGCGTGAATTTCCGTAGCCATTTGTCCGCCGCTCATGTTGGGCATGACAACGTCGGTGACCGTAAGGTGAATCGGATCGGGATATTGTTTAGCGAGGGCCAGGGCTTCGACGCCGTCGGTGGCCTGCAGCACGCGATAGCCTTGGCGCTTCAGGAACTCCGCGGTGGCGTCGCGGACGGCAGGTTCGTCCTCGACCAGGAGAATGGTTTCGGAGCCGCTGGAGGCGTTTTGTGGAGGAGCGGCCTCATGCTGTAAAGGCCGACCGCTGGCCGCGACACACGGGAAATAGATTTTGAAAACCGTACCCATGTTGGACTCACTGTAGGCCCAGATGAATCCGTTGTTCTGCTTGACGATTCCGTAGACGGTGGCGAGGCCGAGTCCCGTGCCTTCGCCGAGAGGCTTGGTGGTGTAGAACGGTTCGAAGATGTGAGGCAGATGCTCAGGCGGAATGCCGCTGCCGCTGTCGCTTACGGTGATGCGCACGTAGCGGCCAATGGGGATCATCGCGTTTTTGCAGTGGATGTAATTCTCATCCAGCAGGACGTCGGAGGTTTCGACGCGGAATGAGCCGCCTTCAGGCATGGCATCGCGAGAGTTGGCGGCGAGATTCATCAGAATTTGTTCAATCTGTAGAGGATCGACTCGAACCCGCCCTAAACTCTGCCCGGGAGTAAAGGTGAATTCGATATCCTCGCCGATGAGGCGTGGAAGCGTCTTGGCGATCCGCCCGATGACGCCGTTCATTTCGACGACTCGCAGGGCTTGTGGCTGCTTCCGGCTGAAGGCGAGCAACTGGCCGGTGAGCTCTGCGGCGCGGCGCGCGGCCAGAAGGATTTCGTGAAGTTTGCCTTCGATGCCGCTGCCTTCCGGGACGGAATCGAGAGCCAGTTCTGCGTAGCTGGTAATGATGGTGAGCAGATTGTTGAAGTCGTGGGCAACGCCGCCCGCGAGCTGTCCGACGGCGTCCATTTTTTGGGACTGCCGGAGCTCGGCCTCAAGGTGCATGCGCTCGGTAAGATCGCGGCCATTGGAAATGAAGTGCGTGATGCGGCCTTCGGCGTCGCGGACGGGGGAGATGCTCTCCTCCACGTAATAGCGCTCACCATTCTTTTTGCGATTGACGAGAATGCCGCGGTAGACGCTTCCGGAAAGAATGGTTTGCCAAAGGTCCTGATAAAACTCGGAAGGTTGCTCGCCGGACTTCAGCATGCTCGGCGTTTTCCCGTACACCTCGTCGCTGCGGTATCCGGTGAGGGCCTCGAAAGCGGGATTGGCGTATTCGATGATGCCGTGGCGGTCAGTAATCAAGACCATATCGGGAGACTGCTCGACCGCGCGCGACAGCTTGCGGAGCGATTCTTCCGCAGTGTGCTGATCCTGCTGCAGGGTGTGAAGCGCCATCGTGCTGCGAATCGTGCGAACGAGAGTGGCCCCGTCAAGCCGAGACTTGGCGACACAATTCCAGACGCCGGATTCAATGATCTGCGCGACAGTGGATTCGTCGGCATCCTCAGTGAGCAGGATGAAGGGAATCGAGACGCCGGCGTGGAGGAAGTCTGCCACCAGGCGGACGGCCTCGGCGTCTCCGGTGTTGTGCTCGAACAGCAACAGGTCATACGGCTTTTGCGTCAGCATCTGCTGCGCTTGCTCGAGCGAGGGAGCGTGATCGAGGTTAGCCGAGAGGGCGTCGCGGCTGCGCTCGAGGATTTCGCGAATGAGGAAGAAGTCTTCTTCCTTGTTGCCCACCAGCAGCACGCGCAGAGGTGCGGGAGACTTCGCGAGTTGGGCTGCGGTTATCACCGAATGTCCTCCATCACTGGTTACTATCGGAATGTGGGGAGTGAAAGTTGAGGCCAAGTGGCATCGCCCGGGGGGGAGATGGATGCGACTTTCCGCTTTTAGACCGACTTCAGGCTGGAATCGAAAGATTGGGGATGCTGGCTGAGATTTCT
>Ga0335071_10004807_pt1 | contig 14094 bp, 10 predicted proteins | sample Lox_Sample_15_FD_206724 | JGI IMG/M metagenome (GOLD analysis project Ga0335071, IMG submission 206724) | Soil microbial communities from Loxahatchee National Wildlife Refuge, Florida, United States - Lox_Sample_1.5 | ecosystem: Environmental > Terrestrial > Soil > Wetlands | place: USA... | reverse complement strand
GCTTATCCCATCTACCTGCCGGGAACCAAGATCGGTCCGGAAGGATGGGAGTTCGTATTGAATTGCCTGCTGGCCGCCAACGTCAGCGCGCCCAGCCGATTGGATATCCAGGAGAAGATCGCCGACGTTCTCGAGGAGCGGGAGCGATTTGGCGAAGCCCTGGCGTGGCGAAACGGCATCGAAACCGCGGATCCGCGATCTATCGGCAACGCCATGGCAATCGCGCGGCTGTTGGCGAAGACCAGACATTTCGCGGATGCGGAGGCGCTTTACCTCGGCGTCGAGGCACAGAGTTCCCAAAACATCGAAGTGCTACTGCGCCTGATTGCCGTTTTTCAGGACAAAGGAGACGAAGCCAGGCTGCGTTCTCTCATCGAGCGGATCGATCGAGAGTTCTCGCTTGCGGAGCAACGATCCGATATCGATTACCAGGTATTTCTCCTTGGTTTGATACTGGAAATCGTTCGACAGCGCCCGCTTTCTCCGTCCCGTGAACTCCTAAAGGGGTTGCGACGGCGATGCGACGAGCTGTTGGACGACGGCAAGCGGAACCTCTGCATCCTGCTGTCGGATGCGTTGCTTGCGTTTGTCGAGAGCGATGGCGCGCCTTCCGCCCAGCGTCTCCTCTGCAAGGCGACGATTGCGGCCGAACGTGCCGCGACTTCGATCGATCTTCCCGAGATGGCGGCCAAACCGATCGCGGAAGCAGCCAATTACGCCGAGGTATTGATCTCTCATCCGGAATTTCCGAGCAGGGAGCGCGAACCGCTGCCTGCGGTCAATACCGCTGTGCTCTGCCGCGAACAGGCGCGCACGTTGCTGGATGAGGGAAAGGCCGGAGACGCGCTGCCCAAATATGCGGCGTCGCTGAAGGCCTACCATGTGACGGAGGTCCCCACGCAATATGAACTCGTCGGCGACCACAAGCTGGTGTTGCACGAGCAGTGCTACTACGTCATCCCGCGCGCCATCCAGGAGTTCATGATCTGGGAGGGCACGGTCTACCGATTGACGGGAATTGGGCGGCACACCAGAAGGCACGTTCCGGCCTGGCTCATCGACCTGCTGCTTCCTTACGTGGGACTGGTTCGCAATCTCATGGCGAGGGCGCGCACGTGGAGGACCGCCACCGCTCCGGTCCGCGCCGCAATGGCGGCCGAGTATGGCAAGCGGATCGCCCAATGGATCGCCTACGTCGGAAGCATCGGTCGACCACCAGCGAAAGCCATCTTCCGGCAGTTGGCTGCTGCGATGCGCCGGATCGATCGTGCGGTGCCGCAGCTCAGGCCGACTCTTCGCCCGGCCGTCCGTCTCTCCTACAGGATCCGGTACCTCATGTTTTACCGGAAACCCAAGAAGCCCGCCATGCGGCCCCATGCGCGGGGCCGGCTTCGTCGTTGGCTCGGCGCCTTGCTGCGCCCCCTCGGGAGGCAACGCGATGGTTTCGTCCGGACAGCGAAGGCTCTGATCTATCATCTGAAGAGGATCGTCTTTAAGATCAGCTGGAGCCGCTATGTCGTTCGTGGGGTCGTGACGGCCGACAGGCGTGAGACGGCACTGGCGCTGATCGCGAAGATCTCGAACCCGCCGCTTGCCGCAAATGAGGCCGGGCCGCTCGTCGTTCCACGCGCCCGCCTGAGCCGTGTCAATGCGTTGGGTCCGGGAGCCTGAGCGAATTGTCAAATCGGCCCTCTGTCATGGCCAACGATTGCAATCGCCTCGAAGCGGTCTGGTTGCGCCACATCGCCGTGGTGAACCACGATCGGCGAAGGCTCCGACGTGACGCGCACCGGTTCGATCCGGGACAACTGAACAACGACTGAAGAAGGGACAAGGGTACGATGGCGGCAGACGTAACCAGGAGCGAGGCGAAGATGAGCGGCGTGGCCAACCAGGATTCGATTGAGCGGCTCGATGGCGAGCCGTGGGTCAGGCTTGCAGACGGCAGGGAACTGGCCAACTGGTCGAAGGAAGACGAGATCCGCTACAATCAGGGCAATCGCCAGTCGGAGAAGTACCTGTTTTATCGTCGGACCTTCGATTTCCTGCACGAGAACGAGATCAAGGGCGACTATCACGAGTACGGCTGTCACCGCTGTCGGACCTTCCGTATGGCGCTGACAGAGGCCCGCCGGCACAATCTCGGCGCGATGAAGTTCTGGGCCTTCGACAGCTTCGAGGGGCTGCCCGATCCGACCACCGAGACCAGCGTCTCGAAATGGACAAGAGGCGCACTGACGACCTCGGAGGACCTGTTCAGGGATATCGTCAAAGAGCACGGCATCTATGCCGATCACGTGCATACCGTGAAGGGGTTTTACGACAAGTCGCTGACATCAGAGCTGCAGAAGCGCTTCGTCGAGAGCGAAGCCAAGGCGGCGCTGATCAATGTCGATTGCGATTTGTATGAATCGGCGGTGCCGGTGTTCAACTTCATCGAGCCGTTGCTGCAGGACGGAACGGTCATCTACATGGATGACTTGTTCGTCGGCAACAAGGGCAATCCCGGCCGCGGCGTCGCCCGCGCCTTTCTCGAGTTTCAGGGACGCTCGAAATTCCGCTTCGCCCGTCACCTCGACATCGGCTGGTGGGGACGGAGCTACGTCGCGATCGCCGGGGGCGCCGGCGCAGCCGTCATTTGAGGCCTCATTGGCGAGGCAGTAGGACAGGATGCGACGGAGAACGTTTGTCGCATCCTGCCGAACACTTCCTCCGGATAGGTTGAACAGTCCTCCTCGGGCGCTGCGTAGCGAGGCCAGTTCGTCCGCGAGGATCCTGCCTTGTGCAAGCCGGAGCCTGCTGTCGCACGAACAGATACTGCCCGCCGCGCGCCGCGGCCTGGCGGCTACAACCCCGATGAGCAGGCTTCCGAACCAAACCAGGCCACGAAATTCATCACTGTCGCGGCGCCCGGGATTATCGAAATCAAGGCTTGCAGGCCACCGCCGCCCGTGGTCCAACTCGAATGCGTTCGAGCAACAGTTGGTATGCCTCGCGGAGGGCGAGAAACATCGCGAAACATTGCATTTTTCAACTGTGATCGAGAGCCATGGCAATTCGCAAGACATTCCATTTTTCGACCGTGGTCTGGGGACCATGGCACACGGGCGTCTTTCTCGACGTCAATCTCACCAGCCTGCTGGCGCCCGAAAATCTTGCCGCGTTCGCGCGGAAGCATGACGTGCGCTACCGGATTTTCACCTCGAAGAACGACGTCGCGCGCATCGAAGCAACGAAGGCGTTTCAGCTCGCCTCCAAGATCGTCCGCTTCGAACTGATCGGGCTGGACATCGACCGCTCGATCGACCCGATCGCGATGCATCACATACTCTGGCGGCGTGGCATCGACGACGCGCGCAAGGCGGGCGCCATGATCTTGCTGATTCCGCCGGACGTGGTCTGGTCGAACGGTGCGTTCGGGCACATCGCCGATATCGCCGCGCTGGGCAAGAAGGCGATCTTCATGACCTATATGCGCGTGGTGTCCGAGACGGCCGTGCCCGAGGTCAAACGTCTGTTTCAGGATCCGGCGACGAGCGTGGTGAATGCGCCATCGCGGCCGCTGGTCGAGCTTTGCATGCGGCACCTGCATCCGCTCGCACTGACCTATGTGCGTGACTGCCCGAACTTCCCGGTGCATCCGGAGCTGATCCTCTGGCCGATCGAGGGCGAAGGCTACCTGATGCGCTCGTTGGTGCGCGAGATGTTCGCCTATGATCCGCGCCATTTCGACCTGAACGCGCAGGCCCTGCTGGCCCATCGGCCAAACCCGGCGGACGTCCATTACATCACGGATTCGGACGACCTGTTTTCCCTCAGCCTGACGCCGCTGATGAAGGATATCGAGTGGTTCGCCAAGCCGGGCCGGCTCGATCCGCTGCGACTCGGCGCCTGGTGGCTGCGCTACGACAGCCCCGCCAACGACATCGTCGCAGATCACCATTTCCATGTGCATACCAGGGGACATGCCGGAATGCAGTGGCGCCGCGCCGAACTGCAATCCGACGTTCTGATCCAGCGGCTGATGGGCACGCGCGAAGTGCTGCGCATCCTGAGCGGGCTCGCCAAGCAAGGGCGCGACGACATCGAGCAGATCCTGGCAACGGCACTGATCGAGGCGAGACTTGCACGCTGGTGCCGCAGGGACGGACCGATCACGATTCTGCTGCCACATAAAAGCGTCATACGGCGCTGGGCGGCCGAGGAAGCGCCTCACTTGGCAAAGCGCGGCGCCAGACGTCGGCTGCTCCGGCTCATCCTGGACCATGTTCTCGTCGGTCACCTGCCGTTCGAGCCGGGCGTCGAAGCGAGCCTGCCCACTCCGGTCGGCGGCTGGCGCAAGCTCACCTGGAAGGGACAAACTCCGCAGATCGACGACGTGCAGATCGCCCCCCGCGGACAAGTCGTCAGCGGCGTGTGGTGCTTTCCTCTCGAGGCGGAGCTGCCGCCATCGAAGACGAGTTCGCGGCGCGACGGCAGCGAACAAATGCCTCGCGGTGAGTCGACGAAGGAAACAACGGAATTCGTGCAGACGTAACGAGAGATCGCCGGTCAGTTGGGATGCCATGCAGCCGTTTCGAGAATCTTTGAAGCAATTCCTGTCGTCCACGAGGAAGCGGTTGCAACAATCTGCCAGCGGCGCTTCTCCTTCACTGGTCGGCGATGCTGACCGCCTGCATGCCCAGCTCCTGCGCAGCCAGGTGACCAATCTCCAGCTCCGGGCGCAGCTTTCGGCAGTGGGACGAGAGCTTGCGGCCGCGCGGGCCACGATCGGACGCCTGCAAGACCAGACGACCGTCCAAAAATCCGCCGCGCAGGCACGCTATCTCAATCGCGAGGAATTGATCCTGTTGCCGCGTGTGATGAATCTGCTGCCGCCGGATGGGCGGCTGACCGTCGTCGACGCCGGCGCGCGCGAGGTGGATGCCGACCTCAGGTGGCGCCCTTTTCCTCCCGCCCGACTGCGCTTCTACGGCTTCGAGGCCGACGCCGATGAGGCCGCCCGGCTGAATGAAGTGTCCTCGACTGACGGCGCCGAGCGTCACTTCTATCCCGCGGGATTGTGGGGTTCGACGGGCAAGATACCCTTTGAACACAACAAGGCCGGCGGCGGCAGTTCGTTCCTGCCGCAGAACCGCGCCGTCACCGACCGCTGGAAGTTCGAGAATCCGACGCAAGTCTCGATCGCCTCCGAGATGTTCTTTCCCGTCCGCACCGAGGACGTCGCCGTGGTCAGCCTGGCGGATTGGGCCACCCGCGAACGGGTCACCAGCGTCGACTTTCTCAAGATCAACGTGCAGGGCGGTGAACTGGAAATCCTGCAGGGTGCTGGCCCGCTGCTCGATCGGGTTCTGGGCGTCTTTCTCGAAGTCGCCTTCGTGGAGTCGTACCGCGACAGGCCGATGTTTTCCGACATCGACGCCTTCTTGCGCAAGCAAGGTTTCACTTTCTTCGACCTGCTTGCCCACCACTATGTCGGACGTTCCGCATCGCCGGTCGCGGCACAGCATCTGCCCATCGTCGAGCCGAAACTCGGCCAGCTCGTCACCGCGTGGGGGCAACTCATCGAAGGCCATGCGCTCTACTTCCGAGACCCTTTGGACACGGCGACGTCCAGCATGACCACCGATGCCCTCATAAAACTCGCGGCGCTCGCGGAAGCGTGGGGGCAGATCGAGTTTGCTTTCGAGATCCTGGATGCGCTGCTGCGCCACCCTGACGTGGCGGGCACGCCACGCGTCGGCGAAATCCGCGCCTTGATCGATGAGGGGGCGGCTGCCTACGCCAAGCACCTGACCCAAATCGTATAGGCCGGCGCCGCCGCGTAGGGCAGATGTTCTGCGACATCGATGCCTTCGCGACCAGGGTCGACGTTCTTGGAACTGCTTGCCTGCCGCCATGTCAGGCGTACCGCATCACCCGTTGTAGGCCAGCGTCTGTCCGTCTTCGAACCGAAGCCTGACCAGTTCCTCATTTGCCTGGCGGCAGCTCATCGAGGACCACGCCCGATCCCATGGGCCCCCCGCGTCCGCCCTGCCCCGACAATCTCATCAGGCATGCGGCACTCGCGGGAAGCCTGGTGCAGATCCTGCTTGCATTTTGAGGTCCCGGATGTGCGGTCGCCTCGCCCCGACGTCGCGGGGGACGCCCACGCCGGTGAATTCGCGCCATGATCGATGAATAGGCGATAACTGCAATCATTGGTTGCAGTACTCCGAAGGACGGCCTCCTCGAAAAGTGCTTTGATATCGTCTTGACCTCGCAAGAGAGGCGGAACATGACCTTCTTATTTCTATTCTAGATTGATAGGTGCGCTGATACTGTGTCCGGCGCGCTACAGTCTGGATAGAAAGGTATTTGTGCTTCTCGCCCTGATTGATACGGCGTCGACAACTGCTTTAGAGTCCTCTTCTGGTTTATGGTTGGGGAAACAGCGACAATGTCGGACATTTCGGCCGTGCGGCCGTGGGGTTTTGATTTCATCCGCAGATTTTTTCCGCAGCGCACCGATCCAATAACTGGCCAGACGGACCACGAGCGGGCGCCGGATGTATTGCGCCGAGACAACTTCGCTGTCGTTCGCGCGATCGTGTCCGCCGCAGAGCGCGATAAAATTTTCCGTTTTGCACACGACCGGTTCGTGGTCCCGAGCGATCCCGGAAACAACCTGATGCTCTACATCTCCAATGAGACGAGCGCAGGCTTCGAGACGAATTTCTGGTTGATCCGCTCCGTCATCAACCGACGCGTCGCCGCGATCGCGTCGGCCTACTTCCAGGCCGTTGCCGGCACGCCGGAATTCCTGCTGCCCCTGCACCAGCTTCTCATTCGCCAATTCGACGCGGCGCAGAGCAGGCCCGACCTTCTCGTGCCCTATCACCAGGATGGCGCCGGTCTGCCCGACGGGTTCCACATGATCAACTGCTGGACCCTGCTCTATCCAGAGGAATGCGGAGCGACATCGCCAGGCCTCGACTTCTGTCCGGCACCGGTGCGCAATAAGCTCAGGACAGAAGCGAAACCGAAGTCGAAGCTCTATGGCAGCCTGGAGAGCAACTACGAAAAGCTAGCCACGCTGAGCCGCCGCTACGGGGCCGTTACTCCGTCTGTCGCGCTCGGCGACATCTTGATGTTCAACGAACTGGCGCTGCATCGAACCTCGATCGTCAAGCCATCGACGATGACGAAATCGCGGGTGTCGGCTGAAATCCGCCTGGTGGCCGCGAATGCGCGTGCCCGCAAGGAACGAGATCAAACCGGCTCCGCCTACGCGCGAGTCTCAGGCAACAGGATAGAGTGGCCTTCGGTCTGGACGAAGCGTGACGGTTTCACGGTCCCCGTCAAGTGGGACGAGGCTGACCTTAGCGATTGACCGACATTCGTCTCATTCTGCGGTTCAAATCGTCGCGCGCCCACTGTTCCCCTCGTAGACGGTCGGGCGTGTCGCTTGGAGACTGACCTCCGGCATCTCGCCATCGGAGAGACGTGCACCGCGCCCGACGCATGTCGTCGTTGCGCCCTGCGCCCACGCGATCGGTCGCTTGACTGGCGCGATCCCAGGCTGTTCGACTACGCCCAGCGCTTGGCAGGCCCCCGGTAGACTGGCACCGCAACATTGAATATATTGGGTTCGGTAGAGCAACCTTAGGTTGTTTACGCAGTGCCAGGAGTCATGGAATGGGCGCCCGCTCCCTCTTCGACCGGAGCCAAGACTTGCTCGAGAAAATCAAGAATTTCTATGCGTTCACGGGCGTAACGCTGCTCAGCGTCGGGATTCTGCTTGCATTCGCCAATTTCGTCGCCGGCCTCTTCGTCAAGGACCCCGCCGTCGCCATGGCAGACTCCGCGGCCGCACTGAACGCGTCGGCTGCTGCGCAAAAGAGGCAGCGCGAGGCGATCGTGGAACAATTCATTCAGCGGCATGGCGTGGCCACGTTGCGAAATGCGTATCCGGGAATGTCCGATCAGACCATTCGGCAACTCCTCGTCGAGACCGGGGTCGTGGGCAATCGCTACTATCCCTATGTGGAATTCATTCAAGCGCCGTACGTGGCCCCCGACATGGTGTCGAGTCCGGTAGGTTATCGGATCATCGGGCGCGACCAGGCGTCGTGGCCACCCCCAAGGAGCGGCAAGACGGTTTTCGTGTTCGGGGGATCGACGACGCTCGGCAGCGGCGTCATGAACGAGCAGACGATTCCGGCCTATCTGCAGAAGTGGCTGCGGGCGAATTTCGGCAACGACGTCAACGTCTACAATTTCGGCACGGGCTCCCATTATTCGACGCAGGAAGTCCTGTTTTTCTTCGATTGGCTGCGCAAGGGAGTGAGGCCGGATCTGGCGATCTTCGTCGACGGCCTGAATGACCATTACTTTACCGACGATCGGTCGTCATTGTCGACATTCCTGGAGCAGGCCTATGACCGGCAAATCGTCAATGCCGGTCGCGAGGCGACCGCCGTCGAGGGGCCATGGCGGCGCATCGGGGAAGCCGCCCTGTCCCTGCCGCTCGCCAGGTCTATCGTGCGCGAGAAGGCTTTCGCCGGGTCGGTCGTCACGAGCCAATCCGAGGACACGGCTGCGAAGGCCGACAGGCCGACCCCGCCTACGCCCGAGCAACTGGCGACGTCGGTGCTCGACCGGTACATCATCAACATCAAGACCGCCGCCGGCATGGGGACCGCGAACGGCGTACCGACCTTTTTCGTGTGGCAGCCGGTGCCCTTGTACAAGCTGGATCCGACGACACACCCGTTCGAGATCGAGCCCAAGCACCAACTGCACCGCATTGGCTATCCGATCATGTTCGAGCGTTTCAAGAGCCACGCTCTTCCGTCGAATTTCGCCTGGTGTGCCGACGTGCAGGAGGGCTTGCACGAGATGCTGTACGTCGATCAGGTTCACTATCGGCCGGCCCTCGCGCAGCTGGTCGCGCAATGCATCACGCAAAACCTGGCTTCCAGCGACATCATCGACAGGCTCGGCTGGAAGCGAACCTCCGCGACGCTGGTTACTCCGGCGCTCGATGATGATTTCGAGGCCCGCCCGCTGAACGACACGTTGAAGCTCATCGACGTCGTGACGCAGCAACCGTGGCGCGTCGGGGCAACCGCGATCAAATACGACGCCCAGCCGGACGCGATGGCCCCCGCGAGCTACGACGTGACGCTCACGTCGAGCGGCGGAGTCGCGGAGCACTATCTTTCTATTCCGGCGAATTTCTTTGATGGCAAGGAGTACATCATCTCGCTGCAGGCGAGAGCGGAGCGGGCGCCGGGCTTTCGACTGCAGGCGTGGGATGGAAATGCCCACCCGGACGGCGTCATCGCCGACGTCGTGTTCGCCGGCGACGCCGTGACGGTCAACAAGTCCAACATCGTCGATGTCGCCGAGGGCCACGTGGTCAAACAAGGCGATTGGTACGATGTGACCTTGCACGTGAAGCTGCCGGAGCGGCTGTCGAGTGTGATCGTCCAGTTGAGGGGAAAGGACGGCGGCAACTCGTTTGCGCCCGACGGCGCGCCCCTGACCATACGGAACTTCGAGATCCATTCGGTGTCGAGCAACGGCTGAGGACCCCGGGGTCAGTGCGGACCTCGGCTGCCGACCGCTGAACGAAGACCTCCTACCGCCGACTCGACCCCCGGCATGGACGCATTTTCCAGCAGGCCCTCTCGTGCGTCATTCCACCGGTTGTTCGAGCTCGCTGTCGAGCACCGACAACCGCTTGGCGGAGAGGTCTTCGATCAGCGCGAGTTCGGAGGGGCTTGCTCCCACGAGGCGCGAGCGGTCCCAGCCGGCAAACGGCGCGAGTGCATCGACGATCGATTTCGTGCGTTCCAGAAATTCATGCGGCGTCGCGTATTCGAGATAGGAATCGTCGTCGGTGTTGATCACCGGCCCGAGCGATTCCTCGGCCTGCAAGTAGCTGGCGATATGCTGATCATCCATCAGCAAATGCGACATCAGTTCCTCCGGCGATCGCAGGCCGATGGATTCGAAATCCCGGCGTACTTCCGGCGCCGCGAAGCGTTCGCGCAACGCCTGATAGTCGATGGTGAACTTGTCGAGACCGGCGACGAACAATCCGTGGCCGCGCACGTACCAGAAGGATGCATTGGGAAACACGCCGGCGAACGTCCGGAATGCGACGTCGAACGACTTGCGGGAAATCGCGTACATCGGCATCCACTGCAGGATATAGCCGCCCGGCCGCAGATGCGAACGCACTGCTTCGTAATATTCCCGCGTATACAGATAACCGACCCCGCTGATGCGCGGATGGATCGGGTCGGCGGTGATCACGTCGAATTTCGCGGTGCTGCGATTGAGAAAATTGCGCCCATCGTCGATCAGTACCGAGACCTTCGGGTTGGCCAGGACGTTGTCGGTGACGTGGCGCAGATACTGCTGCGCGCGGAGCATCTCCGGCGTAAGCTCGATGACCTGAATATGATCGACCGCCGGGTTGTGCGTCGTCGCCGACAAGGTGACGCCAAGGCCCAGTCCGACGACGGCGACATCGCGCGGATCGCGGTTGAGCAACAAAGGCAGATGCGCCTTCAGAATGAAATGCCGCCGCTGGATCAGGGTGGTGTCGGCCTCGATATTCCCGTCGATCATCATCAGGGTCTGCTGGGTCGGAGTGCGGACGATGTCGACGGTGTGGGAAACCCCCTCGCCATGATAGATGACCTCGGGGTGGGTCGATCGCTGCATGTTGAAATTCACGACGGTCTGTTGCGGCAGCACGAGCACCGCTGCTCCACAGGCCACGCCAACAGCGACCGCCGTTCCAGCGATGAAGGTCTGGCGCCGGTCGCGCGGCTTCTCGCCGAGCGGGTTCAATATCAGCGCGGCGAGCAGGAAAAAACAGGCGATGGCGATCAGACTGCCATGGACGCCGAACGCCGGTATCAAGAGGAAGCCGCCGGCGAGCGAACCCAGCAGCGCGCCGAAGGTGTTCGCCGCGTAGATCGTTCCGGTGTCGCCGGCGCGCTCGCGAATGTCCCGGGAATAGATCTTGATCGCGAGCGGAAACGTCGCGCCCAGCATGATCGTCGCAGGAATGATCAGAATGCTCGCCGCAACGAATTGGGCGATCACGCTTGCCAGGCCGAAATTGCCCGCGGTGACCGCCGTCAGACTCCAAACCAGGAAACCGAAAACGCTCGGCACGAGATAAGTGAGAACGGACAGCGCGGCGACATAGGCGGAGAGACCGAACTCCAGCATCACCAGTCGGGCAGCGGGACGCTCGCGGCGGTCAACCACGCCCGATTCGCGAAGGCTTCCCCAATAGATGCCGAACAGAAACGCCACCAGCATGATCGCAAAGGCGTACACCGTGGCGCTGAACGATTGCACGAGAACGCGCGTCCAGGAGACCTCCAGCGCGAGCGCCGCGAAACCGGACATTGCCATGGCCGCCAGCACCAGCACGCGCGCCATTTGCGGCTTGTTTTGCGCGACGGAAAGTTCTGCTGTTTCCAGCTTCACCGGGCCGGCGGCGGTACCCAGCCAGAGGCCGGCGAGGCCGATGGCGGCGTTGATGGCCGCGGCCATCACGACGGTAGCCGTGACGCCAATCCGCGGCAGAAGCACAAAGCCGGCGGCGAGCGTGCCGACCAGAGCCCCGATCGTGTTGGTCGCGTAGAAATATCCAAGCCGCGAGCCCAGTATTCGATCCGCAACGGCGAAATGTTGAATGACGAGAGGCAAGGTTGCGCCCATCAGCGCCGTCGGCGGAAGCAAGATCGCGAACGCGATCGCGGCCCGGACGATCTGATAGATGGCGGAGTCGGCGACAAAGGTCCTTTGATAGATGTCGGTCAGCAGCGGATCGAAAAGACCAAGAATGGCGGCAAAGGCCAGGGCGTAGATTGCGACGCCGATCTCGATGGCGCCATAGGCGAAGAGAGGACGCGTGAGCCGTCGCCCGAGACGTCCGGCGAGCCAGCTGCCCGCACAAAGGCCGGCCATGAAAGCGCCGAGCGTGACTGCGGTCGAATAGACGTCGGAGCCGAAGAACAGCGACAGCTTGCGCATCCACGCGATCTGGTAGACCAGCGACGTCGCACCGGAAAGGAAGAAGATCGCCGAGAATGCGCGATACTGGACGTTGCTGCTCACGGCGCCGGCCTTGGTCTCCACAGCGACTGTCATGCAAATACCCTCGCAGTTTCCGCAATCGAAACGTTGAAGCGCCCGGCAGCGCGGACCAACGTCTTCCCGGGCATCATGAGGCCGGTCACCCCGATCATTGCAGCGCCCGCAGCTTCGGATAGAGGGCATCGGCGAACAATTTGTGCGCCAATGCGCTTGGATGCGGATCGGGCGGCGTTACCCACAGCTTGGACGAATCCTGATCCTTGACCGAGTCGAGCAGGTCGATGAACGCCACGTCGTCCTCGACGGCTGCCTGCTTCACGAGGTCGGTGATTTCCTGGAAGCGATAGTGCTGAACGTCGTGCAGCTCGGGCAGACTGGCGACCAGCAGCTTGATCCCGTGCGACCTGCAGTACGCGGCCAGCTTCTGCATATAAGCCTTGGCGTCGAGCCAGCCTTGCGCCGAGCCGTGGCCAAAGAGACCGAGATAATAGTCGCTCCACTCCTTGCGCTGCGAGAATTCCCGCAGGACCGTATCAAATCGCCCGGCCAGGAAGATGCACGAATAGCAGTGCTGCGCAATAAAGCCCGGCGCGACGTGCGACGGCACGGGCTCGGCGTCGTTGACGAAGAAATTCAATACGACGATGTCGGGCTGATATTTGTAGCCCTCCGACAGGAAATATTCGACCTCGTTGATGGTATTCCAATTGCCGACCCCGGTGTTGATCACCTCCGCCTTGATGCCGTCGCGCTCGAACATGCGTTCGATGCGCTTGGAGAAGGTGTCGGACAAGGCAACGCCCCAGCCCTCGGTCAGCGAGTCGCCCAGCATCAATATCCGCGGCACGCCCGGCGTCCGTTCGTAGCGATATTCGTTGTCGCGCAGCCCGTGTGAGTTGGTCGCGACATCGACGCCCATCAGATGCGCGCTGCGGTTCGGAGCATGCTGATGACCGATCAGGGGGTCCGCAGCCAGCATCTTGACGTCGCGTGCATATTTCCACATTTCGAGATCGAACTGCATTCCGTCGTCGACGACCAGCCGCACAAAAAGCTCGACGCCGACAATGACGATCATCACGGAAAGGAGGGCCGTCAGCACACCGAAGATCCACTCCTTGTGCGCGGATTTCCGATTTTTCTCGACGTCTGTCGGCATCGTCGCTGCATCTCCGGCGGTCGTCATCACACTGCCCTTCAACGTACTGCAGACAGGCGGAACAGGTACCGCCTCGAGGAGCGCTCGGGAAAGTCGGCGTCAAACCTGTTGCGCGTGAATCGCTCTTCATGGGCGGCAGCGATCACGCACCCGTTCTCGACGAGGGCCGTGGCGCTATCGTGATGGAAGGCCGACAGTCCGGGGATACGCACAGCGCGGACTCAGGACGGCGTATGGATGAAGGGCGCGACGGCGGAGCCCTTGGTCAGCACGATCAGACCGCCGAACAGCACCATCGCGAGGAGGACCGGCAACAGCCGGCACTTCTTGCGCACGCGCAAGATACCCCCGAACTCACTCTCGAACGAAGCGATCATGGTCTAGAACCATTCCGTGGGGCCGGACACCCACTTGAACAGCACCAAGAGCCGCGGAACCTGGTCCCGCCGCTGGAACTCGTGCGAACTAAAATGCCTGTCGCGCATGCCCCGCGCCCACCCTCAGAAGGTCGAACCTCACTTGCACATCTAACCACTGATTGCAACCCGAAGCTTGCACAGCAAGCCGGAGCAACGCGCGATTCCGGAGTTGACGGGTGCGCGGCGGGCGCGCACTGCAGCGCCGCCTTCTTGCGCATATCCGCAGGCCGGGCGGCCAAGCCTGTCACGTCACCGCCGCAGACCGTGTACCGGCTCGGCTTCTGCAAACCCGAATGCAACACCGGGCTTGCATTTCGCGCGGCTTGGTTGATACGGAAGGTAAGCCGTGGCATGCTCCACTACGGCGTGTGTGCATGCGCGAGTATCATCGCTGGGGGGGCCTTA
>Ga0335071_10004805_pt1 | contig 14098 bp, 11 predicted proteins | sample Lox_Sample_15_FD_206724 | JGI IMG/M metagenome (GOLD analysis project Ga0335071, IMG submission 206724) | Soil microbial communities from Loxahatchee National Wildlife Refuge, Florida, United States - Lox_Sample_1.5 | ecosystem: Environmental > Terrestrial > Soil > Wetlands | place: USA... | reverse complement strand
GTCGTGTTCTTCGATTCGCCGCCCATCATGGGGGTGAGCGATGCCTCGATCCTCGCCAGCGAAGTGGATATGACCTTGCAAGTCATCCAATACCGGCGCTATCCGCAGCCGATGAACATCCGCGCCAAGCAGCTAATCGAAAAGGTCGGGGGCAACCTGGTCGGCATCGTGTTGAACAACATCAACATGTCGCAGGACGAGAGCTACTACTACTACAGCGGGTACTACCACGATTACTACTACCGTAGCGAAGAGACGGAGCCGGCGGGGCAGGCGCAGCCGGGCCCGGCGTCCGGAGACCAAGCCAAACTGGATATCAAGCAGAAGTACTGAGAGAGAGAATCATATTAAATGAGAATTAAGCACGTTGGTGACCGGCTGAGGCGGTGGGGAGCAGTTTGTGGGGTACTGGTGGGAGGGTTTTGCCTGGCTGGCTGCGGGACCCAGCGCCCCGAACAACAATTCGCCGACATACCACCGGGTCTGACCACTGCAACCAGTGCCAATACCGCTCCGGTCGCCGCCCCGTCGCCAGTCGTAAAGGCGACTCCAGCGGCCACACCGGCCCAGCCGCCGGCTGCGACCACAAAGGTTTCCGCTCCGGCTCCGGCTCCATCGCCGGGCATGCTCGCAGCGTCCGATAACAGCCGCCAGGCCGATGTGCTCCGCGTGGGCGATACGCTGACGATCACCTTCACCGACACGCCCGTGACCATTCCAATCTTTGAGGAGAAGATCAAAGAGGATGGCACGATTACCCTGACCCTGAACCAGACCTTCAAAGCGGATGGCAAGACCGTAGGCGACCTGGAAAAGGAAATCCGCGCGCGGTATGTGCCCAGCTATTATAAGTACATGACCGTCTCGGTGAAGCAGATGGAAAGTACCCGCTGGTATTATGTGGATGGGGAAGTGCGGGTGCCCAACCGCCAGATTTATAATAGTCGCATCACGGTCCTCAAGGCAATCGCCTCAGCGGGCGGGTTTACCGACTTTGCCAACAAGAAGAAGGTGAAGGTAACCCGGGTGGATGGCCATTCTCAAATTGTGAATTGTGTCAAGGCGTTGGATAATCCCGCCTTGGATCTGGAAGTCTATCCGGGCGACAAGATTCATGTCCCGCGCCGGCTCTGGTGATGGTGCAGCTTAAGGTCCTGTCCGGAAAAAAGGCGGGCACCACGTGGGTGGCCCGCCGTTTTCCTGTACGCATTGGCCGCGCCGCCGCCGCCGATCTGCAACTCGATGAAGACGGTGTCTGGGATGAGCATCTCCAACTGACCTTTCGTCCGGCGGAGGGCATTGTCCTCAGCGCGCAGCCTAACGCCCTGACCACTGTGAATGGCCAACCGGCGCAACAGACGGTCCTGCGCAATGGGGACGCGATTCACATCGGGGCGCTCAAACTGCAGTTCTGGCTGAGCGATCCTCGGCAGGGCGGGTTGCGGTTCCGCGAGGGACTTACCTGGGCGAGTATCGCGGCGATCTCCCTCGGCCAGATTGGACTGATCTACTGGTTGCTTCGCTAACGGCGCTCGCCCGAGGTCAATGCCGGAAGTGCCGTGTGCCGGTAAAGGCCATCGCCATCTCGCGCTCATCTGCAGCGGCGATGACCTCGGCATCGCGCACCGAGCCCCCGGGCTGAATCGCGGCTGTGGCCCCCGCCTCCGCCGCCGCGATCAAGCCATCGGGAAATGGAAAGAAGGCGTCGCTGCACACCACGCTGCCCTTGAGCGAAAGGCCCGCCGCGCCCGCCTTCCAAACGGCGATCCGGCTCGCGTCAACTCGGCTCATCTGGCCTGCGCCGATACCCAGTGTTCGATCCGCCGCGACATACACGATCGCATTGGACTTCACGTGCTTGGCCACCCGCCAGCCCAACCGCATCGCTTGCCATTCCGCCTCCGTCGGCTGGCGGCGAGTCACGACGTTCAGGTTTTCACCCGTCGCGACCAAGGCATCCCGGTCCTGCCACAAAAACGAATCCGCGCCCACGCTGCGCACTTCCCACGGTTGCGCCACCAGGGGGGACTTCAGGACCTTCAGCAGGCGCAGATTCTTCTTTTTCTGCAGCATCGCCAGCGCTTCCACGGTGAAATCGGGCGCCACGATGACTTCGCTGAAGATGCCGGCGATGGCTTCGGCGCATTCCGCATCGAGTGGGCGATTCACCGCAATGATCCCGCCAAAGGGGGCCTGGCGGTCTGTCGCCAGCGCCTTGTCCCACGCCTCGCGCAATGCAGCGCCCTGTCCCAAGCCGCACGGGTTGGTGTGTTTGAGAATCGCCAGCGTGGGTGGATCGGCCGAGAACTCTGCGATCAGGCATGCGGCAGCGGTCAGGTCCAGGATGTTGTTATAGGAAAGCTCCTTCCCATGCAATTGGCGGAAGTAATCGTGAAAGCCGCCGTAAAGGGCCGCTTTCTGGTGCGGGTTCTCGCCGTAGCGCAACGATTGGACCAGCGGCGCCTGTAGCCGCAGCGCGGCCGGCGCGCTCGTGGCCGGGCTCGTGCCAAACGCCTGGCCCAAGTGCGCTGCGATGGCCGCGTCATAGGCGGCTGTGCGGGCGAACACCTTGCCGGCCAGCGTCCGCCGCAGCTCCAGGGTAGTGTGGCCGGTTGCCTTTATCTGTTCGGCCACCGCCGCATAATCAGCCGGGTCCACCACCACCGTCACGCTCTCGTGGTTCTTGGCTGCGCTGCGCAGCATGGACGGGCCCCCGATGTCTATGTTCTCAATCGCCTCCTCCAAAGTCACATTGGCGCGGGCCACCGTCTGCTCGAACGGATACAGGTTCACCACCACCAGGTCAATCGGCTCGATCCCGTGGGCGCGAACCGCCGCCTCGTGCTTTTCATTCCCGCGAAGGTAGAGCAATCCGCCGTGCACTTTGGGGTGAAGGGTCTTCACCCGGCCATCGAGCATTTCCGGGAAACCGGTGTAGGCGCTCAGGTCGGTGACAGTCAATCCCGCCTCACGGAGCGCCTTGGCCGTGCCCCCGGTGGAAATGAGTTCCACCCCGGCGGCCGCGAGGGAGCGGGCCAGCGGGACCAGCCCTGACTTATCAGAAACCGAAAGCAATGCGCGTCGAATCTGCTCCATCATCGGGTGCTACCTTCCGTCACAATTCCCCGCCAAGTCAACCGCCAAAACACCGCAAAAACGCCGCGAGCAAGTTCCCCTCCGCAGGTCGCGCTGTTGCCAGCGACGACGTTAGCGTCGGGAATTCGATTACCGTTCCGGCGCCCGCGCCGGCAGCACGCCCCGCATGGACGCAGACTCGGAGTTCGTCCGCCCATGCGCCTGGCCGGAAAAAAGCCTGCCAATAGCATTGACGCGGCATTGGTGCGCTTCTTAGCGTGAATCGGTAAAGCCGTCATCAAAAGTTTGATCCTATGAAAGCGCTTATTTCCGCACTAGTGATACTCGGCGCCCGGTCGCCCGGTCCGTCTCTCGCCCAGCCCGCCTCCAAGCCGAACTTCATTCTCATCCTCGCCGACGACATGGGCTATGGCGACATTGCCCCCTTCGGCTCGGCCGAGAATCGCACGCCCAACCTCGACCGCATGGAGCACGAAGGCATGAAGTTCACCAGCTTCTACGCCGCCCCGGTCTGCACGCCCTCCCGCGCCCAAATCCTCACCGGCTGCTACGCCAAGCGCGTCTCGCTGCCGCAGGTGATCATGCCTGATTGCCCGATTGGCCTGAGCCCGAAGGAGCACTGCATCGCCGAACTGCTCAAGCAGCAAGGCTACGCCACCATCGCCATCGGCAAATGGCACGTGGGCGACCAACCCGCGTTCCTGCCCACCCAGCACGGCTTCGACAGCTATTTCGGCCTCCCTTACTCAAACGACATGGGCGGGCCAACCAACCGCGCGCGGGCCGTTCGGGAACACCGCCCGCCGCTGCCGCTCGTGCAGAACGATCAGGTCATCGAGACCGTGACGCCCGAGGGCCAGAACCGCCTCACCGAACGCTACACCGATGTAGCCGTGAAGTTCATTCGCGACCACAAAGACACCCCCTTCTTTCTTTACCTGCCGCACACCGCCGTCCACGTGCCCATCCATCCCGGCGACCGCTTCCGTGGCAAGTCACCCTACGGCCTCTATCATGACTGGGTCGAAGAAGTGGATTGGAGCGTGGGCCGGGTGCTGGATACCGTCCGCGAACTCGGCCTTTCCCAACGCACGCTCGTGTTCTTCACCAGCGACAACGGCCCGTGGGTCAAGCAGGGCACCAATGCGGGCGTCGCCGGCCCGCTGCGCGGCGGCAAAGGCGGCACCTACGAAGGCGGAGTGCGCGAGCCGACGCTCGCCTGGTGGCCGGGCCACGTGTCGGCCGGAACCACCCTGGACGCCATCGCCGCGAACTTTGACTTCCTCCCCACCTTCGTCGCCCTGGCCGGCGGCAGTGTGCCGGTCGACAACAAGATTGACGGAAAGGACATTTCGCCCCTGTTGCTGGGCCGTAGCCGGCAGTCGCCGCACGAGGCCCATTATTACTTCTCCGGCAATACCCTGCAGGCCGTGCGCTCCGGTCCGTGGAAGCTGGCGATCGCACCCCAGAACGAAGGCCTCGGCTTTCCCGCCCCTCGTGCCCCACGCAGCGGCTTCAAGCCCGTGCTCTACAACCTCGAAACCGACATCGGCGAGCGGGCCGACGTTGCCGCCCAAAACCCGGACGTGGTAAAGCGCCTCCAGTCCCTGATTAACGAAATGGGGGGCGACCTGGGTATTACCGGCCTCGGTCCCGGCGTGCGTCCGCCTGGGCGCGTCGCCAGGCCTGTTGGTCTGTGGCTGCCTGGGCAAGCCCCTTCGCCGGAGGAATTGGTGGCGCACTATGATCTGGACGACCTGGCGCACCTCGCCATCGGCGCCACCCTCCAACCCGATGAAGCGCCTCAAGTTGCCGGCAAGGCGCTGTCCATATCGGCGCAGGTCGAGCCCAAGTCCCCCGCCGGCGTCATCGTCGCGCAGGGCGGCAGCGCTTGCGGCTACGCGCTGCATCTGCGCGACGGCAAGCCCGTCTTCACCGTCCGCGAACACAGCCAGCCCGTCTCGATCACGGCGGCTGAGGCCCCCTCGGGCAGCTTCCACCTCGAAGCGCGCCTCGCCCGCGACGGCGCGATGACCCTCGCTGTGGACGGCAAGACCGTGGCTATCGGCAAAGCTCCAGGCATGATCGAGACGCAACCGCATGAGGATTTCTGCGTCGGATTCGACAATGGCCGGCCCGTTGGCGACTACGACGGCAAACCGCACTTCCGTGGCACCATTTCCCAACTCAAAGTCATAGCCGAATAGATTGCCCATTTCGCCTCTGCCACCTGCGAGTTCGCATTGGCGGTGGGCTCTCCGGAAAGCCTCTTATGTCAGCTAAATCTCTGCCTCCTGCAATCACCCTGGCCCTCGGGCTGGTGTTTGCCCTCTCAGTCATCACCGCCGCCAAGGCCGACGAACCCCCTCGCCAGCGCCTGCTGCTCGATTTCGGATGGAAGTTCCATCTTGGCGACGACACCGTGCCATTCGAACACCTGGAGAAAGCCGGCGTCAATCCCGGCCCGGCGGGGCCCGGCTACAACGACCTCAATTGGCGCCCGGTGAATCTCCCGCACGACTGGGCAGTGGAATTGCCCTTCCAAAGCGACGGCGCCGACGCCAATCACGGCTTCAAACCCATTGGCCCCGGTTGGCCGACCAACAGCGTCGCCTGGTACCGGCGTTCGTTCCAATTGCCCGCCGGGAACAAAAGCGAGCGCCTCGCGCTGGAATTCGACGGCGTCTATCGCAATTGCCACGTCTTCTTGAACGGTTACCTCCTCGGCCGCCACGAAAGCGGCTACAGCAGCTTCCGCTACGATATGACCGACGTCGCCAACCGCGGCGGTGACAACACCCTGGCGGTGCGCGTGGACGCCTCGGAGTTCGAGGGATGGTTCTATGAAGGCGCGGGGATCTATCGCCACGTCTGGCTCGTCCGGACGGGGCCGCTCCACGTCGCTCCCGACGGCACGTTCGTCTATAGCCGCTTCCCCGACAACGTGCCCAAAGGCCCCGCGACGATCTGCGTCCAAACGCGCGTACAAAACGAGCAGGACCAGCCCGCATCTGGCGCCGTGGTGTGGGAAATTCTCGACCCAGCGGGCAAGTCCGTGGCGCATTTCCGGCGCGCGATCAAGCTGGGCGGCTGGACCCACACGGAGGCTTCCCAAACCGCCAAGGTCTCCTCTCCTGCGCTCTGGTCGCCCGAAACGCCTCGCTTATACAAGTTGGTGACGACCATCCTGGTCGGCGGTGCCGTCGCGGACCGCACGGAGACGGCCTTCGGCGTCCGCACCGTCGCCTTCGATCCGGTCCAGGGCTTTCTGCTGAATGGCCGGCACTACGAAGTCAAGGGCACCTGCAACCACCAGGACCACGCCGGCGTTGGCTCCGCCCTCCCGGACCGGTTGCAATACTTCCGCGTCGAACGCCTCAAGGAGATGGGCTGCAACGCCATCCGCACCTCCCACAATGCGCCGACTCCCGAGTTGCTCGACGCGTGCGACCGCCTTGGCATGCTGGTCATGGACGAAAACCGCCTGCTGGGCAGCGACCCCCAAAACCTCGCCTACCTCGCCGGCCAAATCCGCCGTGACCGCAACCACCCCAGCGTCTTTGTCTGGTCGCTCTTCAACGAGGAATCGCAGCAGAACTCCGAGAGCGGCGCGCGGGTCACCGTCACCATGCAGCGCCTGGCCCATCGGCTTGATCCGACCCGCCGCTGCACCGCCGCCGCCAGCAACGGCGACACTTTCCCGGGCATCAACAGCGTAATTGACGTGCGCGGCTGGAATTATTTCCCTGAGCAGGTGGACCGCTATCACCAGGCCCACCCGTCGCAGCCGGAGATCGGCACTGAGCAGGCCAGCTCCGTCGGCACGCGCGGCATGTACGCCAATGACGGCCAGCGCGGCTACGTCACCGCCGACGACGAGGAGGCCCACGCGGGCATTAACAGCGCCGAGGGATGGTGGCAGATCTATGCCGCCCGGCCCTGGCTCTCCGGGGGTTTTGTCTGGACCGGCTTCGACTATCGCGGCGAGCCCAGCCCCTACGGCTGGCCCTGCATCAACTCCCACTTCGGCATCATGGACACCTGCGGTTTCCCCAAGGACAACTTCTATTACTACCAATCCTGGTGGAGCGACCGCACCGTCCTGCACCTGATGCCGCACTGGACCTGGCCGGGACGCGAGGGTCAGGAGATCAAGGTGAGCTGCTTCAGCAACTGCCGCGAAGTCGAACTGTTCCTGAACGGCCAGAGCCTCGGCCGGCAGGAGATGCCGCGCAACTCCCGGCTCCGATGGCACGTCAAATATGCCCCTGGCACGCTCCTGGCCCGGGGCTACCGCGACGGCAAAGTCGTCGCCGAGGAAACCGTCGAGACCACCACCGCCCCGGCTCGCCTGCAACTCATCGCCGACCGCTCCACCCTTGCCGCCAATGGCGAAGACCTTTCCGTCATCACGGTGGCCGTGCTGGACGCCGCCGGGCGCGTCGTGCCGGTGGCGGACAATCACGTCAACTTCTCACTCACCGGCCCCGGCAAGATCATCGGCGTCGGCAACGGCGACCCAAGCTGCCACGAACCGGATGTCTATCCCGTCTCGCAGCCGGTCCACACCCTTGCTTTGCGCGACTGGCGCTTCAAACGCGGCGTCCCCTGCCCGCAGCCGCCCGAGGCGGCCGAGAAAGTGGATACCTCGGGCTGGGCGAAAGCGGACGTGGACGTCCCTTACGGCCCGTTGACGCCCGGCGAGACCGCCCTCTATCGCACCGAGTTCGACGCCACCCCGGACATCGCCACCGCCAGGACCGTCACGCTCAACTTTGGGATGATTGACGATGAGGGCTGGCTTTACGTCAACGGCCACAAGGTGGGCGAGTCCCACGACTGGTCGGCCCAGCCCTACTTTGTCATCGGGAAGTTCGTGCACCCCGGCGCCAATTCCATCGCGGTTTCCGTCAAGAACAACGCCGGCGTCGGCGGGATTAACAAAGGCGTGCTCCTGTCGGCCCGCGGCGAGCCGGTCCACCCGCAATGGCAGCGCAGCGTCTTCAACGGCCTGGCCCAGGTCATTGTCCAGACCAACAAACGACCCGGCACCCTCACCTTGACCGCCGCGTCCCCCGGCCTCGAATCCGCCGCCGTAAAACTCGACGCCGCCCCGGCCCAAGCCCGTCCTTCCGTTCCCTAACCCGGGAACGAGTGATCCTGGAGCGACATCTCGGACCTTCACGCTAATAAGTTCCGCCATTCCGCGCCCGGTTCCCAGGTCTTTCTCCGGGCACGGCAGGTCATCAACGGCCGGAAAGACGCCCTCAAGCGGACTTGCGCCGATGTGCCCCCGCCGGAGAAGTAACGGCAAGGCTATAGCAGGGCCGTAGCACCTCCAAAGCAGTGCCATAGTTTCAAGCATGTTGGTAGCATGTTCCTAGGATGTTCCTTGCTTTCCAGCTCCTCTTTTCCCGCCACCCGAACCCGGCGCAGTGATACTTTCACCGCGCCTCGTGCCGCCCGCAGCCGAGGGCTATAATTTACAGACGCGGGAGAGGTTGTCAAGGTTACAGGAGCCTTCGGATGCGGACTATTCGGGGCTTTGCAAAAAGGCGTCTCAGCCTTAAACTGGCACCATGGTAGCGATCGAAGAGCTTGAGCAAAAGCTGCTCGCTTTGCCGCTGAAACACCGCGTCTTTCTGGCGGAGTCGCTGCTCGCCTCCGTGCCTCCCGTGGACAAAGAGTTGAACGAGGCCGAAGAAATGGCCGAAGTGGATCGTCGCGAGCGACAAATCGAGACCGGGCAGGTCCGGGCGCTAACCGATGCGGAGTTCTGAATCTAGTGCGGCATCATCGCCGGCATCCTGAGGCGGGGTTGGACAGGCGGTAAAACCCGCCTTCCCATGCCGGAGCAAAGCAGGGAATCGCGCAAGCCGGTCCGGCGCCGGCTCCCGCGGGTCTGGTCGCATCGCAGCGCATCGCGCACATCGGCTCCCGATGAAGAACCCGGCGCTTGAACAAAGCGACGAACCCTGAGTCAGTCTTACTCGTGATTGGGAACTCGCATTTCAACTCCCTCGCCCGCGTCACCGTAATTGCCGCGCCGGAGTCGGACGAAGGCGGGCCGCCCCACGTGGGCAACCGCCCCATGCTCGGCGCCGGCAAACCCGAAATGTGCGAATACAAAACCCTCTTCCTCCGTGCGACTTCGGTTGGTCACCCCAAGACTTCGGGAGCGCGAGCGTCCCCGCGAGCCCAAACTTATCTGGGGACAAAAAGAGGTTAGGGCTCGCGGGGACGCTCGCCCTCCCGAGACAGGCTCAGGCGCTCAAGGTGTTAATCAGCTCATCCAGTTTGTGCGCAAGCACCTGCACATTGGCCTGGGTGGACGGGTTGGGAACCGGCAGGCCCAGCGGCGTGAGGAGATGAGGCGCGCACAGATGTCGTCGGACATTGTTCTGGATGGCCTGGAACTGGCCGCGCAATTCACCCGCCGATCTGAAGCTGTTAAAGGCGATAGACGTCGCGCCGGTGGCCGAGCGTAACGAGAGAGAGTTCATTCCGGCTGACGTCGAAAGCGTAGATGACGCGGTAATCGCCCACGCGCAGTCGAAACTCCGCCCGCCCCTGCAAGCGCGCGTGCGGAAAATCACCCAGCCGGCGGCCCATCTGGCGTATGCGCGCCTCGATCCGGCCCTGAACCTGTGGCGGCAGACGAAAGAACACGGCATCAAACTCGCGGGAGTAGATTTCCGTCGCCTGGTCCACGGCGCGTCAGGGCTTGCGCACTCGCACACGGCCCTCGCGCAGGTCGGCCTGGCCGCGCTCGATGCTCGCGGCGAACTCCTCATTAAGTTCGGCCTCGTCTTCGAGGTAACTCGCCAGCCAATCCTGAAGCTGCAAGGCTTGTTCGGGCGGCAGCTTCCGCACCTCAGCCTCGATGGTTTCGAGCTTGCTCATCGGGAAAGTGTGCCATTGGGGGCTCGCGAAATCAAGGCTCGGGCGCTTAAGCGGTTGATCGCCTCATCCAGCTAGTCGGCGATGGACTGCACGTCGGCTTGGGGGGCCCTGTGCGTTTCCGCCTTTCCGTTTGGCAACCTCTACTGACTGGCCCAGGTCCGCGGGTGAAGCATTTCTACGGGGCCGCGCACTCAATCGCCATTGTCGATAAGGCGGGCACGACGGTGCGGCCTTGGGGCGTCGGCAGCGGAACGATCTTTACCCGGTCAGGGGCTTCCCAGTGATTCATCACGTCGGGCTGCCGGGCGTCGAGCGTGTCGCACAGGGCCTCGGCGCTGACCTCGTGGACCGGGCCGGCGAAGCCGTCGAAGCGGTAGGAGCATTCGACGGGCCCGGTCCCGGGGTTAACGACAAAGAGGCAGACCGACTTGCCGTCGAGCGACGCGCAGGCGCAGAGGTCCAGGGCCGGATTGGAGGGCTCCAGGCGCAGCGGCACCGGCTTGGCGTGGCGCGCGTAGAGCTGCATTGCGTAATAGCTGGGGCGTTTGAGCACACCCGTGGGCGAGGTCTCGATGATGGCGCCGGCGTAGCTGTTGGCCAGGTTGGAGCGACAGGCGATTTCGACCTTGTCCGAGTGCCGCATGAGCACGTGGAGGTAGCGCGCGTTGAGCAGGGCCGAGTCGAGCGTCAGCATCTTGCCGCGCGCCAGGCCCCAGTCGCCACCGGTGACGTTCCACTCGGTGACGGCAATCCTGATCTGCGCACAGTTGGGCGTGGCATCGAGCATCCGCGTCAGGTTGGCGAAGTCACGGTCGCATCCGGCGAGATCGGGCGTGTAATGATGCGGGCAGATATAGGCAAGGTCCTTGCCGAGCCGGTTCAGCAGCTTCTGCGAGGGAAACGAAGACATCAGGCGGACGCCCGGATCGGCCTCTTTCATCGCACGCACGAAATCGCCCAAGCGGTTGAGGTAGTTCTCATCGTCCCCGCTGATTTCGTTGCCCACCTGCCAGTACTTGACGTGGTAGGGAACGCGGTGGCCGTTGGCCGCGCGCTTCCCTCCCCAAACCGTAGCGGCATCCCCGTTGCAGTACTGCACGAGCTCACCGGCGCTCTCCGAGCCGTCCGAGAAACTGAGGCAGATCAAGGGTTCAACGCGCGCCAACTCGCAGAACTGGCAGAACTCGTCAATCCCGACGTCATTGGGATCAATGCGTCCCCAGACCTTGTTGGGGAAGGGGATGCGCCCGTCACGATCGCCAATGCCCTCCTTCCAGCGGTAGCCGCCGGGGTCGCAGCTCGAGCCGCCCCAGCGCAGGATCGCCGGATGAACGTCCTTGATCGCCTGCACCACGTCCGCGCGCCAGCCGAGGAGATTGTCCGCCGGCATCAGGGACAGCTTGTCCGCCCACACCTGGCCGGCGCCCGGCACGAGCAGTTCAAAGACGACGCGGTCAGTCTGGCCGTTGCAGGCCAGCCGCACCGAATACTTCCGCCAGTCGGATGAAAGGCGGGGGAGTTTGGCGGAGGCCAGGGTCATCCAGTCGCCCGTGGGCAGCAGGGTCTTTAGACGAACCGTCGCGGCCAGCTTCGGCGCATCCGCCCGGAACCAGCCGGAGAACTCGTAAGCCATCCCGCGCTTCACCGCGAGGCCGGACTGCGTCAGGCTGGCCGGTTGCTTCCGCGTGGCGACGAGCCGGGCGCTGCGGGCGCCGTTAAAGGGCGCGTTGGTGTCGAGGCTCCAGGTCGGGTTGCTGTCCCATTGCCGGTCGCAGAAATCGGGCGCGCCATCGTAATAAGACCAGTTGGCCGCGCGGACGACCCCTTCGAAGGAACGGTCATTGAGCATCTCCGCCCACATGCCCGGCACCACGTCGTCCAGCAACTCCACGAAGTTCCCGAAGAGCATCGGGTTGATTTGCCCCGCATGCAGCGGCTGGGGATGGATGACTGCGCTCGCGGCGGCGGCCTCGGAGTAAAGACGGCACGGCGCAAAGCAGAGGGAACTGGTGATAAGGAGACATAGCCCTATCCCTGGCGGCCCTAACCGCGTGGCTTCAATTGACGGGGCCGGCCGAGGCCCATAGGATGAGCGCGTCATGCTGAAACGGGTAAGCTCACGTCCCGCCGGAGCGCAATCTTATTCTTCCGTGAGCCGGCCACTGAATCGGAAATGAAGCCCCCATCGCGACCGCTGACCGTTCCCCGGCTCGCCTGTCTGCTGCTGGTGGCCTCGCTGGCGACGGGGCAGGGCGGCCCAGGCGGTGGCGCCGGGTCTCCGGCTGGCACCCCCTTTGACTTGCAGCAGTTCATTGATGCGGCACTCAAGGCCGGGAACAAGCGCGTTGTCATCCCCCGCGGATGCTATCGCGTGACGCCGAGGCAAGGAGTGCATCTCTCCTTCAAGAACCTGACCAACGTAGAGATCGTGGCGGGCGGCGTGGAGATGATCTGCACCGAGACTTCGCGCGCCATCAACTTCGAGAACTGCCGCAGCGTCTGTTTCAAGGGCATGACGATTGACTATGACCCCCTGCCTTTCACCGAGGGCCGCATCACAGCCCTGGCGCCCGATAAGAGCTGGCTCGAATTTGAGGTCATTGGGGGTTACCCGGATAACAAGCTGGAGCAGCGGATCGAGATTTACGACCCGGCCACGGGCGAACTGCGTCGCGAAATGCCCAGTTGGCAGCCGGGCTTCGAGGCGCGGGGCAATCACCGTTACCGCCTCAAGAAGCACAAGGGCTATGGTTACCGGGAGCCGTGGGACTCCGAGCAACTGGGAGACATCCTGGTGACGAACCAGCGCTCGCCGACCGGCACCGGCGACCATGCCATCGTCGCCGACCATTGCACGAACTTGAGGCTGGAGGAGGTGACGTTATATTCGGCCCCTTGCTTCGGCTTCCTCGAACGTCGCTGCGACGGCACGACCTATGACCGCTGCAAGATTGACCGCCACCCGCCGGCCGGAGACCCTGTGCCGCGCGGGTTCCCCCGGATGCGCTCGCTCAATGCCGATGCCTTCCACAGCAATGGGGCGACCAAAGGCCCGGCGATTATCCAGTGCACCGCCAAACACCAGGGCGACGACTGCGTCAACATCCACGGGACCTACCATTTGGTAATGGCCGGCCATGAAAATGAACTGCGCGTGCTGGTGGCGGCTGGGGGGAGTATGACGATTGAAGTGGGCGATGCGGTGGAGTTTCTTCCCTATGAAGGCCCACGCCCGGCTGACGCCGTGGCCGTGGCCATCCAGCCGGATGCACCCCTTACCGACACGGAGCGAGCTTTCGTAGCCAAACTGCAAATGTATGCCTCCCTTCACCAGCGCCTGCTCAGCCTCCAGGCCCGCCTCTTCAAAGTCACCCTCGACCGTGCCGTGCCGCTGCCGATGGGCTCGGGGGTCTGCTCAGGCAACCGCGTCGGCAACGGCTGCGTCGTTAAGGGCTGCGACTTCGGCTATAACCGCTCACGCGGCATCATTATCAAGGCCAGCCATGCCAAAGTCATCGGCAACACGATTACGCGTAGCTGGATGACGGCAGTGCTGGTGGCGCCGGAATTCCCCTGGTGGCATGAGGCCGCCAGCGGCAGCGACGTGCTGGTGGAGGGCAACCAGATCGTCGGCTGCCGCGGCCCGGCCATCGAGGTCACCGCCATCGGCGGCAATGGCAAACCACTCCCCAGCGGTGCCCACCGCAACATCGTTATCAGCCGGAATGCCATCTCCCAGTCCGTCTGGCCGAATCTCCATGTGACGTCCACGGCGGGGCTCGTCATCAAGCAGAATCGCCTCACGTCCGCCGACCCGAAGCAGTTCGTGCCGCCGCTGCCGGAGCGGTGGGATTGGGGGACCAACCCGCCGGGGCCCGTCCTCGTTGAATCCTGCGACGACCCCAAGGTGCAAGCCACGCCCGTGAAGCGGCATTAAGAGCGCGCTTGTCGAGCAGCTAGGCGACCGGCACAATGGCCTCATGCGCCCGCAATTTATCGCTGGAACCAGGCACCTTATGACTATCGGCTCATACCTTGGCGGCCTACTGCCCGCCGACCCGCAGAACCGACGACGCGGGCCCTCGTGGCGGCTGCTCGG
>Ga0335071_10004804_pt1 | contig 14099 bp, 13 predicted proteins | sample Lox_Sample_15_FD_206724 | JGI IMG/M metagenome (GOLD analysis project Ga0335071, IMG submission 206724) | Soil microbial communities from Loxahatchee National Wildlife Refuge, Florida, United States - Lox_Sample_1.5 | ecosystem: Environmental > Terrestrial > Soil > Wetlands | place: USA... | reverse complement strand
CCGCCGTCGGGCACGGCTGCGCCCGGCCCGAACCCAGAAGTCGCAGGACCCGGGCCGGGCCCGGCCCGCCGCCGGGCGGGACCGGGTTCTGGTTCACCCCGGACAGCCGGGACGGGCCGCCCGGCGGCTTTGGCACCTGGCGGCTGCGCGTCCCGGGCGGCGGGCCGGACCTGATCGTGGCGATCGACCCGCTGGCCACCGACCCGTGCGACCACCGGCACGAAGCCCCGGGCCACGACCCGGGGGTCAGGCTGCGGCACCTGTCCCAGGTCCGGCATGCCACCTGCACGAGCCCCGTCTGCCGCCGGCCCGCTGCCCGGTGCGACTTCGAGCACAACACCCCGTACGAGGCGGGCGGCCGGTCATGCTTGTGTAATGGCGGTCCGAAGTGCCGGCATGACCACCGGCTCAAACAGCACCCCGGATGGAAAGTGGACCAGCTTCCCGACGGAACCTTCCGCTGGACCACCCCGGCCGGCCGCAGCTACGACACCGAACCCACCCGCTACCCCATCTGACCGGCGTTCCGCTGCCTCCCGCTATAGGGGGGCCGAGCCGACGGCATCGGCCTGCCAACGAGAGCTGAGAAGCGGCCTTGGAGCGAGGTCGCGAAGGTAGGACCCGCTGTGTAGCCTGGGAAAATGGAGACGTTGCGGCTTGCGGCGATCCGCATCTTCGCCGACCTGCCCAAAGACGAGCTGGCCGCCATCGCGAGCATGGCATCAGAGACGGAAATCCCTCCCGGGCAATCGCTCGCCACAGAGGGACGCGCAGGGTATTCGCTGTACGCCATCGAGAGCGGTACTGCCGATGTCGTCATCAATGGTGAGACGGTGGGAACCATCGGGGCTGGTGACGTTGTAGGCGAAATGGCCGTGCTTATCTCTCCGCCCGACTGGTCCGCACCGCCGGAAGTGGCGATAGGCGGTTTGCGTACCGCCTCGGTCGTTGCGACCTCGCCGATGCGACTGATCATGCTGTTCAAACGCGACGTTTGGGAGCTGGACCGGCGTGCGCCGGTCATGACTCAGCGCTTGCGAGCAGTGCTGGATGAGCGTCGTGCGCAAGACGCTGAGCGCGCGCTGGGCAATCAGCGCGCACAAAGCGAGCGGGGCGGTTCCGCGGGCTCAGATCCGCCCGCTGACAACGCCTAACGTTGGCCGCGACCAGACGCTGCGAAGTGGCTGCAGGCCTTCCTCGACGTACTGGGCGATCGGATGGATGCCGCCGTCTAGGTACCACTGTTCCAGCGCGCCGAAGTAGCCGAACACCAGGGCGTTGGCGGCCACGCGAGCCTGGGTCTCGGTCATCCGGCCGTCGGCCATCATCAGCGGGGCGATCCGCTGGCTGGCCCGGTCGAGCGCGGCGCACACAGCCGTGCGCACCGACGGCTCCTGGAAGAAATATCGCACCCGGCGCCACGGGCTTCGCGGGGCCGCTTCGTAATTGAGCACGACCTGGACCAGGCTGCCGACGGGATCGTTTACGTCCAGGATTTCCTCGACCGCCTCCTGGCTCCAGCTGTCGAACTCGTCGGCGACGACGAGCCCTTCCTTGGTTCCGAAGTAGCGGTACACCGACGAGGGGGATACCTCGGCCGCAGCGGCGATCTCCTCGATCGTGACGGCGTCGAACCCGCGCTCGTCGAACAGGTCGAGCGCTCGCTCTTGGATCGTGCGCATGGCGTTCTGCCGCCAGCGTTCGCGCAGCCCGGTTGCCATGAGCATGAGGCTAGCAGATAGCCACATGCTTTAGCGAGTGACTGTCTAAATGAATTTGACTCTCTCGTTGGACAACCGTAGAGTCACTGTCTATGAGACAGTCACTATCTGAAAACCGGAGAATCGACTCTCGTCCGGCGGAGCCTTTGGCGCGAAACTGGCGCGGGGCGGCCCGCGCGGTGGCGCTGGCGATCGGGCTGTCGGCCGTCCTGGCGGTCGTGGCCATCATCGACCAGACCGGCGGGCACAGCCTCGCCGATCACGCCGCCGCCATGTATGCGCCGTACGGCAAGCGGCCAGATCCGGACCTGCTGTACGGCCTCGTCTACACCGTCGCTGCGGTCGGGGCGGTGCTGTGGCTGCTCGTGGCCCGTTCGGTGCGGTCACGCAGGCGGTCGGCGCGGGTTCTGGCCGTGGTCGTGACGGTGACCACCGCGGCGCTCGCCCTGCTCCTGCTCGGGGTTAGCGAGTACGGGACGCAGATCTATCCGCCGTTGTGGGGCATCCTGGCCATCCTGCCGGCCGCCGCGGGGGCCGTCGCGGTCGTGCTGCTCCGCCGCCGCCGGGTCGGCTGACGGCCTTAGGCGGACACGTGCTCGTCGGCCGGGATGGAGAACCGGCGAATGTCCGGTGCCCAGGCCTGATACCGGTCCAGCCCGGTCGGCGCGGCCTCGGAAAGCTTCTGCAGCGCACGCAGTACCTCGATGCTCTCATCATCCCGGCCCGGTCCCCGGGCGAACGTGGCCTCGTCTCGCTCCGACAGCTCGGCAGAGACCTTCTCCAGGAGTGCCGACCAGGTCTGCGACGTGCTGCTGCCGAGTTCGCGCAGGACAGGAAGCGCGAGATACGGCCACCCCGTGACCAGGCTGAGCATCAGCATCGCGATCTTGTAGTCGCCGGTCGCGGGGTCTTGAAGCTTCTCCCGCCCGACGCTGGAGGCGCGCAGTACGCGGTAGACGTTCACCAGTCGCTTGGCCGCCCGGGCCGTGGGGACGACCGGGCTGAGAGTGCCGATGAACTCCGCTTCCTCGGGGCCGAGCTCGAGTTCACCGACATCCTCATGGGTGAAGGCGGCTCCGATGTACCACAGCCGGCACGAGCCATCGCCCGTGGTCGCGACGAGCTGGCCGTTCGGGCTGAGGGCGGTCATGTCGGCTTGAGGTACCTCGAACCGTGCCTGCTCCGCCGGCGCCGATCCGTCTACCCGCCCGACTACCAGCGTGGCGCTTGACCGGAGGGCGAATTGCGGTATCGACGGGTTGGCCAGCAGCTCAGTGAGGCCTCTGCCTCCTTCGGGGGCGAACGGGACCGGGCTGAGTTCGTACCGCTGGCGGGTCAGGTACATCAGGCCACTCGAACGCCTGATAAAAACGCCGCCCGGGCCCGCGGAAAGCCAGCCTGACCGGTCGTCGTCTGGAAGAGACACCGGCGCCCGGGACGTCCAGGTGCCGCCATCCCAGAGCCAGGTAACGACCCGGCCGGGGTGCAGGACGTAGAGCGTCCGGTCGCCGGGGTCAAGCGCCACGTCGACAACGGTCTCCGGCGGATCGTCGGTGACCCTGGTGGCGTCGGCCAACTCCGGTAGCGCCAGCGTCCACAGCGACGACTCACAGCGAACCAGCAGGCGGTCCCCGGTGACTAGCATCCCCGTGACCGGCTCGTCCAGCAAGAACGACCTTTCCCCGTCGTCGCCGCAAAGCCGATGAAGCCAGTTCTCCCGGGTGGCGTACACGATCTCGTCCGCCTCGTCGCCCACGGCCACGGCGACTCTCTCTTCGGGCCGCTGGTAGATCCGCCTGCGAGCGGTGGCGAGGTCCAGGGTGACCCATTCTTCCTCGGTCTCGTACATCAGCCGTCCGCCGTCGGCGTTGAAGAAGACTCGCTGGATCTGCGCGGAGACTTCCCTGCCACAGCCGGAGATGCCCTGATTCCAGACCCAGATGCCTGCCGTGGTGACCACGACCAGTCGCCGACCGCCAATCACGAACCGGATAGCCAGGGGTTCGCCTTGCACCTCGAAGTGCCGCATTTCCTGCGCCGGGGGCGGGGCGGCCGTGCCGGGCTGGGAAGCAGGCTGTTCCTGACCGGGCTCGTCCGGACCTTTTCCCGCCGGATCAGCCGACCGGGTCTGCGACTGCCGGTCCTGTTGTTCCTCTTCCTCCTGCGTTGGTACGAGGGCCCCCATCAGCGCCCGGTAGCCGCTATCGTCCATGGGCTGAAGTGAAAACGGGATCTGGAAGATCTTGTCCAGGTAATCAGCCGGGAAAGCGTCCCACTCGTTCGCGTCGGCGCGGAGTTCGGCCCGGCCGTTGTTCTCTCCATTCAGCAGATGCTGATAATGGATCCGCAATGAAGTTATCAACCATCGCGAATCGACGCCGGCGACGACCACGAATAGCGGGAACGCCAGCAGCAGGTGCACGGCCTGGAGTACTTCCACCACGCGGCTCGGCGGGCATCGGTCCAGGTCGTCGACGTACAGCACGATACGCTGAATGTCGAATCTGGCTGCCATGGAAGAAGCATCGGGCCCATCGTCCGTCGGACTGAAAAGGTCACTCAGCCGCTGCAGGTCATTCCGGACGAGGGAGATGACGCCGAGCTGATCCCGGTACGCCTCGTTGAGAACGCGATCTTCGACGTACTGGCGGACCAAGTTGCCGGTCCGCACCATGTCGATGGTGCGCGCGGCCTGGTCGGCCTGCTGCTGAGCCTGCTGGAAGTCGCTGGCCAGGGCACGATCCTGGTCCTCGATCTTGGCTAGCTGGGTCGTGATCCACTTCTCCACGTCGTCAGCCTGGCTCGCGACGTCTACGACACTGCGGAACTTGCGCCAGGTGGCGGCGGCCGTGGCGACAACCGTCGGTATCACGACGGCCGCCACGGAGACCACGCGTGCCACCTGATGGCCGCCTCCGGCGGCGATCACGCCCAGGCCGGCGAGGACCACGAGCAGCGCGGTCACCAGCAGGACCCGGATTGGCCACCAGTCGAGGAGCTGCCGGATCAGCAGTGCCGTTGACCGCGTTCCCTGTGCCACCTTGTGCAGGTCAGACAGTGTCTTGACCCCCTCGGGGGGCGACGGCTCATCGCCCGGCAGGTCCAGTGAGGTCAGCGCCTCTATGAGTTCGCCGACCGGCTTATCCCTCTGACCGCCGATGGCCGAACGGATTTCTTTGAGCTGTTTTTGTTTCCGCTGCAGGGCCTCGATCTCGCTCTTGGCGGTTTGTTTGTCGTACCGGGCCTGCCTGAGTCGTCCCTGAGTAGATTCGAGCTGGCTGAAGATATAGTCCCGCGCCTTATCGGATGTGCTCTCCTTGAGCGATTCGAAGATCCGGGTCATGACGCTGGCCCATAGGTTCGAGTCGGCGTAATGCCAGGCGTTGAACGTAACCTGCACCACGTTGTCGCAGTACAGGCTGGTGCCGCCGCGGGCGAGCGACGTCATGGCTTCGTTCTGCATCTCCCTGACGCGAGTTTGCATGCGGCGCATGAAGAAGCTCTTGCCGGTGCCCCAGTCGCCGAACAGGCCGATGGCCAGAGGAGGCTTGGTACTGCGCGCCAGCGCGAGCTGGCACAGTATGCGGACATCGTCCTCGATCCCCAGCTGGTCATCACTGCTCAGGACGTCACCGGCCAGGCCGGGGGTATCGGTGCTGAAGTCGAAGACGGTCTCCTGGGCGGGCCCCGCGCTCTGCTGAGCAGGTGCCGTGCTCTCCGCGGCAGGTGCCGTGCTCTCCGCGGCAGGTGCCGTGCTCTCCGCGGCAGGTGCCGTGCTCTCCTCGGCAGCAACACCGGAAACAGGGCCTGGGGGCGGCCCGGGATACCCGTCGAGCCTGGATTGCAGCGCCTGCTGGAGCAGGTCTATCTCCTTGTCGTAGGGATCGCCGCTCCATCCGCTGAGGTCAAGCGTCTGTAGATTCCGGAACGGCCCAGGGATGACGGACATACCGCCAATGGTCACCGGAATCAGCCGGTCACCTGCCTCGCTGGCCTCATGGATCACCGACGAACTCGCGGCGCTGTCGCCGGACCAGACCACGAGGACCGCGCCGGCCGATTTCGCCCATTCGCCGAGCTGCTCGTCCCACGGCTCTCCCGCCGTCAGGTCCTGGTCGAACCGGAAAGACATGCCCCGGTCTCTGAGCACCTGGACGAGGCGGAGGACAGTACTCGAGTCTTTCCGCGAGTAGCTGACGAAGACATATCCCGGAGCAGCCGCCATTTCCCCTCCCCCGCCGATCCCGGCCGTGGATCCCGAGACGGCCGAATCATTCTCCCACCGCTCAATCGGCCCCGGCCACAATCACAAATGACGTGCGCGTCAGGGTGTAGACACAATGCGGACGACGGGCGATCAACCCTGTTAGCGGCGGCGCGGCAGGAACATGCTCGGCTCGCCGGTGGCGGAGATGTAGAGATGGTCCCGGGCCCTGGTACAGGCGACGAACAGCACGCAGCGTTCCCGCTGCAGGTCCTGGGCATGGGCGACGGCGTCCTCGCTGTGCGGGGTGACCGCGGCTGGTTCGGGAACCTGGCCCTGCTCGACGCCGATGACCGCGACCGCCTGGAACTCCAGGCCCTTCATCGCATGCATGGTGCCGGCCTGGACAGCCTGCGCGCCGCCCCGGCCGTTCAGCGAGCCCGTCGCGATGCCGTCGGCTCTCAGCGCCTCGCGGGCCTCCCGAACCAGGCTGGCGGACCGGGCCGTCACGCCAATGGCCTGCGCCTCAATCCCTGAGGCGAGCCACGAACGGATTCGTTCGGCCAGGAAATCAAATTCCTCGGCCCGGGTGGCGGCCGCCCGAAGCTGCGGGCGCTGGCCGCGCATCGGAGACCGGTAGCCGAGCAGTGAATTCACCTCGCCATCCAGGCCGGTCGCCGGCTCCGCGCCAAGCAGCGGCACCGCCCAGGCCAGGATCTCCTGAGTAGTCCGGTAGTTCAGCGACAGCCGACGGCTCCGCCCCTGCACGCTGATCCCCAGGCTGGCGAGAGAAACCCGATTGTCGTAGATGCGCTGGTGCGGGTCGGCCGCGATGAACAGGTCGTCCGGGCCCGGCGCCACGGCCGCGCGGAGCAGCCGCCACTGGGATGGGTGCAGGTCCTGGGCCTCGTCCACCAGGATGTGCCGGTACGGCAGCAGTCCCCACTGCCGCAGCAGGTGCGCGGCCTCGTTGGCCAGTTGCAGGTGAGTGGACTCGCCCGCGGCGGCCAGTTCGGCCGAGACCTGCTGCGCGGCCTGCCAGACCTGGCTGCGCTGGGCCTTGGTCAGCGGCCGCCCCCGGCCGGTGCGCGGGCAGGTCAGGTAGGCCTGCTCGGTGTGCAGGTCCTGGGCCAGGATGACCTGCTCCCATTCGTTCTTAGCGAACGCGGGGGTGAAGGACAGTCCGGCGGCCGCCTGGGCCCACCGGGTACGCAGCACGCGCTCGTCCGCGATGACGGGAGTGCCGCGGGCCTGCTTGACGATGCTGTAGGCCAGCCGGTCCACGTTGAGCACCTCGATCCGGCGGCGCACTCCGGCGTCCCGGATCAGCAGGTCGAGCTGCGCCCGGAGGGCGCCGGCCAGGTTGCCGTTGAAGGTGGTGACCAGCACGCGCCCGGCCCGTTCGGCCAAAAATGCGGCACGGTGCAGGACCGTCACCGTTTTGCCCGTGCCGGGCCCGCCGGTCACCTGGGCCGGGCCGGCATAGCTCTTCCTATAGGCGATCTTGCGCTGGCTCGGATGCAGGAACGTGCGCCACGAACGGGTAGGCCAGGATGAGCTGCAACTCCTCCTGTCCGGAGACGAAGGTGACCGCTCCGGGAGTGCGCTCAATGGCCGCGACCAGATCGTTCAGATCCACCCGCTCGGGCCGCGGGCCGACGGACAGGAGCCGGACGACTTCATCCTGGGCCTCGTCCACGGTCATCCCACTGGCCAGCGCGTGCAGCGCCACGTACTGAGCCTCCGGCAACACCGCGTGCAGCATTTCCAGATCTGTCTCGCCGGTGAGCAGCCGGACCGTAGGCAGGAGGTTCGGGTCGACGCCGAGCCAGGTCAGGTCGGCGTCGCTGACGTCGCCGAACAGCCGCCTGCCATCGGCCTCGGCCACCGCCGACAGAGACGATTGCAGTTGCTGGACGGCTTCCTCGTCGCGGACTTCGAGCACCCCGACCGCCCGGTTGACGCTGAACCGGTGATTGGCCGCGTAGGCATGCGCCTCGTCCGGAGGCAAGACCGTGACCAGGCAGTACGTGTCGCTGTCCGGCGGTGCCAGCACGACTCCACGCCAGGATCCGTTCACCCGGATGGTCCCCATCCGGCCGTCCCGGCTGTGCTTCGGCTTGTGGTGGAGCATCGCGGGGTAAGGATGCCGGGCAAACCTGGTGCACGCCGCGTCGACGGCGCTTTGCACGTCCTTCTGGAGCTTCGCGTACTCAGCCAGGAAGCCTCTCGCGATCGCCAGACGAGCCACCGGCCTTGTCCTCCCAATGCCAGCTGCGCCCAGGCTGGCTGTCCCCAGAATGCATGCTAGACCGCCTGGTCCCACCAATGACGGCCAAAGAAGGATTCCGGTGAGATAACCTGGGGTGTTGCGCATCACAACTGTCTCGTAGGCATCAATTAAAACAAGCCCGCAATGACGCCTTGGCCCGAGACGGCCGACCTATTCGGGCCAGCCGGCGGATAACAGCCCGATCGCCACGACGTCCTTGCGAGGACGCCCGCGGGGGCGCTTACGCGGCACGATCGCGCCGCGCAGCAACAACTCGCCGCCCCAGACACCCCAGGGCTCGCTGCGCTCCAGCGCGCCGACCAGGCAGGCCAGTCTGGCCTGGCATCCGCGGCACATCGCCTTCGCCTGCTCCACGTCCCGCGGAGACTCGGCGAAGAATAGCTCCGGATCCTCCGTGCATGGCAGATCCAGGCTCAGTCCCGTGGTGGGCTGCCCGCCGACGTAGCAGGAATTGACCATCATCGCCTCCAGCTACCAGGCTCGCCCTAAGCCCGTTGCTACCGCATTGGGCAAATGCCCTATCTTCGCGGCGCGGCCCTACCCAGGACCTAAACGAAATGGACCTCGGCTTGATCTGGCTCGTGGTCGACGAGACGATCGCAGGTCGGGCAGTACCAGCGGGCCTCGATCGGGGTGCCGCACGCGGGGTGCCGGGGCGCTTGCGCCGGATCGGCATGGCCGGAACCCCAGTAGGCCAGCAACCGGAGCGCCCCGGCCAGTTCCTGGCCCTCGGCCGTCAGATGGTAGGCGGCGCGGGGCGGTCGCTCGGAGTAGGGCCGGGCCACGAGCAGCCCTTCACGCTCGAGCCGCTTGAGCCGGTCAGACAGGATGTTCGCAGCGATCCCGGGGAGTTGATCGAGCAGGTCGTTGAACCGGCGCGGCCCGCTGAGCAGCGCCTCCACCACCAGCAGCGTCCACCGGTCGCCCACCCGGGCTAGCGCCTCGGCCAGTGGTGACGACGCGATTTCGCTCTCGGCCATAAAAGGATCGTAGTCGGACACGTTGACATCCCCATAGTTGGTAGTAACTTGCAAGTTACTACCAACTGAGAGGTGTGACGGGGATGACCATCTTCGACGAGATCCAGGCAAGCATCGCGGGGCTGGCGGAGAACGCCGGCTCCTCAGTAGTAGGCATCGGCCAGCGGTGGGGCGTTGGCTCGGGCATCGTGCTCGGCGAGGGACGGGTACTGACCAACGCGCACAACATCCGCGGCGATCAGGTGACGGTGACCTTCGCCGACGGACGCACGGCCGAGGGAAACGTGGCCGGGCACGACTTCGACGGCGACCTGGCCGTCGTCCAGGCCGATACCGGCCAGGCGGCCGCGCTGCCGTGGGCCACCGGGGCACCGGCCGTCGGGCTGCCCGTCTTCGCGCTGTCCAATCCGGGCGGGCGCGGCCTGCGGGTGACGTTCGGGACGGTCTCGGGCATCGACCGGAGCTTCCGCGGCCCGCGCGGCCTGCGCATCACCGGCAGCCTGGAGCACACCGCCCCGCTGCTGCCCGGCTCCTCCGGCGGCCCGGTCCTCGACGCCAAGGGACACCTGCTCGGGATCAACACGAACCGCCTCGGCGAGGGCTTCTACCTGGCCATACCCGCCGGCGAGGAGCTGCGCCACCGGGTCGACGCGCTCGGCCGCGGGGAGTCGGTCCGGCCGCCGCAGCTCGGCATCACCATCACTCCCGGTCACATGGCCCGGCGGATGCGCCGCGCCGTCGGCCTGCCCGACGCCGAGGGCCTGCTCATCCGGGGCGTCGCCGAGGACAGCCCGGCCGCACGCGCCGGCCTGGCAGGCGGTGACCTGATCGTGACGGCCGGGGGCCAGCCAGTCCGTTCGGTGGACGACCTGTCCGGCGCGCTCCGAGCGGCTACCGGCACCATCGAGCTGACCGTGCTACGCGGCACCGATGAGCGCACGATCCAGGTGGCGTTCAGCCAGAACGGCTAGCAGTTCATCGAGGGCTGACCGCGCTAAGGGTTGGTTGCGACGGCTAGCACGCGACGGAGCAGGCCGGCTGAGGTCCACTCCAGGGACTTCACGCCTTCCGCATGAAAGGCCCGCAGCGCCGGGTTGTCGCCAGGATCGAGCGTGACGGCCTCTTCCCACAACGCGTGCTCGCGTGCTAGCCACGACGGGCGATCCCGGACCTCAGCGTCCGTGAAGCCCGCCTGGTGAAGGCCGGCACCCAGGTTTGCCTGGCGAACCCGGAGACTGAGACGCTCATCATTGCGGTCGAGCGGTTCCCAGCCGGTCAGCACCACCCGGCCACCGGGCTTGAGGACCCTGCGGATTTCGCCGTAGGCGATGGCGGGCTCGCCGGGGAACTGGATGGCATCGGTACACAGCACGGCCTCGACGCTGGCATCGGGCAGTCCTGTCGCCGTGAGCTCGCCGATGCGGAAGCTCGCGTTGCTCACGCCCATGCGCGCGGCCTGATCCCGTGCCTCATTCAGTGCCTGCGCGGAGAAGTCCACGCCGATGAGGGACGTCCCGGCTTTCTGCGCGAGCAGCAGGCCATAGGCACCCCGGCCGCAGGCCAGGTCAAGCAGCGTGTTTCCCGGCCTGAGCCGGAGTTCTTCGGCCAGTTCCGGGATCGCTTCGGCGGGGACCACTCCAGCTCGCGTGCCTGGAGGGAAGCCCGTGTACCGGTTCATGATCTCGTCGACGGTCGGCATGGCAACCCGGTCTGCATACCAGCCGTCGAAGTACTCGGCGGACCGCGGCCTCGGGGGCATTGGCTCAGTATAGAAACCGCCAGGTGCTCAGCACGGTGACCAGAACGGGTCCCGGCCGATGAAGCCCAGCAGCCGGGTCTGGGTGTCCGCACCGGCGGGTACCTCGACCCGGGGGCCGTATTGGCCGGAGGAGCGGATGACCTCCTCCATCTGCTCCATTCCGCCGAGGAGCTGGGCGCAGAAGCCGGGGTCCAGCTGGTCGTCCTGGCCGGTGGCCCGGGACAGGTCCCAGGTGTGCATGAACACGTCGGCGGTGTAGAACTGGTCGATCGCGGTGTCCAGGGGCAGGCGGCCGATGTGCGGGTTGGCGAGTTCCCGGTTTGCCGTCTCCGGATCGTCGAGCACCGCCTGCACGCCGTCGCAGTGAACCTGCCACGCGGCGACCGGGTTCTCGTCCGCCGACGGTCCGCGGGGCAGGTCGAGGCCGGCGCCGGAGGCCAGGAACGCGTTGCACCATTCGGTCAGGTGACGCACCACGTCGCGGGCGGCCCAGCCCGGGACCGGCGAGGGCGCATCCCAGGAGCGGGTAGCGCAGACCCGTTCGGTAAATAGCCCGGCGACCTGCCTGTGCCGCTCGGCCGGGCGGTCAGATAGCGTCATCGGCGAGCATCCTGTCCAGCTTGGCGTAGCCCTCGTCCACGCCGACCTCCATGCCGCTGCGCAGCCACGCGTCGCGGCCTTCGAAGCTGTCGACCAGCGATTGCGTCCGCAGCCGGGTGCGGCCGTCGCCCAGGTCCTCGAGCATGAGCGTCTGCAGCGCGACGCCGTCGGGTTCGCCGTCGAACGTGAAGGTCTGCACGATGCGGTCCGGCCTTATTTCGTGGAAGCAGCCGTGGAATGCGTACTCCGTGCCGTCGTGGGTGGATACATAGCGCCAGCTGCCGCCGGTGCGCGCGTCCCAGTGCTCGATCCGGGTGGTCAGGGCGTCGGGACCCACCCACCGGGCGAACAGTTCGGGATCGGTGTGGGCGCGGAGCAGCTGGGCCGGAGTGGCGGCGAAGTCACGCGTCATCCGGATGACCGGCAGCTTCGGGTCGGCTTCGATGGCTGTCTCCGTGATCTTGTTCATGCTCTTCCCCGTTCATTTCTTCCAGGACGGCGTCGAGGCGGCGGTAGCGCTGCTCGACGCGGGCTCGGTGGCGCTCGATCCAGGTGTCCATCAGGTCGAGGGCCTGTATCTGGAGGCGTATCTTTCGTGGCTGCGGGCCTGGCGGGCGGCTGACGAGCCCGGCGTCCTCGAGGATCTTGAGGTGCTTGTAGACGGCTTGCAGGGACATCCGGTACGGCTCGGCCAGCTGGCTGGCCGTGGCGTCGGTTTCGGAGAGCCGGGCCACCATGTCGCGGCGGGTCGGATCCGCGAGGGCGGCGAAGACCTGAGACAGCGTGTCTGTGGTCATCGCTCCCCTTAGGTTTCAACCCAGTGGTTGAAAGAACCGTACTCTGCAGGTCATCTTGTGTCAACCTTGTGGTTGAAAGTGCTGCTCAGAGTTCGGCGAGGAGGTCGAGCGCCATGGGCGCATAGTCGGAGTGGCCGCTGTCGATCGCCTGCTGGTAGGCCGTTCTCGCCCCGGCGACGTCATCCTGTTCCTCCAGCATCGCCCCCAGGCGGAATGCGGCCTCCGGGGCGTGGTCGGGATTGCCGCTGTCGATCGCCTGCTGGAAGGCCGTCCTCGCCTCATCCACTTCCCCCTGCTCCGCCAGCAGCACCCCCAGGCCGAGCGCGGCCCCGGGGGCCCAGTAGGAGTCGCCGCTGTCGATCGCCTGCTGGTAGGCCGTCCTCGCCCCCGCCACGTCCCGCTGCTCCGCCAGCAGCAATCCCAGGCGGAACGCGGCCATCGGGGCGTAGTCGCGGTCGCCGCTGTCGACCGCCTGCTGGTAGGCCGTCCTCGCCCCGGCCACCTCCCCCTCTCCCTCCAGCAGCAATCCCAGGCGGAACGCGGACTCAGGGGCGTAGCCGGGGTGGCCGCTGTCGACCGCCTGCTGGAAGGCCGTCCTCGCCCCGGCCACCTCCCCCTGCCCCACCAGGAGCAACCCCAGCTGGAACGCGGCCGGCGGGGCCTCGCGGGGGTTGCCGGTGTCGATCGCTTCCTGGTAGGCCGTCCTCGCCCCCGCCACGTCCCCATGTTTCTCCAGCATCACCCCCAGGCGGTACGCGGCCGGCGGGGCCTCGTCGGGGTGGCCGCTGTCGATCGCCTGCTGGTAGGCCGTCCTCGCCCCGGCGACGTCCCCATGCCTATCCAGCAGCAACCCCAGGTTATACGCGGCCTGCGGCGCCTGGTCGGTCTGACCGGCGGCCAGCGGCTCCCAGGCTGCGCGCGCGATGTCGAACACGTCGCTGATCGCGGCGTTGTAGCCTAGCCCGGCTATCACCTCAGGGGCCTCGTCGGCCTGGGCCCGGGCCAGGGCCGCCTCCCAGACCGGGAGCGTGATTGCCTCCCGGGCCAGGGTCCGCTGCGCGACCAGGTAATCCTCGGCGCGCAGGCCGTCATCGGTTCGGGTGACCAGCATCGCCGCGGTCCCGGGAATGGCCGCGCAGGCCCAGTCCACCGCGCGCTCAAACTCCTCGCGGCGCTTGGCGCGGGCCTGGTTCTGAAACACCGTCATGTGCTTGCGAGGCAAGTACGTCGTCCACAGCTCCTCAGCCAGCGTCTCAGCTAGGCGCGCAGTCAGGCCAGTGCGAGACCAGTCGATTACGGTCCAGGCAAATGCCTTCTGGAACGGATCGGCAACCGCCAGTCGGGACCGCAGTTCCTCGGCTCCGGCCAGCACCTCCCCCAGCGGGATCCCGTCGGCGACCTTGCCGCGGACCATGTCATCGGCGCCCGCCAGCGCGTGCTGGTCATCGGCCGACCATTCGGCCGGCAACGGGAACTGCTCGACCATGCTGTCGTCTTCGATCAGCGACCAGGCCGGGCGAAGGTCGGGATTGTCCGCCAAGTCGGCCAGCAGGTCGGTGCGCAAGGTGGCGATTACGACCAGACCGGGCCGGCTCTGCCAGTACCGGACCGTGCCGACACTCAGCGCGGCGGCGAAGGTGTTGAGGTCATCTAGCCACAGCGCCGCCCCGTCCGCCGGGGCAAGCTCGACCACTTCCCGCAGGTCGGTTCCTTGCTGCGGAATCAGCAGCGGCAGCGCTGATAGC
>Ga0335071_10004803_pt1 | contig 14102 bp, 14 predicted proteins | sample Lox_Sample_15_FD_206724 | JGI IMG/M metagenome (GOLD analysis project Ga0335071, IMG submission 206724) | Soil microbial communities from Loxahatchee National Wildlife Refuge, Florida, United States - Lox_Sample_1.5 | ecosystem: Environmental > Terrestrial > Soil > Wetlands | place: USA... | reverse complement strand
CGTGGAAGGCGTTGCACGCGTACTTGAGGGCTTCCGCCGACCTCACGTCGATGTGGTGGATGCCGGTGCCGAGGAAGGCGAAGAGCTCGTCCAGCGTCGCGGCAGCCCGGTCGTCGTTGGCCCCGACGACGACGAACGGCGGAGCGAAGAAGTCCTTGAGCCCGCAGCCCTCCCGGAGGAACTCGGGGCACATTGCCGTCACGACGTCCCAGCCGGGGGGCAGGCCCTCAGAGAACACCGGCCGCACGACAGTCTCGCCTGTCCCAGGGGGCACGGTGCTTCGGATCACGACGCAGTGCAGTCCGGTTGGGGGTGGGGTCGCGCAGTCGAGACCGGCCCGGATGTCGGCGAGGGCTCGGGACATGGCCGTGAGATCGGCGCTCCCGTCCGGCCCGGACGGTGTCCCGACGCACAGCAGGGAGACGTCCGCCTGCTCGAGAGCCGTGGCGGCCTCGGTCGTGGCACTCAGCCTTCCGGCGGCGACTCCCTGCTCGACCAGTGCCTGCAGACCCGGCTCCACGACCGGGCTGAGGCCGTGACCGATAGCGTCCACCTTCATCCGGTCGACATCGACGCCCACGACCACATGGCCTCGATCAGCCAGGCATGCGGCGGTCACCGTCCCGACGTAGCCGAGACCGAAAACTGCGACCTTCATGACTCCCCCACCGCTGCGTCCGTGGCAGCCCGATCCGCAAGAACCGTTTCCTGCGAACAAGACCGGAGCCCGGCACGGTGTGATACCGATGACGTCGCTGCCCGGTTCGTGTCACCCATTCGGCGCACAGGGATCACGCACCGTTCCGAGTTGTCGACATAGGCGGAACCGTCCGATTGATCGATGCGGCAACGTCGGATCCGGCCTAGGTTTGCCGTGCGTTCTCGCCGCCGTTGTGGAGTGGCCTCCGTGACTTGGGTGTGAGCGTGCACGGCCCTGGGGAGGGGTACCGCGGTGGTCAGCCAGCTGGCCACCGACGTACAGGGGGGGTAATGGCTGTCCTCGGTGCTGGTCCGGCAACGCCCGGGTCAGTTCAGAACCGCGTGCGCAGGAGCACACGTCGCGTGCTGCTGCCGTCGCGCGGGTCGTGGCGGGCTGGCTACCGCCGAAAGGTCGTCCTTGGCGACATCGCCGCGGCCACGTTAGGTGCCGCCACCGGGGCTGTCTGGACTCACTTCTCGAGCAACGCCAACGGGTCCGTCACGCAACTGCTTCTCGCGACTGCCCTCCCTCTCGTCTGGCTGATCTGCGTGGCGATCCTTCGAGGCTACGAGCCGCGCATCCTCGGGACGGGTGACGAGGAGTTCCGCAGGGTCGCGCGCGCCGGCATCTACCTCGTCGCAGCGTGCGCCGTCGTCGATGCGTTCGGCATCGCCACCCTCGACCACGATCGGTTCATCGCAGTCATCCTGATCACTACTGCGCTCGGCCTGACGAGCCGGTGCATCTTGCGCGCGAGTCTGCGCAGGGCGCGGAGCGAGGGACGGTGCCTGCAGCGCGCCCTGATCGTCTGCCACGAGGGCCACCTCCTGCACCTTGCCCAGAAGGCCGACGAGATGAGCCGGGACGGGCTGACCATCGTCGGCGCCTGCCTACCGTCGGTCACGAAACGACCGCTGATCGGTGACGATCGGGTGGAGATCGTCGGAGACTTCAGCGACATCGTGGGCAGTGCCCGAGGCGTCTCCGCGGACGTCGTCGCCGTGGCGGCCTGCCCAGAGCTGGACGCGACCATGTTGCGCCAGCTGCGCTGGGGCCTGGCAGCCGAGGACATCGACCTCGTCCTGCTCGCCACCGTCGCCCCGGTGAACGGGCGGATGCACACCCAGCCCGTCTCGGGAGTTCGCGTCCTCCAGGTCGCCGAGCCCGAGCTGCGCGGACTGCGTCATCTCGTCAAGGCCGCGTTCGACCGGGGCCTCGCCGCGATCTCACTGCTGATTCTCTGGCCGTTCATGCTCGTGACCGCCCTGGCCATCCGGTTCACCTCTGCCGGTCCCGGCCTCTACCGCCAGACCCGTATCGGCCGGGACGGGCACCCCTTCACGATGCTGAAGTTCCGCACCATGGTTCAGGGGGCGGACAAGAACCTGGATCTGGTGGCGCACCTCAACCACCATCAGGACGGCGTCCTGTTCAAGATCCCCGATGACCCGCGCGTGACTCCGATCGGTCGTTGGCTGCGGCGTCACTCGCTCGACGAGCTTCCCCAGCTGATCAACATCCTGCTCGGTCAGATGTCCTTCGTCGGCCCTCGCCCGCCCCTGCCCGCTGAGGTCGAGCAGTACGCGGAGGAGGAGAGCCTGCGCCTGCGCGTCCGTCCCGGCCTGACCGGCCTTTGGCAGGTCAGCGGCCGCTCCGACCTCAGCTGGGCGGAGTCCGTCCAGCTCGACCTGAGCTACGTGGAGAACTGGTCGCTGTGGCGCGACTTCTCGATCCTCTTTCGCACCGTCGGGACCGTGCTCCACGGAACCGGCGCCTACTGATGGACACCGGGCGGGGCGCCGCCGACTCCAGCACGACGGAAGGCAGTGACGTGACGTACGCGCAGACGGCGGAGACCGAGAGCGAGATGGCGAACCTGGTCCGCCAGGCTTCGGCCGGAGATCGTGCCGCCTGGGACACGATCGTGAGCAAGTACGTGTCCCTGGTGTGGGCCGTCGCACTCCAGCAAGGCTTGAACTCGGCAGACGCCGCCGACGTGGCCCAGTCCACGTGGCTGCGGCTCCTCGAGCACATCGACGACATCCGCGACCCCTCGCGTCTCGGCGCCTGGCTGGCGACGACAGCGCGTCGGGAGTCACTGCGCGTGATCGCGCTGCGCCGACGGCTGGTGCCCGAGGCGGACCCCACAGCCTTCGACGGTCCCGATCTCATGCTCGCCGAGCTGGACGAACGGCTCCTGGCGGAGGAGCGCGGCCAGCACGTGCGCGAAGCATTCTCGACACTGCCTCCCGCGTGGCAGTCACTGATCAGCCTGCTCATGGCCGACCCTCCGATGTCCTACCAGGAGATCGGCGAGATGCTCGGCGTGCCCGTCGGCAGCATCGGCCCCACCCGTGGGCGGTGCATGACGAGGATGCGCACCTTTCTCGAAGCATCTTGATACCTGGGCGTATCCCAGGGGGACGACAAGTGCTCTCTTGAGGTAGTCGAGATCGGATCGACGTCGCGGAGGAGCACGTTGATCACCATTCCCCAGGGAGTCGCCGCCGCTGGCGCTACGGCCTACGGCCTCCACGACCGCGGCATCCCGGTGCTCGACATCATGTTGGACAGCGTTCTCGACCCCATGCCCGGCGAGGCCGGCGTGACCCGTCACGTGGTCTTCGCCAACGCGGCCTTGCGACTCGACCTGCTGGTGCGCTGGGCCGGCGTGGCTGAGGTGCTGTGGACGCCAGGATCCTGGGCGTGCGTCGAGGTACTGGACGGGCACGGGAACACCGTCATGACGAGCTCTCCGGCTGGCGGACGTACGTTCGTCAGAGGCGTGGGTCCGGGTCTCGCGACTCTTCGCCTACGGCGCGAGGTCACCGACGGGGGCGTCATCCGTACTGCGTGGGTGCTCATCTGACCACAGATCGTGCAACGACGCGCCGCTGACGGACATGCGCCTCAGCCGCCAGGTGCTGGCGGCCGCGACGAGAGCGGTCCCCAGCAGGGCTCCGCCGACCACGTCGGTGACCCAGTGGGCCCCTTCGGCGACGAGGGCAAACCCCATCAGTGCGCCGACCAGCGCGATGAAGAGCCATTCCCACCACCGCGTACGGACGCTGGTGAGGAGCAGCGCACCGCCGAGGCAAACGATGACGCTGACCGTGTGGCCGGACGGATAGCTGCCGGTATGCCCCGTCACCTGTCCATGCGGGTCGGGCCTGGCCATGAGGAGCTTGGTCCCACCGGAGGCGACGATCGCGCAAAGCCCCAGGACTGCGGCGAAGGCGAGCGGGGCCAACGACCTGCGGTGGACGGCCCAGATGGTCGCGACGATCGTCAAGAAGAGCGCCATGACAGGGGGACGCAGCCCCTCCACCACGTGGTCCATCCTGATCTGGAGTGGGCCCCACTCGTCGTCCGGGCGGAACACTCCGCGCCAAACCACGTCAGCGTGGTTGGTGGCGTGCACAGCCACCAGGAGCGAAAGCAGCAGGAAGCCACCCCCGCACCACAGGGCAATGAGGTGCGCGGGACCGCGCGAGCGAACATCCACCCGTCGATGATGCCGCACCTCGGTCGCGTGCCCACGACCCCATGGCTACGTGTCGGGCATAGGGGTGATGCGTGATCACCCAGCAAAGGCAGAGACACGATGGGTGACCGAGTTCGCGGGGACGGCCTTCCTTTGTGTCCCACAAGTATCTGCGCGGTTCTGGCGCTGCTCTCTCTTACGGGGCGAGACCGCCCTGCGAGAAGGGGGAGGGCTCACGTCGTGACTGGAGACAACACCGTCACGCGACCCGGCGACCCTGTCTCCTCGAGTCATCGGCGCAGCAGAGTGGGCCCCCGCCCGACAGGCGCCGACGAGCGATGAAGATCCTCGTCGTACACGGCCGTTATCGCTCGTCCGCCCCGAGCGGTGAGAACCACGTCGTAGACCAGGAGGTCAAGGCACTCGAACGTGCCGGGCACACCGTCATCCTGTTCGAGCGGCACAGCGACGACATCGAGAGCTGGACCCTGCCGCAGAAGCTCGCCCTTCCGGCGCTCACTGTCTACAACCCGCAGACGCGACATGCGCTCGAGGACCTTCTCGCCAAGACGAGACCGGACGTCGTTCACGTGCACAACACCTTCCCGTTGCTGACGCCCTCGGTGCTGCACGCCTGCCGGGACGCTCACGTCCCAGTGGTGGCGACGATCCACAACTACAAGCTGATGTGCGCCGGTGGGGCGCTGTTCCGCAACGGGAAGACCTGCCACGACTGCCTCAGTGGTACGGCCTTGCCGGCGGCGATCCACGGCTGCTATCGAGGATCATCGATCAAGACCATCCCTGTGGTCATCGGCATGAAGGCCAACCGTGCTACCTGGCGTTCCGAGGTGAGTGCGTTCATCTTCATCTCCGCTGCGCAGCAGCAGCTGCTACAGGGACTGGACCTCCCGTCCGGTCGGGTCTTCGTCAAGCACAACTTCGTCCCCCGGCCGCCGGAGCGCACCACCGCCGCCGAGCACGTCGTCGCCTACCTCGGCAGGCTGGACGCGCCAAAGGGCGTCCCGTTCCTGATGGAGGCGTGGGACCAGTTCAGGAGCGCCCGACCGAACAGCCCGCTGCGGCTGTCGATCGCCGGTGGCGGTCCGCTGGACCGAGAGGTCATGGCCTGGGCCAGTACCCGCCCTTCGGTGACCTTCCACGGGCTGCTCACCCGGGACCAGGCCGGCGCGTTGCTTCGACGCTCGCTCGCGGCCGTCGTGCCCTCGCGATGGGAGGAGACGTTCGGTCTGGTTGCGGTCGAGGCGATGGCGAACGCAGTGGCGCCCATCGCCCCCGACCGGGGCTCCTTCCCCGAGCTGATCCATGACGGCAAGGACGGAGTCCTCTACTCGGCTGACAGCCAGTCCGACCTCGTCCGCGTGCTCGGCGACGCTGACGACCACCCGGATACCTATGTCCGCATCGGCGAGGAAGGCCGGAGCACCTTCCAGGAGCGGTTCACGCTGGAGACCAGCATCGACCGGCTGCTCGACATCTACCAGTTCGCCATCCGCAATCCAGCTGGACAGGAGATCACGCGGGAGGGCTCCGGTGTCTAGCGGCGTTCGTTGGCAGGAGTCCGCCTCCTGGCCGTGCCGGGCGGTGCCAGCAGCATCATGATCGCTCGGCACCTCATCCTCTTTCGCTCGGAGCAGATTCGTGCCATCGCCCGGCGTCTCGGCTGGGGCGTGTCGGACCAGGCGATCTCGAGCCTCAGCAACTTCGTGATGGGCGTCATCGTCGTGCGGACGCTCGGAGACACGAGCTTCGGCGCGTTCACCGTCGCCTTCTTGACGTACTCGTTGATCCTCAACGCTTCACGTGGCCTGTCGACCGACCCACTGTTGGTTCGCTACAGCGGGACGGACCACCCGACCTGGCGGCGGGTCGTCGCCTGTGGTTCCGGTACCGCTCTGGTGGTGGGCAGCGCCGCCGGGGTGCTCAGCATCGCGGTCGGGATCTTGCTGCCGAGCCCCCTGAACGGCGCCTTCATCGCACTGGGTATCGGCCTTCCCGGACTCATGCTCCAGGACAGCTGGCGCTTCTCGTTCTTCGCCGCCGGGCGGGGATCCCAGGCGTTCCTCAACGACACCTTCTGGACCGTTCTGCTGATCGGCGGACTGCTCGCGCTGGTAGCGACCGGCCACGTCACCGTCTTCAACTCACTGCTCGTCTTCGGTCTCACCGCAACGGTGGCCGCGCTGCTGGGACTGGCCCAGACCCGGGTGCGTCCGGACATGCGCGCTGTACGACGCTGGTTGGTCGATCACCGCTCGCTCGGCGTCCGGTACCTGATGGAGAACACCGCCAGCAGCGGCGCCACCCAGTTGAGAGCCCTGATCATCGGGGCCTTGGCTGGTCTGGCCACGGTTGGGCAGATCCAGGCCGGGATGATGCTCCTCGGCCCCTTTCTCGTGGTCCTCATGGGACTCGCCCAGGTCGCGGTGCCGGAGGCGTCGCACGTGCTGACTCGCGGCGGACCCCGACGGCTTCGACGCTTCACCCTCCTCCTCGGCGGGGCGCTCGCAGTTGGTGCAGTCCTCTGGGGCGCCGCGATGGTGCTGGTCCTGCCTCACGGCTTGGGCGAGCTGCTCCTCGGCTCGACCTGGAGCCAGACCAGTCCGCTCGTCCCCCCACTGACCATCCAGGTGATCTGGGCGTGCTTCAGCGTCGGGTTCGGGGCGGGTCTGCGCGCCCTGGGCGCGTCCCGACTGAGCCTTCGGGCTCAGCTGCTCACGTCGACCATGTACCTCAGTGGTGGTGTGATCGGAGGCTTGATCGGCACGGCTCTGGCTGTGTGCTGGGTAGCTGCTGGGGCAGCCTTCGTGTCCGCCATGGGATGGGGCTTCGCCTTGCGCCGCGGCGTACGCCTCCACGCCTCTGAGTTATCCGCTCCCCCGACGGGAGCCCTCTCTGCCGGAGCCGCGAGATGACCTCGCCGATGAGCGACGAGCGACCGCCGGCTGCCGCCCGCCCTGCCCCGCGGGTCAGCGTCGGGCTTCCTGTGTACAACGGCGAGCGGTTCCTGCGCGAGGCTCTCGAGGCTCTGCTCGACCAGACATTCACCGACCTCGAACTGATCGTGTCGGACAACGCGTCGACCGACTCCACGCGGTCCATCTGTGAGGAGTTCGCGGCGCGCGACCCGCGGGTCCGCTACGTCCGGCAGCCGGTGAACATCGGCTCCGCGGCGAACCACAACGCGGTCATCCATCTCTCCCGGGGCGAGTACTTCAAGTGGGCGTCCGACGATGACCTGTACGCCCCTGAGTTCATCGAACGCTGCGTGGCCGTGCTCGACGCCAACCCGGATGTCGTGGTCTGTCACTCGCGTGACGCGTTCATCGACGAGGCCGGGCACACCGTGCAGAACCTCGACTACCACCACGACACCGAGGACCCGCGCGCCTGGATCCGATTGCGCTGCCTGCTGCACGAGAGCGGCGGCAACGACATCTACGGGCTCGTCCGGCGCTCGTTGCTAGGGACCGACATCGTGTGCGGGAGCTACCACAACGCCGACCGCACCTTCGTGGCGGCCTTGTCGCTGCACGGTCGGTTCCATCACGTCCCGGAGGTCCTGTACTTCCGTCGTGACCACCCGGGACGTACGGAGCGCGAGGGTGGCGACCACCGACGGCGGGCCGCCATCCTGCATCCGAGCCGCGGCAGCCGGTGGCGCAACCCGATGGTGCGTCTGTACGTCGAGTACATCGGGGGCTACTTTCTCGCCGTAGCCCGCGCACCGCTCAGCCTCTCCGAGCGTATGCGCTGCTACCGCGAAGTCATTGCCTGGCTCGTCGGCCGGGTACGACCTGGTCGAGACGAGTGGCTCCTCTCGCACAGTCCCGACCCGGCGGTGCAGGCGCGCGCGCTTCGGAGCATCGAGGCGCGCAAGGGACGTCTGGCACGCCTTCTGCCACGGAGTCGGGCGACATGAGCCGGACAGTGCCACGGGTCTGTCTCTACGGGTTGTTCGGCATCGGCAATCTCGGCAACGAAGCTTCGCTGGCAGCCCTGCTGCTGGGACTCCGGGACCGGCAGCCGGACGCACAGGTGACCTGCCTGTCCGCCCACCCGGCCGCAGTGCTGACCGAGCACGGCGTCCCCGGTACCTCGTTGATGGCGTTCTCGAGCGCCGTCTCCCCGGCAGGGCCGGTGAAGAAGATCCTGGGGCGAGTCGTCGATGTCCCTCGCACGTTGCGCCTCGTTGGCAGAGCGGACCTTGTCGTGGTTCCCGGGATGGGTGTCCTCGAAGAGACTCTCGGGACCAAACCCTGGGGACTGCCCTACTGGCTGTTCCTCGCCACGCTCTCATGTCGCCTGCGCGGTCGGCGTCTCGCACTCGTCAGCATCGGCGTCGACACCCCGAGGAACCCGCTGAATCGGCTGCTGTTCCGCGCCACCTTGCGGTTGGCGCACTACCGCACCTATCGCGACACCCTGTCGCGCGAGGCAGCGGCCGCCCTTGGAGTGACCGCCGGGCCGGAGGACATACGTCCGGACCTGGCCTTCGCCTTGCCCCTGCCTGTCCTTCGTCCCGTGGTCCCAGGGCGGGTTGCACTCGGAGTGATGGCCTACTACGGCCGAGACGACGACCCCGTCCGCGGTGGTCACATCCGGGCGCGATACGTCGAGCAGCTCACCGTCTTCGTGGCCCGGTTGCTCGAGGCTGGGCGCAGCATCACTCTCGTGATCGGCGACGGTGTCGACCGCGAGATCGCCGACCAGATTCGCGACGGCGTCCTCGCCGCCCACCCGGAGTTCCCACCCGAGGGCGTTCGAGTCGCCGCCGCGAACACCCTGGACGATCTGATGGCTGAGATGTCCGCGGCGGAAGTCGTGATCGGTTCCCGCTTCCACAACGTCCTCAGCGCCTTGCGGCTGGCCAAGCCGACCATCTCGATCGCCTACGCGCCGAAGAATGACGAACTCATGGCCTGCTTCGGACTGGGCGAGTACTGCCAGACGATCGAGAGTCTCGACGTCGAGCTGCTCGAGTTGCAGCTCGGGGAGGTCCTTGTCACGCACCCGGACCGCGAGAGCCGGATGCGGGAGCTCATCGATCACTACACATCTGACCTCGATCGCCAGTTCGACCTGCTGTTCCCTCCGGCGATCCACAGCCCGGAGGTCGTGCACGCCTCATCCCCAGGGAGCTCACCATGACTCATGGGTTGGCGCCGTACCGGCCCGCATCGGACGAACCCCCTGCGGAACGCTCGTTCCGGGAATCCGCGCGACTCGTGACCGAGCTCCGTGCGGTCATCCCAGGCGGCGCCCACACGTACGCCAAGTGCGACGACCAGTACCCGGAGCACATGGCACCGGTGATCGTTCGCGGTCGTGGCGCCCATGTGTGGGACGTCGACGGCAACGAGTTCATCGAGTACGGCAGCGGCTTGCGGTCGGTCATCCTCGGCCACGCGCACCCGAGAGTCAACGCGGCCGCCATGGCCGCGATGGATCGGGGAACGAACTTCGTGCGGCCCTCCGTCCTCGAGCTCGAGGCTGCCGAGGCGATGCTGTCGGTCCTGCCGCGAGCAGACATGGTCAAGTTCGCCAAGAACGGCTCAGACGTGACGACTGCCGCCGTACGCCTTGCGCGAGCTGTCACCGGACGCGACCTGGTCGCCATCTGCGCGGATCAGCCGTTCTTCTCCGTCGACGACTGGTTCATCGGAGCCGCCGCCATGCCGGCCGGGATCCCGCAGGCCGTACGCGACCTCACTGTCGGGTTCCCCTTCAACGACCTGCCGAGCCTGACAGCTCTCCTCGACGCCCACCCCGGCGAGGTCGCCTGTGTCGTCCTGGAGGCGGCAACAGCGATCGACCCGGCCCCCGGATACTTCGCGGGCCTTCGCAAGCTGTGCGACGAACGCGGCGTGCTGATCGTGCTGGACGAGATGATCACGGGATTCCGTTGGGCGCTCGGCGGCGCCCAGTCGGTGTACGACATCGACCCCGACCTGTCGACCTTCGGCAAGGCGATCGGCAACGGTTTCGCGGTCTCAGCCCTGGCCGGGAAGCGCGAGTACATGCAGCGCGGTGGATTCGACCATGGTCAGGAGCGCGTCTTCCTGCTCTCGACGACTCACGGTGCCGAGACGCATGCGCTCGCGGCGGCGATCGCGGTCGTCGACGAGTTCAAGGAGAGGCCGGTCCCCCGTCACCTCGCCGAGATCGGCTCAGCCCTGCGAGACGGCGTACGGGCCCTGGCGAGCGCGTATGGGATCGAGAAGAACCTCCTGGTCCTCGGTCCACCGCAGAACCTCGTGTTCGCGACGCTCGACCAGGACGGGGAGCGCTCGCAGCTGTTCAGGACGGTCTTCATGGAGCAGCTGCTCCTGCACGGGGTGCTGGCGACGTCCTTCGTCGTGAGCGACGCCTTGAGCGAGAACGACGTCGCGCGGACGCTCCAGGCCGTCGATGCCGCATGCGCGGTGTACCGAAGAGCGCTGGAGGACGGAGTGGAGCGGCACCTCCACGGACGTCCCGTCCGTCCTGCCCTCCGTCCGTACTGATGCCTGTCCCGCGGTGGCACCGATGCCGGCCCGGCGTCGCCGTCGGTGGCTGGACGACAGCGCAAGGTGCCGAGCCATCGTCCGAGTGGATGGACTTCGACGATCCTCGGGTATCCCACGCTCCGCTGCTGAACTCTCATTCGTTGGACCATGTTGAGGACGGCTGCGTCAGGTGGAAAGCGACAGGATGAGTTCGGCAACGCTGCCCGACCCGGGGGCCTACGGCCGGAACTGGGCGTCGGTGTACGACGACCTCTTCGACCACCGGGACGACACGGCCGCGGTCGTGAGACTCGTCACGTCCCTGGCCCCCCACGGACCGATCCTCGAGCTGGGCGTCGGCTCCGGTCGTCTGGCCATTCCCCTCGCCGCCTCGGGACGCGAGGTGACCGGGGTGGACGCGTCCCGCGAGATGCTGGACCGGCTGCGCGAGAAGCCCGGTGGGTCGGCCGTCACGGTCGTCGAGGGGGACATGACGAGCGTGGCATTGGACGAGCGGTTCGCCTGCGCCCTCATCGCCTTCAGCACGCTGTTCCTCCTCCCGTCCCAGGAGGCGCAGATCCAGTGCCTGAGGAACGCGGCGGCCCATCTCACCCCTGGTGGGGTGCTTCTCGTCGAGGCGTTCGTGCCCGACCACCAACGATGGACTCGGGGTCAGAACGTCTCGATCACCACGATGAGCGAAAGCACCGTGGAGCTGCAGGTCGGGTTGCACGACGCCGCGGACCAGGTGATCCGAACGCAGCAGCTCTCCTTCGGGCCGGACGGGCTGACGCTGCGCCCGAACACCCTGCGCTACGTCTGGCCCTCGGAGCTGGACGTCATGTGCCTCCTCGCTGGGCTGCGGCGAGTCGGGCGCTGGTCGGATTGGAACAGGTCACCCTTCACCGCGACAAGCACGGCCCACGTCTCGGCCTACTCATGAGGAGCGCACCGTGAGCACTCTCAACCGGGCCCACGAGGCCGTCAACACCGCCCTCCGCCCGCTCGGTGTCCACGTGGAGCGGGGCCGTGCTCACGGGGAAGCCGTCAAGAGCTTCATCCCTGCGCGTCGGACCATCGCCGAGGCGAAGCGAGCCGGGATGAGCGTCGGCGACTACATCGACGTCCAGTACGGCGTACCCGGCACGACGCCGGCCACCGTGGATGCCATGCTCGAGATCGCCGGACTGACCGGACCGGTCGAGCGTGTCTGCGAGGTCGGCGCCGGCTCCGGGCGGTTCATGACTCTCGTGATGGACCGGCTGCACCCGAAGGTGTACGAGGTCTACGAACCCGCCGACGACTGGACGAGCTACCTCGCGACCTACCCCCACGTCGTCGTGCGCCCCTGCGACGGCTCTACGCTGTCGGCCACCGCCAGCAGGAGCGTCGACCTCGTCCACGCCCAGAAGGTGCTGGTCTACCTGGAGTTCCCCACGGCCGTCTCCTATCTGCAGGAGATGGTCCGGGTTGTACGGCCGGGGGGGATCGTCGCCTTCGACGTCATCACCGAGAGGTGCCTGAGCGAGGAGACGGTGGCCACCTGGGTGGCCGAGAAGTCCCTGTTCCGGCCCATCCCGCGGCGGTGGGTGCTCGACTTCCTGTCCGCTCGCGGCATGACCTACCTCGGCAACTACTTCCCCGCCATCCGTGAGGGCATCACCGAGTTCATGGTCTTCCGAAGCACCCCCGAGCAGCAGTAGGTCCGCGGCGACGCGCGTCACGACGGCCGCTCGGTACCCGGATCTGCCAAGAGCGCGGCTACGAGCTCGACGGAGAGGGCAGCAGCGCGCCGGCGGACGGCGCGAGGCTGGGGGTCAGGCCGGCCGGCAGCGACGTACCCGGCGACGCGGAACCCGGGAAGGAGAAGCTCGGCAGCGGCTCTCCGGGTGGCAGGACGGTCGTCGGCCGGGTGACCTCGTAGATGACGACGAGGACGACCCCCGCGAGGACGGCGATGGCGATGTCGCCGACCTGGCGCCAGCCGAATCGGCGCGGCTCGCGGCCCTTGCCCCGGTGCCTCACGCCGGGAACGCTACGCGAGCCCCTCCCCCGCTCCGTCGCACGCCCGGCCGACGAGCCCCAAGAGCTGGGCCGACATCGCCTCGAAGGGATCCATCGACTGCTCCGCCCGCGCGAGCAGAACGCCGCCCTCGCAAGCGGCGAGCACCACCGCCGCGACCGCGTCGCTCTCATCGTCGGGGACGCCGCCGGCGACCAGCACCTCGGCGAGCCTCGCGCGCCACGTGCGGAACGCGTCAGCCGCATGGGCACGCATCGCGTCGCTGTCCGCGGCCACCGTGACCGCCGCGACCGCGCACCCTGCGCGCAGCCGCGACCCACGCAGGATCGCGCGCCAGAAGTCAAGCACCGCGGCAGTCACGTCGACCGCCGGCCTGCCGGCGACCCGGTCGAGGACCCCGAGCGCACGCGCGGCCGAGGCATCGACTGCGGCCGCGACGAGCTCCTCCTTGCCACCCGGGAAGTGGTGGTACAGCGAGCCGCGTGGCGCGCCGGTGAGCTCGAGCACCGTCGAGAACGACGTACCGTCCACTCCCCGCTGCGCGAGCAGCGTGACGGTCCCGTCGATCATGCGGTCACGGACGCCAGCGGCCACCGCGCACCCCTTCGTTGACTATGACGATCGTCCTAGTCTAGGTTACTATGACGATCGTCATAGTAAGCGGCCACGCGCATACCTCGGAGCAGACCCATGCCGATGATCGACGTGTACCTCCCCGACGACGTCCTCCCCGACGGCGCCGACGCCGACCTCACCACGCAGCTGACCCACGCTGTCCTGCGCGCCGAGGGCGTCACGGCGCCTGGTGCGTTCCACCTCGACAACACCGCGGCCTTCGTCCACCGTCTGGCGCCGCAGGCCGTGGGGACCGCCGGCGCCGCTCGTGCCAGGGCCGTACGTGTCCAGGTCATCACTCCCCCCGGCTCCCTCGACCGCGAAGGGCAGCGCCAGATCGTGCGCGAGGCCACCGACATCGTCGCGGGCACGGTCGCGACGGATGTACGCACCTGGGTCATCCTCACCGAGGCCGCTGAGGGCGGCTGGGGCATCGCCGGTACGGCCTTCGGCATCGAGGAGTTCACCGAGCTCGCCGCACGCGTCCGCGCGGCGACCTGACGCAGCCGCCCACCACCTCCCGCACCTGTGGCGGGCTACTCGTCACTCACGCGTCGCGGAGTGACGTAGCACCCGCCACAAGAGGGACAGGGGACGAGGAGGGACCGGGTCACGGGAGGCACCGGGGCGAGACGGTGAGGTCGCGAATCCGCCTTGCGCCGGCGACGACGGATCGGCCAGCCTCGGGCCGTGACGAGCAGCGAGGTCTGGGACGCCGAGACGGCCGACCACTACGACGAGGACTCGGCGGACATGTACGCCCCCGAGGTC
>Ga0335071_10004802_pt1 | contig 14107 bp, 18 predicted proteins | sample Lox_Sample_15_FD_206724 | JGI IMG/M metagenome (GOLD analysis project Ga0335071, IMG submission 206724) | Soil microbial communities from Loxahatchee National Wildlife Refuge, Florida, United States - Lox_Sample_1.5 | ecosystem: Environmental > Terrestrial > Soil > Wetlands | place: USA... | reverse complement strand
ACGAGGGCCAGCTCGATAGTGCGTTTAGAGAACCATTTGCTTAGTACACTAACCGTAGGGTTAATGCGAGACTCGCGGAAAGGACCCGCCAGGGGAGGTCAGACGGCGATATGGAGCCGCCAGAGCAGGTAGCCGAGAGCCTGCCGGAGGTACAGCCAGCGCTCCCGCCACTCCCCTGGGGGTACGGACGGCCGGGGTGAGCCGTAAACCTGATAGCCGCTGGATTCGAGCATCTTCTTTACCCGGAAGATGTGGTAGCCGTCGCTGACGACGATGGCGCTCCTCAGGTTCATGCGGCGCATGATTTCGGCGACGGCGGCCACGCTTTGCGCGGTGCTCTCGGCCTCGCGCTCGACGACGATCGCTTCGGGCGGGACTCCGCGCGCGGACAAATAGGACCGTCCGACGGAACCCTCTGTGAACACAGGGTCGCCGCCCGCCCCGCCGGTGGTGATGATCCGGGGCGCCAAGCCCTGCAAATAAAGGAAGAGTGCGTGATTGAGGCGGGCTTCGAGCACGGGCGAGGGCTTGCCGCGATACTCGGCGGCGCCCAGCACGATAATGGCGTCGGCAGGCCGGGCCTCATCGATGACCGATTGTTGCCGGATTTCATCGGCCACGTGCACGACTTTCGATGAGACCAGGGCGAGGGCGACTGCCGCCGCGAGTAGCGCCATCGCAACAATCCATTTCATGATAGATATGTCAGGCGGAACGAGAAATCACAGTTTACTGTATGCCAACGCTGACCAGCCCACGCAATCCGATGCTGAAGGAGGTCCGGAGGGCGATCGCGCGGGGTTCGGCCACGGAACAAGGTTTCGCCGTGGCGGAAGGCTTTCATCTGCTGGAAGAAGCGCTTCGGAGCGATTGCGAGATCGCGGCTGTCTTCGCGGCGGAATCGGTAAGGTCGGCGGTGGAGAGCCATGTGCGGGGATTGAGAAATATTCGCGTTGTCGTGATCGCCGATGACGTGTTTCAGAGCCTGGCTACGACGGAAGCGAGCCAGGGGGTGATCGCGCTGGCGCGCCCCCCGCAATGGACCCTGGACCAGATCTTCCGCGGACGGGCGCTGGTCATGATTCTGGACGGCGTGCAGGACCCGGGCAATGCCGGGACGATTCTGCGGGCGGCGGAGGCGTTCGGCGCAAGCGGCGTGGCGTTTTTGAAGGGGAGCGTTAGCCCCTACAATCCGAAGTGCCTGCGCGCCTCGGCCGGGTCGGTGTTCCGGATTCCGCTCGTGGCGGGGCTGGACCAGCATCTCTTACTTGCCGCCACCCAGCAACGCCAGATCGACCTGTTTGCGTTGATGCCCAAAGGCGGGCTGGAACTGGGCGAGGCTAACCTGAGCCGCAAATGCGCGTTGATTGTCGGCAGCGAAGGGCGGGGTGTGAGCGAACGGCTGCGGGGTCAGGCGGCGGATGTGCGGATTCCCACGGTGGGCGTCGAATCGCTGAATGCGGCGCTGGCGGCGGGCATCGCATTGTACGCGGCGCGGAAGCAGAGGATGGCGTCCGCATGAGCCTTTTCGAACCCGATCCGCTGGCCAGCCTGAAGGACGACGATCAGCGTCCGCTGGCCGAGCGCATGCGCCCGCAGACGCTGGAAGAGTTTGTCGGGCAGCAGCATATCCTGGGGCCGGGCAAGCCGCTGCGCGTGCAGATCGAGCGCGACCAATTGAGTTCGATCATTTTGTGGGGGCCTCCGGGGGTCGGCAAGACCACGCTGGCGCGGATCATTGCACGGCTCACGCACTGCGATTTTATTCCCTTCAGCGCTGTGTTAAGCGGGATCAAGGAAATCAAGACGGTGATGGCGGACGCCGAGCGCAACCGGAGACTGGGCCGGCGCACTTTGATATTCATCGACGAGATTCATCGCTTCAACAAAGCGCAGCAGGATGCCTTTTTGCCATACGTGGAGAAGGGCGACATCATTCTGATCGGCGCCACGACGGAGAACCCATCGTTTGAGGTGATTTCGGCGCTGCTGTCGCGCACCAAGGTGTACATGCTGAAGCCGCTGACCGAGGACGAAGTTCTCGGGCTGCTGAAGCGGGCCCTGCCAGTGGTGAAGGTGACAGCGGACGAAGATCTGTTGCGCCAGATCGCGGTGTATTCGAATGGCGATGCGCGCACGGCGTTGAATGTTCTGGAACTGGCTGCGGCGGCAGCGCAAGACGGCCGGCTCACGGCCGAAGCGATCGAAGACACGCTGCAGCGGAAGATGCTGCTGTATGACAAAGCCGGCGAAGAGCATTTCAACCTGATCTCGGCGCTGCACAAATCCGTGCGGTCGAGCGACGTGGATGCGGCACTGTACTGGCTGGGCCGGATGCTGGAGTCGGGCGAGGACCGGCTGTACATTGCGCGGCGGCTGGTGCGCATGGCGATCGAAGACATCGGGCTGGCCGATCCGCGCGCGCTGGAGCAAGCGATGGCGGCGCAGCAGGCGGTGCACTTCCTGGGGATACCGGAAGGTGATCTGGCGCTGGCACAGGTGGCGATTTATCTGTCAGTGGCGCCAAAGTCCGATGCGTCGTATCGGGCGCTGGGCCGGGTGATGGAGGCCGTGGAGAACCGTCGCGCCGAGCCGGTGCCGTTCCATTTGCGTAACGCCGTGACGGGGGCGATGAAACAATGGGGCTATGCCGCCGGCTACCAACACGCACACAAGTTCGAAGACGCCCTGACGGACATGGAATGTTTACCCGAATCGCTCGCCGGCACAACGTTTTACGAGCCCACCCAGCGCGGCTTCGAACAGCGCATCGCCGAGCGGCTGGAAGAGATCCGAAACCGCAAGCGAACCCCTAAGGGCAAGCCCTCAGTACCCTCAAAGTAACGTGCGCCTGCTGGGTCCAAAGTACTAATCCCAGGACGCAGAGTACCACCGCAAATTGGGAAGACTCTGCTATTGTTGCGCGTTCTAGCGCATTGCAATCTGGAGGTGCCTCAGAAGAAAGGAACTGGAAACAGCATGTTGCCGGGTGTCAAAATGAGCTCGAACAAAGATAAAGACGATCGCCGCAGTGCGGACCGCTTTCCCATCGAGCGTGATCTCCGCTTCAAGATCATCAACCGCAAAGGCAGCGAGGAAGAGGGCGTCGGGGTGACGGTCAACATGAGCAGCAACGGTGTGCTGTTTACGACGGATCGCATGTTGCTTCCGGGGCGGCGGCTGGAGGTTTCGATCAGTTGGCCGGCGCAGCTGAACAGCAAGGTGGCGCTGAAGCTGGTGGCACGGGGGCGCGTGGTGCGGTCGGAGGAAGGGCGCGCGGCGATCGAGATTCACCAGTACGAGTTCCGCACGCAGCGGAGCAACAACGTCACGCTGGTCCAGTAAAAAAAGCTTCACCGCAGCTCGCGGCGTAAACTGAAGTAATGCTTCGCATCGTCTGTCTCGCTTTATGCCTCTATCCGGCCGCGACCCTTTCGGCTGACGACCTAGCGATCACCGAGAAGAGCTTTGGCTGCGTGCTCGACCTGCCGAAAGTGAGAAACACCCGGATTCAGAACCCAGATCCCGAAAAGCTCAAGGAAGCTACCAGGGTCTTCCGGGACAGCGTGCCCAACCAGGATTACCCAACGGGCACAATTCTGCAATTGATCCCGACGGAAGCCATGGTCAAGCACGATCGAGCAGCCTTTCCGAACAGCAACGGCTGGGAGTTTTTCGCGCTGGAGGTATCCGCGGGCGGCACGAAGATTCTGGACCGCGGAGACAAGGTGCTAAATACGTCGCTCAAGAAGCCGTGTTTGGATTGCCACTCACCAGCGGTGAAGTTCGACTTCGTGTGCGAAAAGGGCCACGGGTGCGCGCCCATTCCGGTCACGGATCAGCAGATTGCCGCGATGCAGGCTGCCGACCCTCGCTGCAAGAAATGAGACCGGCGGTAATCCACCGGCCAAGATCACTTGCCCGGGCTCGCTAGGTGCTGCGCAGCCTGCTTTTCATCGAATCGCGCGGAAGACAGAATTCCGAACATGCCCTGGTTGCCCTCGTGGCAGGCGTACTCATAGAGGGGCCCCGGCGCTTTCACAAACGTCACTTCTCCGGTCCACTGCTTGGTAAACGCGGTGGGATCGTCCACGGTGAAGCGGTAAATCAGCGTATCGGCATCGATGCGAGTCAGCCGCTCGATCAAATGCAGGTTCGTGTCGGAGCCATGAAACGGGACGTCCTCGAAATTCGTGGTGTCGATCACGAATGTATCGCCGTCCCAGCGGCCTCGCGAATCGCCCACCCACTCCCGAACGCTCGATGCCACATGCGGAGTGCCATCGACGGGGATGCGGCGCATCTGGTGCGGCATCTCAACGTCAATGCCGACGAAATTCGGGGTCTGAACGATTTCATAGTTGTTGTTGTAGGCGGTGGCGATCATCGGCGCGGCATTGGCGAAGGACAGACAGCGCTCCATCAAAGGCCGGTCCTGCGGGCCATCGGCGGGTCCGGGCTGGCCGCCATTCTCCAGCTCGCAACCGGGCTGCTCGCAACGCTTCTTGCGCTCGGCCGCGATTGCGGCTAGCTGCTTCTGCCGCTCCAGCGTCAGCGCGGGAACCTTGCCGTCCGGCGGATCGATCACCACCGAGGTCCGGCGTGTCTTAAATAATCGGGTGCCAGGGTCCCAGAAAACGGCGTTGTAGGCCAGGGCGACGTCAGCATTCGTCCCTTTGATTTTTTCGCGGTCGTCGGCGTTGAAGAGCTTGTGAGTCTTCTCGTATTGCGCGGCCTCTTCCGGCGTGAAGAATTCCTTGCCGGTGAGCTCGGCAGGGCGCTCGAAAGGGGTGATGGTGGCGTTGGTCCAGATGCCCGAAAGATCCGGATGGCCGTCGGCGGTGCGCGGCACGTCTTTGCCCGCAACCAGCGGCTTGAACTGCGCGAGAGCCGGAAGCGCCGCGCACAAAGTGAGAATTCCAGCGAGCCGAAGAGTCATTTCGAGTCTCCTTTCCGATGCTCCAGATGTCCGTAGACGACGTCCTCCGCGTAGGGGATGCATTGAAACTCCATCAGGTGAGCGCCCTTCTCGACGTGGCGATAGAGGGGCATGCTGATCTTCCAGGGCCGCGAGAACACTTTGGGATCCTCGATGGTGGCCTCGTAATTAATGATATTCCGGCCATCGGGCGTATAGCGTTCCACCACGTGTAAGGCGTCGCTATGGAAATCCCCGGCGCGGTCGAACCAGGTCTGATCGTTGAAACTGGTGACGTCGATCACCAACGTGTCGCCGTCCCAATGGCCGATCGACCATCCCATCCAGCTATCGTTGGGGACCGCCTCCACCTTGCCGATGCGCACGGTTCGGACGGCGCCGGCGAATGCATAGGTCAGCAAAATCGTGTTGGAACCCTGAATGATCTGGAACGGATAGGGCTGGTAAGTTGCGCGCGGCACGCCCGGCAGGTAGCACTTGATCTCGGGGTCGTCCGTCCAGCGGTGCTCGTTGTTCTTCTTTTGCTGCGCCGCGGCCGCGGGAAGGTAGGGAATGGCGCCGCCTTCCACCACGCTTTGACCCGGCGGAATCGCTCCAATCGCGCCCAGAGAGGTGACGGGCCCGGGCGCCGACCCATGCGCCTGAAGATCCCAATTCGCGGTGTTCATCGCCTGCCAGATTCCGTTCAAATCCGGTTTGCCGTCGGCGGTGCGTGGGACTTTGGCGTCCGTGGTCTGGGCGTATCCCGGCGGCAAAAGCACTGCAATTGCCAAGCTCGCTGCGGCGAGCCTCCAGCTGGTCCAAACTCGCATCAAAGACTCCGGTGTTTACTCTAGAGGCTAGGACTTCGGCTGTCAAGTTGAGCCGCCACCCAACGGATTGATCCAGCGCAGTCCGTCGAATCGGCTGAAGTCTCGATCTGTGGATGCCAGCGCCGCACCATTCTCCATTGCCAGTGCCGCTAACGCGGCGTCACTCACCAACGGACCGGCGGCTTTGCCCTCCCGCACCAGTTTGTCGAGCAGGTGTATGTGCCGCGGCCCAGGGTGAACGATTGCCACGTTGGACCGGTCCAGCCACTCGTGAATAGCGGCGAATGCATCCTCGACCGGGATCGGCTTCGGCCATGCGCGCGCGTTCGTTGAGATGCGCAGGAATGCCCACAGCGTGGTCCAGGGCAAACCTACCATCTCCTCGCTATTCAAGAGGCGATCGAGCCAATCCGCCGCCGCGCGGTGTTGCGGAGCATCTTCGTTATAGGCGTAAATCAGGACGTTCGCATCCAGAATCGTCACCGGTGAAGGGAGCCCTCCAGGTACTCCACCAGGGACTCCACGTCGTCATAATTCAGCTCCGGGCGATAGCCCATATGGAACGGCTTGACGTGGAACTTCCCCTTCGCGGGCCGCGAACCCGCCGCCAACAGCCCCGTGCGCACCAATTCATTGAGCGCGTCCTTGAACGACTGCCCACGCGCTCGGGCGTGCCTTTGAACGCGCTCCATGACGTCATCGTCCAGGGTCACGGTGGTCCTGATGCTCATGATGCTTATATAGTAGCATCATATACATCATCGGTAAGTGCGCCCTGCCAGCCCACCATCGCACTTCTCAACGGCCTCCATCCCCATCCTGGGAGTGTACGATTTAGTATGCGCTCAGACATCGTTCCCGGTGCCAAATTCCCTGACTATGAGCTATCCGACCACGCGGCCAAGCGACGAAAGCTCTCCGAACTGCAGGGGCAGGATCCGATGGTTCTGGTCCTCAGCCGTGGAGGTTATTGCCCCAAGGATCGCCGGCAGGCCGAGGGGCTGGTGCAGCTACATCGCGAACTCGAGGTTGGCTATTGCAAGCTGGTTACGATCAGCACCGACAACATCACTGAGACGAACGAAAACCGCACCGGGATCGGCGCGGATTGGCCGTTCCTCTCCGACCCGGGCCGCACGGTGCAAAAGGACCTGGACATTGCCGAATACACCGATCCGGTCCACAATCCCATGATTCCCCACGTGATCGTGCTGGAGCCTGGTCTGGTGGTCTATAAGATCTACAACGGCTACTGGTTCTTCGGCCGGCCCACGGTGGAAGAACTGCGCCAGGACCTGCGTGCGGTCCTGAAGAAATGCCGGCGGGACTGGGACATCACCACGCCGGAACTGAAAGCGGCGTGGCACGAGGGGCGCAAGGACCTCTTCTATCCGTACGGCAAAAGGTTCGCCGAGACGTTGGGCGATCACGACTGAGTCGTTGGGTCGCCACGGCGGCGGAGTCAATCGAGCCAGTTCAGCGCCTTACGAATGGACTTTCCGGTGCTGGATTCGGGCAGGCCTCATGACCGGAGCGGACCATGACAGATGACAAGGCCGTCACGGGCCTGCTAGTCATCGATCCATATAACGATTTCATCTCCGAGGGCGGAAAACTCTGGGACCGCATCCAGAGCGTCGCAGAGGCCAATGACTGTGTTCCTCACATGCTGCAAGTGCTGAACGCCGCAAGGAAGGCGGGAATCCGCGTGTTCTATGCGCTGCATCGCCGCTACCGTCCCGGCGACTACGAGACCTGGAAATACATTGCGCCCATTCAAAAGGCGGCGTGGTCCCGAAAAACCTTCGAATACGGCACGTGGGGCGGCGAGATCCGCCACGAATTTGAACCGCAGCCGGGCGACGTCGTGGCGCTCGAGCATTGGTGCTCCAGCGGTTTCGCCAACACGGATCTGGATCTGCTGCTGAAACGGCACGGCATCCAGAAGCTCATCCTGATGGGGCTCATCGCACACACCTGTGTAGAGGCGACGGTTCGTTATGCCGCCGAGCTTGGCTACGAGGTCACAGTTGTCAAAGACGCGACGGCGAGCTACTCGGCGGAGCACATGCACGCTGCTCTCGAAGTGAACATCCCGAACTACGCGGGCATCGTAGCCACAGAAGCGATCGTCGCTGCGTTTGATTCTATTGAACCCAAAGGAAGCATTTCGAAGTAGACAAGAAGAGGAGGATTGATCCAGATATGAGGCTGGAAGTTCTGGTGCTACCTGTTTCTGACGTCGACCGGGCCAAGCGCTTCTACGAGAAACTCGGGTTCCGCCTGGATGTCGACTACGCCGCCCCCGACGGCAGTTACCGCATATTGCAGTTCACTCCTCCCGGTTCGGGGGCATCGATCATTTTCGGCAAGGGGGTCACTTCCGCTCAACCGGGCTCGATCGACCGGCTGCTCCTGGCGGTGAACGACATCCAGGCGGCCCGGGCAGAGCTGGTCTCCAAAGGAGTGGAGGTGGAAGTGTTTCACGATGCCGACGGCGGCCTCGGCGGCGGCTTTCACAGCGGAACCGAGGGGCGCGCGCCCGGTCCGGATCCGCAGCGCCGCTCGTATGGCTCCTATGCTTCGTTCCGCGATCCCGACGGCAACGTTTGGCTGCTGCAAGAGATCACGGAGCGGCTGGCTGGAAGGACGGCGCCCGAACTGCTCGACGGTAAGCTGACCGGCGTCCTGCTGGAGACGTTGAAAAGCGCCGCAGCCGCGCATGGAGTTCACGAGAAGGAACTGGGGAGGCCGGATCCCGATTGGCCGGAATGGTATGCCGAGCACATGACGCGCACGCTGGGCGGCGCCGGCTATCATCTAACCGGACCTTCAGCGTGACGCGATCCGCTAAATAAAGACATCCATGAACGAACCTTCGATCCGATGCTCGCGGATGCCGGGGACCGATAGATAGTCGGAAGGGTTCGCCGCCCGGGGTGGCCGGGATCATCGGCCCACAGTTTTCTGAGCATCCACGGAAACGGCAGTTCGATCGCATCGTAGGCGTCAAAGTGGATGCTGTCCAGGAGGCCCACTTTTCGCGCGTTGGCAGCCCAGTCTCTGGCGGCGCAGTGCGAAGCGCCGGTGACCGGTTCGCCAGTCAGCTCCGGCTAGCCCGGCGTCGCGAGCTCGCAGAACACGAAGCCGGCGCAATCGCGGGGCATCTCAGAAAAGCGCTCCCGAACGAATAGGAACCGGCGTAAACCGGCCGGAGTTTTCACATATACTACATTTGCTCAACGGCACTGCCGGAGACACGAGCCGAAGGAGAAAATTCCATGAATGCCGCGGCTGTTCCTGCACGTGAAAAGACGGGGAATCGTTGGTTGATGTGGGCGGGCTGGGTTCTTTCGCTGTGGCCCGCGTTTGTGATCATCTCGAGCGCGACCTGGAAGCTGACGCGCAGCCCGTTCTACGTCCGCGAGTTCGCGAGAATCGGTTGGGCGGAGGGCGCGCTGAATGGCCTGGCGCTACTGCAGCTCGGCTGCCTGGCGTTGTTCCTGATTCCGCGCACGGCGGTTCTCGGCGCTGTTTTGCTGACGGGTTACCTGGGCGGCGCCATTGCGTCTTACACGCGCATGGGAGAGCCCTATCCAGTGCTGGTCCCGCTGTCGACCAGCCTGATTGCGTGGGCGGGAATCTACCTGCGCGAGGAGCGTCTTCGAGCGCTGCTGCCGATCCGAGTCAGAGTCGTGCAGTGATTGCTCGGTCTATGATGGGTAGGACCTAGGGAGGCTTCGATGAAGAGAATCTATTCCAGTGGATTGACCGCATTTTCTGTGCTGGTGATTGTGAGCGGAGCGCACGCGCAAGTGAAACTGGACTCGGTGCGGATCGCCGCCAAAGACACCGTAGCGTCGGCGAAGTTCTATGAGACCGCGTTCGGCATGCAGGAGGTCAACCGGATCGAGACGCCCGCGGGACCGGAGGTGTTCGTGAACTTTGGCGCCACCGTCGACGCTGCCAAAGCCAATGCGAGCGGGCCAATCGTACTCATGCATCGCGAGTCCGACGACGTCAAAGACCCGATCGCGCACATCATCTTCAACGTGAAGGACATGACGTCGACCGTGGCCGCCCTTAAGGCGGCCGGCGGCACCATGACCGGCGATCCGCGTCCCTTCCGGAACACCGGAATCGTCATCGGCATCGCGATCGATCCGGCCGGCAACCGCATCGAACTGATCCAGCGGCCGTAAACACCTCCCGGCGATTTGCTTGGAACGACGGTTCGACAACGAATGGATCTTTCAGGTATTCGAGGATCAGCCTAGCTTCTTCGCGAAGAGGATGTTCGGCGGGAAGGCCGCCTACCTGTATGGCCGCATGATGATGCTCCTGGTGGAACCAACCAGGACCGGCCGGTGGCAGTGGCACGGCGTCCTCATCTGCACGCATTATGCGCATCAGCCGGCGATTCTGGAAGAATTCCCACAACTGGCCCCTCACGAAATCCTGAAGAAGTGGCTCTACATCGATTCACGCCACGAAGAATTCGAGCCCACGATGGAACGGGTGGCGGATGCCATGGCCCGGGATGACCCGAGGTTCGGGATTCAACCTCGTCCAGGAAAGAAGAGGGAACCGCCGAGCCGGCGAAAGCCCACCGCGGCAAGACGCTAGAATGGTGGGCACGGGTCACCGCCTGTCATCTTCCCCGGAAGGAGCGCTCACCGGAAATGCGACGCCTTGCCGCAGCAGTTTTTCTTACATCCAGCCTCTCGCTGGCCGCAACCGCCACCAAACCGCCTACGCTCGCCGAGGCGCGCGCCTTCATCGAGCGGGCGCAAGCCAAACTGCTCGACCTGGGCACACAGCAGCAACAGGCCGACTGGGTAAAGTCCACCTACATCACCAGCGACACGGAAACGCTGGCCGCCCGCGCGGACGAGGAGCTGATCACAGCCACCATGCGGCTCGCCAAAGAGTCGACGCGCTTCAAGGATCTGAAGATGCCCGACGATCTGGCCCGCGAGTTCCTGCTGCTGCGCCTTTCGCTCCCGCTGGCCGCGCCCTCGAATCCGGAAGAATCGCGGGAGCTCACGGAAATCGCCGCCAAGATGGAAGGCATCTACGGCAGCGGCAAGTACTGCCCCGCCGCGGGCCAATGCATGGACCTGGAGCAGCTCAGCGACATCCTCCGCAATAGTACCGATCCCAAGCAGCTGCTCGACGCCTGGCGCGGCTGGCACACCATTTCCGTCCCGATACGGCCGCTGTATCAGAAATACGTGGTGCTAGCCAATAAAGGCGCGCGTGAATTGGGCTTCGCCGACATGGGCGCGATGTGGCGGTCGAAGTATGACATGCCACCCGACGCGTTTGTCACGGAAGTGGACCGATTATGGGAGCAGGTGAAACCGCTGTATCTTTCGCTGCACGCCTACGTGCGATGGAAGCTGCGCGAGAAATACGGCGACATCGTGCCGGAGCATGGACCCATCCCGGCGCATCTGCTAGGCAATATGTGGGCGCAGGAATGGGAGAACATCTATCCGCTGGTTGCGCCGAAGGACGCCGATCCCGGCTACGACCTGACCGCGAATCTGAAGGCCAAGAATACGCAGCCTCTCGACATGGTGCGCTATGGTGAGCGCTTCTACACATCGCTGGGCTTTGCGCTGCTTCCCAAGACGTTTTGGGAAAGGTCGTTGTTCGTGAAGCCGCGCGACCGCGAAGTGGTCTGCCACGCCAGCGCCTGGGACATCGATTCGGTGGACGATCTGCGCATCAAAATGTGCATCGAGATCAATGCCGAGGATTTCGCCACCATCCATCACGAGCTCGGGCATAATTTCTACCAGCGCGCCTACGACCGGCAGCCCGTGTTGTTCCGGGACGGCGCCAACGAAGGTTTTCATGAAGCCATTGGCGACACCATCGCGCTGTCGGTGACGCCTGAATATTTGCATCGCGTCGGGCTGTTGGACAACGTGCCGGATAGCTCAAAGGATATCGGGCTGCTGCTGTACAAGGCGCTGGAGAAAGTTGCGTTCCTTCCATTCGGTCTGATGATCGACAAGTGGCGCTGGCAGGTCCTCAACGGCCAGATTCCGCCGGAGAAGTACAATCAGACCTGGTGGCAGCTGCACTTGCAGTACCAAGGGATCGCGCCGGCTGTGCCGCGCAGTGAGGCTGATTTCGATCCAGGCGCGAAGTATCATGTTCCGGCGAATTACTCGTATGCGCGTTACTTTCTCGCCGATATTCTGCAGTTCCAGTTTCATCGTGCGCTGGCAAAAGCGGCCAGCTGCACCGCGCCTCTGCACCGTTGCTCCATTTACGAAAGCAAGGCGGCGGGTGACAAGCTGATTGCCATGCTCTCGATGGGCGCGAGCAAGCCCTGGCCTGACGCGTTGGAAGCGCTCACCGGCCAGAAGCAGATGGATGCGACGGCGATTCTGGATTACTTCGCGCCTCTGCAGAAGTGGTTGGATGAGCAGAACCGCGGAAAGCCGGTCGGTTGGTAAGACGAGGTAGGTGCGGGCGATGAATGTGGTGGATGTTTGTCCTATCTGCGGCGGGTCCGGCTGGAAGATCACCGAGCGTGAAGGAATCTCCGGCGCGGAGAAGTGTGAATGCGCGAACCTGGGAAGGGAGCAACGCCTGGAGGCGCGCGCCCATCTTCCACCGCTCTATCAAAACTCGTCGCTCGACAACTTCAGTCTGCCGCCGGACAACCCCGTCGCGCGCACTGCGCTGGCGAGCGTTGTGTTGACCGTTCGCGGCTATGTGCGCGAATATCCGGCGGTCCCCAAACCGGGATTGCTGTTCCTCGGTTCTCCCGGGACCGGTAAGACACACCTGGCTGTTGCGGCGCTGCGCGGCCTGATGGTCCGCGGATTCGAGGGCGTCTTCTTCGATTTTCAGGCACTGCTGAATCACATCCGCAGCGGCTACGATCCGGCCTCCGGCTCCATGGACCGCGAGGCGTATCGAACGGCGCTGGACGCCGAAATTCTGGTGCTCGACGATTTAGGGGCGCACCGCATCACGGACTGGGTGGAGGACACGGTGACGTCTATCATCACGCACCGTTGCAATAACCGGCTGGCCACCATCGTCACGTCGAACCTGCGCGATCCGGAAGCCGGCGATCAGCGCGGCTCCGGGTTGCAGGAAGACATCAACAGCAAGTATTTCCTGGAAGAGCGTATCGGCATGCGCGCCCGATCGCGCCTGTTTGAGATGTGCCGCTTGGTCAGGATGCCCCAGATCGCGGACTACCGGCTCAAGAAGCGCTGAGCGGCCGGAACAGCAGCAGGTCCAGGCTGAACGTTACCCGCATCGCCTCCACAGGCCGGGTTCGTAGCGGCCGGTAGATCGACACCAGCAGATCTTGGACTTGATCGGCGTCGAGGCCGGCGGTTGCCGTGACGCGGCGTTGGGCCGTTAGCTCGAAATTGGGCGCAAATGTTTCCAAAGTTCGCGCCACGCGATCGCGGCCAGGGCCGCGCAGTTCCGCCAGGTCATTCGGGGCTGGGATCGCTACCAAGAGCCGGCCGTCGTCACGCAATACACGGCGGAATTCAGCCGCGTTCATCCGCGCCGTGACCGACATCACGATCGAGAAGGATCGATCGGCGTAGGGAACGAACCGGTCCGCATTCGCCACCATCCACTCGCAGTCGGGATAGCGCTTTGCCGCGGCATCGACCGCGGGGATCGAGATGTCTACGCCGTGGGCCTCGCAGCCAGTCGCGCGCTGGAGGTTCCCCAGGTAGAAGCCGTCGCCGCAACCGGCATCGAGCACGACGTCGTCGCGCAATGGACTGAGCATTTCCCCGATCGCGGCAAGCAACGCTGCTGTCACTCCCTGATCGTGCAAGCGCCGCCGCGCCTGGACCGCCGCCGCGGTGTCGCCGGGCTGCCTGGATCGCCGGTCCTGCGGCTGCAGCAGGTTGAGGTATCCGCTGCGCGCAATGTCGAACGAATGCCCGCGAACGCAGCACACGCGCCGCTGCTCGCGCGCGAGCGGCAGGTGACACCCGCGAACGGGGCAAAGCAGCATGCGTCGAGTGTAACGGATCGATGTAACTTATCCACGGCCCAGGTGCAGGAACAGCGTCAGATAACGCCTCAGGTTCCCGGTAATGAGAAAGTTCTCGCGTACGTGTTCATGGCCCTGCTCGCCCAGCCGCCGCGCGATTTCCGGGTGCGACAGCAGGAAGCGCACCTGATACGCCGTGCCCTCCAACGAATGAGCCAGCAGCCCGGTGTGCTTGTGAATCACCTGCAGCGGAATGCCCCCCACCGCGGAAGCCACCACCGGTTTCTTCTTCCACAGCGCCTCGGCGACCGTCAGTCCAAAGCCCTCGCGCAGGCTCTTCTGGATGACAACGGCGGAGGCTCG
>Ga0335071_10004801_pt1 | contig 14107 bp, 14 predicted proteins | sample Lox_Sample_15_FD_206724 | JGI IMG/M metagenome (GOLD analysis project Ga0335071, IMG submission 206724) | Soil microbial communities from Loxahatchee National Wildlife Refuge, Florida, United States - Lox_Sample_1.5 | ecosystem: Environmental > Terrestrial > Soil > Wetlands | place: USA... | reverse complement strand
GGGTAGGGCTTGTTCACAAACGCGTCAGCACCTTCGTCCTTCCTCGGAGGCTCTTCGCTTAATACTCCGTCCTCCCGTAAGTGGAGCTTTGTCCATTGAGTGCGCGCCAGCGGCCACTCATGCTCGTAGCGCCACTCGTTCTTCCCTTTGATGAAGAGCTTTATGGGGGGCTCGTCCATGATCCCGGTATCGTTTCCCTTCAGCCAGTGATCGTACCAACGCAGTATTACGTCGTGGTCGTCGGTCCAGGGACGAATCGGCCCGCTTGTATATTCGGTCTCGTTAATCATCAGTTTCTTTGTCGTATTGATCCCGTTGAACGCGGCAAAAGCTCCGGGGAGATGGATGGGCCATCCGCTCCAGCGGCAGACAATATACGTGGGGATGTTGATGCGGTCGAACTTCGTGTATGGCGAGACTTCCCAGTGATAAGGACCGTCAAGAGGGTGAACCAGGCCTTCGAAAAGGGGCGGATTTTTTTCAGGGTACTTTAACGCATCATGCAGCGGCACATAAATCTGAACCTCCTCTTTCCGCATCAGTTCCTTCACCACGTTATTCATCTCTTCCGGTTGTTCTCGCAAGGACCGCGGCAATCCTGCGCCCACGGCCACGTGTCCCCACCACTGCATGTAAAACATATTCATTATGCCGCCATGGTAAAACTGGTGACGATACCTGTCGGTAGACGCTTCGTAAGGAAATATGGCCTTCAGGTGAGGAGGGTTCTGTCCCGCAATGAGAAACTGTATAATCCCGAAATAGGACATTCCCAGCATTCCCACGTTCCCATCGCACCAGGGCTGCGCTGCGATCCATTCGATCACGTCGTAGCCATCCTCATGTTCCTGCAATCCGTAGAACGGGTATTCCCCTTCCGAATTCCCTGAACCGCGGGAGTCAACAATCACGTGCACGTATCCTCGCGAGACAAAAAATTCAGTGTCGCCGGCTTCCTGGCCGCCATTGCCGCGGACCGGGCTCAATGGCCCTCTCGGCGACTTGAACTTTTGAACATCTTTTCCGTAGGGCGAAACTGAAAAGAGGGCTGGGAATTTCCCGTCTGCATGCGGACGATAGACGTCAGCAGCCAACCGCACACCGTCCCTGGCAGTTATGAATACATCTTTCTCCGCTTTCACCCGATATTGTGGTTTGGAAACTTTGTCCATCCAGTCTTCAGCCATGTTTATTCACCTTTCTCCAGAATTTGTGCACTCTTTGTATCTACTGCTTACGGCTCACTGCTCACCGTAATCAGGTAATCTTTTCCCTCAGCCTCCTGCTCTGTCGCAGTGCTATGGGCAACAGCAAGACTGCCGCGCCTATAATCAAACACGCCACCGAGATCGGTCGCATAAAGAATATTGAAATACTTCCTTTCGATATGAGGAGTGATTGTCGCAGGGAGGTCTCCAGTATCGGCCCCAGCACAAAGGCTATTACCAGTGGAGCAAGCTCGTAGTCGAATTTTCTGAAGGAATACCCTATGACGCCGAAGATGAGCATGATCAGCACGTCAAACTTGCTGTTATTGGTGCTGTAAGAGCCGATAATACAGAGGAGGAGCAGTAAGGGGAAGAGAATCTTGTAAGGGACTTTCAATATTCGTACCCAGAGCCCGATCAATGGAAGATTCAAGACCACGAGCAATATATTTCCAATGTACATGCTGATGATAGTGCCCCAGAAAATGTCCGGGTGTTTCTCTATAAGCGTTGGTCCTGGCTGTACGCCGTGGATCATGAGCGCGCCAAGAAGAAGAGCCGTGATGGCGTTCGAAGGAAAGCCTAAGGTGAAGAGAGGTATAAATGCCCCGGAGCTTGCGGCGTTGTTGGCCGATTCAGGCCCTGCCACGCCCGCGATCACACCGGTGCCAAACTTCTCCGGATGCTTGGAAAGTTTCTTTTCCAGGGCATACGAGACAAAGGTCGACATGATTGCGCCGCCCCCGGGCAGTATGCCTAAAAAAAAGCCGAGAAACGATCCCCTGATGATCGCACCGATCGACTCAGCCCAATCTCTGAGGTTGGGGAGAAGATTCTTGATTTTCGTTTTAAATACATCGATGTTTAGTGACTCTTCGAGATTCTCCAGGACCTCGGCCACACCAAAGAGGCCCATGACAACAGGCACCAGGCCCAGTCCGTCCTGAAGGTCCAGTATACCGAACGTGAATCGCGTGCGTCCCGTGACACCATCAATGCCTATCTGGCTCAAGCTGACGCCTAGTATTGCCATGATGACTGCTTTGACGAGCGAGCCATGGGCGAGATAGCTCAGTATGGCAAGCGACAGAATGATGAGGGAAAAATATTCGGGTGGACCGAACTTAAGCGCAACGGCCGATAAAGGAACTGCGACGAGCATCACGATTATCGTACCGATGGTCCCGGCGATAAAAGAGCCGAATGCAGCTATGCCGAGGGCCGGGCCCGCTCTCCCGTGGCGAGCCATCTGGTAGCCGTCAAGGCAGGTAATGACCGACGTCGCCTCCCCGGGAATATTCACCAGAATGGAGGTAGTGGAGCCACCGTATTGTGCTCCGTAATAAATTCCGGCCAGCATGATAATGGCAGAAGTGGGGCTGATCCCGAACGTCACAGGGAGAAGAAGAGATATGGTTCCCACAGGACCGATTCCCGGCAGCACCCCGATGAGCGTTCCGATTAATACTCCGAGGAAGCAGTAAGCCAGGTTACCGATGCTTAAGGCTACGTGGCAACCCATCGCAAGATTGTCAAAGAAGCCGGACACCCAAATCACCTCACCAGAATTTCAGCAGGCCTTTAGGAAGCTGGCATTGCAGCCACACCGAAAAGAGAAGGTAGCTCAGTATTGCGGTGCTACCCGACAAGAGTAAGGGTGTAAGCCACTTTTTCGGTTCGGCCAGCTTGAATAAGAGCAAGAGACAGACAAAGGTAGTGAGCAGAAATCCGAGAGGCTCAAGCAGTAGGATATAGCCGACCAGAATTGCCACCGTCAGCGACGGATTGAGGAAGCGTTTCCAGCGGCGTTTCGTCAGACGTCCCAAATCTCTCGCAGCCTCCCCTTCTTTTGCCTGAGAAATAAGAGTGGAGCACACGAGGATCAGACCGAACAGCGCTAGCGACGCTCCCGCAAAGAAGGGCAAGAATCCGGCGCCCGGGGTATGGAAAGTTCCCAGTTTCAATTGGATCGATCCAAGGCACATTCCTATGCCGAGGAGAACCCAGAGCAGTCCATCTGCGAGGAGCAACTTTTTCATTAATGGCACCTGTCACGCCGGAGGTTTATCGGCTACCGCGTAGTCCTGGAAACCTATTTCTCGACCAGCCCGAGCTGATTGACCAGCTTGCCCATAGGGGCGTACAGTTTCTTCCACTTCTCAGCATAGTCCTTGCCGCTCATGTAGGCTTCGTCGATAGTGTACTGTTTGAGCATGTCTTGAAACGTGCGATCCTTCATAGCATTCTTGAACACCTTGTCCAGCTTGTCGCGGATCGGGTCCGGCAGGCCTTTCGGGCCGTAAATACCCATGTAGGAAAGCAGGTAGAAATCGTGGCCCTTATCAACTATCGTCGGAACCTTCGGCGTTGCTGACCAGTGATTACCGCTTATGATGATCAGCATTTTCATTTTTCCTGCCTTGACCAACGGGATGAGATCGGAAGAGCCGGCAGTGGCTGAATCAATGTGCCCGCCAAGGCACGCGTTCACTGCTTCCGGCCCATTTTTGAAAGGGACCTGCTGCCATTTTATACCTTCAACCATGGCAATGTGTTCCATCGTGATATGCGGCATCATGCCATAACCCGGGTGACCATAGGTGAATTTACCGGGATTTGCCTTCGCATACGCGATCACATCCTCCCAGGTGTTCCATGGTGAATTGCTACGAACAACGATCCCGTTGTTGTACTCGCCGTACGTCATGATGTCCACGACGTCCTTGAATGGATCGTAAGGCACCTTTCGTATCTGCGGCTGCACGATATAGGTCGCCGTAACCGTGGTACCTAGCGTGTAGCCATCGGGTTTCGCTTTAAGAACGTAGGATTTTGCGATTACACCGCCAGCGCCTGGCTTGTTCTCGTTCACGATGGGCTGACCCAATTCTTTTTCTGCAGCCCTCGAGAGTACCCGTATCAGTGTGTCATGCATACTGCCGGCAGCCCAACCACAGACCATTGTAATAGGCTGAGTCGGATAGGCATCTGCTGCAAGAGATTCCGCAGCCCACAGGGACATGACCAGGAGCATCATCACAAAAAATAGTTTCAGCATGCAACGAGTCTGTTTATGCATTGTTCTCCCTTCCGGTTTCTGTTTAGTTCCATGGTGAAGTCACTCATGTCTGAGGCTTGAGTGGATATTTCTCAAGAGGCACAGGCTCTGTGAAGAATTTCGATCTGCCCTCTTCTTCCTTGATCAGGATCCATTTCAGCCAGTTCTTGTCGTCTCTGTCCGGATAATCCTGGCGGTGCTGTGTGCCGCGGGTTTCCTGGCGCATCAAGGCAGCGCTCAGCGTCCAACCTGCAGCCAGGGCCATGCTTTCAGCCTGGTGGTAGCGGCACAAGTGATGAAAATCTGCAGCTCCGACCTCGCGCAGGCTCTCCCTCGCCGTATCCACCTTGCGCAGTGCCTCCCGTAAGCGCCCATCCTCCCTGTGGAGATTGTATTTCACGGGTATCATTGCCTCGTGAATGCGGTAGATTACGTCGTTGACGTTGCCGCCGCCGTGACGTCCTAGGGGCCTGAGCATCTTTTCTTTCAACCTTTGTACTTCGTTCGTGTCAATTTCTACCGGCTCAGCAGCCGCAGCATACTTCCCAACGCTTTCGCCGCCCTTGAGTCCGCTTACCGTGGCAAAGGCTATACTGAATCCACCGAAAGTACCGGATGCCCGGGCGCCGGTAAAACCCGATCCCAGAGAACCCGCGTCTCCCACGGCCCAGAGGCCATCCACTGTTGTTCTGCACTCCAGGTCTATTTTTATGGGACCCTGGCCGCCGACGAACTGAAGTTCTACCTCGATGCGTTCCTTGTCAGGATCTAATCCGAGCTTTTCCCGTATCGCCTTCAGCAGATCTCCCCTGCCGGCAGGCTGGAACCGCGCCGGAAGTGTCTCGCTTTGAAGCGCGACAGCTCTTTCTTCTTCGGTGAGCTTTCTGAAGTTTATATAAATAGGCCCTCTGCCAGCCTCCACCTCCCTGGTCATGGCATCGGCTATCCGATAAAAGTCGAGGAATTCCTGTCCTGCCTTCACGCCCGTCTTAACTTCCGGGTAGTATCGCTCAACGAACCGCTCACCCGGTGCGTTCTCAAAAAAGAGATAGAGTGGGGTGCGCCGCCTGATGTCGCCTCTGAATCCAAAGGTGTAGGTGTTGGCAAACTCTGCATTCATCAAATGAGCCCCGGCGCGATACGCCATTGCCACACCTTCGCCCGTGTTGACCGAGAAGTGCCTCTGAGCGTAGTAGCGGCATGAACCATTTGCGATGACCACAGATCGAGCTTTGATGATATATGTCTTGCCATCTACCAGGCCGAAGCCTATGGCACCGATTGCCCTGCTGTCCTTCTTAATCAAATCAGAGATAAATATTTTATCGAGAGTCCTGATTTGTTTCCTGGTGGCACTTTGCTTCAGTTTGATCATAAGTTTTACCGGCGAAAAATGCGTAGCCCGGTATTTCTTGTGAAAAGGAACCGTAATGATCTCTCCGTCAGACATCCAGAAGGGAAGCCCCATTTTTGCAGCTTCTCTGATGCACGCATACATATTCTGCGCAAAGGCGCTCGTCCACTCCTGATTGTTCAGGAAATTACCTACCCGGACAAGCCATGTGAAGTAATCTTCCGCTTCTTGAGGTGTAACGAGGGCGCAATCGCCTCCCGAAAGAGGTACCTGGCCTGACCATCCTATGCCGCCTTTATCTACGACCAGGACATCTTTCGCAGTTGCCTTCGCTTTGATGGCCGCTAACAGGCCGCTTATGCCCCCGCCTATGACAAGGACATCGGTGCTCATCACATCACCAAGTTTATCAAGCGGTGCCACTTTGTTTCTCCTCAAGACTGGCGAATCACCAAATCAGCCTGTGAGCTGTCGGCGGTCAACAGTCAGCTTTTAGCAAAAAGTCACGAAATCTTGTGATGCCTCTTGCGCCCAGTCACAAGGCGGAAGCGATCCGGTTTTCGCCTGACCCTTGACCCATGTCCCGTGACCCCGTTCTCTCAGTACGGTGAAGGTAATTTCAATGGCCGGGATTCAGACACCTTGATGCAGCGAGCCGGGCAGAACATTTCGCAGCTCCAACATGCTACGCAGTCCTCGGGGTACGTAATCACCGCCTTATTGATCTTGCCGTCCATGCGGAACACATCCTGCGGACAAGCAGAAAAACAGATCCCGCATCCGGTGCACCGTTTTTTGTCTAATTTCTCAATCGCCACAACTATTCTCCTCGCGTAGCTTCAGATTACAACACGAGAGTCATCTGCATTTCAAGCACTGGCAGCCTTTGCTCGTGCGCCCGAGACAGTACGACTGCAAACTTTAGACAAACTTCTAAAGTGATCAGGACGATGGGCTTGCCGGTACTGACACGATGCTGTCCTTACTTGCCCGTGTAAAGGCCGAGTTCCTTCAAAACAGGGATACCCGCCTCTTCCATATCCTTGACTTTTTGCTTTACGAAGTCCGGTCCGCCCCAGCGGGGGTCCTCGCCGCCCATATCGGGGAGTTTCTTGAACCGCGGATCATCATAGATTTTCTTGCAGACGTTAAAAAGGTAGCTCTTTATGGCCTCCGGCGTATTCTTGTGAACCCATATAGCCCCGAAGGTCATAAGTTTTGCAGCCTCGCTGAACCCGAGTTCCTGCAGGCATGGCACGTTCGGTTCGTCGCTATATCTATGGTCTGAATAGAATACCAGGTAACGGACATTGCCGGCCTTTGCCTGATCTTTGATAACCGCCATACCCATGCTGCATGCATCAACATGGCGGCCGAGCAGAGCTGCAAAGGCTTCAGGGTTGCCCTTGTACGGCACGTCAATTGTTTGGACGCCGGCCTTCTTGAACACGCTCATGAGAATGATAGTGGGCGGAATTCCCCTGCCCAGATGAGACCACTTCAGCTCGCCGGGGTTTTTCTTCGCATAGGCGAGCAGATCGCCCAAGGTCTTCCATGGGGAATCCTGCCTGACAATCAACCCCAGTCTCCATTCCATGAAATTGGCGATGGGGACCAGATCATCCGGGTTGAAGGGGACTTTCTGGGTCTTTACGGTTGTCGCAAAGAACATGTTGCCCTGAATGTTCAGCTTGTAGCCATCCGGCTTTGCCTGGATGACTTCTGCGGCAGCCAGGCTTCCTCCCGCGCCCGGTTTATTAACTACAACTATAGGCTGCGGCATATACGTGGGTGCTATTTCAGCAATGAGGCGGCTAACTACATCGAGTGAACTGCCCGCCGTATAGGGTACGACAAGCTCAACCGGTTTTGTTGGATAGTCCAGCGAAAGGGCCATCCCCGGCAAAAAGGCTCCCATGCCCAGAATCGTTGCACATAGTAAGACGATGCTTCCTCTCATCATTGCACCTCCCCTTAGTAAACGGCGACTCTAAGGTTCATTGTAACAGAATGGTAGAGGATGTAAATGCAAAACGCTTCGAGAAGCGTTCCCTCGTCGACCGACAGATTTCCGTCATCATTCGGCGTGGCACTCGTATCCGAGATGCTGGAGTACCCCTTTCCCACAGCAATGGTGGCTGTTGTGACTCGAGATCAGTAGTTCATTAGTAGGGGAATAAGAATGCAACCTTGCTTGGCGAAAAAGGCGATCTTCCGCCAGTAGTGGCCGGTGGGCTCCATGCCGATGAACACACGCGTGAGCTTGTGTTTCCGTTTTGTCTGTTCGACCATTGCGTGAAAGAAGTTGAACCCCTTCCGCGAATTGTAGATCTTCGGGTAGCGCCCCAGTACGTTTCCTTCCTTGTCCATGAAACAGGCCGCGTTGAACGCGCTGCCAATGTCCATGCCGATCACCAGGGTACGGTTCCCGATCCTCTTGCGTTTCTGGACCTGTCTGCTATACTGCTTCTTAAGCATGGGCGTTATCCTCCTGTTAAGATGTTTTGGTTCGCACCTTAAACATGTCCTTAACAGAGAGTACTTGTCCATGCTTTTTCTCCCTCATCCTCAGTCCAACTTCCGTATAGTAAGCTGGAAGTGAGGACGGTCATCTTCTCAATTCGATCAGACATTACGAGCGATAATGCTGATCGCCAAGCCGATAATGAATCTGTTCAGGGGTTAACAGGCATCCACCGAACGGCATTTGTCGCATCCTCTTTACTGATGGCGACGATTCAACCAAAGTCTCTGTTACCCTCTCTTTTACCCTCTTTCTTTTTTATTACCCTCTTTCTCCACGGTGCCCCAGGCCCCCGTCCCAGGCATTCGATCCGCCTATCTCTTTGAAGGTCCTTGAGGACTTTGCGCAACATGTCTCGACTGATACCCGGAGTGACGCGCTCCAGATCGCTCAGCGTAAACTGATCAGCGCAACGATTGATTGCTGCGATGATTAGTTCTGTCTTCGCGCCCCGAGGGCTTTTTGTATCACCAAGCCGCGCCTCAAATTCGCGGCAGGCGTTTTTCACGGTGTAAAGGACATAGTTGATATAGGGCCACGCATCATTCTTTCCCTCATGCCACCAAACGGAGCTTTGCTCCAGGGTTTCATAGTACCGTTCCTTACTCTCCTCGATGAGTCGTTCAAGGCTAATATATCTTCCTACCTCGTAGCCGAGATGGTAGCACTGGAGAAGAAGCAGCAGACGTGAAACCCTGCCATTGCCGTCTCTGAAAGGGTGGATTGTTACTTCCCACACCTATGTCTACGGTTACTAATAACGTACACTCTTTTGGCATTCTCATCATCCTTCGCCGTGGACCTCTCATGACCCCTCCTTGGATTGCTTGCTGGAATGCATAGCTGCCGATAAGGAGGATATATAGTGTCATTTCCTCGTCCAGTTCAATCATGAACTGGAATATAGCAAGCTGCAATAGAGCACATCACTATCCCTCCTCTTCGTCCAAAATTTTACATGGCAATGGTGAGTGGTTGGATACGACAACGCAGGCGCTTCACGGCGAAAGAGGGCTCGGGTCGCGCAGCATGACGGCCTGCACAGAAGGGGGATCTCACGGGAGAAGAGGGCATATCCCGTGCAATCCTTCTCCGCTTCTATGGGCACCTGAGAGAAGGGGTTTTGGGGACAGACTCCGGAACTGTTGCAGAGCGTGACGCACGCCTGGTGCACCGCGTTCATCTCCTGGATACGGGGCGTCGAGATATCGACTGACATCTGGCTCGATTCGGTCCTCCCGTCCTCAAAGAAATGGGTCGGAACCCGAGTGTCGCGGCTGTTCCCACCGTTATCGGCGTGGTACCGGGGTCGCTCGTGAAAACAATTGATTTCACGACACCGTGGGTCTGTGCGTTATTGTTTTTCTTGTTGCAGATGAACATAACAAGATCCTCAAGTATGAAATGTGTCTTAACCTCAGGAGAGGGAAAGAAGAGAAGATGATGGAAATGACGGTTTACTCGGCAATAAGGGAGTGGCGTTTACCCTTGACAAGCATGTTTTTCGGCCACAGACTTTTGTGTAAGGGATGATCGTGCGTTTGTTCAGCGCTGTGCGCAGAAAGAAGTTTTTACCGAGTTTGGGCTGCGAAGATGCGGCCTTCACTGTAACCGACAATCTCTATCTCCTACTGAAGAGAGCCACCGGTACGAGGCTCGTGCCAGCCTCAACCAAGCCCGTGTCTCCTAGTCCGGAGCCTCGTGTTGAGGCGGACGCGAGCCGAGAACACGCGCGTAAGACCGATCGAGTGTGTGGATGAGATCCTTTTTGCAGGGAAAACAGTCTTGTGGAGTGGTAGACACACAACTACAGACAGGCGTCCCCATATACCCTGAGGCGGAGTTTCACGAGCTCATCGACCGGGAACTGAGAAGGGCCTCGAGAACCAGGAAGTCTTTCCTGCTGGTCCTTCTGAACGTCTCGGGGTGTGCCTCAGCCGGAACGGCCGGAAAAGTTGCGTCCGTGCTCTCTTTCTTAACCCGGGAGATCGATGCCAAGGGCTGGTACGACGCAGAGGGCGCCACCCTGGGTATGCTCTGTGCCGAGTTTGGGGGTGTGAACAACATCGATGCCGCAGAGGAGGCAATAGTCAAAAGATTGTGTGACATCCTCTCGGAGTTCCTCAACGACGAGAGCCTACGGATAGTTCGCTGTACAATGCCGGAAGGCTTCGCTCGGCATGAAGGTGTACCATCGCCTCGGACGCGCGACAAAGGGAGAAAGCAGAGTGTCCTTTAGCGACATGATACCGCAACTCTTGCCCCTGAAGGAAGTCAGACGGATTTTGGGTATCTCCCATGTGACCATGTGGAAGTGGGCTAAACAGGGAAAGATTTCAGTGGTAAAGCTGTCAGCACGGAAAGTCTGCGTGAGACGTGAAGAGCTAGAGAGATTTATCCACGATAACGAAATCGGCCAGATTCCCGGAGTGGCTGGCAAGATGCCCGCGCAAGAGATTATCAGAAGCAAACCTGGAACCCGCTGAAACCTTTTCATGAGTGTTACCCACACCACACGTTCGCGCAAAGACCGCGTGCATCCATCACGCTAGAATTTATCTATTTCGTTGCCAGTGCCAGTGTCGGTTCAAGTTGCAATCCAAATCAGGGAGAGTAGGGACAAGTACGTGGTGTTATCCATTCTTTATGTGGCCTCAGGGTGCGTTGTGCACGGGACATGTCGGGGAACTTAACGATCCTCAGTTAATCAACCTTAATCAAGCTTTATTTCTATTAATGCAACTGAACCTTATTTTACATTGCATCGTGTCGAGTCTCTTTACAGGTATGATAACTCCAGTATCCTCTGCAAAAGCAGGGTGTGGCCTGCTGGTTCTACAAAGCTGTTCTATAATCGATGACTTGGGATACTCCCGTCCATGAGCCACGCTTGTGGCACCTGCTTTGCTGGGACTCACGTGGGGACGGGAAAAAACCAAGGAGGGTACCATGAAACGAGTTTTCTTATGTCTAATGCTTGGTGTCGTTTTTGCCGCGTTGTCGGCGGGCAACCTGCCGGCGGCTCAGGTCGCGGCCCCCACGAGCACGACGCTCGATGTCCTGATAGCGGAAACATCAGGCGGTATTAGCAACGCCGTCTTCAGCCAGGACAAACTGTTCTGGAATTTTACATACACCCCCACGGTAGGCGCGCCTGCGGCCAGCGCGGTATCAGCGAACCTCCTCTTTCAATCACAGCCTGGATTAGACATCCATGGCTGGAACTTCGGCAGCAATTGGACGCAGCCGGCTGGAGGATTCGCGGGATTTACGCTTTCCTACACGATGGAAGTGTGCCCCAGCGGCTCTGTGTGCTTCGGCAATGTCGCACCGGGGACCACGATCACAGGAGCAGATGCAACCTACGCGCCGGTATCAGTGTTTCCGCCAGGCAATGAAGTGGTGAGCTGGAGCAACGGCGCAACCGTGACGCTGACCAACGGGAGTCCCGGTCCGCTGCCTGCAAACGGCAACATCGGTTTTAGCGGGGTCGGGCCGATCACCGTGACGGCCGTCTTTTCCGGAACCGGTGCCATCACGCAGACGTCGCTGCGCTTCTATGAAACCATACCCACCGTGCCTGAGCCGGGGACGCTTCTTTTGCTCGGGCTTGGTATTGTCGGGATCACCAGCTTCAGGAGAAGATTGAAGAAATAGATCACTCTGAATTACGGTACGCCAGCGAGGCAGGGTCAGAAATTGGCTCTGCCTTTTTCGTTTACTTCAACTGGTAATCCGCATCTCACTGTCACATGGCCCGTACACAAGTAGTAGGCGCAAGCGACGATTTTCTTGATGTAAAGATTTTGAAAAATCCATGACGATGACTTTCATTTATTGCGGGCTGTACTATTCACCCTGGATAGCCGTTTGAGCTATTCCCCATTGCGAGTGGTAAGCATGTCACTCATCATGGTGCGTTGTGCCTGCACGCGACACTGGTCCATGTATCCTGAAGAGATGCAATCCGAGCTCCTTGGTCTTTCTGTACAGGGTGGAGTAGTCTATCCCGAGGAGCGCGCAGGTCTTCGTTTTGTTCCCGTGACATTGCGTGTAGGCCCGCTCGATAATCCTTCTCTCCACCTCTTTTCTTACCGCCTCGCTGATGGCAGAGAGCGGATAGCCTTTGATGTATGCGTTTTCCATCAACGCATCGAGGGACGACGTGAGTTGCTGACCCTGAGGTTCGACGAGCAGGTGCTCCCGTTCGATCACCTCGTCCGCGAACAGGGTGGCCTTCTTGATGACATTCTTCAGTTCACGGATGTTGCCCTTCCAGGCATACCCCGAAAGGAACTCGAGCGCTTGCTCTGAGAACCCGAACACCTGCTTGCCCAGCTCGGCGTTTGCCATCATGAGGAACTTCGTCGCGAGGTAGTAGATATCATCAGCGCGTTCTTCGAGGGGAGGCATCCTGATCTCAAACTCGTTCAACCTATAGAAGAGGTCTTCCCTGAACTCACCCCTTCGGATCCGGTCCATCGGGTCGGCATTCGTGGCGCTGACCACCCGTACGTCCAGCCGTACAGAAGTCACCCCACCTATGGCATTCACCACACGTTCTTCCAGGAAACCGAGGAGTCTCGTCTGCAGATCCAGGGTCAAATTCCCGATCTCGTCGAGAAACATGGTCCCGCCGTTTGCCAGGTGAAAGCGGCCGGGCTTGCTGCGGAAGGCCCCGGTGAACGACCCCTTTTCGTGGCCGAACAGCTCACTTTCAATGAGCGTCGGAGGGATGGCGCCACAATCCACCCTGATGAAGGGCTTATCCTTTCTCTTGCTCAGCTCGTGCAGGATGCGTGCGGTAACACCTTTGCCCGTACCCGTCTTGCCCTGGATCAGCACGGACAGATTCGTCGTTGCGACACTCCGCAGTTTCTCAGCGACCTCACGGGCTCGCTGGCCGTACCCGAGGATGGCCTCCACCGGGAGGCCCTTGCGCACCTGTTCCTCGACGGGAAGAGAGAAGAGATCACCATCGATCATCCTTGAGACCCGCCGCTCGGGGCCGCTGTAGCGCTCTCCGTGTCCTTTCCTGTGATCTTCTTCGACACGCACCCAGCCGTCCGACCGGCGGAACTGGAGGATCTTCCGCTCCCTGATCAGCTGTCCGAGCGTGTTCTTAAGGACCACATACGGACTATCGTCTGAACGCTTTGCCGGGATAAGAAAGTCGTGCACGAACCCCCTCCAACGGTTACGAGCCCCAAGGGCAGTTCTTCCACTTCACGGAGACGCTGACCTCCTCACTCGGGATCAAGAACGTCTGGTTCTTCATTGCTCAATCTCATGCCGCACGACCGCTGCGCTGGACACAGGTGTGTCCTGCTCGATGACCATTGCTACTATGCCAACGAGCAGAGCGAATCCCATCATCCAGAAAGAGATGGTCACAAACCACGTAAACAGCGATGCTTTCGCCTTCATTGATTGCCCCCATGTACTGCGATACTTTTCCGGGCATGGGCCTTGAGGAGAACAAACGCCTGCTCATCTGAAAAGCCCCATGAGGTGCACAGGCGGGTAGAGTCCCAAGACGTACACGACAATGAGATAGGTGATTGCAGACCCAACCGCCATCTGGACAAGGATAGCGCACAGCGACTTCATGAGCTCCATCTCCCTCCTGCCAGGAGCACTTCCAGTACTGCCGAACGAGCATCTGTCCGTTACTGCACTGCATATCGAAGGACCCGGGAAACTTACTCGAACACCCAGCTCGCTACCAGCATGCCTTCCTCTTGCGAATACAAGATATGGCACCACACGGCATCGCCGGGTTGTGGAACACGTTCCTCCTTGTCATGAGCGCTGCCCCTAAGGACAAGATTTTTTCCAGTACTCAACGTGACTCTCCCCCGACTTTTGTAGCCGTACTCCGAGATGGTGCCTTTCAACAGCGGTAGTGCCATTGGCATACCCCCCAGAAGCTACCTTTCACTTGGCCGAACGTGCCCCCGCAC
>Ga0335071_10004800_pt1 | contig 14108 bp, 15 predicted proteins | sample Lox_Sample_15_FD_206724 | JGI IMG/M metagenome (GOLD analysis project Ga0335071, IMG submission 206724) | Soil microbial communities from Loxahatchee National Wildlife Refuge, Florida, United States - Lox_Sample_1.5 | ecosystem: Environmental > Terrestrial > Soil > Wetlands | place: USA... | reverse complement strand
GTGGCCGAGGCGATTCGGCGGCGTGAGCACCTCCCCATCGTCCTGCTCATCGCCGCCGATATCGGCGCCTCGAACCTGCAGCCGGAGCTGCGTCGCCTCACGGCGGATCCGAATCCCGAGGTTGCGCGGGCAGCCCACGACGCCCTCCAGATCCTCCTGACGACCGAGCATCGCTAGTCCGGCGACCCCGATGGCCCGACGAGCCGGACAACGTCCGCCATGCTCCTGGCCCGCTCGAGGGCGCCGACGGCTTCGATGATCGCCTCGGCACGCGGCGCATCGAGCACGCCGGCCGTATACCGCCGAAACTTCTCGCACGCTTCCGGCCAGGTGAACGGGTTGAGCGGCGAGCCCTTGTAGGGCCCGGTCTCGAGCCTGTGACGCTCGGTCCCGCACTCGATGAGCACCTCGGCGGGCCACACGCCCGGTGTCTCGTGAGAAGCTCCTTCGGGAAGCGGCACCAGCTCGATGCGCTGCGCGAGCTCCCGCACGAGAGGGTCGTGCACAGCCTCGTCGTTGTAGACGAGGGGGTCGGCCAGATCACGCGTCAGAGCCACCGCCGTCGTGAAGGGCAAGCTGTACTGCCCGCCGAGGACATCCTCGGGTGCTCGTGCCGTATGCCGCTCCTCCATGATGCGCGGCGCGCCGCGGATCACGATCCGGGTGATCCGCCGGGGATCGAGCGGATGATCTCGCTTCAACGCCTGGATCGCCTCCACCACCGCCTGGTGGGTCACGTGCGTCGGGTAGGACTTGAGCCATGGCGGCTCGATCATCCACTTTCGGCCCAATCCCTCGAGGAGTCTCTCCAGCCGCGGCGGCGTCGAGAATGCGTTGAAGTAACCTGAGCGCCCCTCGAGAACCGTGGCCGGGCCGCGGACGCCATTCCTCGCCAGGAGCGCGCTCTCGAGGCCGAGCTGGCTCGCACGCCCGAGGTGCAGCCGCTTGGTATCGCCACCGCTCCACGCGAACTCGAGAAGGCCGGCGCTCGAGGATCCCGCGATGCCGAGGGCGTCGGTGAGCCGATCCGCATCGAGACCGAAGAGCCTGCCCACCGCCGCCGCGGCGCCGAACGGCCCCTGCGTGCCGGGGTTGTGGAACCCGCGCACCGTCTCGAGCCCGACCGCGGTGCGGGCGATGCGCGCGGAGACCTCGAACCCCGCCGCCAGCGCGGTGAGACATGCCGCGCCGGTCACGCGCTCCCGCTCGGCGACCGCGAGCGCCGCCGGCAGCACCGTGCCGCTCGCGTGCGAGCCCGTCAGCGGCTCGCATTCGAACGCGCCGATGAGGACCCCGTTGGCGAAGGCGGCCCGTGCAACATCGGTGCGCCAGCCGTACCCGATGACGGACGCCTCGGCCGCCCCGCCGAGGTCGCGCACGACAGCCACGATACGCCGCGCCCAAGGCTGGGCGGTGCCAACGAAGCCGGCGCCGAGCGCGTCAAGGAGGGCGATCTTGCAGTTCTCGACGAGCCCGCGGGGCAAATCGTCGAATCCCGTCTCCGCCACGAAGCGGGCCAGGGCACGCGTCTCGTTCATGCTCGTCCTCTCCGCGACGGTGGCCAGACTCGTACGCGGATCAGCTCAGGCCGGTCGAGGCCGACCAGAGCCTGTCACCGCTGCGCGGCCACCGTCGGGGCCGCGGCGAATTCACCGGGCTGGAAGCCGTACTCGGCCAGGTAGAAGCGGTACCAGTCCTGCACCTGGCGGTCGTTCGGCAGCCGCTCCGCGAGCCGTTTCAGGACGGCGAGCGCCTTGTCCGCCTGGGAGTCGTTGAGGTAGAGATCATACAAGCGCCACTGATAGTCGAGGCGCTGCGGAGCCATGGCGGCGGCCCGCTCGAACATCTCCAGGCTCCGCGAGATCCAGTTGACCTCGAACAGATAGAGCTCGCCGACCGCGGCGTAGCGCCGGTCGTCCTCGGGCCGCTCCCGCATCGCCTGCTCCCGGGCCGCGAGCACTCCGGTGAGCGAGAACGGATAGGCGGGGGCGGCCGGCGTGCGGGCTCGTCGCCGGTAGATCGGGCTCCCGGCATTGGGCTGACCCATCCCCCGGAGCGCGGGCAGGAAGAGAAGATCGTCATACTTCGGCAGGAAATCGACACCGTCCTCGTACCGATGGAAGTAGGTCCAGGCCTTGGGCTCATCGACGAGCCAGCGGCCGCCATCGGCTCGCCGGAACACGACCGGAAGATTCGGCACGCCGGGGCGAAACACCATCAGGGCCCAGTCGCCGAGGCGGAGCAGCTCGTAGGGCATGGCCCGCTCGTAGTAGCCGAACACGCGGAGCTGCTGCGCCTCACTGCGCGGGACGATCAGCCGAAAGATCTGACTGCCCTCTGTCAGGAGCGATAGCTGAGGGTCTCCCAGGCCAAGCTGCAGCGATCGCAGATATCGTCGGGCCGTCTCCTCCGGAGTGGTCGCGGGCTCGAACTCTGCGAAACGGGCCGTCGGCAACCGCCGGACGGCGGCCTGATAGTCCTTCAGGCTCGGGTGATAGCCCTTCGCCGTCACGCCCCCGCCCCCCGAGAGGCGCACATCCCTGAGCCAGGCCGGGGGCTGCCAGCCGGTACCCGGCCCGCCTCCCTCCTCCTTGGCCCTCAGGTTCATCGTGATGAGGAGCTCGGAGACGAAGTCCTGCGGGATCTCGGAGAGCATGTACGTCTGCGCTGCCGCTTCCAGCTGCTGGCAGAGCGCATCCGGAAAGAGCGCCTCCAGCTCGTACGAGACCTCGATCTTGAGCAGATTCTCCTGCTCGCTGTAGAGATACAGGACTCCGCGCCCTGCCCGGTCGCGACCGATCTGCCACCGCTGGAAGAGCTCGACCGCAACCTGCTGGATCGTCCGCTCCGGAGGCAGACGCTTGAGCAGGACCAGCGCGTTCTCGATGCCCGATCGCTTCTCGGCGAGCCGGAGGCTCATCTTGAAGGCGAGGTCGTGGCGGTGGTCGTCCGTCTCGTTGACGAAGATATAGCGGGGGCGACCGGTGGCCCCGACACGACGGTGCACCAGGCCCCATTCCGCGAGGCCTGCCAGCAGGAGCCCGAGGGCCGCCAGCACGACGATCACACCATGCCAGCGGCGACGGCTCATCGACGGAAACGCCTCCTGCTCACCGAACGCACAGGCGGTCCGGACGGTCGCAGTAGCGGCCGATCACCTCGTGCCTCCGACCGTCTGCCGTGTACTGCACCAGAAATGGCGGCGCTGACGGCTCGGTCATGCTGAGCCCGAACACCAGGCGGACGACGTCGTCTGTGCGGAAGACCAGGATGGGAGAGGCCTGGGCACCATCCACGCGCCCGAGGCCGAAGTTGCGAACGGCGCCGTCGGAAACCAGGAGAAACGGGAACCCGTTGCCGTGCACGCCCGCCTCGATGACTGCGGTCTTCTGCGCGTTCCCTATCCAGATCCCGGAGCTACCCTCGGGCGCTCCGCGGAGCCACACGCCGACACTCCCATCCGCGCCGAGGATGGCGATCTCGCGCGCGCGCACGGACGAGCGCACGGGCAGACCGGAAGGGGCTTGCGGAGCGGCCGCGAAGGACGCAGGATTGCCCGTTCTGGCCGGCCAGATCTCGTGCCGCTTCGCGATCACGAACCCGAGAACGATCGCGACGGCCACGACGGCCGCCGCCCCCTTGAGGCCGATCGACATCAATCGTGGCCGAACACGCTCTGCTTGCTCCCGTCCGCGCCGTAGAGCGTGAGGAAGGGATCCTGACTGGACCCGTTGAGGCCCATCACGATCCGGTCTCGTCCCTGGGACTTCATGACGAGAACGGGAGCGCTGCGCTCCCCCACCGTCCGGAAGATCTGGACGGCGCGCTCGCTTTCGTCGTTGAGAACCACGCTGGCATTGTTGTCGCCGTAGAGGCCAATACTCAGGCGCACCTTGCCGTTCCGGTCGAAGACCCAGATACCTGGCGAGCCTTCGGCCGACGTCCCCATGACGATCTGCCGCCGTCCATCGGCTCCGACCACCTCGAGCCTGTGGGTGGACAGCATGTCCGCGCGCGACGCCGGCATCGACCAGGCGTCGGCGCGGGCGTGCGGCACCGGAAGCTGCTCGGCGAGCCAGTGGCCGATGATCATCCCGACCGCCGCGAGCACGATGACGGACAACCGAGCTCCGAGTTTGCTCATGGGGGCAATATATCAGCCCCGGCCCGAAAGCCCTTCCCCTCCCGTTTGACAAGGGCCCGGAGCGCGCTCACCATGAAATCCGAGACCACTTCGAACCAGCCAGGAGGCGATATCGACGCATCGCACCACGCAATTCCCCGAAGCGAGAGCAGGAGGTGCCCTCATGACCGTCGCCGCGATCCTCAAGGCGAAGGGTAGCCATGTAGAAACCACGCATCCCACCACGTCGCTCTACACCGTGGCCTGGCAGCTCAAGAGCAAGAACATCGGGGCGCTCGTCGTCCTCGACGAGGACGATGCCCGCATCCTCGGCATGATCTCGGAGCGGGACATCGTGCATGCCCTGATCGAGCACGAGGCGCATGTGCTCACACTCCCCGTTTCCCGGGTGATGACGACGCGCATGTACACGTGCACGCCGGGCGACCGGATCACCGCCGTGATGGCGCTCATGACCCGCCATCGCGTCCGCCACCTTCCGGTGGTCGACGGCGGCAGGCTCGCCGGGATCGTGAGCATCGGGGATCTCGTGAAGCATCGGATCGACGAGCTCGAGATGGAGGCGAATACCTTGCGCGAGACGCTGATGGTCGGGCGCTGAAGTACCGCGGGCCTATGTGAAGCCGCCGGGGGCCGGGAGCAGCTCTTGATGCGCTCACCACGAGCAGGCAGCCTGACCAGCCTTCTCCTGATCGCAGCTCTTCACGCTCTTCCGCTGCAGGCCTCCGACACCCTCAGCTTCGTCACGTGGCGGGAGCCCAACGAGGGGGCGTACACCGTCAGCGTCCCGCAGGGCTGGAGCGTGAGCGGCGGCGTGCGGCGCCGCTCGCCCCTGGATGTGCGCTCGGCGGTCAACCTGGTCTCCCCCGACGGCACGATTCGCCTGTTCGTCGGCGACTACGACGTAGCTCCGGCTCGCGAGCCTGATCAGTTGACGCGCATGGCGGGCATGCGGGAAGGCCAGATCTATGACGGAGTGCTGCTCGCACGCTATCTGACCGGGGTTGAGTTCGCCCAGCGGTATACGGCCTGGAAGCTCTGTCGCCAGCCTCAGATCCTTCAAGCGGGACTCCTCCGCAAGGAAACCGAAGCCCTCAACTCCGAGGTGGCGCGCTATGGAGCGAGCATGGCCATGGCGGCGAGCGCCTCCGTCGGCGAGGCCATCTTCCGCTGCGGACCGCCCGAGGGCTTTGTGATGGCCACCACGGTCTTGACACGGCCGGCCCGAGGCCCGGGGGTCTCGGGATGGATCGTCTATCAATTGGCCGGGTTCGTCACGAAGGATCCTGCGCAAGGCTATTTTGCCAAGTACGTGCTCTCCAGCGTATTGGGAAGCCTCAAGATGAATCACGAATGGGAGATCCGACAGGCCCGGGCCGCCGGTCAATACGCGAATGCCATGATGCAGATGAGCAACGCCGTCACGCAGTCCACCATCCAGCACGCCCGCCAGCAGGCGGCGCAGGGCTCAGCCGGCGGCTGGAACCATCCGAACACCGGCGACGTGCCCAAGATCACCCGTGACCCGGCGGTCGCGCAGCGTCGGGACGACGCCAACCGGGGTACCCGTCGAGTGTGTGATGACCTGGGCACATGCGCCACGGTCGACAATTCCTGGAGTCACGTCTGGCGGGATCACAGCGGCAACACGGTGCCAGGTCCTGCGAGCGGCTATCCGCCAGACTACTCCGGGCAGTGGACGCCCATGAAATGATTCGCGGACGCCCTTGACATGACGTGCAGGACCGCAGAATAATCCAGTCGATCTCGTGGCACTCGCCCCCACGCAGGGTCCGAGTTCCGGCGGATCCGGACAAGGAGGAGCAGTGCCGCTCCAGGCGCAGACGACGGATCTTCGCAGCGGGGCCGTGCTCGCCGATCGGGCCCCGGCCGCCCCCCGACGCGGGCTCTCCACCACCCTGCGACGCGAGGGCCGCCTCGCCTACGCGATCCTCACCCCCAGCCTCCTCGTCATGCTCTGCCTCGTCGTGTACCCGTTCTTCGCGGCCATCTTCCTGTCCATGCAGGACAAGATGGTGGGCGCGGCCGGGCACTTCGTGGGCTTCGCGAACTATCTGGAGCTCTTCCGCGACGACGTCTTCCAGCGCACGGCCTGGAACAGCGTGGTCTACACGGTGGTGGCCGTCGCCATCAAGTTCGTGATCGGCCTCACCATGGCCCTCGTCCTCGACCAGGAGCGCCGGTTCAACAACATCTTCCGCACGCTCCTCTTCCTGCCCTGGGCGGTCCCGGTCGTCATCGTCACCCTCAACTGGCGATGGATCTACGACGACCTGAGCGGTTTCCTCAACAACTTCCTGATCACGTTCCACATCACGCACGACATCATCTCGTGGCTGTCGGATCCCCGCCTCGCCATGGCCTGCGTCATCGCGGTGGTGGTGTGGGCGGGCACGCCCTTCTACGCCATGACCTTCCTGGCGGGGCTGCAGTCGATCGCCAAGGAGCTCTACGAGGCGGCGGAGATCGACGGCGCCTCCCTCATCCAGCAATTCTTCTACATCACGGTGCCGCGCCTCCAGACCATCTTCATCACCACCGTGATGCTCTCGACCATCTGGACCGCCACCAACCTCACCTTCGTCCTCATCCTGACCCGCGGGGGGCCGGCCAGCCGGACGGACATCTTCCCCCATCTCGCCTACCAGGTCGCCCTGGGGGCGCGGCGGCTCGGCATGGGGGCGGCCGTCTCGCTGGTCTTCTTCCCCGTCCTCGCCGTGTTCATCGTGTTCCTCACGCGGCGCATGCTGCGGGAGCGGGAAGACTAGGGCATGGCGTCGGTGGCGCGGACCCGCCGGCTCCTCCGGTGGGTGGGCAACGGGCTCCTCGTGGTCATGCTGGTCTGGACGCTGGTGCCGTTCTACTGGATGCTCGCCACCTCCTTCAAGAAGGACCGCGAGATCTACGGCTTCGAGGCCACCCTGATCCCGCGCCATCCAACGCTCGACTCCTATCGGCGCGTCTTCGTCCAGACCCCGTTCGTGAAGTATCTGCGCAACAGCACCATCGTGGCCGTGGGCACCACCGCGGGCTCGCTCGTGCTGGGCTGCCTCGGCGCCTACGCGCTCGCGCGCCTGCGCTTCCGCGGCCGCGGCATCATCGCCCGCGGGCTCATCTTCACGTACCTGGTGCCGCCCGCGCTGCTCTTCATCCCGCTCTTCGCCGTGATGTCCTTCCTCGCGCTCACGGACACGCGGGAGGGGCTCATCCTCGTCTATCTCGGCTTCACGGTGCCCTTCTGCACCTGGCTCCTCCTCGGGTACTTCCGCTCCGTGCCGTTCGAGCTGGAGGAGGCGGCGCTCGTCGACGGGTGCTCGCGTCTGGGCGCGCTCGTGCGGGTCATCCTGCCCATGTCCCTGCCCGCGCTGGCCGTGGTCGCCTTTTTCTCGTTCACGCAGGCCTGGAACGAGTTCATCTACGCCAATGTCCTCGTCAACAGCGTGGAGGCGCGCACCATCACCACCGGCCTCACGCTCTTCATCGTGGAAGACGTGTTCTTCTGGGGGCCGATGATGGCGGCGGCGTGCCTCGCCACCTTGCCCCCGGTGATGCTGTATCTGGCGTTTCAGCGGTGGGTGGTCAAGGGACTGACCCTGGGCGCGGTGAAGGGCTAGCCGCCGGGGTCGCGCGGCTCGAGCGCAGGAAGCCAAGGAGACAGCGATGAAGGACCGGACGGCGACGCGGAGGCAGGTGCTGAAGGCAGCGGGAGTGGCGGTCACGGCCGCGGCCTCCCCGTGGTGGCTGGTCAGGACGAGCCACGCGCAGCGGGCCAAGAAGATCGTCTTCTGGCACGTGCCGAACTTCACCCCCCTCGCCGACGAATTGCAGAAGCAGCAGGTCTACGAGTTCGCCAAGCAGGCCGGCGTCAAGGAGGCCGAGGTCGAGTACGCGGTGGTGGCCAACGAGCAGTTCCAGGCCAAGCTCGCCGCCGCCATCGAAGCCGGAAATCCGCCCGACGTCACCCGGCTCTACGAGTCGAACGTCCAGTACTACGCGTCAAACGGGCATCTCCTCGACGTGAACGACATCGTGGAGAAGATGCGCCGCGAGCCCAAGGGCATCTTCGAGTCGGCCTTGGCGTCCGTGATCTACAAGGGCCGCGCCATGGGCGTGCCGCTGGCCGTGAACCCGTGGCCCGTGCACGCCCGCCTCGACCTGCTCGAGCAGGCACGGCTCGAGTACCCGAAGACGTGGGACGAGTTCATCGAGACGAGCAAGAAGATCCAGTCGCCTCCGCGGCTCTTCGCCTTCGGCATGTGCCTCGGGCTCGTCGAGGACACCACCGACAACGTCATGAACCTGCTCTGGTGCTACGGCGGCAAGATGGTCGAGGCCGACAACCGGACGGTGGTGATGAACTCGCCGGAGAACGCGGCCGGCGTCAAGGTGATCGAGGCCATGTTCAAGACGCACAAGATCATCCCGCCGGGCGCCATCTCGTGGGACAACTCCGGCAACAACAAGGCCTACCAGTCGAAGCAGGCCGCCTTCGTCATGAACCCGTCGAGCATCTACGCCTATCTCGACGGCAACGACAAGGACCTGCAGAAGGTGACGGGGCTCTTCCCCGTCCCCGCCGGCCCCAAGGGCACCGTCAACCAGATCGATACCTGGGCCTACGGCGCCTTCAAGAAGAACCCCTACCCGGAGCTGGCCCGGGGCCTGCTCGACTACTTCATGCAGCCGGCCAACTACGACAAGATCATCCAGTCGACGGGCGGCCGCTGGGTGCCGGTCTACAAGCGGCTCTTCGACAGCCCGTTCTGGCGGGAGCGGCCGGCCTTCAAGCACTTCATCCAGATGGCGGAGACGGGCGTCCCCGTGAGCTACGCAGGCGCGCCCACCCCGGCCGCGGGCGAGGTCCTCAACACCCAGCTCGTCCCCAAGATGATCCAGCGCGTCCTCGTGGAGAACTGGGAGGCCGCCCGCGCCCTCGACGAGTGCCACAAGAAGATCGCCGAGGTGTACGCGCGGTACGCGAAGGGCTAGGCAGAGGAGCGGACGCGGTCGCCGCTCCTACGAGCCCGCGGGCGGTGGATGCGCGACATCCAAAGCTTGAAGCTCTTGCGGCGTCAGCGTGAGCGAGAGCGCGACCGCGTTTTCCTTGACGTGGGCGACCGATCCGGATTCCGGAATCGCAATGACATTGCCCCCACGGATGGCCCAGGCCAGCGCGACCGCGGCTGCCGAGCAGCCGCGCGCCGCCCCGATACGTGCAAGCGCGGGATCGCGCAGCAATGCCGCGCCTGCACCGCCCAGCGGGGAATACGCCATGACCGGCATGCCGTGCCGTTCGCACCATGGCAACAGGTCGCGCTCGACGCCTCGATAGTCGAGGCCGTACCGGACCTGGTTGGTCGCGCAGCGGTCACCGTTCGGCACGCGGACGAGCTCCTCCATGTCGCGGACCGTGAAGTTGGACACGCCCCAGGCTCGAATCTTCCCGTTCGCCCGCAGGCCTTCAAAAGCCGCGACGATGCTGGAAAGCCCCACGCTCTTCTCCGGCCAGTGCAGAAGGTAGAGATCGAGATGATCCGTACCGAGTCGGGCCAGGCTCGCCTCGCACGCCTGCGCGATACCGTCGCCCGCCACGTGCGTCCGCCAGACCTTGGAGACCAGGAAGACGCGATCGCGCTGGCCGGCGATCGCACGGCCGACGAGGTCCTCCGAGCCGTACACCTCCGCCGTATCGATCAGCGTCATCCCGATGGACAGGCCTGTGCGCAGCGCCTCTTCTTCAGCGGCCTGCGGATGTCTGCCCTTTCCAAGCCGCGCGGATCCCTGGCCGAGTGCCGGCACGATCGTGCCATCGCGGAACTTGACGGTCCGGCCTGTGGTCGGAGCGGCACCAGGGACAACACTTTGCGCCGGCGCGTGAGATGACGAAGCCAGCATCGTGCCGGCAGAGACGAGCGACATCGCGCAACACCTCGTGAATTCGCGCCGGCTCAGCGGCCCGCCCTTCATGTCCTTGGCCTCATGCGGCTCCCCGGGCGAATCGATCTCAAGCGCCATCAGCCGGTCGGCGCGACCTGCACCCACGGTTCCGGGCAGGTCGGTACGGACGGATAGTAGGCATTCGCACTTGGACAGTAGTACCAGTACGCCGGTGGCTCGGGCTGTATGTATTGCGGCGGCTCGACGGCGGCGGGTGGCGGAACATACCACCACGCAGGATAACCCCAGTAGGGATACGGCGCACCCCACCAGAGCGGCCCGCCCCAGATATAGACGTGGCCGCCACCTCCATGGGGATGGCCACCCGGCGGCGGCCCGCCGGGTGGACGGCCGGGCGGCGGACCTGCAGGAGGACGGCCGCCAGGGGGATGACCTGCCGCACCGCCGGATGGTCCATGCCCCGCTCCACGCGCATCGCTCGGGGGGTCGGTGCTGATGCCCGGAGGGTCAGCCGGACCAGCGGAGGTCAACAGGACCGTGAGGCGCGAGCGCTGGTCCGCAGTCAGCTGATTCCTCGCGGCTTCCATCGCGCGAAGGAACGCGATTTCGAGGTCCGTCCGGATCTGCGCCGCCTCGCGGATCTTCGCCTCCCCACCCGCCACGTCCATCGTCCTGTCCGGCGGTCGATCCAGCAGCGTCCAGAGGTCTACCTGCGCGAGCATGAGGTCTGCCTGCCGCCGGATCGACGCACGCAGCATCTCGAGACCGAGGCGGCGGAGGCTCTCCACCTGCGCGGGGGAGAGCCCCAGCTCGCGCTCGCGATCGAGAATCAGGGCTACGACGGGCAGCGGGACACCGGGCGGCTCGCCGATTGCAGGCCCTGAAGACTCCGGGCTCGCCGGCGGGCCGGAGATCTGTGCGCGAGAAGGCGTCGCGACGAGCAGCGCGGCCATGCATCCGAGAATGACCAGGACTCCCCTCGACAGTTGCATGCTGTGTTCTCCTTGCAGTTCCGCAGCTACCGAACAGGCCCCGGCGGAGGAGGCGGCGGTGTTCCGGGAGGCGGCGGTGGCACCCCGGGGGGCAGCGGCGGCGATGCGCTGTACACTGGATGCGAGCCACGGGTAATCGGCACCTGATTGCCCTTCGCATACATGCATTGCACGTATGCGATGTCGTAGTGCTGCTGCGCCGAAATGCTGGAACCGTACGCGTTGCCAGCGCCCACCGCCGTTCCTCCGAAGAGCCCAGCGCCGGCCCCCACGGCTGCTCCGGTGGCAGGGCTCCCCGCGGCGGCTCCGATGGCCGCCCCGAGCCCGGCGCCGACCGCGGTACCGACCGCGGCACCCGTGGCGGTGCTCGCCGCCGCGGCCTGGTTGGGCGTCATGCCGGTCTGCTGCAGCGCCCACTGCCGGCACACGGCGTCATCGGCCTCGAACTGCTCGAAGCTCTTCCCCGTTCCCGGCAGCACGAGCACGCTCGGCCCCGTGGGCACCGTCGCGCAGGCGGTCAGCAGAACGCAGGCTGCGATCGACAGGCTGCGCGTGCTTGCCGTCATGGGCTCCTCGGCGGGACCCGCACCCATGGCTCGGGGCAGCTCTGGACTTCCGGATAGTAGCCGTGGGCGCTCTGGCAGTAGTACCACTCGCCCGACGCAGCAGGTGCCTGCTGCACGTACACCTGCGGTTGCGCCATGACACCTGGGGGTGCGTAGTAGTACGGGGGATACCAGTAGGGATATGGTACGCCCCAGTAGGGATACGGAAGACCCGCCCAGTAAGGATAGGGCGGCCCCCACCAGAATCCAGGCCCCACCCCGACGAAAACGCCGACACGGCCGTGATGCTGAGCGGAGCTGCTCGATGCGAAGGGCATGAACAGGACACCGACCGCTGCGCCAACGATCACGAGCCACCGAAATGCGGGCTGTCTCATCACGCCTTCCGCGACCTCTCGCCTACGTTCGAGCAAGCGCGATGCCAGCGCCACGCCCGATCGATCCGCGTGGTTTCAGGACGAAATTCGCGGGAGGCAAGGCCCCCGGTGAGGCGCCGGTGCCCTGCCTGAGGCGATGTTGTCCCTGGGCCGTGGGTTGCACTGCTCTTGACACGAGATCTTCACGCGGTAGGATCACGTCCCGGGCGGACGAAAGAGCAATGGACTTCGGGGTCTTCGCCGAGCAGATGCGCCACGGCGCGAGCCAGACGGACGCCTTCCATGAAATCTCGGAGCTCGTCGACGCTGCCGAGGCCTGGGGGCTCGACGCCGTCTGGTTCGCCGAGATGATGGTCAACCCGTCCCGCTCGATCCTCTCGGCGCCGCTGCTCGTGTCCAGCTGGGCCGTGTCGCGGACCAAGCGGCTGCGCGTGGGCACCGCCGTGCAGCTCCTGCCCCTCAACCATCCCTTGCGGGTGGCCGGCGAGATCACGACGCTCGATCACCTGAGCCAGGGGCGATTCGACTTCGGCATCGGTCGCAGCGGCAGCCCCCGGTCCTACGATGCGCTCGGCGTGCCGTACGCGGAGAGCCAGGCGCGATTCTTCGAGGCGCTCGAGATCATCCTGACCGCCTGGAAGGGCGAAGCCTTCAGCTACCACGGCCAGTTCTACCAGTTCGACAACGTGACCGTGGCGCCGCGGCCCTATCGCAAGCCGCATCCGCTCGTGCGCATGGCGGCGACGACGGCGGAGTCGTTCCCGCGGGTGGGACGCATGGGCCTGCCGATCTTCGTGGGCCTGCGAGGCATGGACATTCCCGAGCTGGCCGGCTGCCTCAAGACGTACCGTCAGGCGTGGCGCGAGGCGGGGCATCCCGGCGACGGCGACGCATGCCTGCGCATTCCCCTCTATGCGGCGCCGACGGAGCAGGCCGCGCGCGAGGAAGCGCGCGAGACGATCACCTACTACATGCAGCGACAGGCCGGCCTCACGCTCGAGCCGCTCGGCCGCGCAGGCACCGGCTCCGTGGCGGTTCGCCAGGGCCAGGCCGGGCGGCTGTCGACGCTGTCATACGACGACATTCTCGCGCGCAAGGTCGCCTTTGGCACGGCGGGGGCGCTGATCGACCGGCTCGGTCAGCTGAAGGAGGAGCTCGGCCTCACCGGCATCGCAGCCGAGCTCAATCCCGGGGGGCTCTTGCCGTTCGCGCAGGAGATGCGGAGCCTCGAGATCCTCACCCAGCAAGTGATGGGCGCCCTCAAGTAGTCGGACCCCTACGTTCAATTGCGTACGGATAGATCCGCTAGGTGTGGCAGCGTGAAGATGCTGTATTCGTATAGCAATGTCTACGCCACGGCCGCCGGAAAAGCGCCAGCATCCCCGCACTCGCGTCTCCTGGCCGATCGTCATCCAGGTGGGGGCCGCGCGTCACCTGTCGATGTCCGTCGACGTGAGCACGCACGGAGCCAAGGTGCGGACGAACGCGAAGCTGAAGGTCGGGACCTCGGTGCAGCTGGAGGTGGCCCCGCCCGAAGGCCCGTCCATTCGCGTGGGCGCCCTCGTGTGGCGCACGGACACGGACGGGCTGGCGCTCCTGTTCAGCCGCGATATCCAGCATCGGCTCATCCGCACCGCCTAGAGCCGATTCCTCCGCCGCCTCTCGCGGGCGCTACCTCGACGACGGCAGCGCGGGCCGGCGCCACTCGTCGATCAACGATGCGACCAACCCGGTCCAGCCCGTCTGATGCGAGGCGCCCAGGCCGAGACCGGTGTCCCCGTCGAAATACTCGTGGAACAGGATCAGGTCCCGCCAGTGCGGATCTTCCTGGAACTTGCGGATGGAGCCGTAGAGGGGCCGCCGTCCGTGCTCGTCCCGCGTGAAGATCCGGATCATCCGGTTCGCCAGGTCCTCGGCCACGTCCAGGAGCGTCAGGTTGCGGCCCTGGCCGTCCGGCGCGGGCACCGTCAGCTGGTCTCCATAAGCCGTCCCGAGCTTGCGCAGCGACTCGAGCATCAAGAACGAGGTCGGGAACCAGATCGGCCCGCGCCAGTTGGAGTTCCCGCCCTTGATCTTGGACACGGCCTCGGCGGGCTCGTACTCCACCGAG
>Ga0335071_10004798_pt1 | contig 14110 bp, 11 predicted proteins | sample Lox_Sample_15_FD_206724 | JGI IMG/M metagenome (GOLD analysis project Ga0335071, IMG submission 206724) | Soil microbial communities from Loxahatchee National Wildlife Refuge, Florida, United States - Lox_Sample_1.5 | ecosystem: Environmental > Terrestrial > Soil > Wetlands | place: USA... | reverse complement strand
ACCGGCACCCATGACCGCGTCGGAGGCGCGCGCCCGCCGGAAATCTCTGGCCGGCCCCAAACTCAGCCGCGAGGAGCGCCGGGCCGAGAGGACCGCAGGCCGCGCGCGCATGACGGATCGCCGCGAGCGCATGATGGCCGGCGAAGAGGCATACCTGTTGCCGCGCGATCAGGGGCCCATCAAGCGCTACGTGCGCGACGTGGTGGACTCCCGGCGCAACCTGCTCGGCCTGTTCATGCCGGCGACGATGCTTTTGCTGGTCGCCTCGATCGGCGTCCCGCTGCTGCAGCTCTACGCCACCCCGGCGATGCTGGTGCTGATGGTCGTCATGGGCGTCGACGCGGTGATCCTGGGACGCAAGGTCAGCAAGCTGGTGGACGAGAAGTTCCCGAAAAACACCGAAAGCCGTTGGAAGCTGGGCATTTACGCCGCGGGCCGGGCTTCACAGCTGCGCCGCATGCGGGCGCCCCGGCCCCAGGTCGAGCGCGGCAGCAGTGTTGGCTGAGCGGCGCCCGAAAGCCGTCTGATCCCGGTGCGCACCCTGGTGCTCGGCGGGATCAGGTCCGGGAAGTCACGCTGGGCCGAGGAAGCCATCGCCACGTCGCTGCCGCCCGGTGAGCCGGTCCGTTACCTGGCCCCCGCGGTGACGGGCCGGGCCGACGCGGACTGGGCCGACCGGGTCGCGCGGCACCGGGACCGTCGGCCCGCCCATTGGTCGACGGTCGAAACCGACGACGTCGCAGCCGAATTGCGGCGGGCGCCGGGCACCCCGGCGCTTGTCGACGACCTCGGCGGCTGGCTGACCGGCACGCTGGACCGCAACGACGCGTGGGACGACGGCTCGGTGGCGGCCCCCATCGACGAAATGCTCGTGGCCATAACGGCATTCGGTTCGACGCTGGTGCTGGTGAGCCCGGAGGTCGGGCTGAGTGTGGTGCCGGCCACGGCGTCCGGTCGCCGGTTCGCCGACGAGTTGGGCGGCCTCAACCAGCGCGTCGCGGAGCTGTGTGATCGGGTGGTGCTGGTGATGGCCGGGCAGGCGGTGCAGATCAAGCCGTCGGGAACCTGATGGAATTCGCGCCAGTCACGCCGCTCGATGCGGTCGCCGCCGCGGCGGCCCGCGCCCGCCAGGACGCGCTGACCAAGCCCCGCGGCGCCCTGGGCCGCCTTGAGGACCTGTCGGTTTGGGTCGCGTCCTGCCAAGGGCGTTGTCCGCCAAAACAATTCGAGCGCGCCCGGGTGGTGGTCTTCGCGGGCGACCACGGTGTCGCACGGTCGGGGGTGTCCGCGTACCCGCCGGAGGTCACCGCCCAGATGGTCGCCAACATCGACGGCGGCGGCGCGGCGATCAACGTGCTGGCCGGCATCGCCGGCGCGACGGTGCGACTGGCGGACATCGCCGTCGACGCCGAGGCGGCCTCCGAGCGGATCGGCGCCCACAAGGTGCGGCGCAGCAGCGGGGACATCAGGACGCAGGACGCGCTTTCCGACGATGAGACGGTCGCCGCGATCGCCGCCGGCCGGGCCATCGCCGACGAGGAGGTCGACGCCGGCGCAGACCTGCTGATCGCGGGCGACATGGGGATCGGAAACACCACCGCGGCGGCGGTTTTGGTGGCGGCGCTGACCAACGCCGAGCCGGTCACGGTGGTCGGCTTCGGGACCGGCATCGACGACGCGGGATGGGCGCGCAAGACCGCCGCGGTGCGTGACGCGCTGTTCCGGGCGCGGCCGGTGCTGCCCGACCCCGTGGGGCTGCTCCGCTGCTGCGGCGGCGCGGATTTGGCCGCAATGGCCGGCTTTTGCGCCCAGGCCGCGGTGCGGCGCACCCCGCTACTGCTCGACGGCGTGGCGGTGACCGCCGCGGCGTTGGTCGCCGAGCGACTCGCGCCCGGCGCGCGGCAGTGGTGGCAGGCCGGTCACCGGTCGACGGAACCGGCCCATGAGCTGGCCCTGGCGGCGCTCGAAATGGACCCGATTCTGGACCTGCGCATGCGGCTGGGCGAGGGCACCGGCGCCACGGTGGCGCTGCCGGTGCTGCGCGCCGCGGTGGCTGCGTTGTCACTGATGGCGACGTTCGAAGAAGCCGGGGTGGCCGGCCCGTCCATCCCGCAGCCGTGATGCGTTCTTTGGCAACGGCTTTCGGGTTCGCAACGGTGCTGCCCGTACCGCGGAACGTCCCGATGGGCCGCGGCGCGATGACCGCGCTGCCCGTGGTCGGCCTCGCGCTGGGGGCGCTGGCCGCCGGCGTGACGTGGTGCGGCGCCGCGGCTTTCGGTCCGTCCAGCCCGCTGCCCGGGCTGCTCGCCGTGGCGGCACTGCTGCTCGTGACCCGCGGGCTGCACATCGATGGCGTCGCCGACACGGCCGACGGGCTGGGCTGCTACGGCCCGCCGCAGCGAGCACTGGCGGTGATGCGCGACGGATCGACCGGACCGTTCGGTGTGGCGGCCGTCGTGCTGGTGATCCTGTTGCAGGGGTTGGCCTTTTCGGCGCTGAGACCGCCGGCAGTCGTGCTGGCGGTCTTCGCCGGGCGGGTGACGGCGGTGCTGGCCTGCCGGCGGTCGGTGCCGGCGGCCGGGGGCAGCGCGCTGGGGGCGCGGGTGGCCGGCAGCCAGCCCGCGCCGGTGGTGGCCGCCTGGGCCGCGGCGCTCCTCGCGGTTTCGCTGCTGGCGGGCCCGCGACCGTGGCAGGGGCCGGTGGCGGTGCTGGTGGCGGTGGGCTGCGGCGCGGCGCTGGTGGCGCATTGCGTGCGCCGGTTTGGCGGCATCACCGGCGACGTGCTGGGCGCCGCGATCGAACTCACCACGACGGTGTGCGCTCTGGCGCTGGCGGCGTTGCACTAGCGGGGGGTGGGTCCCACCCGCGCCGCTAGGCTAGCCCAGCCGGGCCATCCAGCCGTGCGTATCGGCGAAGGTGCCCCGCTGAATCCCGGTCAGCGTGTCGCGCAGCGCCATCGTCACCTCGCCCGGTTGCCCGTCGGCAATGGTGAACTCGTTGTCGCCGTACTTCACCCGCGAAACCGGGGTGATGACGGCGGCGGTGCCACAGGCGAAGACCTCGGTGATCTCACCGGCGGCGGCCTTCTTCTGCCACTCGTCGATGTCGATCCTGCGCTCCTCGACCGAGAACCCGGCATCAATGGCCAACTGCAGCAACGAGTCCCGGGTGATGCCGGGCAGCAGCGAGCCGGACAGCTCCGGGGTGACCAGCCGCGCCGATCCGCCGCTCCCGAAGACGAAGAACAGGTTCATCCCGCCCATCTCTTCGATGAAGCGGCGCTCGACCGCGTCGAGCCACACCACTTGGTCGCAGCCGTTTTCGGCGGCCTGGGCCTGGGCCAGCAGCGAGGCGGCGTAGTTTCCACCGAACTTGGCCGCACCGGTGCCGCCGGGACTTGCCCGCACGTATTCCGTCGACACCCACACGGTGACGGGGCTGATGCCGCCCTTGAAGTAGGCGCCGGCCGGCGAGGCGATCAGCAGGTAGCGGTACTGCTTGGCCGGCCGCACACCCAGTCCCGGCTCGGTCGCGAAGATGAACGGCCGCAGGTACAGCGCCTCCTCGCCGCCGGTCCGCGGCACCCACGCCTTGTCGACAGCGACGAGCTGGCAAAGGGATTCGACGAACAGGGATTCGGGCAGCTCGGGAATCGCCAGCCGTCGCGCTGACGAACGCAACCTGGCCGCGTTGGCCTCCGCGCGAAACGACACTATCGAGCCGTCCGCCCAGCGGTACGCCTTGAGCCCCTCGAAGACTTCCTGCGCGTAGTGCAGCACGATCGCCGACGGGTCCAATTCGATCGGGCCGTACGGGATGACGCGCGCGTCATGCCACCCCCGGCCCTCGTCGTAGTCGATCGACACCATGTGGTCGGTGAAGTATTTGCCGAAACCCGGCTCCGCCAGGATTGATTCACGTTCTGCGTCGGTCGCCGGATTAGACGCGCGTAGAACCGTGAACTCGAGTGAGCCGCTGGTCATGGGGCCGATTCTATATCCGCGCGGCACCGGGTTTTTCCCACGTGAACCCCTGGCGGCTAACGCGTTTTCACGGCGACGAAGGGCGGGCGCACCACCTCGCACTCGACGGCGCGGCCACGGACGTCGACGGTGACGTGCCGGCCGTCCTCGATTCCGGCGTCGGTGTCGATCAACGCCAGCCCGATACCGGCCTGCAGCGTCGGCGAGAACGTCCCCGAGGTGGTGAACCCGACCGGGGCGTCGCCGGCCAGTACCGTCAGCCCGGGGCGCAGCACCCCCCGGCCGACCATCCGCAGCCCGCGCAGCAGCCGACGCGGTCCCGCCGCCTTCTCGGCCAGCAGCGCGTCGCGGCCGAAGAACGCATCCTTCTTCCAGCCGACCGCCCAGCCGCATCGGGCCTGCAGCGGCGAGATGTCGAGCGAAAGCTCGTGCCCGTGCAGCGGATAGCCCATCTCGGTGCGCAGCGTGTCGCGGGCGCCGAGCCCGGCGGGCTCTCCCCCGGCGGCCGTCACCGCGGCGATCAGCGCGTCGAACACCATCCCCGCGGAGTCCCAGGGCGGCAGCAGCTCGTAGCCGTGCTCGCCGGTGTACCCGGTGCGACAGACGCGCACCGGCACTCCTGAGTAGGAGGCGTCGGCGTAGCCCATGTAATCCATGTCGGCCGGCAGGCCCAGCTCGCCGAGGACGCCCGCCGATCGTGGGCCCTGCACCGCCAGCACCGCATACGAGCGATGCTCGTTGGTGATGGTCAGCCCGGGCCCCGAACCGGCTTCAGCAGCCGCCCGCAGCGCCTCGACCACCACCGCGGTGTTGGCGGCGTTGGGCACCAGGAAGATCTCGTCGTCGTCGACGTAGTAGGCGATCAGGTCGTCGATGACGCCGCCGGATTCGGTGCAGCACAACGTGTATTGCGCCTGGCCCGGGCCGATGCGGCCCAGGTCGTTGGTCAGCGCCGAGTTGACGAACTGAGCCGCGCCCGGCCCGCGCACCAGCGCCTTGCCGAGGTGGCTCACGTCGAACAGGCCGACCGCGTTGCGGGTGGCGTTGTGTTCGCCGACCGTGCCGGCGTAGGACACCGGCATCGACCAGCCGCCGAACTCCGCGAAAGTTGCGCCCAGGTCGCGGTGGCGGTCTTCCAGCGGTCCGTGCTGTAGCTCGGTCACGACGCCCCACCCTAATCAGGGGCATTGCTGGCACACTTGGGCAGGTGTCCGGTCCGCTCGACTCCCTGGATTTCGGAGAGCTGGAGGCCGCGGGTATCGCAAACCCCCGCGAGCGGTCCGACCTGATCAAGTACCTGGACGGGCTCGGCTTCACCGTCGGCGAAATGGCGGAGGCCGAACGGCGCGGGCGGCTGTTCGGCCTGGCCGGCGATGTCCTGGCGTGGTCGGGACCCCCGATCTACACCGTGCAGTCCGCGGCGGAACGACTCGGACTGTCCGCCGACGACGTGGCGCACGCGTGGGCGTTGCTCGGCCTGACCGTCGCCGGTCCCGATGTCCCCGCGCTGAGCCAGGCCGACGTCGACGCCCTGTCGACCTGGGTGGGGCTCAAGGCGGTGGTCGGCGAGGACGGCGCGCTCGGGATGCTGCGGGTGCTCGGCGCCGCGATGGCCCGCCTGGCGGAGGCCGAGTCGACGGTGATCCGGGCCGGGACGCCGGACATCCAGATGAACCACACCCACGACGAGCTCGCCACTGCGCAGGCATACCGGTCGGTCGCCGAGTTCGTCCCCCGCATCGGGGCCCTGATCGACGTCGTGCACCGGCATCACCTGACCAGCGCCCGAACCCACTTCGAGGGCGTCCTCCGGGACACGACGGCGAGCGTGGTGTGCGGCATCGGTTTTGCGGATCTGTCCAGCTTCACCGCGTTGACCCAGACCCTGACGCCCGCGCAGTTGTCGGACTTGCTCACGGAGTTCGGCGGCACCGTCGCGGACGTGGTGCATGCCGACGGCGGTCGGGTGGTGAAGTTCATCGGCGACGCCGTGATGTGGGTGTGCTCGTCGCCCGAGCGGCTCGCGCAGGCGGCGCTCGATCTCGTCGACCATCCGCGGGCGCGCGAGGAGGGCCTGGATGTGCGCGCCGGTCTCGCGTACGGCGAGGTGCTGGCCATCAACGGCGACTACTTCGGCATCCCGGTGAACCTGGCCGCCCGGCTGGTGGCGGCCGCCGCGCCGGGGCAGATCCTGGCCGCGGCCGCGCTCCACGAGCGGTTGCCGGACTGGACCGCCGCGCCCCACGGCCCGTTGACGCTCAAGGGTTTCGACGCGCCGGTGACGGCGTTCGACCTGCACGGGCGGGAAAGCCCCGGCCCGAGTGACTAGGGTGGTTGCCCGTGACCACCACCGAACCGGGCTACCAGGCCCCCACCGTCAACGTCGCCACCTCGCTGCCCAAACGTGGCGCGGGTTCCGCGGTATTGCTGGTGCCGGTCGTCTCGACCGGCGACGAGGACAGGCCGGGAGCCGTCGTCTCGGCGGCCGGCCCGTTCCTGTCCGCCGACGCGGTCGCCGAGATCGAGTCCGGCCTGCGGGCGCTCGAGGCCACCGGCGGCAGCGAGCAGGTGCACCGGCTGGTGGTGCCGTCGCTGCCGGTGGCCAGCGTGCTGACCGTCGGGCTGGGCAAGCCGCGGCCCGAATGGCCGGCCGAGGTGATCCGCCGCGCCGCCGGCGTGGCGGCGCGGTCGCTGGGTGGGGCCGAGGCGGTGCTCACGACGCTGACAGCGCTGCCCGGTGCATCCGGCGACGACGTCTGCTCGGCCACCGTCGAGGGGCTGATCCTGGGCGCCTACCGGTTCAGCGAGTTCCGCAGCGACAAGACGGCACCGAAGGACAAGGGGCTGCGCAAGATCACCGTGCTGTCCACCTCCAAGGACGCCGAGAAGGACAGCGCGCACGGGGCGGCCGTCGCGACCGCGGTCGCCACCGCGCGTGACTTGGTCAACACGCCGCCGAGCCACCTTTTCCCCGCCGAATTCGCCAGGCGCGCAAAGGTTGTGGGCGAATCCGTCGGGCTCGAGGTGGAGGTGCTCGACGAGAAGGCGCTGCAGAAGGCCGGGTACGGCGGGGTGATCGGTGTCGGCCAGGGCTCGTCGCGCCCGCCCCGGTTGGTGCGGCTCGTGCATCGGGGCTCGAAGCTGGCGAAAAGCAAGAAGGGCAAGGCTGGAAAGCGAGTTGCTTTGGTCGGCAAGGGCATCACGTTCGACACCGGCGGCATCTCGATCAAGCCGGCGGCGTCGATGCACTACATGACCTCGGACATGGCCGGCGCGGCCGCCGTCATCGCGACCGTCGCGCTGGCCGCGCAGCAGCAGTTGCCCATCGACGTGATCGCCACGGTGCCGATGGCCGAGAACATGCCGTCGGCGACGGCGCAGCGCCCGGGCGACGTGCTGACCCAGTACGGCGGAACCACGGTCGAGGTGCAGAACACCGACGCGGAGGGCCGGCTCATCCTGGCCGACGCCATCGTGCGGGCGTGCGAGGACGACCCGGACTACCTGATCGAGACGTCGACGCTGACCGGCGCGCAGACGGTGGCGCTGGGCGCCCGGATCCCCGGGGTGATGGGCAGCGACGAGTTCCGCGACCGCGTCGCGGAGATCTCGCAGCGGGTGGGCGAGAACGGCTGGCCGATGCCGCTTCCCGACGAGCTCAAGGAGGACCTGAAGTCCACGGTGGCCGACCTGTCGAACATCAGCGGGCAGCGCTTCGCCGGCATGCTGGTGGCGGGGGTGTTCCTGCGGGAGTTCGTCGCCGACGGGGTGGCGTGGGCGCACATCGACGTGGCCGGCCCGGCCTACAACACCGGCAGCCCGTGGGGCTACTCACCGAAGGGCGCCACCGGCGTGCCGACCCGCACCATGTTCGCGGTGCTCGAGGACATCTGCGAAAACGGCTGACCGCCGACCGTGGCAGCGCCGAGCGTCGCGCTGGCGTGACGCTCGGCGCTGTACGCCACGCTGGCGTGACGCTCGGCGCTGGCCGCTACTTCGTCAGCAGCGAAATGACGGCCCGGCTCAGCTTGCGGCGCGGCCAGCCGGTCACGCGGGCGGCGGCCAGCGCGGCGTCGGCCGCGTTGCGCCCGCACGCACCGTGCACGGAACCGCCCGGGGTGGCCGACGCGCTGCCCAGATACAGGCCCTCGACCGGGGTTTCGGCGCGGCCCATCCCGGGTGCGGGACGAAAGATCAGCATCTGCTGCAACTGCGCGGTGCCGCCGTTGAGCGCGCCCAGGTGCAGGTTGGCGTCGCTGGCCTCCAGGTCCGACGGGCGCTGCACGAACCGGTCGATCACGGCCGAGCCGAAGCCGGGGGCGTGCTCCTCGATGACGTGGTCCATCGACTTGGCGAGCCGCTCGGCCGCGGCGTCGTCGGCCACATTGCGCGGCAAATGCGTATACGCCCAAACACTTTCGGTGCCCTCCGGCGATCGGCTTGGGTCCGCCGTGGTGGTCTGGCCCAGCAGCATGAACGGATGCTCGGGCACCACCCGGGTGTTCAGGTCGGCCATCCAGCGCACCAGCCCGTCGGCGTCGGCCCCCAGGTGGACGGTGCCCACACCGCGCAGCCTCTTCGCCCGCCACGGAATGGGGCCGTCGAGCGCGTAGTTGACCTTAACCACCGGTGGATCCCAGACGTAGTGCTCGAGCTCGCGGCGCAGCCCGGCCGGGACAGCGTCCCCGGGCAGCATGTCGCAGAACAGCCGCGGCGCGGTCACGTCGGCCACGATAGCCCGGCGGGCCCGCACCGTTCGCCCGCCGGCGGTGGTCACCCCGACCGCCCGGCCGCCGCGCACCTGGATGCGGGACACGTTCTGGTTGCACTCGATGCGCGCGCCGGCCGAGCCGGCCCGCCGCACCAGCGCCGCCGTCAGCTGACCCGAACCACCGACGGGCACCGGCCAGCCGCGATCCTGGGCGAGCATCGTCATCAGAAAACCCATCGCACCGCTGACGGGCGCGTCCGGCGGGACGTCGGCGTGCATCGCGTTGCCCAGCAACAGGATTCGCGGCGCCTCGCCGTCGAACAACTGCCCCGCCATGGCGTTGGCGGGCTGGATCAACAGGCGGGCGAGCCGGACGGCGTCGGCGGTGCCCAGCTTCAGCAGCAGCCGCAGCATCGGGCGCACGGGTGGAAACGGCGCCAGCATGGCATCCAGCAGTGGCGCCTTGATTTTCTGCCACAACTCCACCGCGCGCCACCAGTTGTCGCCGTCCGCGTGCTCCCGACGCGCCAATTCCGTTGCGGTGCGGGCCGGGTCGGGGTAGATGATGGGCGGGTCATCGTCGGTCCCGCCGCGCGGATGGCCCACCACCGCCGGCGCGCGGGACCAGCGCAGCCCGTTGTCTTCCAGCCGCAACGCCTCCATCGCCGGCGAGGCCACCGTCATGGGGTAGAACGAGCTGAACAGGTCGGTGATGTACCCCGGTGTCAGTTCGGCGCTGCGCACCGCCCCGCCCGGCTCGGGCTGGGCCTCGAGCACCAGCACGTCCCAACCGGCGTCGGCCAGCATCGCCGCCGCCACCAGCCCATGGTGTCCGGCCCCGATGACGACGGCGTCGGCCGTCTCGTCGGCCATGCCCTATTTGACCTGGCTGGGCTCTAGACGTTCGGCGAGGGCCGTCAAGCGCAACAAGCATTCCCGGTTGCGCGGGTAGACGGCCGCCAGGACCAGTCGGTCGGGAAGCAGCCGCAGCGGCCCGGAGGCCGGCGTCTCGACCATTTCGATGCGGCACCCGTCAGGAATGTCCTTGACCCGCAACGTTATCCGGGCTGAACCGAGCGCCCCGAGGCCCGCCCGCAGCACGAGTTCCTCACCGGGCGTGCAGCTTTCGACTACCGTCTCGTCGCTGATCACCAACGGCCACACCCCGACCGAGTGCTTGATGGCCGACCCGGGCTGTGGCCAATTCGAGTCGACCGCGCGGGTTCGGCTGTTGCCCACCACCCACTGCGCATACGTCCACCCGTCGGTCATCGCATCCCAGATCTGCTGGCGGGAAGCCCGCACTTCGCGGGTGGTGGCCATCTGTCGAGTCGCAGTCATTGCCCTCGAATACCCCGCTCGGGGGGAACTATGCGCCGCATCGGCCACCGGCGATCGGTTTAGGAGCGGCGGCCAGTGGTTACTACGCCGTTACCAAGCTCGCGTTTGACGGGAGGCTAATAGTGACTGTGCGACGGATGATCATCGCAGTGGGTGCCGTGCTTTTGCTGGCCGGGATCATCGGGTTGGTGGTGCCGGTGTCCGTCTCGGACGGCAACGGCAATTCCGTCTCATGCGGGAACGGGATCGCCATGGACCTGAACAGCGCCAGGAACGCCAACGACAAGAACGGTGCCAACATCCCCATCCTCAACCAAGTCCTCCCGCACACCGACTACGTGGCGCAATGCCAATCGGCGGTGAACAGCCGGCGCAGCTGGACCATCCCGTTGGCCGTCATCGGTGCACTCGCGATCGGCGGCGCGCTGCTGGTGCGACGACCAGCGGGGTCTAGAACCGTCTAGATCACGCGCACCCGCGCGGTGCTGCGCAACGCCTGCGGGGCCACGCGCGAAAGGCCGTAGAACGCATACGCTTCCGGCGCGACGGGACGGATCGGCTGCTGCTTCTTGACCGACGACAAGATCGCCCTGGCGACCTTGTCCGGCCCGTAGCGGCGCAGCGCGAACAGCCTGCCGATCTGGCCCCGCCGGTCGTCGACGTTCTCGTCCTTGCCGGCCGGTGCGCTGAAGCGGGTGGTGCTGATGATGTTGGTGTTGATGACGCCGGGGCAGATCGTGGTCAGCCCGACCCCATCGGCGTCCAGTTCGGCGCGCAGGCAGTCGGAGAACATATAGGCGGCGGCCTTCGAGGTGCAGTAGGCGCTCAGCGACTGCAGCGGCGAGTAGGCGGCCATGGAGGCCACGTTGACGATGTAGCCGCCGGTGCCGCGCTCGACCAGGCGCCGCCCGAAGGACCGGCAGCAGTTGACCACGCCGCCCAGGTTGATGTCGAGCACCCGGTCGAACTCCTCGGCCGGGGTGTCCAGGAACCCGCCCGCCGCCCCGATGCCGGCGTTGTTGACCACGACGTCGGGGACGCCGTGCTCGGCGCTGACCCGCTCGGCGAACGCCTCGACCGCGCCGGCGTCGGACACGTCGAGCACGTACGCGTGCGCGACGCCGCCGCGGGCGGCGATCTCGGCGGCGGTCTCCTTGACGGTGGCCTCGTCGATGTCGCTGACCACCAGCTCGGCGCCGTGGCGGGCGAACGCGAACGCGGTCTCCCGGCCGATGCCGCTGCCCGCGCCGGTGACCGAGACCAGGGTGTCGCCGAAGTCCCCGCGCGGGCGCCCGACCTGCGCGCGCAGCATCGCGCGGCCCGGCTGTTCGCCGTCGGCCAGGTCGGCGAAGTCGTGCACCGCCGCGGCCATCACCTGCGGGTGCGACATCGGTGAGAAGTGGCCGGCCTTGATGTCGCGGCGCCACAGCCGCGGCACCCAGCGCGCCGTGTCGTCGAACCCGTAGGGCCGGATGTACTTGTCCTGCGTGTTGACGATCAGCTGCACCGGCACGTCGATGACGTGCAACTCGCGCTTGCGCGAGAACGACCGAAAGTAGTTGGCGGGATAGGTTTTCACCGAGTGGGCGGCGTCGCTGGGCAGCTTGGCGGAGTGGTGGATCTTCTCGTCGGGGATGTTGTCGACCGCGTTGCGCCGCAGCGCCGGGATCGACAGCGCCAGCCGCAGGCACAGCGGCGCCAGCATCGGGATCGAGAAGAACAGCATGTAGGTCAGCCGCAGCGCCTGGCTGATCGCCCGCAGGAACCTCCGCGGCCGCCATGGGCGCCGCAACCCGCCGAAGATGTACTCGACCAGTTGGTCCTGGCTGGGTCCGGACACCGAGGTGAACGAGGCGACCCGGTCGTCGGCGCCCGGGCGCTTCAGGTACTCCCAGATGCCGACCGAGCCCCAGTCGTGCGCCAGGACGTGCACCGGCTCGCCCGGGCTGAGCTCGCCGGTCACCGCGGCGAAGTCGTCGGCGAACCGCGCCATGGTGTAGGCCGACACCGGCTTGGGCGTCGACGACATGCCGACGCCACGGTTGTCGTAGCGGAGGACGCGGAACCGCTCGGCCAGCAGCGGGACGACACCGTCCCACAGGACGTGGGAGTCGGGGAAGCCGTGCACCAGCACGACGGTCGGGCCCTCGCGGTTGCCCTCCTCGTAGACGGCGATGCGCGCGCCGTCCGCGCTCTCGACGAACCGCTGGGGCACCTGTTCGATAGCCGGCATAAGACCCTCCCGCTCTGACTACGTCGCCACACCGTAGCAAGCGTGTTCGGGGTGCCCGGGCAACCGCGCGCCGTCCGCCCTGGATGTGTGCCGAGGAATGCGCAGTGACAGGATAGTTTCGGATAGCTACGTCGGTTCTCCCAAGCGAGATGCACGACCAACCCCGACCCAGCCCCGACCCACGAGCGATCGAGGAGTCAGAAAAGATGGCCTTCTCCGTCCAGATGCCGGCACTCGGTGAGAGCGTCACCGAGGGGACGGTCACGCGCTGGCTCAAGCAGGAAGGCGACACGGTCGAACTCGACGAGCCGCTCGTCGAGGTGTCGACCGACAAGGTCGACACCGAAATCCCTGCACCGGCCGCGGGCGTGCTGACCAAGATCGTCGCCCAGGAGGACGACACCGTCGAGGTGGGCGGCGAACTTGCCGTCATCGGCGAGGCGGGCGAGCAGGCTCAGGCCCAGCCCGCGGCGCCCAGCCAACCGGAACCCGAGCCGGAGCCGGAACCGCAGGCCGAGGCTCAGCCCGAGCCCCAACCCGCGGCGCCGCCCCCGGCGGCCCGGCCCGCGTCAGGCGGCGGCGCTTCCGGCGACTCCAAGCCGGTGCTGATGCCCGAGCTCGGCGAGTCGGTGGCCGAGGGCACCGTGACCCGCTGGCTGAAGAAGGTCGGTGATTCGGTTCAGGTCGACGAGCCGCTGGTGGAGGTGTCCACCGACAAGGTGGACACCGAAATCCCCTCACCGGTCGCCGGCGTCCTGGTCAGCATCACCGCCGAGGAGGACGCGACGGTGCCGGTGGGCGGCGAATTGGCGCGGATCGGCTCGAGCGCGCAGGCATCCGGCGCGAGCGCCCCGTCCGCTCCGGCGGCCCCGCCCGCGCCCCAGCCCGAACCGAAACCCGAGCCCGAGCCTCAGCCGGTTCCCGAGGCCAAACCGCCCGCCGCGCCCGAGGCGGCGCCGAAACCGCAACCGGCACAGGCCCCGCCCGCCGCGCAGGCCGGCGGCCCCGGTACGGACGGCGCGCCGTACGTGACGCCGCTGGTGCGAAAGCTGGCCAACGAAAACAGCATCGACCTTTCCGAGGTCACCGGCACCGGCGTCGGCGGTCGCATCCGCAAGCAGGACGTGCTCGCCGCCGCACAAAAGAAGGAACAAGCGAAGAAAGCACCCGCACCCGCGCAGGCGCCCGCCGCCGCGCCGGCCGCGGGGCCGGCCAAGGCGGCTCCCGCGGCCGCGGCCGCCCCGGCTCCCGCGCTGGCACACCTGCGCGGCACCACGCAGAAGGCCAGCCGGATCCGTCAGATCACCGCGGCCAAGACCCGCGAATCCCTGCAGGCCACGGCCCAGCTCACCCAGACCCACGAGGTCGACATGACCAAGATCGTGGGCCTGCGGGCCAGGGCCAAGGCCGCGTTCGCCGAGCGCGAGGGCGTGAACCTGACCTACCTGCCGTTCATCGCCCGGGCCGTGATCGACGCCCTCAAGATCCACCCCAACATCAACGCCAGCTACAACGAGGACACCAAGGAGATCACCTACTACGACGCCGAGCACCTCGGCTTCGCGGTCGACACCGACCAGGGTCTGCTCTCCCCCGTCATCCACAACGCCGGCGACCTGTCGCTGGCCGGGCTGGCCAGGGCGATCGCCGACATCGCCGAGCGCGCCCGGTCGGGCAACCTCAAGCCCGACGAGTTGTCCGGCGGCACCTTCACGATCACCAACATCGGCAGCCAGGGCGCCCTGTTCGACACCCCGATCCTGGTTCCGCCTCAGGCGGCCATGCTGGGCACCGGCGCGATCGTGAAGCGGCCGCGGGTGATCGTCGACGAGTTCGGCAACG
>Ga0335071_10004797_pt1 | contig 14112 bp, 11 predicted proteins | sample Lox_Sample_15_FD_206724 | JGI IMG/M metagenome (GOLD analysis project Ga0335071, IMG submission 206724) | Soil microbial communities from Loxahatchee National Wildlife Refuge, Florida, United States - Lox_Sample_1.5 | ecosystem: Environmental > Terrestrial > Soil > Wetlands | place: USA... | reverse complement strand
GTATGCCAAGGCCGCGGCGGTCGATGAGGAAAACGGGCCTGTGTTCGTGGAGCGAAGCCCCCTTGTAGGCGATGCTCCGAACATTCCCAATCCGCCCTTCTGGGGCGTGCGCATTCGCAAAGATTACGATTTGCGCGAGGTCTTCCGGTACATCAACGAGACCGCACTGTTCAAGAACCAGTGGCAGCTGAAGACAGCTTCGCAGTCCGATTACCTGCGCCTGGTCCAGGCGAAGTTTCGCCCGGTGCTGCGGAATCTCGAAGACGAAGTGCTCCACTCGGGATTGTTTGAGCCGAAGGCGGTGTACGGATTCTTCCCTGCCCAGAGCGATGGCAACGACGTAATTGTGTATTCAGTACCCGGTACTCAGTCCTCGCTACTCAGTGAAAAGCCTGCCGAGCTTCTGCGCTTCACTTTTCCCCGGCAGAAGGAAGGGCGGCGGCTTTCGATTGCCGACTTTTTTGCGCCGAAATCTTCGGGGAAGATGGACGTGATTGGGCTTTCACTCGTCACCATCGGCGCAATGGCCAGCGTGGAAACGCAGCGCCTGTTCGAAGGCGGAGAGTATACGAAGTACCTCTACCTGCATGGTTTAAGCGTTGAAACAGCAGAAGCGCTAGCGGAACTCCACCACAAGAAGATGCGCCAGGAACTTGGCATTTCGGGCGACGATGCGCCGGAGATTCGCGACCTCTTCCATCAGAAATACCGAGGGTCGCGCTACTCGTTCGGGTATCCCGCCTGCCCGAATCTGGAGGACCAGACCAAACTGTTCGTGCTGCTCAAGCCTGAGGAGAACGTTGGCGTTCGCCTGACGTCCGGATTCCTGCTGGAACCGGAGCAGTCGACCTCAGCGATCGTGGTGCATCATCCGGCCGCGAAATACTTCGTTGTCTAAGCGGCCAGCGCTGAAGGATTTTGATTTTGCCAACCGTCGCGACGATTACGGCATCCTTCTGTGATGATTCGAAAATTAAAGTCTGGCGAATACCGCCTTTATTCTCGCAAGAAAGACGCAAAATCAGGAAAACGCAGGAACCTCGGAACCTTCCGCTCGCTGGCCGCCGCCAAAAAGCATGAGCGCGCCGTGCAGTTCTTCAAGCGCGCATGAAGTTCGAAGTCGGATCCAGCAAGCATTCCCAGGCAATAGATACTTTTTACAATTTGCTTACACGTCAATGACATGCAAACGCCGGCCCGAGTGGCACAATGCTTTAAGATCCTCAATGTGGGGCCACTCTATGCCCCCGCAATGGATCGCAGGCTTCTTGCCCTTCGTCACCGGAAGAGCATGAGGAAAAACAGGCGCTTACACCGCAGGGGGTGTGAGCGCCGTTTTCTTTTCAGCGTACTTGAAGGTGCCGAGCGTTGCACCTGAGCCAATCGCCTGAACTGTTACAATTCTAGGTTATCTGATCAGGACTGTGCGGTTTTGCCGACGCATCTTCTGGCTTTGCCGCGACCGATGGCTTCCTCGGGATTCCTGATCCTCCAAGCGCCATGAAATGTCCTTTTTGTGGGTTCGCGAACGATAAAGTTGTCGATTCCCGCGAGAGCAAGGAAGCTGAATCGATCCGCCGTCGCCGCGAATGCCTCAAATGCGGGAAGCGCTTCACCACCTACGAGCGGATCGACGAGATTCCCTATATGGTGGTCAAGAAAGATGGGCGACGGGAGAAATTTGACCGCCAAAAAGTGCTCAATGGACTGCTGCGGGCGTGCGAGAAACGGCCGGTACCAATCAGTAAACTCGAACAAATCGTGAATGAGGCGGAATCATTCGTCATCGAATCCCCGGAGCGCGAACGCAAGACCAGCGAACTCGGGGAACTCATCATGAACCGGCTGCGCAAGCACGACAAGGTTGCGTATGTACGCTTCGCCTCGGTCTATCTCGATTTCAAAGACGTAAAAGAGTTCATGAACGAATTGAAAGACCTGGTAAAGGTGAAGGCACAGTAACAACTGCAATCCAGGATCAGGCGCCCGCCTGAGTCTGCGGATGGGGGCAAATCGGAATTATGACGCCGCATAGAGTCACGCTGATCCCGGGCGACGGAATCGGTCCGGAAGTAATGCAGGCCACGGTTCGCATTCTTGAGGCGACGGGCGTCAAGTTCGAATGGGAGTCGTTCGCTGTGGGCGCGGATGCTTACGCCAAGTACGGCGAATACATTCCCAAAGAACTGACCGAATCCATAGAACGCACTCGTGTAGCGTTGAAGGGACCGGTCACAACGCCGGTTGGAGGCGGGTTCCCGAGCATTAATGTCGCTCTCCGCAAAAAGTTCGATCTCTACGCGAACTTCCGTCCGATCAGGAATCTGCCCCATATCCCGACCAGGTACCCGGATGTCGATCTCATCATCATCCGCGAAAATACAGAAGGTCTTTATTCGGGTTTGGAGCACGAAGTGGTACCGGGCGTGGTCGAGAGCTTGAAGATTATGACGGAAAAAGCATGCACGCGCATCGCCCGCTTTGCCTTCGAGTATGCGCGCAAGAACCAGCGAAAAAAAATCCACGCCATTCATAAGGCCAACATCATGAAGATGTCGGACGGCCTTTTTCTGCGCTGTGCGCGTAACGTCGCAAAGGAATATCCGGAAGTCACTTACGGAGAACACATCGTCGACAACACCTGCATGCAATTAGTTATGAATCCATACCAATACGACATGCTGGTGATGGAGAACCTTTACGGCGATATCCTCTCGGATTTGTGCGCCGCCTTCGTTGGCGGACTAGGCTTCGTTCCCAGCGCAAATCTTGGCGACAATTGCGCCATTTTTGAGGCGGTACACGGTTCAGCTCCTGACATCGCCGGTAAGAACATCGCCAACCCTACAGCCTTGCTTCGATCAGCACTCCTGATGGTGCGGCACCTTGGCGAGCATGATGCATCTACTCAGATTCGAAATGCCTTAGAAAGAGTCTACCGCCACAAAGACAAGCTGACCCGCGATATCGGCGGTCAAGCGGGCACCTCGGAGTTCGCCGACAGCGTCATCGAAGAGATGGAAAAAGCGGAAGCTCCGGCCACGGTATAGCAACCCTCCAGGACTTAACGTGGTCCGGTTTCAACCCGAATCTACCGGCGCTTACCGGTGACCGAAGTTACGCCTGTGCGACGGTTTCTATGCAGTGGATCCTGGCGTCATGGTATGACTTGAGATTGCCTTCCAGCCAACCCACCGATGGCCGCTCCCGCCCCAGTTGCGATTTTCGCTGAACCGCGCCACCTGCGGCCTTTGCCACGCCTGGCCTTGGTCATCTTTTGCCTGATCTCGATCGCAGTTAGTTCACGGCAGATGCTCTCGAACTTCTCGCAGGGTCCGATGTTCGCCGATTTCCGGATCTTCATGACCGGCATCGCCCTGGTCGAGTCCGGACACGGACATGAGCTATACCAGTTTCCAGCTCAGCAGATCGCGCAGGAGGCGCTCTATCCTCAGACTCGGATGGCCGGATTGCTCCCGTTCAATCATCTGGCTTTCGAACTTCTAGTTTACTGGCCGTTGGCATTTCTTCCCTATCACCAGGCGATTGCCATTTGGGCGTTGTTGAATTTGGCAACCGTCTTCGTAATCGGACAGCTACTCAGGCCGTATACCCGCTGCATCGCGGAACAAACCGGCGTTCCCATTGCGCTCTTTCTTCTTGCCTTTTACCCGGTAATTTACGGATTAGGCGAAGGCCAGGATTCGTTGCTCTTTCTCCTGCTTATCGCGCTGTCGCTTCGAAGCATGGACAAGGGTTACCACTTTCTCGCGGGCGTGTTGTTGGGCCTTGCTTGCTTCAAGCTGCATCTCGCACTTCTGCTGGGCTTCTTCATTTTTCTCTTGGGCAGGAAATGGAAAGCCGTGGCGGGGTTCGCGAGCGGCGGCGCGCTGGCGACTGGAATCTCCGTTCTGATCGTGGGCCCAGGATTGTTTCGGGACTACTTCACCATGCTCCGCAAGCAGGAAGTGATGACTCCCTGGGGATTCACTCCCTGGTATATGCCAAATTTTCGCGGGTTCTTTCGATGGACACTTCGACATTACCTGGATCCCGGCCAGATTGTGCCGGTAGTGTTCATGGCATCGGTGATTGTCGGGATCGTATCGGCCTGGTTGATCGTGCGGAAGCGTGTTCCTGAAGAACGGTCCCTGCTTTACTCCGTTTCCGTGCTGACCACGATCCTCATCAGCTATCACCTTCACGTGCAGGACTTGACGATGGCAGTACTTCCGATGCTTGTGCTCGTCGACTGGAGCCTGCGGCACCCGATTGCGAAGAGCAGGTTTCTTCCCTTCTGGATCGGCGCTCTGGCCATCTCCATCGCCGTTCTCTATCTCTATCGCATTGCAGCAGAGCCGTTTTGGATTCTCTTGTTTTTGACGTGCTACCTAGCTCTGCCTGTCTTCGTTCTCTGGATAGTCGCCCTCCGCACTTTTTGTGAAGCACGATCGCTTGCTTCGCCAGCTGCGTGACCATCCGTTTTTCACCGCCAGTAAATTTTCAGCCTTCGCCATTGACTCTTACTCCGCGTTGGGAGTAAAGTGCGTTGCGTTCTGGGGACTCTGGGGGAAAATGGCGCGCACAACCCGGCGTGTGGGGATAGTTCTCTTTCAGCTCGGTGGACCCGATTCGCTGGAAGCCATCGAGCCATTCCTGTACAACTTGTTTTGTGATCCCGAGATCATCGATTTTCCCTTCGCGCGTATTGGTCGTAAACCGCTGGCCCGGCTGATCTCCGCCACTCGTGCCCGGAAAGTTCAGCATCATTACGCCGTGATTGGTGGCTGCTCGCCAATTCGCCGGAATACCGAGCGCCAGGCACAGGCCCTCCAGGCCGAGTTGCGCAGCCGCGGACTCGATGTTCGTTGCTTTGTCGCAATGCGGTATTGGCACCCGTTCACGAGCGAGGCGGTTGCACAATTACGGGCGGCCGAGTGCGACGAGGTACTGCTGCTTCCGATGTATCCGCAATATTCCTCGACGACCACCGGATCAAGTGTGAATGAGTGGTGGCGCCATTTTTCCGAAGACATCCCGGTCCGTTGCGTGGAAGCGTTCTATCACGATTCGATGTACCTTGACGCCGTCGTCGAAAAAGTCAATGCAGCATTAACCCGATTCCCAGTATCGGAACGCCCCGATATTGTGTTCAGCGCCCATGGCCTACCCATCTCCGTGATCGAGAATGGGGACCCTTACCAGAGCCAGATAGAGGAAACGGTGCGGCTGTTGATGCAACGCGGGGCATGGGTAAATCGACACCGGCTCTGTTATCAGAGCAAGGTGGGCGCCAGCCGCTGGCTAACTCCGTCGCTTAGGCAGACTTTGCAGACCATGTCCGATGAGCACGTACGAGAAGTATGTGTCGTTCCGGTGGCCTTTGTTTCCGATCACGTGGAGACATTGGGGGAGATCGATCATGAAGCCCGTGAACAGGCGACGAAGCTCGGATTCAGACAATTCGAGATGAGTGCCGGCCTGAACGATTCCCCAAGCTTCATCCGTGCGCTAGCGCACATTGCGCAGCGAGCGCTGAGTCCAGCGGCACACTCTGCAATTCCGAATTGTGAACCTGGGAGGCAAGTGGCGGTCCCGCAATACGCGGCAGCCGCCGGTCTGGATTAGTTCAACAAGGGAGGATGCATGGCGGAGACCGATGAGGTCGCTCCGAAGCCCGAGACGGCAAAACCCGCTCCCAAAGCAGCAGCCGACCCCACCAAGTACGTGGGATCGCCCGCGGTGGGAACCTCCAAGGCGGCAGCAGCGGCAGGCGTGTCCGGAACCGCTCCTTCCACTGAAGTCGACCGTCGCCGGCGCCGATTTGTCTGGGTCATGGTCACAGGGTTCCTGACGGCCTGGTTCCTGGCGTTCTTCCGTTTCTTCCTGCCACGAACACTGTTTGAACCCAATACCGTTTTCAAGATTGGTTATCCTTCGGAGTTCGCCCTCGGCGTCGACACCAAGTTCCAGCAGAAGTATCGGATTTGGGTGGATCGTACGCCTGACCGGCTATTCGTGATCTATGCGCGCTGCACTCACCTGGGATGCACGCCAGACTGGAAACCCAGTGAAAACAAGTTCAAGTGCCCGTGCCACGGCAGCGGCTATGACAGCGAGGGGATCAACTTCGAGGGACCCGCTCCCCGCCCCATGGACCGTGCGCACATCGAACTCGCTCCTGACGGACAGGTTCTGGTCGATACCTCGAAGCTGTATTCCTGGCCGAAGGGACAACCAACGCATTTCAACGATCCGGGAGCATTCTTAACGGGAGTGTAGGAAATTGGGCAATTGAGCGATTGGTGATTGAGCGATTGAAACACAGTGAGTTAACGTGCGATGGATGTTGGGACACAAAAGACGATCGTGCGATGACTGAATCGCTCAATGACTCAAGCGCAGGAATATTATGGCTGAGCTAAACAATCCGAATGGCGGCAACGGTTCGAGCAATTCGCCTGGCGCGAATGGTTCCAATGGCGGCAAAGTCGGACTGCTCGAGAAAGTCACGACCGGCGTCAAAGAAGACATTCAGGCGCTCAAGACGGACATCCCCACCAAGGCAAAAGAACAGATTGAAGGGCTGAAGGATCCGACCAAAACACAGGTCTACACTTCGATCTTCCGCCACAAGCACGATGACACCCCGCGGAACCGCGCATTGGGCGTGCTTTCTAACGTGTTCCTGCACCTTCATCCGGCGAAGATTAACCGCGATGCGGTGCGTTACAGCTATACATGGGGCATGGGCGGGATCACTTTTTACCTTTTTATCATCCTGACCTACACCGGCGTGCTGCTGATGTTCTATTACCACCCGAGCAAGGTGCAGGCGTTCCGCGACGTGCTCTACCTGGAACACGACGTCCCGTTCGGAAAGATTCTGCGCAACATGCATCGTTGGGCGGCCCACCTGATGGTGATCGCTGTCTGGCTGCACATGTTCCGCGTTTTCCTGACCGGTTCTTACAAGAAGCCGCGGGAGTTCAACTGGAATATCGGCGTGCTGCTTCTTGTCTTCACTCTCCTGCTCTCGTTTACCGGGTATCTGTTGCCAGACGACCAGCTCGGATTCTGGGCAGTCACCGTGGGAACGAATATGGCGCGGGCTACGCCGCTGCTGGGGCACGAAGGACCGTTCGGCCCGCAGTTGGGTATGACTCCTTATAACGACGTGCGTTTCGGACTGCTCGGGGGGTCGATTGTCGATGCCAATGCCCTGCTTCGTTCCTACATCTGGCATTGCATCGGGATCCCGATTGTGGCGTCAGTGCTGATGATCGTGCACTTCTGGCGGGTCCGGAAAGACGGCGGAATTTCGGGGCCAGCTCAAGTGATGCTGGAGGCGGAAGCAGATAAGCCAAGAAGAGGGCCGAAGGCGGCCGGAGAGTGATGGTGTGGCGCGGGTACTCTTGCCCGCGCCGGTGCTTGCGGACATAAGTGTCCGCGCCACACGGAGAAACTATGGATTGGCGACAACTCTGGGAGATATGCTCCGCACCCGACAACGTTCCTATCGTCGGACTCATTCCCCTGCTGATCTTCTACATCTATCTCGCGTGGAAGCAGGCGCATGCCAATGATCAGCTGATCGAGCAGCTGGAAGGCGATCCGATCCTCGCCAAGACGCATCACCGCAAAGCGTGGCCTTTCAAGCCTGGCTGGCAAAAGGAAGTGCATGTCTGGCCATTTCTGCTGCGTGTGGAATTCCTGGCCGCCATCATCGTCACGATCATCCTGATGGTCTGGTCAATCACGCTGAATGCCCCTCTCGAAGAGCCCGCCAATCCGAACCTCACGATGAATCCTGCGAAGGCACCGTGGTACTTTCTGGGCCTGCAGGAGATGCTCGTTTATTTTGATCCGTGGATCGCCGGGGTCGTGATGCCCACGATGATCATCATCGGACTGATGGTCATCCCGTACATCGACACCAATCCCTTGGGCAGCGGGTACTACACGTGGAAGCAGAGGAAGTTCTCAATCGCCACGTTTTTGTTCGGATTCATCATTCTGTGGGTAGCGATGATCATCATTGGCACCTTCATCCGCGGCCCCGGATGGCAATGGTTCTGGCCGGGCCAAACCTGGGATCACAACCGGCTCATTTACGAAGTCAATCGTGACTTGCCCGATATTTTCGGGATCGCGTCGAACTTCGGCAAAGGAATTTTTGGTGCGATTGTGGTCGGTGGCTACTATCTGCTCGGTGGCGGGCTCGTTTACTCGCTCTTTCGCCGGCGCATGGCCAAAGATTTCCAGCGCATGAGCCTGTTGCAATTCTCGATCATGCAATTCCTTTTGCTCACTATGGTGGCGCTTCCGCTGAAGATGGCGCTTCGCCTCCTGTGGCACATCAAGTACGTGTGGATTACACCGTGGTTCAATGTGTGAGAAATAGTCCTGAGTCGCGAGTCCCGAGTCGCGAGCAAGCTCACGACTTCCGAACTCAGGACTCGCGACCCGGGACTCAGGACTAATTCGGAGGCACTGGTGCCTGAAAAACCGATCCCCGAGCAGGATCCGATCACGAGCAAGTCTTATGCTCTGCACTATCTGATCGCGACGGTGATTCTGATTTGCACGCTTTTCTGGGCCTTGTGGGACGAGGCCTGGGGACAACGTCCGTGGAAGGCCTTCCAGGAACAGTGGAAGGATCGTTATAGTGCGTTTCTTAACACGGCAAAATCACGGTCAGCCAAGGCTCAATCTACCGTCGAACAAGATCCCCAATACGTCTCCCTGAAGCAGGATTACTCGAACGCCTATCAGTCCACCAAAACTCAATCGGACGAGGTTCGCAAAAAACTGGATGACGCCAGCGCGCGACTGCTCGCCGTCCAGAGCGTTTTTACCGACCGCCGCGCCTACGTTAATGCGCTGACTTATGAAGAAGAAACAGCCACGAGCGTTTCTTCCAAGAAAAGCAAGCAAGAAGAGATCAAGGAGTACAAAGAAAAGAAAGCGACCGTCGAGTTTCCAGACGGCACAAAGAAACAATTCGACTTCGAAGAGCTCGAAAAAACCTATAACGACATCCGTGACGAGCGTACGAAACTCAGCCTTGAGCTCGGTGACGTCCTGAAGCCGGTGACCGACTCCAAAGCCAAAATGGAAGAATATGTCACAGACCACATGGTCGATCTGACGCCGGCGCAGATCGAAGGGCTGAAGCGCAAAGTAGCCGACTGGGACCCCAAGATTGTCCAGGTCAATGTGGCGGAAGCGAACATCGTCGACCGCTGCGAGTCTTGTCACCTGAACGCTCGCGAACCGCTGAAGATCACCGAAGCATCGATGATGGCGAAGGGCGAGAAAAAGCCGGACGAGTATGCCGTAGCCCTGGTCAGCCATTCCGAACCTGAGTTATTGCAGATCCATGACCCCGATAAATTCGGTTGTTCTCCTTGCCACCAGGGGAATGGGCGCGCCACAACCAGCGTCGAGAAGGCTCACGGAAATTACGAGCACTGGCTATGGCCGTTGTATCCGAAAGAGAATTCCCAGGCCGGCTGCCAGACCTGTCACGCCGCCGATATGGTGCTGGCCAGTGGCGACGTGCAATGGCAGACGATTAATGACGGCAAAGACCTCTTCCGCCAGCGTGGTTGCATGGGCTGTCACCGCTATGAGGGTTACGACAAGGAACCGGAAGATCTGAACACTATTGGCCAGCAGATCAAGCAGATCGAGACGGAGAAGAAGACGAACGTCAAAGAATCCGCCGAGCTGATGAAGCAGGCGGACAATGCCGAAAGCAACGAAGAAGCCAACCGGTTGAACGAAAAGGCGGTGGCCTTGCGCGTGGCGAATAGCAAGCTGGATGGCCGCCTGCAACAATTGGACTTCCAATCGCACTCGCTGATGCAGGACATGAAAAAAGTGGGGCCGAATCTGAAAGATGCCCGGCTGAAGCTGAACAAGAACTGGATTCCCGTCTGGCTAAAAAAGCCGAGCGACTTCCGTCCCACGACCAAGATGCCAAACTTTCGCCTGACCGATCATCAGATTCAGGCGATTTCCGCATACATCTGGCAATCTGCCCTGACCGACGCGCTGCCCAAGCACAAGCCGGGCAATGCCGCTCACGGCAAGGAACTCTTCGAGACCCGCGGCTGCCTCGCCTGTCATTCCATTGGTGAAGGAGACAAGGTGATGGGCGGCACGTTCGCCGCGAACCTGACCCGGGTGGGGGAAAAAGCAAATTACGACTATCTCGTTCGCTGGATTCACAATGCCCGCGAGCGCACGCGCCCGTACTGTCCCTACGAGAAGAAAGACATCGGCCCCGAGGATTACGCGAAGAAAGGGCTTCCCTACCAGTTCGATCTGGAGCACAGCCGCTGTCCGAATGATGGCCATGAACTGCAAGTTCAGAACATGACGGTGATGCCCAGCCTGCGCCTGAGTCCCGAAGACGCAGAAGATATTGCGACTTACCTGCTGACGCAGAAGAAGCAGGAACCCTCGTCCTATGCCGACGCCGCTTTCATGGACGATCCAAGCCTGAAACAGGAAGGCAAAAAGTGGGTCCGCTACTACGGCTGCGGCGGATGCCACGAGATCGCGGGCATGGAAGACGAAGGGCGCATCGGCACCGAACTCACCTTCGAGGGCAGCAAGCCGATCGAGCGCCTCGATTTCGCCTTGTTCACCGAACCCGCGCAGCGCGGCGGCAAAGATTCCGAGCCGATCAAAGACAAGGACGATTTGGCCCGCCTGCCTGACGGTCCAGCCAACACACCCTGGTACAACCACAAGGGCTTCTTCGAGCACAAACTGGCTGAGCCCAACGTGTATGACCAAGGCAAGGTAAAGAGCGAAATCGAAGCACTGCGCATGCCCAACCTGCACCTGACAAAGCAGCAGGTACTCGATCTCACGACCTTCCTGATGGGTAGCCAGGAGACTTCCCTTCCCGCCAGCTATCAATTCAAGCCCGGTGACACGCGCCGGGACATCCAGGAAGGCTGGTGGATTATCAAGAAATACAACTGCATGGGATGCCACCAGTTCATCCCAGGCCAGCGCACCATCCTGATGGGCCTGCCCCAGTATCAAGACACCCAGGAGCAGTTGCCGCCGAAACTGCTGACCGAGGGAGCACGGGTCGATCCCGAATGGCTCAGGAAGTTCCTCTCCAACCCGTCGCTCAGCACTACCGACACAAATCGCAACGGCGTACGGCCCTACTTGAAAGTACGCATGCCTACGTTCTCGTTCTCTGACAACGAATTGCGCGAGCTCGTAAGATTTTTTGAAGCGCTGTCGCAACAGCCAATCCCGTATATTCCCGAGCAGGTCCCGGTGCTCTCGGCAAAGGAAACCGACATGGCGCGAAGCCTATTTTCGAGTACGGCCGCGCCATGCCTGAAATGTCACGCTACCGGCGACCCGGCGCACGACAAAATCGCAACCGCGCCGAACTTCCTCTTGGCGAAGGAGCGCCTGAAACCCGACTGGGTTGAACGCTGGATCACTGACCCGCAGGCTGTCAGCCCCGGTACCTCAATGCCTTCCGGACTATTCAGGCAGCAGGACAAACAATGGGTGTTCGCCGGGCCGACGCCGCCATCTTTCAATGGCTATACAGGAGATCATCGCAAGCTGCTCACGGATTATCTTTTCCAATTGACTGCTGAAGAGCAGCGGCGGGTAGCTGCGGCTATGCCCCACGCCAGCGCGGCAGCCGCGATCCCGAAGCACACAAGACATGCCTCCGCGGCATCCGGCCATACATTCAGCGGAGGTTCGCGATAGAATTTCACAATTCAAGTTTCGATCGCGCGAGCCGACGTCGCATCCCGCTCCGGCTCGCTCCATCAAATGACACCAAAAACCAGGAGAGGCGACGTCATGAATAGAACAGCAAGTTGGATTACCCTGCTCGTCAGTGCCCTAGTACTCCTTGCATCGATCGCATGCAGCAAGAAGGAAAACACCGAACAATCGAGCAATGCGACCGAGCAGCAGCAGGCGCAACCCGCAGCCCCTGCTACTCCCATCGATCCCGCGACCGTGGCAACCGTGAGCGGAACGGTGAAATTTGATGGAACGGCTCCCAAGCCTTCCAAGATCGACATGAGCCAGGATCCCGGCTGCAAAGGGGCAAACGAGGCTGAAAACCTCGAGGTCAGCAGCGGGGATCTGGCAAATGTATTTGTATACGTGAAGGACGGCCTGGGCAGCCGCACCTTCGACACGCCCAAAGACCCGGTGGTGCTGGAGCAGCAAGGCTGCCGCTATCATCCCCACGTGCTCGGAGTGATGGCGGGGCAGACAGTGCAGATCAAGAACGCCGATCCCACTACGCACAACATCCATCCCACCCCGAAAGACAACCGCGAGTGGAACGAGTCGCAGCCGCCTTCATCTCCGGCGATCGAAAAGACTTTCGCCCGCGAGGAGATCATGCTGCCGGTGAAGTGCAACCAGCATCCGTGGATGAAGATGTACATCAACGTCGTAAAGAGCCCGTTCTACGCCGTAACCGATAAGAGCGGGAAGTACGAGATCAAAGGCCTGCCCCCCGGCGACTACACCTTGGCTTTTGTGCACGAGAAGCTGGGCGAGCAGGATCAGAAGGTCACGGTCGCGCCCAAAGAGTCCAAGACGGTTGACCAGAGCTTCAAAGCACCCGGCGAGTGATCCTCGCGTTTGCTAGAATGTTGCCTTGACCGCAGAGGAGGCCGCACAAGCCTCCTCTGCAGGTTCCACCGCCGGGAAATGCACATCTGCTCTCCTGACGCTCCAAACATGAGCACTCCTCGAAAAGCAATCGAGATTCGGTATAACCGCGCCCATCACGCATTTGCCACCTTCGTAGCCTGCGCCACACTTATCGTCATCACCGCCGGGGCTCTGGTAACCAGCAATGATGCCGGGTTGTCTGTACCGGACTGGCCGACATCGTTCGGGTATCTCATCAAAATCCCACATTTCGTGGGCGGCGTGCGTTATGAATGGAGCCACCGCATGGTTGCGGGAACGCTGGTTACGCTCACTTTGGCAATCGCGATCTGGACCCTCATCGCGGAGCGTCGCCGGTGGCTGCGCTGGTTGGCCGTTGGCGCCTTCTGCACCGTGATCGCCCAGGCCATACTGGGAGGCCTCACCGTCCTGTTTTTTCAACCCCCGGCGGTGTCGACGGCGCACGCCACAGTGGCACAAACTTTCTTCTGCATTGCGGTTGCCATCGCCGTTTTTACCGGACGCCGGTGGGTGGAAGAACAACCTCGGGTGGAGTTTGATCAACGCCGACCCAGCCTGGTCACGCTGACGCTGCTCTCGATCTTTGTGTTGTATGTTCAGCTGATCCTGGGCGGGATGTTCCGCCATCACGGGATGAGTTGGTGGCCTCATTTGCTGAATGCGGTCGTGGTTTCCTTCGTGCTCGCGTGGACGGCCGTACGTGCACTCAGCGTCTACTCTCATATCGAGGCGGTGCGGCGCCCCGCGGTCTTGATGCTGTCCTTGCTGATCGCCCAGTTGTGCCTTGGATTCGCTGCATTCTTGACTCGTGTTGCGTGGGGTCGAGACGCGGCGCAGCCGGAACTTCCGATGGTCGTCTCGACGGTCACTCATGTAGCAGTCGGCGCGATGCTTCTGGCGACGACGGTCGTCTTGGCGATTCAGGTGTGGCGGCACGTGCCGGTCGCCTTCGAAGAACGGCTACCCGAGGCGCAGCGAAACCCGTCGGCTGCGTAAGCGGCACTTTCGAGTCGGTAATTTTGTGCAACATACAGATTCCCGTTTCTGTCCATGACCGCATTTTGCCGGGGTGATGTCGTACACTGGTAGCAGTTCCCTGGGGAATTCATCTTGGTCTCGAAAGCTGCCGCAGTCTCAGGTTCGGTTCTCGAAGTGGAGCGCCCATCCGCTGGGTCTGTAATTTCCGTTCAGAATCTGGTTCATCGCTACGAAAACCGTTCCGCGCTCAACGGCGTGTCATTCGACGTCCGTGGCGCCGAGTTGTTTGGACTTCTGGGCCCAAATGGCAGCGGGAAAACAACGCTGTTCCGTATCCTGTCGACCCTGATGATCCCGACAGGCGGGCGGGCCGAGGTCATGGGCTGCGACGTGGTTACCCAAGCGGGAGCTCTGCGACGG
>Ga0335071_10004796_pt1 | contig 14113 bp, 14 predicted proteins | sample Lox_Sample_15_FD_206724 | JGI IMG/M metagenome (GOLD analysis project Ga0335071, IMG submission 206724) | Soil microbial communities from Loxahatchee National Wildlife Refuge, Florida, United States - Lox_Sample_1.5 | ecosystem: Environmental > Terrestrial > Soil > Wetlands | place: USA... | reverse complement strand
GGAGCGGCTCCCGCCGCTTCCCTTCCCGCGTCGCTCCAGTACCCTCGCCCAAGGCCGTGCACAGGGAGGCCCCGGCACATGATCGTCCTGCAGGCCAATGGGATCACCAAACGTTTCCCGGGCGTGCTGGCCCTGGACAAAGTCGATCTCGCCGTGAACAGCGGCGAGGCGCACTGCGTAGTCGGGGAGAACGGTGCCGGCAAGAGCACGCTGGTGAAGGTGCTGACCGGACTCTACCGGGCCGACGAGGGCACCGTCTCCATCGGTGGCACGGCCGTGCACCACGGCGACCCGGCCTTCCGGGCCGTGGCCTACGTCCCGCAGGAGCTCAACCTCTTCGGCCACATGACCGTGGCCGAAAACTTGTTCTTGCCCTTCGATCAGAGCGGGGTTCGCTCGCCCATCTTCAGCCGTCGGCGCTGCGAGCAGCAGGCCCTAGCCTACCTGGACAAGCTGCAGATGCGGGCCTCTCCGGGGGACGAGGTCAACGAAATCCCCGTGGCCGAGCAACAGCTGTTGCAGGTCGCCCGGGCGCTCGCCAACGACAAGTTCCAAGTGCTCATCCTGGACGAGCCTACCGCCTCGCTGACCAAACCCGAGGTGGACCGCCTCTTTACCGTGATCGACCTGCTTCGCCGCGAGGGGAAGGCCATCGTCTTCATCACCCACAAGCTGGAGGAGGTCTTCCGGCTCAACGACGTGGTCACGGTGCTTCGCAACGGACAGCTGGCCGGCCACTCCCGGGTCGACCAGGTCTCGGTCGACTGGATCATCAAGCGGATGACCGGCAAGGAGGTGGACCTGGAACAGGTGTACCGCCCCACCAAACCGCCCGGGAAGACGCTGCTCGAGGTGCGCGGGCTGGCCGGGGTCCGGTTCCAGGATGTCGGGTTCTCCTTGCGCGAGGGGGAGATCCTCGGCTTCGCGGGGCTGGTGGGCGCGGGACGCACCGAGATCATGCAGACCATCTTCGGGTACCTGCCGCAGAAGCGGGGGGAGGTACGGTTCCTGGGCGAGCCCTGGAGGTTCCGGGATCCAAGCTACGCCATCCGCAAGGGTCTGCTCTACCTCTCCGAGGAGCGAAAGGCACAGGGGATCTTCGCCCACTTGAGCGTGCAAGATAACGTCTGCTCCCTGTTGCTCAAGCAGGTCTCGCGCGCCGGGGTGCTCGACTCCTCCAAGGAGCGGGCCAAGACGCGATCGGTGATCGAGGGGTACAACGTCCGGGCGCGGTCGGGCGAGCAGGAGATCGAGTTCTTGAGCGGCGGGAACCAGCAGAAGGTCCTCATCGGCAGGACCATGGAGGCCTCACCCCGCGTACTCTTTCTCGACGAGCCCACGCGCGGCATCGACGTCAAGGCCAAGGACGAGATCTACGCCCTCATGAAGCGAATCGCCGAGGAGCAGCGCGTGGGGATCGTCCTCATCTCGTCGGAACTGGAGGAGTTGCTGAAATGCGCGAACCGGATCATCACGATCTACCACGGTCAGATCCACGGGGAGCTGCAGGCGAACCAGCTGACCATGGAGCGGGTGCTGAGTTCGGTGATCGGGATCGGGGAGCAGCCGGCGCCGCCGGCGCGGGCGTGAGGGGCGGCTGGGGGAAGCTGCTCGAGGTGCTGGCCGGGCGAAAGCTGGGCAAGCTCTCGGGCGTGCTCGGCGCGTTCGTCCTCATCTTCGTCGCCTCCTGCTTCATCTCCTCGAACTTCTTGACCGGCTACAACCTGGCCATCATGGCGCGCGACCTGGCCTTCATCGGGATCGTGGCCATTGCCCAGGGATTGCTGCTCCTCCTCGGGGACATCGACATCTCCATCGGCGCCATCGCCGGCCTCTGCGCGGTGGTCTGCGCCAAGCTGCTCGTGGACTATCACCTCAATCCGGTGCTGGCGATGGCGGTAGGGGTGGCCGCCGGCGCCCTCATGGGATGCATCAACGGGTTCCTCATCACCGGATTCAACCTGAACTCGCTGGTCCTCACCATCGGCACCCAGACCGCCTTCACCGGGCTGAACCTCCTCGTCACCCGCGGCCGGACCATCGTGGGCCTGCCGGAGAACGTGACCTTCCTGGGCGCCGGCTCGCTCATCGGGGTGCCCATCCCGGTCTTCTTCATGATCGGTGTCTTCCTGGTGGCCCTCTTCATCACCACCAAGACGGTGTTCGGCCGCAAGCTCTACGCGGTCGGCAACAGCCGCGAGGCCGCCAAGATCGTGGGCATCAAGGAGGACAACGTCCGCATCACCGCCTACGCCATCGCCGGTACCTTCTCCGGCCTGGCCGGCATCCTCATGGCCTTCCGGCTCATCTCCGCCCAGACCGCCATCGGCCAGACATGGGTGCTGCCCTCCATCGCCGCACCGGTCATCGGCGGCATTGCCACCACCGGAGGCATCGGCACCATCTCCGGAGCCCTGATCGGCGGCGCCATCATGGGCGTCATCGGCAACATCATCGTGCTCGGCGGCGTGGACGTGTACTGGCAGCAGGTCTTCAACGGGGCCATCGTGGTGCTGGCCATCATCATCGACTCGCTGACACGGCGGATCGGCAAGAAGGCCTAGCCGGGCCGCCGAATTAGGGGAAAAAAGGAGAGAACATGGTCACACCCGCGAAGATCTCGCAGATCGCCATCGTGGTCCGGGACCTGGAAAAGGCGATGAAGGCCTACCACGAGACGCTGGGCTGGGGGCCTTTCAACGTGTACGAGCACGTGCCGCCGGCGCTGCACGACACCCACCTGCGAGGCGTCCCCACCAAGTACTCGATGCTCGGTGCCGAGACCAGCGTCCACGGATTGGGCTTCGAGATCATCCAGCCGCTGGACGGTCCCAGCATCTACAAGGAGTGGCTGGATCAGTACGGCGAGGGGTTCCACCACCTGGCGGTGATGAAGCACACCGCCGAGGAGTCGGAACAGTTCAAGAAGGACATGGCACGGCAAGGCATGCGCGTGCTCATGGGCGGCCGCATCGGCGAGACCATCGAGTACTACTACCTGGACACCGCGCCGGTCCTGAAGATCGTCATCGAGTCGGGCAGCGGTCACGCCATCGACCTGAAGCCCTCTCGCCAGTATCCGTAGTGCATCCGGCGCGGCGCCGCCCGAGAGGGCGACGCCTTGCCGTGCGTGCTGTGGCTCTTCATCCAAGCGGCCACCACCGCGGGAGGACATCGTGAGCTACGTGGTCAACGTCGACGTGGGCACGGGAAGCGGCAGGGCCATCGCCTTCGACGAGGACGGGCGCCAGGTCGCGATCTCCCAACGGGAGTGGCTGCCCAAGACCGACCCCCGCTACCCGGGGGCCCAGGACTTCGACTGCGCCCGCGCCTGGGAGCTGCTCTCCGAATGCCTGCGTGATGTGGCCGGGCAGCTCGGGGCTCGCCGCTCCCACATCGCCGCGGTCACCTCGACCTCGATGCGCGAGGGGATGGTCCTCTACGACCGGTCCGGCCGGGAGATCTGGGCCTGCCCCAACGTCGACGGCCGTGCCACCGACGAGGCGGTGGAGATGATGCGGCGGGGCATGGCCGACCGTATCTACGAGACGGGCGGCGATTGGCTGGGAATCATCAGCCCGCCGCGCTTCTGGTGGATCCGCAACCACGCGCCCGAGCTGTTCCGGCAGATCGCCCACATGAACATGCTCAATGACTGGGTGCTGTACCGGCTCTCGGGCGAGTTCTGCACCACCCCCTCGAGCGGCTCCAGCTCGGGTATCTTCGATCTGCGCAAGCGAGTCTGGGCGGAGCAGCTCATTCCTCAGATAGAACTGCCGGACGGCGTCTATCCCCCGGTGATCGAGAGCGGCACCCGGATCGGCGCGGTGACCGCGGCCGCCGCCGACCAGACCGGGCTTCCTCCCGGCACCCCAGTGGTCGCCGGTGGCGCCGACACCCAGATGGCCCTCGTGGGAGCGGGCCTGGTGAACCCGGGGGCCTTCACCGTCTGCGCCGGCACCTTCTGGCAGACGGCCATGGTGGCGGACACCCCTCTCATCGACCCGCAGCGGCGGCCGCGCACCCTGTGCCACGCGGTCCCGGGACAGTGGATGACCGAGGGGATCGGCTTCTACCACGGCTTCACCATGCGCTGGTTCCGGGACGGCTTCTGTGACCTGGAGCGCCAGGAGGCCAAGGCCCGCGGAGTCGATGCCTACACGGTCATGGAGGAGCGGGCCCGGACCGTGCCCCCCGGCTCCAACGGGGTCCAGGGCATCTTCTCCAACGTGATGGAGGCGAAGCGGTGGCGCCATGCCCCACCGTCCCTCGTGGGATTCAACCTCCTCGACGCCGTCGGCACCGGCAAGGGCGCCTGCATCCGCGCCATCGAGGAGAACGCCGCCTACGTGACCCGCGGTCACCTCGAGATCCTGGTGGATCTGTCGCGCCAGTCGCCCAAGGAGATCGTCTTCATGGGCGGCGCCGCCAAGGGGTTCCTCTGGCCGCAGATCGTGGCCGACGTGACCGGAGTGCCGCTGCGCATCCCGGTGGAGAAGGAGACCACCTCGCTGGGCGGGGCCATCGCTGGATTCCGGTCCATCGGTGTGTTCGACAGCTGGGCCCAGGCCGCGGCGGCGGTGGTTCGCACCGAGCGGATGGTGGAGCCCCACCCCGACACGGTCCGCGCCTACGACGAGGCCTACGCCCTCTGGCGGAAGGTGAACGATCGCATGGTGGCCATGGCCGACGAGCGAGTCATTCCAGGGCTCTGGCGAGCTCCCGGAGCGTGAAGACCGCCCGCGGCCCCTTCCTCAAGCGCGGAGCAACCCATGATGTACGAGAACGAGAGGCAGCAGATCATCGATGTGGGCATGGCGCTCGACCGCTACCGACTCATCAGCCTTTCCGGCGGGAACGTCAGCATGCGCATCGGCGGGCACGCGCTGGTGACGCCATCGGGCATGGCCTACGAGGGGTTGTCGCCCAACGACGTGGTGGTGCTGGACCTGGACGGTAAGGTGGTGGAGGGGGAGCGACGGCCGTCGGTCGACACGGTGGCCCTGCTCCACATCTTCCGCAACATGCCGGGTGTCAACGCCATCATCCATACCCATCAGCCCTACGCCACGGCCATCGGCCTGGTGATGGACGAGCTGCCCGCCTTCTGTACCACCCTGGTCAACGCCACCCTCGGCTCGGTCCACGTGGCGCCCTACAGCTCGGCGGCCAGCAGGGACATGGGGGTCAAGACCGTCGAGTACATCGGCGATCGCCGGGCCGTGATCCTCCGGAACCACGGAGTGGTGGGGGTGGGCCCGACCCTGAAGGATGCGCTCTACGCGGTCGTGTACCTGGAGGATGCCTGCCGATCGTATCTGGCGGCGCGGACCCTGGGTGAGCCGCGGGTGCTCGATGAGGCGCAGGTGGCGGAGGCGGTCGAGGTATTCAAGCACTACGGTCAGCAAAAGCACTGAGCACTTGGTATGCCAGGAGGTGGGTGATGAACCGCGTCATCAACGATCCCGACCAAGTGGTCGACGACATGCTGAAGGGGTACGTGCGAGTCCACGCGGACCTGGTCGCTGCCACCGGTCACCCGCGGGTGCTGCGCCATGTGCGCGCGCCCAACCCGGCCAAGGTCGGCCTGGTCACCGGCGGAGGCTCGGGCCACGAACCCGCCTTCCTCGGGTACGTGGGGGACAATCTCCTCGATGCCGTGGCCATCGGCGAGATCTTCTCGTCGCCGACCGCGCGCGCCTTCTTCGAGGCCTTCAAGGCGGCCGAGGGAGGAAAGGGCGTCGCTTGCCTCTACGGTAACTACGCCGGCGATAACATGAACGTGAAGATGGCCATCAAGATGGCCGAAAAGGAGGGCATCCGCGTCCGGACCGTGGTGGCCAACGACGATGTCCCCTCCGCCCCCCGCACCGAGCGCGAGAAGCGTCGCGGGGTGGCCGGCGAGATCGTCATGTGGAAGGTGGCCGGCGCCAAGGCGGCCATGGGGGCAAGCCTCGACGAGGTGATCGCCGCCGCACAGAAGGCCGTGGACAATACCCGATCGATGGGGATCGGCCTGTCCGCTTGCACCATTCCGGCGGTGGGCAAGCCCAACTTCCACATCGATGACGGCATGATGGAGGTGGGCATCGGACACCACGGCGAGCCGGGCGTGGAGGTCCGAAAGACCACTACCGCCCGGGAAATGGCCAGCCTGACCCTGGACACCATATTGCCGGACCTCCCCTTCGAGGCGGGGCAGGAGGTGTCGCTGCTCATCTCCGGCCTGGGCGCAACCCCGATCATGGAGCTTTACATTCTCCAGGCGCGGCTCGCCGAGTTGCTCGAGGAGCACGGACTGCGGGTCCGGTTCAACTTCCTGGGGAACCTGTTCACCTCGCTGGACATGATGGGCGTGACCGTGACCGTCACCCGGCTCGATGAGGAGCTGGCCCGGTGTCTCGCGTACCCCTGCCGCTCCCTGGGCCTGAACGTCGCCGGGTGAACTCCATGCAGCGCATCCCGAGCGATCGCGCCGGCGCAGTCGTTTTCGACCTGGTCCAGGCCATCCAGGCAAACCGGGCCTATCTTTCCGAGATCGACGGAGCCATCGGCGACGGAGACCACGGGATCAACATGGCCAAGGGGTTCTCGGCGGCCGGGGCGGCCATCGCTCCCGGCACTTCTCTCGGCCCCGCGCTCGCGCAGCTCGGCGAGACGCTCATGGAGGGGGTGGGCGGCTCCATGGGCCCTCTTTACGGTGCGTTCTTCAGCGGCATGGCGGAGGCGCTCGGGGCGAGGGGCGAGGTGGACCCGCCCGCGTTCTCCGAGATGCTGGCCAGAGCCCAGGCGGCGGTCGAGGAGCTGGGCAGTGCCAAGGTGGGGGACAAGACTCTGCTCGACACGTTGGTGCCCGCCCGCGCCGCCTTCGATGAGGCGCGGGTGGCGGGGACTTCCTTGGCGGGATGCCTAGAGCGGATGGCGGCCGCGTCCCGGACAGGCCGGGATTCCACCCGGGACCTCGTGGCACGGGTGGGACGCGCTAGTCGCCTCGGAGAGCGTTCGCGGGGCGTGCTCGACGCGGGCGCCACGTCCTGCTGCATCATCTTGGAGACCTTCGCTGGGACCTTCGGCCGGCTCCTCGCCGAGTAGGCGGCGCCGACCTAACTCGGTCTCCCTTGGCGCTCTGGGGATCCGCGTCCTGCGGGTCTCCGGGTTGAAGAACGCCCCCGAACGTGGTAGAAAAGATTGAAATGTATTGCGTATAATGAAAATTTTTGCACCATGGTCGGTTCACCTGGCGAGACGGTGCACGTGCTTAACTCCATCGCTGACTACGTCGATACCACTGCCATCTGCTTGCAGGTGTCCGCCAGCGACTGGAGGGACGTGGTGGCACTGCTCAGCTGCCGCCTCCTAGCCTCCGGGAACGTGAAGCCGGCCTTCGTGCAGTCGGTGATCCTGGGCGAGCAGGCGAAGCCGACAGGGATGCGGCTCAGGCGTGGCCTGTGCGTCGCCCTGCCTCGCACCGATCCGACGCAGGTCATACGCCCTTGCCTGGCGGTGGCCACTCTGGCTCGCCCGGTCCTGTTCGGCGGGATCCGCGACCCCGGCGCCATGGTGCCGGTCCAACTGGTGATGCTGGCTGCCTCCATCAGCCGGGACGGGCACCTCAGGGCGCTCAGCCGCATCGCCGGGATGTTCCAGGGCCACCGCACCATCGAGGAGTTGGTCCGGGCATCGAGCGTCGCGTACGTGGCCGCGACCATCTGGAACTCTCGAGACGTGCACATGGCTGAGCCCACCACCGGCCAACTGGCCGACGACCTGGGGTTCATGCAATAGCCGCCCGCCGGGGCGTGCCGAGGGGCCGATGAAGATTGCGCTCGGCTGTGACGAGGCCGCACTCCCTCTGAAGGAGGCGCTCAAGGCGTTCCTGCTAGCCCAGGGCGTGGAGGTGGCGGACTTCGGAGTCAACGACGCACGTCCGGTCCCCTACCCCAGCGTCGCCTTCCCCGTGGCCGAGGCGGTCGCCGCCGGACAGTTCGATCGCGCCATCCTCGTCTGCGGCACGGGGATCGGCATGGCCATCTGCGCCAACAAGGTCCCAGGGGTTCGGGCGGCGCTGGCCCACGACACCTACTCGGCGGAGCGGGCCCGCAAGAGCAACAACGCTCAGATCCTAACGATGGGTGCACGAGTTATCGGCGAGGAACTCGCCAAGACCATCGTCCAGGCCTGGTTGCGCAGCGAGTTCGAGCCCGAGCGATCGGGGAAGAAGGTGGAACTCATCTCCGCCTACGAGCGCGCCCACCAGCGGACCGGAAAATAGCAACGCCGCCCAGCGCCGGCTCCACAAGGGAGGGCGCCCCGGCCAAGCCACCGGGGTGCTCCGGCTCGCGCCGGAGCACCCCGGCGTCCCGCGTCAGAAGTTCGAGTTGTAGTACTCGTTCATGCTCTTCATCGCCTTCTCGGGCGGGGCCTTGTCGAGCACCACGTCCTGGATCTGACCGGCCAGCTGGTAACCCCAGTCGTTCAGGCCGGGGACGGGGCTGAACTCGAACCCCGCGTACTTGATGGTCTTGTCCCAGGCGCTGAAGATGTTGATCTGGCTGGCGTTGGCCTTCTGGAAGCCGGGATCGTCGAAGACGGACTTGCGGGTCGGCCAGGACATGTCGCTGCCTCGCAGCTGCATCTCCTTGCTGGTGACGAACTGGGTGAAGTACCAGGCCGGCACCTTGTTCTTGCTGGAGGAAGCCATGGCGATGTTCCAGGCCCACATGAAGGACCGCGCCTTGGAGGCGTCGGGCCCCTTCAGCGGCTCGGCGAAGGCGATGTGGCCCTTGGCCACCGAGTCGTTGCCGGAGTTGATCCACCCACCGATGGCGCAGGCGTCCAAGGCCATGGCAGCCTTGCCCGAGGAGAGATCGGTCATCACGTCATACCAGGTCATGCTGGCCCAGTTGTTGATGTTGCCGACCTCCTTGATCATCCGCTTCCAGTCGTTGAGGCCCTTGATCGTCCCGTCGGAGGCGAAGGCCGGCTTCATCGAGCTGTCGAAGTCGGTGGCCCCGTAACTCTCCAGGGTCGACCACACGCCACCGAAGAGCTGCTGGATCTCCTTCACGCCACGGGTGGCCATCCCGTACATCCCCGGCTCCTTCTGCTGGATGATCTTGCCGACCTTGATGGCCTCCTCGATGGTGGTGGGGGGCTGCAGGTGGTACTTGTCGAAGATGTCCTTGCGGTACATCAGCATGTTCACCATTTCGCCCAGCGGCAGCGCCCAGAGCTTGGCGTCAGCGCTCGACCCGAAGCGGTGGCCCTTCACACCATCCCACTTCACGTTCTTCAGCACGTTGGGGAAGAAATCCTCCATGTGCTGATCGGGGTTGGTGTAGGCCGGGTTCGCGACGTACTCGTCGAGTGGCTCGAGCCACTTGGCGGGAACCCAGTCGATCATGTTGGGGAACCCAACCATGTAGACGTCGTACTCCCCTGCCCCGGCAGCCGCGACCAGCTGCACCTTGTTGAAGAAGTCGGTCTCGGGGAGGAAGTTGGCCTCCACCTTGATTCCGGTCTTCTGCTCGAAGAGCGGAATGGCCTCCTGGATGGTCTTGTTGTACGGCCCGGCGCAGCCGAGCAGGTGGATGGTGGTCCCGGAGTACTTCTTCCAGTCGAACGCCGCCGGTGCCGCCCGGGCCGCCAGCGGTGCCGCGAGCCCGGCGAACAGGCAGAACAGCGCGGCGTGGATCCTCAGCCTCGTTCCGAACATTATGTTGCTCCTCTCTTCTGTTGCCAGACTCCTGGATACCTCACCAACGGTGCTGCTCCTCCTTTCCGCAAAAACGATTCCATCTCTGGGCGGCACTGCGCCGCCTCAAATCCGCAGCCCGGATTCGGGGGAGAAGAAGAGCAGCCGGTCCGGGTTCAGGTGAACGGTACAGGGGCTCCCCCGCTCCAGCCGGCCGGTCGGCGTGACCGAGGCCACCAGCATCTCCCCTTGGTCGAGCTCGAGCCCGAGGTTGGTGCTCTCGCCCAGGAACTCCGCGTAGCGGAGGGTCCCGGAGATGCTCTGCGCTCCGTTGCTGGGCGGGGACAGGTAGGCGTCGCGAGGTCGGAGGCCGACCAGCACCTTGCCCTGCCCGTGCCGGGCCATGGCCTGGGCCTGGCGCGGGGACAGCTCGACCTGGAATCCGCTCCGCTCCGCGCGCGCCGCCACCCGCCCGCCGCTGTCCTGCAGCTGGCAGGGGAAGAGATTGATGGCCGGCTCCCCCACGAAGGCGGCCACGAAGGTATTGAGCGGTGAATCGATGATCTCCTGGCGCGTGCCCACCTGCAGCAACCGGCCGCCCTCCATGATGGCGATCCGGTCGGCCAGGGCCAGCGCCTCCTCCTGGTTGTGAGTGACGTAGACCATGGTGATGCGCATCCGGTGATGCAGCTCGCGGATGCGCATCGAGGTCTCGAGGCGGGTCATGGTGTCGAGGTGGGAAATGGGTTCATCGAGGAGGATGACATTGGGCTTGCGAACGATGGCCCGCGACAAGGAGACCAGCTGCTGCTGACCGCCGCTCAGGGCCCCGGGCCGTGCCGCCAGGAGCCCGTCGATCCCCAGGGTCCGGGCGATCTCGGTGACCCGAGCGGTCCGCTCCGCCTCGGGCACGCCCCGCGAGGCGAGGCAGAACCCGACGTTCTCGGCCACGGTCATGTGCTGATAGAGCGCGTACGACTCGAAGGCCAGGGCCACGTTCCGCTCCGCGGGCGAGAGCGCGTTGACCTCTTTGCCGTCCATGCGGATGGAGCCGTAGGTGACCGCCTCCAGCCCGGCGATCATCCGCATGGTCGACGACTTCCCGCACCCGGAGGGCCCGAGCACCGCCAGCAACTCGCCGTCGGCGATGTCCAGGTTGAGGTCGTCCACGGCGTGGACCACGTTCTTCCCCGACCGGTAGTACTTGTGGATGCCCTCGAGCCTAAGAGTTGCCATGGGCGCTCCTCCCCGGGGTGGCGACGGAGCTGACGACGCGGTTGCCTTGGTCGTCGAAAACGAGCGCCCGCTCCCACTGCGGCTGCAGCCAGATGGGACCGCCCTCGACGGTGTCCCCGTAGGAGTCGGTCAGGGCCAGCCAGCTCGAGCCATCCCGGTCGGCCCGGATCACTCCCTTGTAGTTGCGGATCTCGTACAGGCCAACCCGCGCTTCAATCCACCCTCGCGGGTCCGGCGGTGGCGTGCGGGAGAGATTCCAGTACTGGGGGCGGATCCCCAAGGTGACCCGCGGCCGGCCAGAGGCCTCGAGCGGCTGCACCAGCGCTCCCGGCACCGGAAGCCGTGCCACACCCAGATCGACGCAGAGCTCCCCGCCCGACCGAACCAGGTCCGCCTTCACCAGGTTGATGGCCGGTTGGCCGACGAGCTGGGCCACCGTGACGTTGGCCGGTCGGTAGTAGACGTCCTCGGGGGTACCGATCTGCTGGACGCTGCCGGCCACCAGCACGCCGATGCGATCGGCCAGCGACAGGGCCTCCAGGTAGTCGTGGGTCACGTAGATGACTGCCCCGCGGCTGAGGAACGACTTGAGGTCGTGAAACTTGGCGCGCAGCTCGTGGCGTATCCGGGCATCGAGGTGGGCCAGCGGCTCGTCGAGGAGCAGGACGCTGGACTCGACGATGAGCGCCCTCCCCAACGAGACCCGCTGGCGCTGCCCGCCGCTCAGCTCCCGCGGGGCTCGGTCGAGCAGCGACTGCAGGCCGAGCATGGCGGCGATGCGCTCGATTCGCTCGGCTACCTCCCGCTTGTTGGCCTTGCCGGCGACGAGCGGGCTCGCCAGGTTCTCCCGAACCGACAGGTGCGGATAGAGGGAGTAGTTCTCGAAGGCCATCCGCGCCTTGCGGGCCTGGGGGGGAACGTCGTTCATCAGCCGATCGCCGAATCGCACCTCGCCGGAACTGGGCGACTCAAGCCCGGCCACCACCCGCAAGGTGGTGGTCTTGCCAGCGCCCGAGGGGCCGATGAGGACGAAGAACTCGCCCGGTTGGACCTCGAAGGACACATCGGCCAGGGCAACCTTGGGGCCGAAGCGCTTCCAGATGCGCGACAGCGCGATGGTCGAGCTCACGCTTGAGCCTCCGGCGGGCGGCGCCGCCTCACTTGCGGACCGCTCCCATGCTCATGCCGCTGACCAAGTACTTCGCGGCGACCTGGGAGACGAGGATCATGGGCAAGGTCGCCAGCATCATGGCCGCCGCGATCCGCCCGTAGTTCAGGTCGGTGATGTCGTAGAAGCTGAGGATCTTCACCGTCACCGGCTGCAGCCGCGTCGTGGCCAGCACAAAGCCGAAGGTGAAGTTGTTCCAGACGGCAATGAAAGAGATGATGATCGAAGCGGCGATCCCCGGCTTGGCCAGGGGGAGAATGATGCGGAAGAACACGTCACGCCGCGTGTGCCCGTCCATCAGCGCCGCTTCCTCGATCTCGGTGGGAATGTCGTCCATGTAGGAACGGGTGATCCAGACCACGAACGGGATCGACACCAGGGAAGAGGCCCAGATGATCCCGAAGTAGGTCCCGTACAGCCCGATCCGCTGGTAGATGAGGTAGAGGGGAATGATCACCAGCAGCTGCGGGACGAAGCGAAAGCTGAGGAAGGTGAAGGCCAGCTGGTCCTTGAGGGCGTTCTTGTAGCGCGACAGACCGTAGGCGGCGGGGATGCCGACCAGGGCCGAGATGGCCACCGAGAAGAAGGCCACCACCGCGGTGTTGAAGAGCCCCTGGAGGAACTCGTTGGACTTGATCTCCATGAGGCTGGCCTTGGCGGCCGTGCTGTAGGTCACACCGATGTTGAGCACGCTCCGGTAGTTCTCCAGGGTGAAGCTGGAGAACAGGTCCGGCGGCATCGAGGTGATCTGGACCTGGCTCTTGAAGGAGAGGATCAGCATCCAGGCGATGGGGAAGAGGAAGAACGCTCCCACCAGGATCAAAGCCACGTTCACGTAGATGCGGACGCGAAGTGGTTCGCGCTCTGTCGCCAGGATGCGCTGCCGGACGGCCTTCTCGTTGGGTGCGGCGGCCATGCGTCCTCCGGCTAGCTGAGGCGCCGTCGCGCCCGGTTCCACTGCTTCACCAGCTGCTGGCTGACCAAGAAGACGATCAGCCAGGCGACCACCAGCACCGCGGTGCCCTTGGCGACGTCCAGGGAAAGGAAGGCGCGAACGTAGCCGGTGATCGAGTAGAGGGTGGTGGCGTTCCCTGGACCACCGCCGGTCATGCCCCAAACGATGTCGAAGGCGATGATCGAGTCGATGACCCGGAAGATCAGGGCGATGAGGATGGTCGGCATCATCATGGGCACGACCACCTTGCGGGTCACTGCGAACGTGCTGGCCCCGTCGACGCTGGCCGCGGCGATGGGGTCCTTGGCGATGCCGCGCTTGCCGGCGAAGAGGATGAGCACCACGAAGGGCGTGAAGATCCACACGTCCACCAAGACCACGGTCAGCATGGCCGTGTTGGAGGAGGCGGCCCAGGGGAAATTCCGCAGGCCCACGAAGCCCAGCAGATAGTTGATCACGCCGAACCGATTGTTCAGCATCAACTTGAGCAGCAGGGTCCCGATGATGGGGGCGACCATGAACGGGAGGACGATGAGGCGACGCATCACCCGGGCCATCACCGTCTCGTGGTCGAGCAGGCTGGCGATGTAGTAGCCGAGGAGCATCTCGACCGCCACCGCCGCCGCCGTGTAGGTGAAAGTGATGAACGTCGATTGCCAGAAGTACCGGGACGTGAACAGGATCCGGTAGTTGGACCCCCAATTGAACACTTGGTGGGGGAAGTTCAGGCGAAAACCGGTGAGGCTCAGATACAGGCCCCACAGGAAAGGGATGAGGAAGAGAATGGTGAGGACAATCCCGGGAAGAACGATGAGCGTGTAGGGTCGGCGCTGCTTGCGGATCTGCAGCTGCTGCTTCCTCTCTTCTTCCTCGAGCGCCTGGAGCGTCTCAGCGTGCAACTCGGCGTTCATTCTTCTCTCCGTACGTCGCAGCGCTGGGGCTGGATCGACCGCGAATTTCAGGCGCCCCGGTCGTCACGTCCGTCTTCGATGCGCCGACACCCGTCATGGCCGAGTGCAATAACTTTCATCGGTCGAAACTAGTTTCTCGGCCGCGAGGA
>Ga0335071_10004795_pt1 | contig 14115 bp, 11 predicted proteins | sample Lox_Sample_15_FD_206724 | JGI IMG/M metagenome (GOLD analysis project Ga0335071, IMG submission 206724) | Soil microbial communities from Loxahatchee National Wildlife Refuge, Florida, United States - Lox_Sample_1.5 | ecosystem: Environmental > Terrestrial > Soil > Wetlands | place: USA... | reverse complement strand
CCGCCGACGAGGAGGAGATCCATGCCCGAAGTGTCCCCGACCATCTTCCGCGAGTACGACATCCGAGGGCTCGTGGACCAGGACCTCACCGAGGAAGCCGTCCGGCTGGTGGGGCGAGGGCTCGGCACCGAGGTCCGCGAGAAGCGCGGCCGCCGCGTGGTGGTCGGCCGCGACTGCCGCGAGTCGGGGCCCCGCTTCGCGGCGGCCATGATCGAGGGCCTCACCTCGGCCGGCGTCGACGTCACCGACCTCGGCGTCGTGCCGACGCCGCTCACCTACTTCGCCGCGAGCACGCTGCCGGTGGACGGCCTCTGCATGATCACCGGCTCCCACAACCCCCCCGAGTACAACGGGCTCAAGGTGGGCGTCGGGCGGACCACCCTGCACGGTGCCGAGATCCAGGCGCTCCGCAAGCGCATCGAGGAGGGCCGGTTCGAGAGCGGGCGGGGGACCGTCGAGACCCACGACATCGTCACCCCGTACCGGGCCTACGTCCGCCGGAACCTCCGCATGGGGCCGCGGCGGCTCAAGGTGGTGGTGGACGCCGGCAACGGCACCGGCGGCGTGGTGGCCGCCCCGCTTTTCCGGTCGCTCGGGATCGAGGTGGTGCCTCTCTTCCTGGAGATGGACGGCCGGTTCCCCAACCACCACCCCGACCCCACCGTGGAGAAGAACCTCGAGGACCTGAAGCGGACCGTGCTCGAGACCGGAGCCGACCTCGGCATCGCCTACGACGGGGACGCCGACCGGGTCGGCGCCGTCGACGAGAGGGGACAGGTGCTCTGGGGTGACCAGCTCATGATCCTCTTCTCGCGGGCGCTGCTCGCCGAGAACCCGGGGGCGGCGATCGTGGGCGAGGTGAAGTGCTCCATGAGCCTCTACGACGACATCGCCGCCCGCGGCGGCCGGCCCATCATGTGGAAGGCGGGCCACAGCCTCATCAAGGCGAAGATGAAGGAGGAGGGGGCGCTGCTCGCCGGCGAGATGAGCGGCCACATCTTCTTCGGCCACCGCTGGTTCGGCTTCGACGACGGCATCTACTCCTCGGCGCGGCTGCTCGAGCTCGTGTCCCTCACCGACCGGCCGGTCTCGACGCTCCTCGCCGACGTGCCGCGGACCTTCGCCACCCCCGAGATCCGGGTCGACTGCCCCGAGGACCTCAAGTTCGAGCTGGTGCGCCGGGCCCAGGAGTGGTTCGCGGGCCGCTACGAGGCGGTGACCGTGGACGGCGTTCGCGTGGTCTTCCCGGACGGGTGGGGGCTCGTGCGCGCCTCCAACACCCAGCCCTTGCTCGTGCTGCGCTTCGAGGCGCGGACCCCGGAGCGGCTCGCCGAGATCGAGGCGCTCGTCTCCGGGAAGGTGGACGAGCTCAAGCGGGAGCTCGGCGCCTAGGCGGCGCGGGACCGCGGCCATGGGCGATCTGGCGCTGGGCGTCGACCTCGGGGGGACCAACGTCCGCGCGGCGCTGGTGGACCGCGCGAGCGGAGTCGTTCGCCGGCTGGAGCGGCACGCGCTCGACGGCCGCTCGCCCGAGGAGGTGGCGGCCGCCGTGGCGCGGGTGGTCCGCGCCGTGGCAAACGAGCAGGAGGTGCGGGCGTTCGGGCGGCTGGGCCTGGGCGTGGCCGGACAGGTCCTGGGGACGAGCGGGCTCGTGCTCAACGCCCCGAACCTGGGCTGGCGGGACGTCCCGCTCGGGCCGATGCTCGCCGCGGCGCTCGGCGCCCCGGTGCGGGTGGTGAACGACCTCTCCGCCGCCGCCTGGGGGGAGAGCCGCTTCGGCGCTGCGCGCGGGGTGAAGGACGCCCTGGTGGTCTTCGTCGGGACCGGCGTCGGCTGCGGGATCGTTGTCGGCGGGCGCCTGCACGAGGGAGCCCGCGGCGTCGCCGGCGAGCTCGGCCACGTCAAGGTGCGCCCTCCGCGGGCCGGCGAGCCCCCGCGCCGCTGCGGCTGCGGGATGGTGGGCTGCCTCGAGGCCTACGCCGGCGGGGCCAACCTGGCGGCCCGCGTGCGGTCCGACCTGGCGGGCGGGACGTCCTCGGGCATCGGCGCGCTCGTCGGCGGCGACCTGTCGCGGATCACCGCCGGCCACGTCGAGCAGGCCTGCGCCGCGGGCGACGGCTACGCGCGACACCTCTGGGAGGAGGTCGGCGATCTGCTCGCGGGCGCGGTCGCCAACGCCGTCACCCTGCTCAACCCCGAGCGCGTCGTGCTCGGCGGCGGCGTGCTGCGAGGGAGCCTCACGCTCCGCGAAATCGTCGAGTTTCACGTTCGGGCAGAGGCGTCGCGGACCGCTGCCGGCGGGCTTTCCATCGTCACCGCGGAGCTCGAGGACGAGGCCGGGGTGGTGGGCGCCGCGCTGCTCGCGACCGAGTCGGCGGCGTGAGCGCCGCCGGATCTCGATCGGATCCCGTCGACGAGGTCGCGAAAAGTGCGCGACCTTCCTTGCACTCGCGATCCGCGCAGGATAATCTGCGTTCGTCTTGTTCGTCGGTGGCTGTTGACCGCGTCTGGAGGAGGTACCACATGGCCGCAAAGAAGAAGGTCGCGAAGAAGGCAGCGAAGAAGCCGGTGAAGAAGGGCGCGAAGAAGGCGAAGAAGAAGTAGCGTCGCCTGCACGCGCGAGGCTTCCTCGCGCAGCTTGCTGCGGCCGCCTCCGGGCGGCCGTAGTTGTTTCGGGGCACCGTGTCCCTCCACCAGAGCGAGATCGCGGAAGTGGTCGCCGAGCTGGCGCTGCTCGCGGGCGCGCGGGTCGACGCGGTGAGGGTTCACGGAGAGCGGGCGCTGTCGCTCGAGCTCCACGGGCGGGAGGGCTCCGCCACTCTCTTCGTCTCCGCCGAGGGCGACCGGACGCGGCTCCACGTCGTCTCGCGGCGCCCGCCGTCCGCCGAGGCCCCGCCTCCCTTCCAGGCCCTGCTGCGGCGCGAGCTCGAGGGCGCCCGCCTGGCCGCCGTCGAGGTCCCGCCCGGGGACCGTGTGGTGGCGCTGCGCTTCGAGCGCGCCGGCGCAACCGCCTCGATCGTGGCCGAGCTCACCGGGCGCCACGGCAACCTCTTCCTCGTCGACGGCGCGGGCGTCATCCGCGCCAGCGCCGGGCGCAACCTGTCGCAACGCCGCCGGCTCGTGGCCGGGGAGGTCTACGCGCCGCCGGCGCCGCGGCCGGCGCCCGCGGCCGGGGAGAGCCGCTTCTCCCCGGTCGAGGGGTCGGCGTTCCCGCTCTCGGCGTCGATCGAGGCGCACTACCGGGTGGTCGAGGCGGAGCGGGCGCTCGCGGAGGCCCGCCGCCGCCTGCGGGAGCCGGTGCGCGCCGGCGCGGCCCGGGCGCGGCGCGCCCTCGAGAAGCTCGCCGACGAGGCGGCGCGCGTGCCCGAGGCCGAGGGGGACCGGCGGACCGCCGACCTGGTGAAGCAGAACCTCCACGCCATCCCGCGCGGGGCGAGAGAGGTCACGCTCACCGAGTGGACGGAGGACGGTCCGCGGCGGGTGACGCTCGCGCTCGACCCGGCGCTCGCCCCCCGCGAGAACATGGAGCGCTTCTACCGCCGCTACCGCCGCATCGCCGAGAGCGGCGCCAGGGTCGAGGCGCGGACGGCCGAGGTGCGGGCGAGGGTCGCCGCGCTCGACGGCCTCCTCGCCGAGATCGAGCGCGCGCCGCTCGACGGGCTCGCGCGCCTGGAGCGCGAGGCGCGCCGCCTCGGCACGGCGCCCAGGCCGCAGCGCCCGGCGCGCCGGCGCGACTCCGACGCCGCGCTCCCCTACCGGACCTACCTCTCGGCGGCGGGGGTGCAGATCCTCGTGGGGCGGGGCGCCGCCGAGAACGACCAGCTCACCGTGCGGGTGGCGAAGGGCAACGACCTCTGGCTGCACGCCCGGGGCCGCTCCGGTGCGCACGTGGTCATGCGGCTCGGGCGCGGGCGGTCCCCGGACCAGGAGAGCCTGCTCGACGCGGCGCACCTGGCCGCGCACTTCAGCGACGCCCGCGGCGAGCCGTCGACCGAGGTCGTGACGACGCGCGCCAAGCACGTCCGGAAGGTCAAGGGCTCGGCGCTGGGAGCGGTCACCTTCAGCCAGGAGCGGAGCCTCCTCCTGCGGGTGGAGCCGGAGCGGCTCGCCCGGCTCCTGCAGTCGGAGTCCGACGCCTAGGACCGCTTGAGCGCCGGGCGTGGGGCCGCGTACCATTCGCCACCGTGGGCGGCGAGGCGGAGCGAGCGGCGGGGTTCGACGCGCTGGAGGCGTCGCGCGAGGAGCGCCTGGCCGCGGCCGAGCGGCTCGCCGACGCGCTCTCCTTGCAGCTGCGCGAGCGGGTGCGCCTCGTGGTCCACGACAACCGCTCCACCATGGTCTCCTACCGGCGCGCCGGCCGCGAGCTCCAGGTCCGGGTCCACCACCTCTTCCTGGGCGCGCCCGAGGAGGTCGCCCGGGCGCTCGGCGACTTCGCGGCGGCCCGGCGGGCCCCGGCGCGCCGCGCCGCCTGCCGGCTCATCGACGACTTCGTCCGCGTCCGCCGGCAGCGGATCGCGCCGCCCAGGACCGGGCGCCTGGAGCCACGCGGCCGCGTCCACGACCTGCAGGAGATGCTCGAGCGGCTGAACGCCCTCCACTTCGAGGGCGCGGTGGTGGCCCGCATCGGCTGGGGGCGCTCGGGGGCGACGCCGGGGCGCCGCTCCATCAAGACCGGCGTCTACCTCCACCACGCCCGGGCCATCCGCATCCACCCGGCGCTCGACCGCGACGACGTGCCCGCCTTCTACGTGGAGGCGGTGGTGTTCCACGAGATGCTGCACCAGGTGGTCCCGCCGCAGGAGCGGCGCGGGCGCCGCGTCATCCACGGCTCCGACTTCCGCCGCCGGGAGCGGGCCTTCCCGGGCTACGCGGCGGCGCGGGCGTGGGAGCGCGCCAACCTCCACCTCCTGCTCGCCGACCTGCGCCGGCGCTAGGACGGCCGCCGCCACCACACCAGGGCGGCGAGCGCCGCGAGCGTCGCGAGCGACACGGCGGCGCCGACCGGCAGGAGCCGGTTGCGGTACTCGAGGCGAAGCGCGTGCCGCCCCGCCGGGACCACCACCGCCTGGAAGGCGTAGTCGGCGCGGAGGACCGCGGCGGGCCGGCCGTCGAGGGTCGCCGTCCACCCCGGGTAGAAGGGGTCGAGCACCACCGCCAGGCCGGGGCGCGGCGCCACCACCGTCGCCGACAGCGACCGCGGACCCACCCGGACGTCCTCGGCGGGGACCGGCCCCTCCGGCGCCCCGGGGGCGAGCCCGGGCGGCGGGTCGGCGAGGACGGCGCGGTCGCCGGAGGCGGCGGCGAGCAGCGGCGCGGTCACCCGGTCGTCGGGGGCCACCTCCCACGAGCCCGTCCAGAAGACACGCGGCAGCGCCTCGGCCCGGTACGCCACGAGCGGGTTCTCCCACTCGCGCGCGCCCGTCGCGAGCACCGGCAGGGGGAGCGCGTGGTCCGCCACCACCAGGGGCGAGGCGAAGAGCCGCCAGAGCCGCGAGGTGGCGCTCGCGGACGGGAAGGTGGCGTCGCGGTCCATGGGGCCAAGCGGGCGCACCGCGTCGTCCCGGGTGGCCTCGAGCAGGTCGCGCACCCGCTCGATGGACATGGGGCCGTAGCCCGTCACGCCCTCCCATCCCTGGCGGAGCGGGGCGTTGGCGGAGGCCCCCCACTTGGCGAGCACGCCGACCCGGCGGGGGGCGGGCGCGGCCGGGACGAGCGGCCGCAGGTCGGCGAGCAGCGGGCCGAGGCGCGCCACCGGCGCCACGTCGTTGAACCTCGAGAAGAGCACCCAGCCGTCGGCGAAGACGAGCGCCACCGCCGCGGCGCCGGCGAGCGGCCCGCGCCAGCCCCGCCACGCGGCGAGCGTCCAGGCGGCGCCCGCCGCCGCGAACGCGGCCGCGATCCCGGCGTTCTGCCAGGCGGGCCCCCGGGCGAAGGGGAAGGAGGGGACGAGCGGCAACGCCAGCGCGGCCGCGGCCGTCGCGCCCAGCGCCGCGAGCGCGCGGAGGACCTGCCCCCGCGACGGCGCCGAGCGGAGGGCCTCGAGCCCCTCCGCGGCGAGCAGCGCCGCGGCGATGGTGGTGACGAAGAGCGCGCGGGTGGGGACGCGGAAGTTGCCGTAGCCAGGCAGCCAGCGGTAGGCGAGGAGGTGCAGGCCGAGCGGGGCGCCGTCGCCGAGCGCGAGCGCCACCCCGAGCGCGCCCGCGGCGAGGAAGAGGACCGACCCGCGGCGCCGGAGCGGGGCCGCGGCCGCGAAGGCGAGCGGCAGGATGCCGACGTACCCGGTGGCCTCCCAGAAGTTGATGCCCCAGCGCGGGTCGTAGGCGCGCGGCAGCACGAGCAGGGCGAGGCCCCAGGCGTCGGGCCACTTCCAGCTGGTGGCGAAGGCGTAGTCGACCCCGCCGCTCCGGGGCCCCAGCCGCGAGAGCTCCGCCACCGGGAGAACGGTCACCGCGGCGATGAGCAGGCCCGCCGGGACCGCGGCGAGGGCGAGCAGCGCGTCGGCGCGGCGCTCGCGCCAGAGACCCGGGGCGAGACGGAGCGCGTAGAGCCCCGCGACCGCCGACCCGAAGAGCGCCATCTGCGGCGACCCGCCCAGCCAGGCGAGCCCGGAGGCGCACGCCGTGAGCAGCGCGAACCGGCCCTGCCGCCGGGCGGCGAATCCCTCCAGCCCGGCGAGCATCCACGGCCACCAGGCGGTGGTGGCGGCGAAGTTCCAGTGGATGACGTGGACGGTCTGCTTGGCGCCGAGCGCGAAGACGACCGCCGCGAGGAGGCCCGAGGCGGGCCGGAGCCCCCGCAGCCTCATCCACGCCAGCATGCCCCAGCCGCCCACGCAGAGGTGGAGCAGGGTCGCGAGCGTGAGCGCCCGCGGCGCGTCCCACGGCAGCGTGAGCCAGGTGGCCGGCGAGAAGACGGCGGCCTGCGGGTCGGCGACGAGCGGGTACCCGACGAGGAAGCCGCGCTGCCACCAGGGCAGCGCCCCGCCGCGGAGCGCCGCGGCCACGGCCTCGCGGACGCCGAAGAAGAAGAAGCGCAGGTCGGAGCCGGAGAAGGCCCAGCCGGGACGGGCGGCCTGCCAGTGGAAGGCGAGCACCAGCGCGGGAACGGCGGCGCTCGCGGCCCGCCAGCCGCGCCGCGCCTGCGCCGGAGGCCCGGTCACGCCGGCGCCTCTCCGGGCGCCCGCGTGCGGCGGAGACGGACCAGCACCCAGGCCGCCAGGGCGGCGTACACGGCGGTGCGGACCACCTCCTCCGCGAGGTAGGTCCGGTCGAAGAACCAGAAGACCGCACGCCCCGAGCGCACCTCGAAGGCCAGGTGGTAGTCCACCACGGAGATGGCGGCGAGGGCGAGGAAGAGCCAGGCGGGCGGCGCCACCAGCGCGCCGGCGGCGAAGGCGTAGAGGGCGTACTGGGGGCTCCAGACCTTGTTCGTGGCGACCCAGACGACGAGGACGAGCGCGGTGCCGAGCCGGACCGCGCGCACGCGCGCCGCGGGGGCGGCGCGCCACGCGCCGGCGGCCGCGAGCGCGACCGCCCCGAGGAGGCAGGCGCCCGAGAGCGCGTTGAGCAGCCGCGGGTCCTCCACGCGCAGGACTTCCCAGATCGAGTTCTCCGCCGAGCGGCGGCCGTTGTAGACGAAGAAGTGGGCCCAGTTGGCCGGGGCCGCGAGCGCCACCGGGAGGTTCAATGCGAGCGTCACGGCCGCGAAGGCGATGGCCCCCCGCCCGAGCTCGCGCACGCGCCCCCTGCCGGAGAGGTCCGCCGCCGCGGCCGGGATCAGCGCGAGCGGCCAGAGCTTGGCCGAGACGCCGAGGGCCGCGAGCGCCCCGGCGCGGGCCGGGCGGCCCTGCTCGCCCTGGTGGACGGCGGCGACGAGCAGCGCGATGGGCAACAGGTCCCAGTTGAGGGCGCCGCAGTAGGCCAGTGCGGGGGTCGCGGCGAGCCACCACGGGCTCGCCCCGGGCATGCGCTGCAGCACGAGGACCGTGAAGACGAGGCAGGCGCCCAGGAAGAGGACGCTCGCGGTGAAGTGGGCCCACTGGCCCCCCGGCAGCCAGGACGGGGCCCAGAGCGCCACGCCCAGCAGCACCGGGTACTCGATGCGGTCCTCGAGGTACGGCAGCGGACGCCCGCCGCCCAGGTAGCGGTCGCCCGAGAGCGCGAGGATGTCCGAGTAGCTGTGGCTCGCGAACGCCCACGGCCGGTACGCGACGCCCGGGTGGGCCACCCCCCGCACCAGGTTCGCGTAGCCGAGCGCGAGCCACGCCACCGCGACGAGCGCGGGCGCGGCGCGGCGCAGTCGTTCGTGGAGGGCCGGCGCCATGGGGAGGGGCATGATAGGCGGGCCGCGCCGGGGCGGTCCACCGCTGCGGGCGGGCGCGCCGTCCCGGGGAGTGCACCCCCCGTCCGCGGGCCGGTCGGTTACCATGGGTCCCGTGATCGACCTGGAGCGCATCACCGCGGTGATGGCGGCGGCGCTGGAGCGGACCGGCCCGGCGGCCCCGGCCATCCTCTTCCTGGGCAGCCTCATCGAGTACGTCTTCCCGCCCTTCCCCGGCGACACGCTCGTGGTCCTCGGGGCGTGGTACGCGGTGAGCGGCGCACTCTCCTGGCCCATGACCTTCGCCGCCGTCACCGCCGGGGCCATGGCGGGCGCATGGATCGACTACCGGGTGGGGGTGGCGCTGGGGGCGGCGCTGGAGCGCGGCGCCAAGCGCCGGGGCCCGCTCACGCTCGATCACGTGCGGCGGGTCGAGGACGGGTACCGCCGCTACGGCGCCTGGTTCCTGCTCGCCAACCGGTTCCTGCCGGGCATCCGGGCCTTCCTCTTCGTCGGCGCCGGGGCGGCGAAGCTCCCCTCCGGGCGCGTGCTCCTCTACGGGGGGATCTCGGCCGCCCTCTGGAACGCCCTCCTGCTGGCGCTCGGCGCCGTGGTGGTGCGCAACCTCGACGAGCTCGTCCACCTCCTGCAGCAGTACACCACGGTCGCCTGGGTGGTCATGGCGCTCGCGGCGGTGCTGCTCGTCGCCCGCGCGGCGCTCCGCCGGAGGACCACCTGAGGGTCCCCGTCCTCGTGCTCGCCGCCGCCCTCGCCGGCCTGCCCGCGGCGGCCTCGCGCCGCTACCGGATGGAGATCGGCGGCGCGCCGGTCGGGGTCGCGGTCCTCTCGGTGCGCTGCAACGAGGCCGGCTGCCGCGCGCGGTTCGAGACGGAGACCCGGCTCCCCGAGGCCGGGGGCGGCCGGGTGGCCCGGCGCCAGGTCGAGGTGGGGACCGATCACCTGGGCAACGTCCGCGAGGGCCGGGTGGGCTCCGGTGCCGAGTCCCGGCCGGTCGCCCCGGCCGGCGCGGCCGCCTCGATCCTCGCCGAGGTGCTGCTCGCGGACGCGCCCGCGGGGACGCCTCGCTGCCTGCGGGTGCAGGACGAGGAAACGGCTCGCACCGGCCAGGCGTGCGCCGCCCGCCGCGGGGCGTGGATCGAGGGGACGGTCCTCGAGGAGCCGGTCCGGTTCCGCCCCGGCGCCGACGGCCTGCCGGACGAGGTGGTGCTGGCGGGCCAGGGCACGCGCTTCGTCGCCGACGAGGGTGCCCGGGTGCCGGAGCGCGCGCCCAGGCTGCTCGGGTCGGCGGTGCCGGCCCCGGCGGGCGCCGAGGGCGAGCGGGCACTGCGGTTCTGCGGGGTCGACGGCGAGCCCGACGACCCGGAGCCCCCGCCGCCGGGCATCCCGAGGGACTTTCCCGAGGAGGGGAGCTGCCGGGAGAAGACCGCCTCCTGGCTCAGGCAGGCGCGCGAGGTCGGGATGCTCGGCCGGCACGTCGTCGGCGTCGCCTGGGACGGCGCGAGCTTCGTCTGGCACGAGTGGGCCGAGGTGGGGGCGTCGGGGCGCTGGGTGGCGGTGGACCCGAGCTTCCGCCAGGTGCCGGCGCAGGGCCCGCGCTTCGCCCTGGCCCGGTTCGCCGACGGCGACCTGGCGGCGCGGGCAGAGGCCGGGCGCAGGGTGCTCTCGTGCTGGGGCAAGGCGCGCGTGGAGCGCGCCGGCCCGCGTCCCTGACGCCTAGAGGTCGAGGTCGACCCGCACCGGGACGTGGTCGCTCGGGCGCTCCCAGCCACGCACCTCCCGGTCGATCGCCGCGGAGCGAAGCCCGGCCCGGGCGGCTGCCGAGAGGAGCACGTGGTCGATGCGCAGCCCCTTGTTCCTCCTCCAGGCTCCGGCCTGGTAGTCGAAGAAGGTGTACTGCCCCGGGCGCTCGTCGAGGGCGCGGATCGCGTCGATGAGCCCGAGGGCGAGCAGGCGCTGGAACCGCGCCCGGGTCTCGGGGAGGAAGAGCGCGTCGGAGGCCCACGCCTCCGGGTCGTAGACGTCGCCGGGCGAAGGGATCACGTTGAAGTCGCCGGCGAGCACGACGGGCTCCGGCGCGCGCAGCAGCTCCGCCGCGTGCGCCGAGAGCCGGTCCATCCAGGCCATCTTGTAGGCGTACTTGTCGGTGTCGGGAGGGTTGCCGTTGGGAAGGTAGAGGGAGGCGACGCGCACCGGACCCCGCTCGCCCGCCACGAGGGCCTCCAGGTAGCGGGCCTGGGCGTCGGCGGGAGCGCCGGGCAGCCCCCGCGCCACGACCTTGGGGCGGCGGCGCGAGAGGATGGCGACGCCGTTGTAGGCGGCCTGCCCGTGGAACGCCGACTCGTACCCCAGGGCCCGTGCCTCGAGCGCCGGGAAGGCCTCGTCGGCGCACTTCGTCTCCTGCAGGCAGATCACGTCGGGCCGGGCGGCCTCGGCGTAGCGGGCGAGGTGCTCCATCCGCTGCCGGATCGAGTTCACGTTCCAGGTGGCGACGCGCATCGGTCCCTCGTCCCGGGCGGCGTCGCCCTAGGCCGCGCGGCGCGCGAGGAAGCGGACGAGCGCCTCGGCCTTGGGGACGAGCGATGCGAGCTCGACGTGCTCGCCGGGGGTGTGGAAGCCCGCCCCGCGCGGCCCGAGGCCGTCGATGGACGGAACCCCGGCCGAGCCGGTCACCGATGCGTCCGAGCCGCCGCCGGACAGCGGCGCCTCGCCGTGGCCCAGGCCGGCCATGCGCTGGCACTCGCCGTACTCCGCGGCGAGCGCCGCCGAGGCCTCGGTCCGCTCCAGCGGGGGCCGGGCGTTCACCTGGCGCACCTCCACGCGGGTGCCCTCGAGGGCGGCCGCGCCAGCCGCCGCGGAGAGGCGGGCGAGGAGGTCCGCCCCGTCGGCGGCGGAGAGGAAGCGCACGTCCACCTCGCAGCGCGCCTCCGCCGGCACCGTGTTGCGCGTCGTGCCCCCCTCGATGCGCCCCACGCTGACGGTGAGCCCGCGGCCGTAGTCGGTGAGCGCCTGGGCGCGGTCGACGAACCGGGAGAGCGCCCAGATGGCGCTGCGGCCCTTCTCGTGGTCGGAGCCGGCGTGGGCGGCCACCCCCTGCGCCACCGCGTCGAGCGCGGCCACGCCCTTTCGGCAGGTGACGACGAGGTCCCCCGCGCGCCCGGACTCGAGCCCCAGCGCCGCGGCCGCGCCCCGCGCGCGCGCGCGCGTGATGGGCTGGGACTCCGGCGACCCCGCCTCCTCGTCGGCGACCACCAGGGCGCGCAGGGGAATCCGGGGGAGGAGCCCGGCGGCGGCGAGCGCCCGGAGCGCGAAGAGGCCGACCACCAGGCCGCCCTTCATGTCGAGGACCCCGGGGCCGCGCCCGAGCGCGCCGTCGCGCGCGAAGCCCTCGAAGGTGCCGGGGGGAAACACCGTGTCGCTGTGGCCGAGGAGCAGGGTCGGCGCGCCGGGGGCGGCCGTCGAGAGAACGAGGTGGTCCCCGAATCGCGCCGAGGCGATGCGTTCGACGGAGAGTCCCAGCCCGCCGTGCTCGGCGGCGAGCAGGTCGACCACCGCGTTCACCCCGGGGCGGTTGCCGGTGAAGGAGTTCTGGTCGACGAGCCGGGCGAGCAGCGCCTCCATCGCCGGCCGCTGGCCGGCGAGCCACGAGACGGCGATCGAGAGGGGTTCGGGCATCCGGTCTCCGTCCGCGTCGCGCGTGCGGCCGCGGCTGGGGCGGTATAAGGTCGTGCCATGGCGGGACGCAAGCGCTACCGCGCTTCGGTGGTGGGGGGATCGGGCTACGGGGGGGCGGAGATGATCCGGCGGCTCCTCCTCCACCCGGAGGTCGAGCTCGTCCGCGTCGCATCCGTGGACCACGTGGGCGAGCCGCTCTCGTCGGCGCATCCCACGCTGGAGGGCCGGACCGGCCTCGTCTTCGAGGAGCTCTCGCCGCGGGAGGCCGCCCTGGGCGTGGACGTGGTCCTGCTCGGCCTGCCGCACCGGGTCGCGGCCGAGAAGGTCCGGGAGATCGCCGCGCTGCCCGGGGTGAAGGTCGTCGACATGTCCGGCGACTTCCGCCTGAAGGACGCCGCCAGCTACGAGCGCTACTACGGGCAGCGCCACCCGCACCCGGAGCTGCTCGCCGAGTTCGTCTACGGCCTGCCCGAGCTCAACCGGGACCGGATCCGCGGCGCTCGCCTCGTCGCCTCGCCCGGGTGCTTCGCCACCGCCGTGGAGCTCGGCCTCCTGCCGCTCGCGCGGGCCGGGCTGCTCGAGGGCGTGGTGCACGTCCAGGGCATCACCGGCAGCTCCGGCTCGGGGGTGGCCGCCCAGGCCACTACCCACCACCCGGTGCGGGCGGGCAACCTGCGCGCCTACCGGCCGCTGTGGCACCAGCACGTCCCGGAGATCGCGGAGACGCTCGCGGCGGCGGGCGCCCGCGACCTCGAGCTCCGCTTCGTCCCCGTGTCCGCGCCGCTCGTGCGCGGGATCCTCGCCACGAGCTTCATCGAGCTCCCGGAGGAGTGGACCGAGGAACGCCTCGCCGCGCTCTACCGGGAGGCGTACGCGCGCGAGCCGTTCGTGCGCGTCCCGCGGCGCCGCCTGCCCGAGGTGGCGGCGGTCTCCGGCTCCAACTTCGCCGAGGTCGGCGTGGCCGCCGGGCCCTCCTGGCGCGGACGGCGCACCGCCACCGTCCTCTCGGCGATCGACAACCTGGTGAAGGGCGGAGCCGGCCAGGCCATCGAGAACATGAACCTTTCGCTCGGGCTCGACGAGGCCCTCTCCCTCGAGGACTCCGGGCCCTGGCCCCCGTGAGGACGTGATGAACGACACCGTGCTGCCGCCCGCCCCCTCGATGCGCCGCGCCGCCCTGGCGGCCGTCGTCCTCGCGCTCGCCGCTCCCGCGGCAGCGGAGGCGCCCGCCGTCCCCGCCGCGGCCCCCCCGCCACCCGCCGCGAAGGCGGACCTCCCCCCGGTCGCCCCCGGCGCGACCGGACTCCACCTCCAGGGGAAGGTGGTCTGGTTCGACCTCCTCACCCTCGACCCCGGGGCGGCGGAGCGCTTCTACGGGGGGCTGCTCGGCTGGACCTTCGAGAAGAAGGGCGACTACGTGCTGGCGAGCGACGCCGGCGTCCCGGTGGCCGGCATCCTGCGGATGCCGCGCCCGCAGGGGCAGACGCCGCAGGCGCGCTGGGTCCCGCTCATCTCGGTGGCGGACCTCGGCGCGACGCTCGGTCTGGTGAAGAAGCAGGGGGGCAAGGTGCTCGAGGGCCCCGCTCCGCTCGGCGCCCGCGGCACCTACGCCGCGGTGTCGGACCCGCGCGGCGCCCAGGTGGTCCTGCTCTCCTCCGCCGGCGGCGACCCGCCCGACGGGGACCTCTCCACGCCGGGCTGGCTCTGGGCGGAGCTCTGGACCGACGACCCGGCCCGGTCGGTCGCGTTCTACAAGGAGGTGCTCGGGTACCAGGTCACCCAGGAGGGGACCGGGAAGGACGCGACCTGGGTGTTCATCTCCGGGGGCCGGCCGCGGGCGCGCGCGGTGCGCACGCCCTTCGACCGCGTCTCGGCGCAGTGGCTCCCCTACGTCTCGGTGGCCGACCTCAACCCCGCTCTGGCGCGGGTGAAGGAGCTCGGCGGCCGCGTGCTGCGCGGGCCGTCCGCGACGGCGAGGCTGGCGGTGATCTCGGACCCGGGCGGCGGCGTGGTGGTCCTCGAGGGCCGGCCGGAGGCTCCCCCGCTGCCGCCGATGGCGGCTTCCGCGACCACCCGCGACGCGTTCGGCCTCGAGGCGGCGCA
>Ga0335071_10004794_pt1 | contig 14115 bp, 11 predicted proteins | sample Lox_Sample_15_FD_206724 | JGI IMG/M metagenome (GOLD analysis project Ga0335071, IMG submission 206724) | Soil microbial communities from Loxahatchee National Wildlife Refuge, Florida, United States - Lox_Sample_1.5 | ecosystem: Environmental > Terrestrial > Soil > Wetlands | place: USA... | reverse complement strand
CTGGGTTTTGGCGAGGATGTCGGCATCGAGTTTCACGCCCCTGGCTCTTGCTACCGCCGCCACTTCGCCGATAGCCTCGCCTAACGCAGCGCGTGCTTCGGGCACGGCGCGGTACTCGCCGAACGTTACGCGTGTCAAGCTGCCCATGGCGCTGACGGATGAAATAAAAACGAATTTCGTCCACAGGACTTTCAGGATATTATCGCTTATTTCAACTGTCGCACCGGTTTCCTTAAGCAGGTCGCAGACGGCATTGAGCCGCGGCGTCGTTTTCCCGCTGAACTCACCCAATGCTATGCGGCGGAACTCACTATACTGGCCGATCACTCCGGGTCCTTCGATTGCTGCGGAAAGCCACGTGGTTCCCCCGAGCACGTGATCCATTCCAACCACATGCCCTATACGGTCTGCCGCGTCTACGCCGTTCTGGAGTGGAAGTACCACTGTGTCCTTGCCGATCATCGGTGTGATCGCTTTTGACGCTTCATCGGTCTGATATGTCTTTGTCGCAAATATTATGAGGTCAACCGGGCCTGCATCGGTGGGCTTGTCAGTGGCCTTGGCCTTCGATACTTGGAAATCGCCGTGGACGCTCTTTATTTGCAGGCCGTGCTTGCATATTTCCTGAAGATGCGCGCCGCGGGCGATAAACGTAACGTCCTTGCCTGCCTTCGCAAGCATCCCTCCATAGTAACCCCCAACTCCTCCTGTCCCCATTATTGCGACTTTCATATACACCTCCTATATGACTGACGTCGATTATATCGTATCAGCCATTGTAATACATAAACAATTTTACACAAACATAATCTTACAATCTGATCAGACGTTAAGCAGTCTTAAAATGTTGCGGCATACGATATTTTCGAAATCCTCTTTCCCCAGGTTCATCCCTTTAACTTCCTGAAGCTCGCCGCCGGGCGTACCGAAGGGGAAATCGCTTCCGAAAAGGATTCTCCTGCTTCCATACTTGTCCAGGAATTGTGCGATCTCCCGTCCCGAGGCCAGCGCGGTATCGGCATAGACAGTTTCGTCATCCCAGATCCCTGACTTGAAAAGAGCGGGAAAACCGCCGTTCAATGCCCCCATGTGGGGAATGATAACGGCCGTTCTTCCACCCACTCTTTTTACGAAGGAGCGGGTATTCTCGAAGGATTCTTCCAAGACAATGGGAAGCCTTAGACGATATGCCTCCTGCAAGAATGTCTCACAGAGCGGATCATCGTAATGATAGACTGGTTCGTATTCGTGGCGGTGCCACTTAATTGCCTTGTAGCCTTTCTTTAGTTCGTCCTTCCTGAAGTCGTTCCACACAAAGTAATAGGCGAAGAAGTTCGCATGGGTTTCTTGGATGTCCAGCACGTACTGGTTGGCATGCTGCCTGCAGGTGACCCAGGCGAAATTATCTTTGAAGTCATAGTCGTACCGGTCATAGATATCCTCGACCGGTGCAAAGAGGCATGCCCCCTGGATTCCCGCGGAATCAAGGTATCTCTTGATGTCCTCAAAGGGCAGATTCGAATTCTGGACGCCGCAGTGCATATGGGAATCAATAATTTTTGCGTTCATCTATCATGTCCTTACATTCCACTTTGCATAAAGGGGATGAGAAACGAGGCAAAAGAACGTAAAACCCCGTCCTCATGTGAATTTGAGAAACGGGGTTTCACAAAAATAGCAGAAAATCACAATTATCAGACTGAATCTAAATTACTTCTTTTTTTTGGCCTTGGCAGCAGGCTTCTTTTTGGCGACCTTCTTTGCAGCCGTTTTCTTCGCTTTTGCTGCGGGCTTTGCTTTCTTCTTCGCCTTGGCGGGAGCCTTCATCTTGACCATTTCCTCATCACAGCAGATGAGTCCACCCACGGCGCAGCCGCACTCTTCGTCTACGACGACGACCAGGTCGCATACGTCACACCTCAAATAATCTCCTTCTTTCAAAGTTGCCATTTCTTCACCCTCCTCTAAAATTGTTGTTTTCCAGTCCCAGTGAGAACGGGTCAGTAGCCACGTATAAATTATTTTATAATACGAATGATGATTGTCAAGACATTATACAATTTAATTTTTTGGGATAATGCCCTGCTATGATGGTTACACTTTTTTTGTAAAATCTCTGATCACTGCCGCTACTGTTAACGGCTGTTCCATAGGGATGAGATGTCCCGCATCCTTGACGACGGTATGAGTACCATTCTTCAGCATGGAGGCGATACGTCTGAAGTCGACAAAATTCTTGGTATCACTGTGCTCTCCCTCGACGACAAGGACAGGGCAGGAAACAAGAGGCAGCAGGGGCCACGGGTTATATTGAGCACCGCCCATGAAGAGACCCGCTTCCATTTCGGGTTTACAGACTAATTGAAGCCCGCCACCGTCCTTCGGCTCCATGCCGTACGAGACATATAGCTCAAGCATTTCCTCGTTCCATTTCTTGAAGAGCTCTCTCGACCTGAGATAATCCATCGCCTCTGACTCGTTCTCCCAGTGATTCCTCCTCTTAATTGCCAGGGAAGCCAAGGGATGGTCTTTTACGGCAATTTTAACACGATAGAAATCATCGGAGAGGAGAATAGGCTCTATCAAAACCATGCCTTTTGCCTTTACACCGCAGGCAGCATTTGCAATCGTGCAAACGGTGGCTCCCATAGAGTGTCCCACGAGGAATACATTGTTGATATCGATGCTCTTCAAAAGAGCGGCAACGTCTCTTGCGATCTTTCCCCAGCCGAGACCGCCCTTTTCGGGATCTTCTATCCGGTAGTCGCACATGTACGGGGCGATGATCCTGTATGACGGACATAATTCCCTTGCGATAGGATGCCATAGCCAGGGCGTGAAACCAGTGGCGTGAAGAAGTATTATGGTGGGCCCGCGGCCGTCATATAAGAGGTATGGCAGATGAGCGTTACCGACATCCTGAGTCATCAATATGGGCTTTACCAGGCCCTTCGTTTTGGCAGGCATATCAATATCCCTTCCTTCCGTTTTGAGCAGCCAACACTATTACCTCATATCGGTATTATCAATGCAAGAAATTTTGGAACTCCCCCAGCAGCCCTCGAGAATCCATGATTCTCAAGGAATAGTATCGATCGTCATGCGCTCGCTGCCGAATTCAATCCTTTTCAGCAAGGGAAGGGACAATTCTCAAGAGACGTGCAAACGTGAATGCCGCTACAATATAAAGTGAGGCAGCAAGCAGAATAACGGATTTGAAACCCCAGCTAATGGCGATTAACACTGTAGCCAAACTTCCGATAACGGAAAAGAAACCGTTTATAGTCAATGCCCAGGCTATAAAGCCCCCTCTCTCTGTTGCGAGCGCAGCCAGTCCTGATGGGAAGGGCATGCCCATGGGGATGGCGAGCGGAGCAATGAGCAGGCTGCACGAAAGCATTCTCAGCCAGAGGGGGAGCCCCGCAAGTACGTTATGCAGCCATCCGTCGGCGGTAATGAAGATGACGCCCACAAGAACGATAGCGAGCACGGCGCAAAATACGCGTTTCGCTTTTATTGAACCGACATTTCCCGCAATCAGGCTTCCTATCCCCGAATAAACGAGGAATGAACCGATTACTACGCTTGCGGAAAATACCGGATCATAAAGATAGCGGATAAATTGCTGCAGGATGGATATTTCCAAAAACATGTACGCCATTCCCAGAGAGCCGAAATAAACGATAATCGATGAAAGTCCTCTGCGGGAACGAATAATGAAGGGCACGGGCGCCAGGATAAAGATTATGCCCAGAAGAAAAACGACGCACGCAGTTATCCACACCAGTATATATCCCCAATCCAGGAAAGGTATCAGGGCGCGATTTGACGAGCTTAGATATTCTTTCAGCAGTTCAATCTTAAAAAAATGAGAGAAGAAAGGCCTGTCATCTGTGGCTGGTCTTATATAATAAGGATACGCATCGTAGAATCTATTTCTTTCCCTAGACAACAGGCTGATTGCGGCAGAATAAAAAGGGTCGCCTTCAAACTTATTAAAGATATTGGTCTCTTTTTTGGTGACTCCCGGATAATAGGAAATATCGAACAGATGCGCCTTGCAGAATTCCCTTATGGCTTCCGTCTCCTTCTCGCGGAAGCAGCCGTTTTTCACGAGAAGCGTGGCGGTCTGCCAGCTCCTGATCATGACGATCGATTCAGCAGGTGCGTTTTCGGCGCCCTGTTCAATAGCCTCGACGGCCATAGCGAAAAGCTTGATGTTGTCCCGTGGTGGATTCTTGATCCATGTAGAGACGGAGAGTATGCCCTCAGGCCGGAGGCGATGCAGGCACAGCTTTATTGCCTCCGTGGTAAAGAGATAGTTCTCATTGAGCGAATAAACGCCGGCAGACGCGGCTCCCATAGACTCCAGCATGCTGATTTCAATGAGATCAAAGCGCTCCGCCGTTCTTTGTAGATATCCCCGCCCTTCTTCGACAAAGGTATGGGTTCCCGCGGATCCGTATATGTCTCCACTGAATGCTTTGTACGGCCCTTGCATCAGATGGATGATGTCCCCGTTCACTTCCGCGACGGAGGCACTCTTAGCTTCGTGGTACATGGCATTTAGCATTTCCGTTCCGGAGCCGCCGCCGATAATCAGCACATCAGGGCGATTCAGAATCTTGTATGCGACTGAGTTGGTGCGGTAATCCATGAAGCGAACAGAATTCAAATTGCCGGAGAATTCATTTATCGCGCCGACCGCATTTCCATCAAGAAAGAGCCCCTTCTGCCGGGGCAGCGGGTATGGACAGCTCAGACTCAGATCAGGGAGATAATGGTAGGCGGGGCTGTCCAGTACCGTAACGAGCCCAAGAGGGCCAAAACTTTCTATTTCTTTTTTTGCGGCCGTGAGATTTTCCGCCTGTGGGAGTTCTTTGAAACTGCTCATCGGGAGCGGCAGGGAACGGAAGAAGAAAATATAGATTAATGTCGCAGCAACACCGGCGATGACTACGATTCCCTGTCTGACACGAGTCGTGCTCCCTCCCAGGGCTGCAAGAATTGTTATTATTGAAACTATGAACATGATTTCAAAAGGTCCGATGTGGAGAAAGGCGAGAAGGACGATCAGGCTCCCCAGACCGGAACCCGCCAGGTTGGCAAAATATATCCTGTGAATATGGTTGGAAGCGGCCACGAAGCTGACTCCGATACATATGGCGCCTAGAAAAAAGGGGATGAAGAGGGAGAGGCTGAGACACAAAAGACGGAAAATCTCGCTCTTTTCCCAGATGATCATGAGTGGGTTGAAGGCAATCATCCGGTTCAGATAGACGTTCGTCCAGATGGATAATACTAAAAGAAGAGCGCAGGAAAAAAAGACAAGCGGGAAATGGTCCTTCAGAGCCCTCCGGAACAGGAAGATGAAAGTGCCGCTTGCCCCGAAGCCCAGGAGGGCAATGCTGATAATCAGATAAGCGAAATGATACCAGTATTGTATGGAGAACATCTTGAAGAGCAGAATCTGGTAAGAAATCAGGGCCGCAGAAATAAAGAAGACGGAAATCTGAATCCGTCTTATTGAAAGTGGGGCGGCCATGATCAATCGTGCCTGCCGGTCAAGGGAACGAAACGCACGGGCATGAGGTTTGTCGTGGTCACCTTGCCTTCCTTATCCTTGGTTACCAGGATAAGATTCTGAACCAGGAAGGAGCCTCCCACTGGAATTATCATCCTGCCGTTGTTCTTGAGCTGTCCTATGAGGGGCGGCGGAATATGACCTGCCGCTGCAGTGACTATGATAGCATCGAACGGCGCGTACTTATCCCAGCCGTAGTAACCGTCACCTATTCCCACTTCAACATTATTGCAGCGCAAGTCTTTCAGACGAGCGGCTGCGGACTTTGCCAGTTCAGGGATAATCTCGATTGTGTAGACCTGATTGACGATAGGGGAAAGTATTGCCGCCTGGTAACCAGAACCGGTGCCGACTTCCAGAACCCGGCTGTTGTTATTCAGATTCAGTACCTCAGTCATGTACGCCACAATATATGGCTGGGAGATAGTCTGTCCATATCCGATGGGCAAGGGGCTATCGTCATAGGCCTTGCTCTGATAATTTTCCGAGACGAATTTATGGCGGGGCACGGCCATCATCGCCTCTATCACTCTGCTGTCTTTGACACCCCTTTCCACAATCTGGTCCTGCACCATGGAGAGCCGTTGTTTCCGAAAGTCATCATCGGTGAACGTGCCGGCATGCGCCCGGGGACCTCCCGAATGAATTAATAAGACAGCGACTATGATGAAAATAACAAGAGAGCTGACTAGAGTACTGGCGGGCCTGTTCTTCATAGATATTCTAACTATTTACTACGAAAAAAAGATGAACAGGAGAACTGATCTCAACAGAATATGAAAAAACGATGCTCACGCGGTTATAACGGCATGTGCGCTTTCAATACAATTCAGAAAACAAATACGGCAGCGGCGACGACGGTGGTGTACCCTGAATTTTTTACAATAGCCGACTGGGTCACGTTGCGCGTCCTGACTATCTTGCCGCTGATCTTAAATATCTCCTTCTTCTCATCCCAGCTTTCATCGACGTCAAAGTCGATGCCCAATGTGGATGCCAGCATAGCGGCGGCGAGGTCCTCAGCATAGTCACCCGCCTGCTTCTCCGTCTGACCGAATGAATGGTGTTCGCTGATATACCCGTAAGATGATACGTCAGCCGGGACAGCGCAGCCAACGGATGCAGCCAGGAGTCTCTTTGGTTCGTTACTGCAGCAGCGGCTCATGACACAGAAGGTCATGGCTCCAGGAACCATTTCCTTCAGACCCTGGGTCTTCGATACCATCTTGCAGTGTGGCGGGAATATGCTCGATACCTGAACGAGGTTGAATTTCTCTATGTCTGCTTCTCTCAGTGCCCGCTCAAATGAGTGGAGTTCATCCTTATGCGTGCCGACACCCTTTGTAAAAAAAATCTTCTTGGGAACAAGATATTTCATCTCACCCTCCTAGAATTCGTTGTCCCCTATTCGCGGGTCGAGCCGTGGCATTATCTTACGATAACGAGTATTGGAACGCTCATTTATCAGCTTGTGAATGATATGTCAATAATAAGGATGATTACTTTGATCCTCCTTTTTTTAGCGTCGCAAAGAAGCTCATTTCTCCTCTCTTGATGAGAAGCAAGATCGTCCCCTCCTGTGGTTCCTTCTTGATTTCGCCCTGAAAATCTTTCATTGAAGAAATTGTCACCCTGTTGATCTGCAGGATTATATCCTGGACCTTAAGCCCGGCGTCATCAGCAGGGCTTCCCTCGCGCACCTGGGATATTATGACCCCGCCCTTTGAGGTAAGGCCAAGATGTTTTTCTATCTCGGGGGTGATTTCCTGCACTGCCATTCCATAGTACTCGCTGGTCTTGCCTTTGCGGGCTATTTCTTTTTCCTGTTTCCTTTCACCGACTACAACGAAGATCGTCTTTTCCTTGCCATCCCGCATAATCTTCACTGCAACTTTCTCACCGACCGTGAGCGCGGCAACGATCCTCATCAGTTCTTGGGAATTCTGAATCTTCTTCCCCGCGACTTCCACGATTATGTCACCCGTTTTTATACCGGCCTTATCAGCAGGATCGCCCTCAAAGACATGACCAACGAGGGCGCCTTTCATGTCCTTCAGCTTCATATTTTCGGCGATGTCTTCCGTGATATCCTGTATGGAAATTCCCAACCAGCCCCGGGTAACACTGCCCTTCGTTTTGAGGTCGGCGAGAATACTTTTCGCCGTATTAATTGGTATAGCAAATCCGATCCCGTGACCATGAGCTACGATGGCGGTGTTGATGCCGATGACTTTCCCTTCCATGTTGAAGAGAGGGCCGCCGCTGTTGCCTGGATTTATCGAAGCATCCGTTTGAATAAAATTATCATACGGCCCCGAACCTATGACCCGCCCCTTGGCGCTCACAATTCCTGCCGTAACCGTGTGTTCCAGACCGAACGGGTTGCCGATGGCAAATACCCACTCACCTATCCTCAGCTTATTAGAATCGCCGAACTCAACAACAGGAAGACGGCCCTCTGGTTTTATCTTTATCAGGGCAATATCGGTAGTAGGATCTTTGCCTTTAACCTCTGCGTCATATTCCTTGCCGCCTGCAAGTTTTACTTTTATTTTATCGGCCTTCTCGACAACATGATTATTTGTAAATATGTAGCCGTCGCCGGATATGATGAATCCCGAGCCAAGACTCCTCTGTTTGAATTCTCTCTCCGGGGCCTCTTCAAAAAATCGTCCAAAAGGGTCATCCCTGCCGAAGAACCTCTGGTAAGGCATATCGTTTCCAAAAGGAGAGCCCGTGCGGCCTTTGACAATAGTTGTCGTGCTAATGTTTACAACCGTAGGGCTCAATTTTTCTGCCAGATCGGCAAAAGACACCGGCTCTCTGACGATCTTTTCCGCAGGTGTCGCAAAGGCCTTTAGGATGCTCAGCTCCGCAGGCAGAGAATAAAAATCTGCCATCAGAATGAAGGGCAGCAAAATAATAAAAGGAATGAAAATAAAGATTCTCTGTAGCTTATGGACCATATTTACTGTTGGACCTCCCTGATGCATGAAATGGTTGTTCAGAATAGCAAGAAGATGCGCTGAGCAGAGATTTGCGCATCGCTATGTGTCCGATCACCTGCCGGACCTTATACGCCTCAGGTGCCTCCGTAACCGATCTTAACATTCCCGCCCTCCAGAATGACGGGAACTTGCCTGAGTCCACCTGAAAACTTGAGCATTTCCTGCAATTTTGCGCTGTCAGATTTCACATCTACGTACTTTGCCTTATTTCCATAGGCCAACCGGGCCTGGTCTGTAAACGGTCAGCCCCCTTTGCCGTAAATGATGATCTCCTCCGCCATGATGTTTCCTCCTTGATCAGGTATCCGACAAAACAGAAAGGCCTCGTTCACCGACCAGTATGATCTCAGTGTGAGTCAGACGGGCAGCAACTACTTTTGCAACGGCATGCATAAATTTGAACCCTAAGGCCTTATCCTTGTCTAATATCTCTCTCACTTTCGCCGCGTTAAAATTAATCACCCGCGAATCATCGATGCATCGGGTCCCTAAAGTGTAGATGTAAGGTTCAACGACCGCCGACCATCCCATGGCATCACCCTTCGTGACAATATCCACGGTCACCTGCATGGGCGGCCTGGTAGGTCCTGCATAGGCATCCATTGTCATGAGAACCTTCCCTTCTTTCAACAGGGATAGATTTTCTGCGGGCTCTCCTTTTCTCCATATCTGGAAGCCGGCCTTGTAAGATTCCTCAGATGCTATCTCCACAAATTTCTTTAACTCTTCATCAGTGAAACCTTTGAAAAAGCTGTAATTTCTTAGAAGCTCTGTTGAAACCATAACTTGTTACCTCCCTTCTTCGGGGGAATGAGATGAACTAATATTATTATCCGTTCCAACCCCCCTTATTTTTATACCAATCTTTTCTCCGGAATTCCATAAAAAACTGTTTCCGGAATGCCTTGACACATAAGGAATATATGAAGTATTGCATACCTGAGAAGAAATATTAAATACAGAGAAGTGGCGTTGCGGGAGCTCAAGGTGCTCACGAGATTACATCATATTCCCATTTTGCTGACCCTGATTCTTATCATGTCGGCGTGTGCGGGAACCCCCGAGACGATAAGAGATCTCCGGGACCTCAAGCAGGACAATCTGTTCTATGTAGACAAGACTGCTTCTGATCATGGATTCTTAACCGCTGATGAGCAAAAAAGAATGGATGCCAATTATGACTCCATTTTTTTTGCCCCGTGGCATCGGGTGAAGGCATTCTACTCCGAGGAGATAGTCGAATCGGCATTCAACAAATACAGGGATAATCCGGGCTATGGAGAAAATAGAAGAAGACATGATGAGTCTTGGCTGAAAGACCTGGCTGCCAATGCCCACCTGGAGGATTATCCGAATGCATGCTTCGCCGCAATAACCATTGACAATTCAGATTTAAGGGTGCTGCCAACGCATAAGCCCCGCTTCTATAAATCCGATGGCGATAGCGGATTTCCCTTTGACAGCCTCCAGGAGTCTTCTGTTGCTGCGAATACCCCCGTTTTCATATCCCACGTGACGAAGGATAAGGCGTGGTTCTTAGCGGAAACGCCTTATGCCGTGGGATGGATATCGGCAAGGAATGTAGCACGAGTGGACGCCAGTTTCGCAAGAAAGTGGGAAACGGGCCGGTACGCAGTTATCATAAAGGATAAAGTTCCCATATATGATAATGAGGGGCGGTTTCTGTTCAAGGTTCCCTTGGGCTCCGTGTTTCCAAAACTTGGGGAGGATGCAGAAAACATCAAACTGCTTGTTGCCGTGGCGGATCAAGACCGCAACGCATTTATGAAGAACGCCATCGTCTCTAAAGAGACATCGGCCTCAAAACCGTTGAGATTGACGAGCTCAAATATAGCTACACTTGCCAACGAGCTGATAAACGAATCTTACGGGTGGGGTGGCCTGTATCAAAACAGAGATTGTTCAGCCATGATAAAGGATCTCTTTGCCCCGTTCGGACTCTGGCTGCCAAGGCATTCAGCAGACCAGGCGAAAGAAGGGGGAACATTCATAGACCTCCAGAATTTTTCTTCGAAGGAAAAGGAACTGATGATTCTCAAGCAGGGCATACCGTATCTGACTTTGGTGTGGCGCAGGGGACATATCATGCTGTATATTGGAAGTTATAACGGCAGTATCCTAGTTTTCCATAATTTATGGGGAGTAAGAACAAAGGATTTTCTAGGCAGGGAAACGCGAAAAATAGTCGGTCATGCAGCAATTACGACGCTTCATCCGGGAATAGAAATTCATGATGGTGATAAGACCGAGACGGACTATCTAAACGGCATCATGGGCATGACCCTGCTGGTAAAACATGACAGTCAAGAAATATCTAAACAATGAAAGGGAAATAATATGAATGGTTTAAATGCTATATTCTCGCCAGAATCTGTTGCCATCATCGGAGCTTCCAATACACCGGGAAAAGTGGGACATGACATCTTTGCCAACATCTTAAGTGGCCACTACCAGGGTACCCTGTATCCCGTTAATCCCAAGGCCAAGTCGATTCTCAGCGTCAAGTCCTACCACTCGGTTACGGAAATACCCGATAATATAGATCTCGGGATCATTATCCTTCCGCCCGCTGCGTCTCTTGCAGCGATAGAAGAGGGCATCAGGAAAGGCATAAAAGGATTTGTGATTGTTTCTGCCGGTTTCAGAGAAGTCGGCGGTGAAGGACTTGAAATTGAAAACAGGATCGTTGCCATGTGCAGAGAAGCGGGGGTCAGGCTCGTCGGGCCCAACTGTCTCGGTGTGATCAATCCTATACCCACAGTCAGCCTGAACGCCAGTTTTTCCGCTCGGATGCCCTCACCGGGCAATATTTCTTTTATCTCTCAGAGCGGTGCACTGTGTACGGCGGTGCTTGATTTTGCCGCGGACAGGGATATCGGCTTTTCAAAATTCATCTCCATAGGCAACAAGGCCGATGTGGATGAACTGGATCTCTTGCAGTTCTTTCATGAAGATCAGGATACGGCTGTCGTCATGCTTTATATGGAGGAACTTAGAAAGGGTGTGGAATTCATATCAACTGTTAAGGAAATTACCTCAGGGGCAAGACCGACTCCGGTCTTGGCGATAAAGTCGGGGAGAACAATGGCAGGCGCCGCCGCAGCGGCTTCTCATACAGGCGCCCTAGCCGGAACGGAGGCGGTATACGATGCCATATTCAAGCAGTCAGGCCTCATCCGCGCGGATTCCATTGACGAGCTCTTTGATTATGCAAATGTCTTCGCCTACAAACAGGAGAGCAAACTGGGGAAAAGGGCAAGGGTACTGCCAAAAGGAAATCGTGTCGCCATTGTCACCAATGCCGGCGGGCCGGGGATCCTGGCAACGGACGTGACTGTTTCGTCCGACCTCCTGCTCGCCAAGTTTGAGCAGGCAACGATCGATGATCTGGCAAGCCATCTCCCGTTGACAGCGAACATCCATAACCCTGTTGATATCATAGGGGATGCGCCTTCCGAACGCTACGAGCATGCCTTAAGAGCAGTAATAAAAGATAAAGGAGTCGATGGCGCCCTTGTTATCTTGACCCCTCAATCCATGACAGATGCCCTCGGCACCGCCCAGGCCATTGTTCGCGTTGCGAGGGGGGCTCAAAAACCAATGATATGCTGCTTCATGGGCATTGTCGATGTTTCTCCCGGGGTTAAATATCTTCAGGAGAACGGTTATCCGGTTTACAGGTTTCCGGAAAACGCAGCGAAGGCCTTCGGAATACTTTACCGGTACTCCCGTTGGCTGAACAGGGAACACCTTCCACAATTTACCCTGACGTACGATAAAGACAAGGCCGCCGACGTGATTTCGCGATGTCTTGCCCTGGGAAAAGTGCAATTGGGAGAGATAGACAGCGTTGAGCTTCTGAAATGTTACGGGTTCAGTCTCCTGCCTTCTCAGCTTGCGAAAAGTGCGAATGAGGCTGCCGATATCGGAGAAGGCATGGCCTTCCCAGTGGTCATGAAGATCGCTTCCGCACAGATCCTCCACAAAACGGATGCAAAGGGGGTCATCGTGGGAATCAAGAACAAAGACGAAGCAAAAAAAGCCTTCCGTGAAATCATTGAGAATGCAAAGAAGTTCAAGCCTGATGCTGTGATCGACGGAGTCATGGTGCAAAAGATGGCCATGTCAGGGGAAGAACTGATACTGGGCGTTAACCGCGCTTCTTTGGGTCCGTTGCTGATGTTTGGTCTCGGAGGGGTCTTTGTAGAAGTATTTCAAGACGTCGTATTTCGTCTTGCCCCGATATTTAGAAACGAGACCCACAGGATGGTTCAAGAGATCAAAGGATATAAGCTTCTCACGGGCTTCAGAGGGCGGCCTCGGGCTGATATCGAGGCAATTGAGAAAGCGGTCATAAGTCTGTCGAATATGGTTGTCAATCATCCGGCAATCAAGGAAATGGATATAAATCCGCTCATAGTTCACGGAGAAGGGAAGGGAGCAACAGTTGCCGACTGCAGGATCATCCTTGAAACAGTCGGTGATAGAAAGAAATAGCGAGGGAATTGAGAAGAATCAGGAGGCAGGATATGACGAAGGTAGGAGTAGTTTTATCAGGTTGTGGAGTATTTGATGGCGCCGAAATTCATGAGTCGGCCTTGACGCTGTTCTTCCTTGATAAGGCGGGGTCTCAAATAATCTGTATGGCCCCTGATGTGGATCAGATGGATGTCATAAACCACATGAAGGGTGAGTCTGCCTCCGGGAAAAGGAATGTGCTTCTCGAATCATCCCGCATCGCGAGAGGGGATATCAAAGACATCAAAGATGTCAAAGGTGTTGATCTCGATGCACTCGTCTTTCCCGGTGGCTTCGGAGCCGCAAAAAATCTGTGCAGCTTTGCCGTGAAGGGTGCAGACTGCTCGGTTAATCCAGACGTCCAGAGACTGATAAAAGAAATGCATTCGGCGCAGAAACCTATCGGATTTATCTGCATTGCCCCGGTCATTGCAGCAAAGGTGCTGGGCTCATTCAATCCGCAAGTGACAATTGGCAATGACAAAGATACGGCGGAGGCTATTGAGAAGATGGGCGGCAAGCATATCGCATCTACCGTGGACAATATCGTAGTTGACCAGAAAAATAGGATCGTGACCACCCCCGCGTATATGCTGGGTCCCACAATTTCTAAAGTAGCCCAGGGAATTGAGAAACTGATTGAAGAGGTATTGAAGATGGCAGCCGCATAGATCGCCGCAGTGCTTCACTTCCCGCACATGCAGCATAATCATGAAAGGTCACATGAGCGGCTGTTGCAGATATTCTCCCCATAATGCATAAGTATAAAATCACCCTTGAATACGACGGGACCAGTTACAGAGGCTGGCAGTCGCAGAAGAATGCGAGGAGCGTTCAGGATACGCTGATCCATGCAGCTGAGAAACTGTTCGGAGAGCCGGCAGAAATTCAGGGAGCAGGTCGTACGGATGCGGGGGTACATGCACTCGGCCAGGTTGCTCACGTGGGGGTGACAATGGCGATGCCCCTCCGAAAGATACAAGA
>Ga0335071_10004792_pt1 | contig 14119 bp, 17 predicted proteins | sample Lox_Sample_15_FD_206724 | JGI IMG/M metagenome (GOLD analysis project Ga0335071, IMG submission 206724) | Soil microbial communities from Loxahatchee National Wildlife Refuge, Florida, United States - Lox_Sample_1.5 | ecosystem: Environmental > Terrestrial > Soil > Wetlands | place: USA... | reverse complement strand
AGCTTCACGGAGACGACGGCCGCGAGCCCCTCGCGCACGTCCTCGCCGTCGAGCTTCTCTTCCTTCTTCAGCAGCTTCAGGTCCTGCGCCTTGCGGTTCAGCGTGCTCGTGAGCGCGCTGCGGAAACCGGAGAGGTGCGAGCCGCCCTCGATCGTGTTGATGTTGTTGGCGAACGTGAAGACGGATTCCTGGTAGCTGTTGTTCCACTGCATCGCCACCTCGACGGAGCCCTGCTCGGTCTCGCCCTCGAAGTAGACGATGTGCTTGTGGATCGCGTCCTTCGCCTCGTTGATGTGCGAGACGAAGTCGCGGATGCCGCCCTCGTAGTGGAACTCGACCGTCTTGCCGTCGGCGCGCTCGTCGACGATCTTGATCAGGAGGCCCTTCGTGAGGAACGCCGTCTCGCGCAGCCGCTGCGTCACGGTCGCCGCGTCGACGTCGAGCTCTTCGAAGATCTCCGCGTCGGGGAGGAACGAGATCGTCGTCCCCGTCTCGTCGCCCTCCATCTCGCCGACGACCTCCAGCTCGCCCTGCGGGACGCCGCGAGAGAACTCCTGGCGAACCACCTTCCCGTCGCGGCGCACCTCGACGACGAGCCATTCCGACAGCGCGTTGACGACGGAGACGCCGACGCCGTGCAGGCCGCCGGAGACCTTGTAGCCCTCGCCGCCGAACTTGCCGCCGGCGTGCAGCTTCGTCAGCACGACCGTCAGCGCGGACATGCCCTGGTCGGCCATCACGTCGACGGGGATGCCCGATCCCCAGTCCTGGACCGTGATCGAGTTGTCCGGATGGAGGGTCACCTCGATGCGCTCGTTTCGGCCGGCAAGGGCCTCGTCGACCGAGTTGTCGACGACCTCGTAGACGAGGTGGTGGAGGCCCCGGAGGCCGGTCGAGCCGATGTACATGCCGGGCCGGAGCCGGACCGGCTCGAGGCCCTCCAGAACGGTGATGTCTTTTGCGGTGTAGGACGCTTCAGCCATGAAAAAAGCCCTGCAAATTCCGCATTTGCGGGCAGTTCGAAGTGTATCAGACGGAGCGGTCGTCCGGGGTGCGTGCGAGGCTCGCCCGAGCCGCTCTCGCGACGAGCTCGCGGAGCTCGTCGTCGTCGATCACGGCAGCGTAGCGGGACGCCTCGCGTGCCTGCTCCGCTGTTGCCTCTGGAGGCGACAGTCGCGGACGTGCAGGCGCTTCCGCGGACGGCTCGGGCACCGGTCCCGGGATGAACTTCAGGTGCGGCTTCGACGGCATGCGCGACGAGATCTCCGCCGCGCGCTGCGTGAGCTCGAACGCCCACACCGCGTCGCGCGCGTGGACGATCAGCGTGCCGTCGCGCTGGAAGCGCGCGGGCCACGCGTTGCGCGCGATCTCGGCGCCGACCGCGTCGGGCCACGCCGCGACCGCGTCGCCGATCCCCGCCTGCGGCCCGAGCCTGCCGAGCTCGCGCTGCAGCTCGTCGCCGAGCGGCTCCATCACGCGGCCTCCCGGACGGCGCCGGGCTCGACCGTCAGCAGCTGGTCCGGCTCCGCGGGCAGCATCGCCGCGTCGGTCGCCGTGACGAGCGCCTGGCCCGCGGCGGCGACGCGCGCGGCGAGGATCCGCCGCCGCGCGGGATCGAGCTCCGAGAGGACGTCGTCGAGGAGCAGGAGCGGCGGGACGCCGGCGCGCTCGGCGATCAGCTCCGCCTCGGCGAGGAGGAGCGCGAGCACGGCGAGCCGCTGCTCGCCCTGCGACCCGAAGCCGCGCAGCTCGCGGCCGCCGGCGAGGACGACCACGTCGTCGAGGTGCGGCCCGAGCGACGTCGTGCCGCGGTCGAGGTCGCGTTCGAGCCGCTCCTCGAGCGCGGCCTCGGTCGGCGGCTCGCCCTCGTAGCGAAGCTCGGCGTCCGCGAGGCCGAGCTCGCCCGCGCGCTCCGCGAACGGCGGGCCGAGCAGCGCAAGCGTCTCGAGCCGCGACGCGACGAGCGCAGCCCCGAGCGACGCGACCTGCTCCGTCCACGGCGCGAGCGCGTCGCGTGACGAGTAGCCGCCGGCGACACGGCGGAGCGCGGCATTCCGCTGGCCGACCGCGGCGCCGTAATCGGCGGAGAGCTGCGCACGCGACGGCGTGAGCCGGCCGAGGACGCGGTCGAAGTACGCGCGCCGGGCGGCGGGCGCGCCCTTCACGATCCCGAGCCGGTCGGGAGTGAAGACGAGCGTCGCCGCCTCCGAGCGAAGCTGCTCGGCCGCGCGGAGCGGCGCGCCGTTCAGCGTCGCGCGCTTCCCGGATCCAGGCTCGAGCACGACCTCGATCTCGAGCGGCACGGTCCCGCGGCGGCCGCGGACGGCGACTCGCGCGCCGCTCCGGCCGAAGCGGATCAGCTGCGCGTCCTGTCGCGTGCGCGGCGAGAAGCCCTGCGTCGCGACGTGGAGCGACTCGAGGAGGTTCGTCTTGCCGACGCCGTTCGGGCCGACGGCGAGCACCAGACCGGGGCGCAGTGCCAGGTCGAGCCGCTCGTACGACCGGTAGTCGCGGAGCGAGACGTGCTCGGCGATCAGGCGCGCCTCGGGCTCAGCCCGGAAGCCGGATCGGCATCACGAGATACGTGAAGTCGTCCGACTCGCCCTGGAGCACCGCCGGCCGCAACGGGCTGATCAGCTTGAAGCGCACGTCGTCGCCGGTCATCGACTCGAGGCCGTCGCGGAGGAAGTCGGCGTTGAACCCGATCTCGAGCGTGTCGCCCGTGAACCCGACCGGCATCGACTCCGTGGATTCGCCGACCTCGTGCGTGCGCGCGATCACCGTGAGCTCACCCTCCGCGAAGCGCAGCTGGAGCGGCGTCGAGCGCTGGATCATCACGGCGGCGCGGCGCACGACGTCGAGCAGCTCGCCGCGCGGCAGCGTCAGCTCGTGCTCGAACGCCTCCGGCAGCAGCTGGCGGTAGTTCGGGAACTGGCCGTCGATGCGGCGCGTCGTCAGCCAGACGCCGTCCACCGCGAAGAGCACCTGGTTCTCGTGCACGCCGATCTCGACCTCGCCGTCGCCCGTCGCGAGGCGCGCGAGCTCCGTCAGCGCGCGGCCGGGGACGATCGCCTCGAGCTCCGCCGCGGAGCGCGCGAGCGCCGTCTCCTTCACCGCGAGCCGGTACGAGTCGGTCGCCGCCATCACGAGCTTGTCCGCGGTGAACTGCACGAGGATCCCGGTGAGGACGGGGCGCGACTCGTCCTTCGACGCGGCGCGGCCGACACGCGAGATCGTCTCGAGGAGCGCCTCGCGGTCGACGGTGAACGTCGGAACGGAGTCGGTCGCCGGCAGGCGCGGGAAGTCCTCCGGGTTGAACGCGTTCAGCGTGTAGCTCGCGCTCCCCGACACGACGTGGACGACGGACTCGGTCGGCTTGTGCTCGATCGAGACCTCGTCGGAGGGGAGCAGCCGCGCGATGTCGACGAGCGTCCGGCCCGGAAGAACGATCGCGCCGTCGCCCTCGACCTGCGCCGAGACCGTCGCGCGCAGCGAGAGCTCCATGTCCGTCGCCGCGAGCTGCAGCTCGGCGGCGCGCGCCTCGAGCAGGATCCCCGACAGGATCTGCACCGACGTCCGCGTCGACACGGCACGCGACACGACCGAGAGCCCCTGCACGAGCTCGTCCTTGGAGCAGCTGATCCTCAGCCCTGTGCCCACCACGATGTCAGTTTCAATCATTCTTTAAATCCTTGTAGGAGTAGTAGCAGTGTGGACTGCGGGGAAGACGGCGTGATTCCGCACCGTTGAGCCATGTTCGCGCGGGAGAGGGCCTGTTGAACGATGACGTGTTTCGACAGGGCCACGGGGCTAGCGGACCTGCTTCACACGTGCGGTCAGCTCCTGCACGAGGTTGTACACAGACCTGTCCTCACGAATCAGGCGCGCGATCTTCGACGTCGCGTGGATCACCGTCGTGTGGTCGCGGCCGCCGAACTCCTTCCCGATCTTCGGCAGCGACGAGTCGGTGAGCTCGCGCGAGAGGTACATCGCGACCTGGCGCGGGTAGACGATGTTCTGCGAGCGCTTGTCGCCGCACAGCTCCTCGAGCGAGAGCGAGAACCGCTCGGACACGAGCTCCTGGATCCGCTTGATCGACACCTCGACGGACTCGCCCTGCGGGAACACGTCCTTCAGCACGTTCTGCGCAAGCTCGACCGACATCGGCCGGCCGGTGAGCGACGAGAACGCGACGACGCGCGTGAGTGCGCCCTCGAGCTCGCGGATGTTCGTCGAGACGCGGCTCGCGATGAACGTCAGCACCTGCGGGTCGGGCACGTTGATCCCGTCCGTCTTCACCTTCTTGCGGAGGATCGCGATGCGGGTCTCGAGGTCGGGCGGCTGGATGTCCGTGATCAGCCCCCATTCGAACCGGCTCCGCAGCCGCTCCTCGAGCGTCGCGATGTCGCGCGGCGGCCGGTCGCTCGACATCACGATCTGCGAGCCGGCCTCGTAGAGCGAGTTGAACGTGTGGAAGAACTCCTCCTGGATCCGCTCCTTGTGCTCGAAGAACTGCACGTCGTCGATGAGGAGCACGTCGTAGGTGCGGTAGCGCTGCTTGAAGCCCTCGATGCGCTTGTCGCGGAGCGAGTTGATGAAGTCGTTCATGAAGGTCTCGCTCGTCACGTAGCGCACGCTCAGCTCGCCGGTGTGCTCGCTCACGTACTGCGCGACCGCCTGGAGCAGGTGCGTCTTCCCGAGGCCGGTGCCGCCGTAGATGAAGAGCGGGTTGTACGCCTGCGCCGGCGCCTCGGCGACCGCGAGCGCGGCCGCGTGCGCGAAGCGGTTCGACGAGCCGATCACGAACGAGTCGAATGTGTACTTCGCGTTGAAGCCGCCGCTCTCGGGACGGGCCGTGATCGCGCGCTCGACGGGCGCCGGCTGCTCCGCGTCCCCGCCTGCGCCGTCGTCGGAGGCGTCGAGGTCGACCGGCGGCTCGGCGACACGGACCTCGATCGGCCGCTCGGCCCCGGTGACGTCGCGGACCGCGGCGCCGATGAGCCCGAGGAAATGGCCCTCGATCCAGTCGCGCGTGAAGTCGTTCGGGACGCGGAGGACGAAGAGATCGTCGCTCAGCTCGAGGCCTGCCGCCTCGCCGAACCACGTGTTGTACGTCGCGTCGTTGAGAGCGCCTCTGAGCCGACCGGCCACCTCGTTCCACAGCGACTCCGCCGTCAGCTCAACCTGCTGCTCCACCCCGCCGCCGTCTCCTCCGTCGATGTTCCGGAGCGCGAGCATAGCAGCGTGCCGAAAAGAGACAAAACACGCGTATTTGCAGGCACTTCGCGACACGCGCGACGCCCTCCACAGGTGTGGAAACCGGTGGGGGAAACTCCCTCTGCGCGCATTCCTCCGCGGCGCAGGCCTGTGGAGAAGTCGGTGGACGGCCTTTGTCTATACTGGCCGCTCGACATCCCCCGCAGAGGGGGGATTTTTCTGTTCCGACCCCCTTTCCGACCGCATGAAGCGCACCTACCAGCCCAACGTCCGACGCCGGAAGCGGAAGCACGGTTTCCGCGCCCGCATGTCGACACGCGCCGGGCGGCAGATCCTGAAGCGGCGCCGCTCGAGAGGGCGCAAGCGGCTCTCGGCGTAAGCTGCCTCCCGTGAAGCGCGCGAATCGTCTGTCCCGCTCGCGGGACTTCGACGCCGTCTACCGTCACGGCCGCTCCGTCTCGTCGCGCTTCCTCGTCCTCTACTGGTTCCCGCAGGAGGAGCCGGCCGCGCCGCGGTTCGGGTTCTCGGTGCCGAAGTCCGTCGGCGGGGCCGTCGAGCGGAACAAGATCAAGCGGCAGCTCCGCGAGATCTGGAGCACCCGGCTCGACGCGGTCGAGCCCGGGAACGACTACGTGCTGATCGTGCGCCCGGGCCTGCCCGAGGCCGTCACGGCGAACGGGTTCGAGTGGCTCGGCGATCGCGTCGACGAGGTGCTCGGGCAGACGAAGGCGGCCGCGTGAGCACGATCGCGCGCGCCCCGTCGTATCTCGGCATCGGCCTCGTCTGGGCGTACCGGATGACGTTCGGCGCGCTCTTCCCGACGACCTGCAAGTACGAGCCGTCGTGCTCGGAGTACGCGATCCAGGCGCTCCGGAGGCACGGGCTCGTCCGCGGCAGCGCGATGGCCGCCTGGCGGCTCCTCCGCTGCAACCCGTGGAGCCACGGAGGCCACGACCCGGTCCGATGATCCACCTGCTCCTCGCCTCGATCCCCGTCATCACGCCGCTCGAGCACCTCGCGCGGAACGCGCTCGACTGGATCCACACGCACCTCGGCCTCACGTGGGCGTGGTCGATCGTCGCGCTGACGGTGTTCATCCGGATCCTGCTCGTCCCGCTGACGGTGAAGCAGATCCACTCGATGCAGAACCTGCAGCGGTACGCGCCGCAGATGAAGGAGATCCAGAAGAAGTACAAGAACGACAAGCAGAAGCAGAACGAGGAGCTGATGAAGTTCTACCGGGAGAACCAGATCAACCCGGCCGCCTCGTGTCTGCCGATGCTGGCGCAGATCCCGGTCTTCATCTCGCTCTACTACGCGCTCCGCACGTTCGCGCATCATCCGCCGCCCGGTCCGCAGGACTTCTCCTGGCTCCACTTCGTCCCGAACATCACGTGGCACACGACGTCGTTCTGGGGCGGCTACGTGCTGCTCGTGGTCTACGTCGCGAGCCAGATGGCCTCGACGCTCTTCATGTCGGCGACCGCGGACAAGACGCAGCGCTACCTCTTCATGCTGATGCCGCTGCTCTTCGTGTTCTTCATCGCGCGCTTTCCGGCAGGTCTCGTCATCTACTGGGTCACCACCAACCTTTGGACGGTGGGGCAGGGCCTGATCACGCGCAGGCTGATGCCGCGGCCCCAGGCGCCCGAGAAGAAGTCTTCGCGGACGCCGCCGAAGGAGGAGCCCGGCGACGGCGGCGAGAACGGCGCGCAGCCGAAGCAGCCGGCCCCGAAGCCGGCGCCCGCCGCGAAGGCCGCTCCGCCGCGCCGCGTCCGCCGGAAGAAGCAGGCCGGGCGGCGGTGAGCGACCTCACCGTCGAGGCGACCGGCGAGACGGTCGGCGAGGCGAAATGGGCGGCGCTCCGCGAGCTCGAGCAGCGGCATCCGGGGCTCGACAAGTCGGCGGTGCGGTTCGAGGTCGTGTCGGAAGGCGAGCGCGGGCTGCTCGGCGTCGGCTACACGCCGGCGCGCGTGATCGCCGCGGTCCCGCCCGACGCGCTCGAGGCGGCCGCCGCCGGCGACGACGGCGGTCTTGCCGGGGACATGCGGTACCTCGTCGCGCGCATCGTCTCGGTGCTCGGCGTCGACGCGCGCGTGGACGTCCACGAGGACGGCGACACGATCACCGTGACGTGCTCCGGGCCGGACGTCGGTCTCCTGATCGGGCGGCACGGCCAGACGATCGACGCGGTGCAGTACCTGCTGAACGCCGCCGCGCACCGCGCGCAGGAGGAGCGGAAGGACGTCGTCGTCGACGCGGCCGGCTACCGCGAGCGCCGCCGTGCGACGCTCGAGTCGCTCGCCGTGCGGACGGCGCAGGAGGTCCTCGCGACCGGCGGCCGTGTCGAGCTCGAGCCGATGACCTCCGTCGAGCGGAAGGTCGTCCACCTGCGGCTGCAGGACTACGAGGGCGTCGCGACGACGTCGGAGGGGACGGAGCCGAATCGCTACGTCGTCGTCCTCCCTGACGAGTAGCTGGCTCGACGCGGTCCTCGCCACGCCGGGGCTGACGGCGATCCGCGACCCGGCGGAGGCGCGCGCGATGCTGCTCGACGACGCGCTGCGCGCCGTGCCGCTCGTCGAGCGGTTCGACGGCCCGGTCGTCGACGTCGGGTCGGGCGGCGGCTCGCCGGGGATCCCGCTCGCGGCTGCGCTGCCGTCGCGCGAGCTGACGCTGCTCGAGGCGGAGCGGCGCAAGTGCGACTTCCTCGAGCGGTGGGCGCCGCCGAACGCGCGGGTCGTGTGGGGCCGCGCGGAGGAGCAGGAGCCGGACGCCTACGGCGTCGCCGTCGCGAAGGCGCTCGCGCAGCCGCCGACCGCGGCGGAGTGGTGCCTGGCACTCGTGCGTCCCGGCGGCGCGGCGATCCTCTGGCTCGGCCCGACCGCGGACCTCGACCGGCTCGCGCGCGTCTCCGAGCAGCTCGGCGGCGGCGCGCCGGAGGAGTACGACGGGCTCGTCGTCCTCCCGAAGCTCGCGCCGACGCCGTCCGGCTTCCCGCGCCGCACCGGCGTCGCGAGGAAGCGACCCCTCGGCTGAGGGAAAGCCCGGCGGCGCCGCCGGGTCGATACCCCTCGCATGACCAAGCCAATCCTTGCGGCGCTTGCGGCTGCCCTCGTTCTCGTGCCTGCCGCGCTCGCGTCCGACCCGTCGTCGGCCCTCACGGCCGACCTCCAGAAGCTCAGCACCGACCGCGCGGCGATGCATGCGACCGTGCTCGCGGACATCCAGAAGCTCACGGCCGACGCGCAGGCCGCGGCCGGCTCGAAGGACAAGTCGTCCGTGAAGTCGACCCTCCAGGCCGACGTCCAGAAGCTCAACGCCGACCTGCGGTCCGGCGCCCAGACGATGCAGGCCGACCGTCAGCAGACGATGAGCGACCTGCAGGCGGCGAAGCAGGCAGGCGTGAAGCTCGGCAGCCTGAAGTCCCAGGCGCAGCAGCTGCAGCAGCTCTTCAAGCAGGACAAGGCTGCGGCGCAGGAGGACCTCCAGGCTGCGAAGCAGGCGCTCGACGCGCTGAAGCAGAGCTTCCACAAGTAGTGCCCTCTGCGTAGTGTCCGGGCCCGCCGCGAGAATGGCGGCGTGGCCCGGATCTACGCGCTCGCGAACCAGAAGGGCGGCGTCGGGAAGACGACGACCGCCGTGAACCTCGCCGCGTGCCTCGCGGAGGCCGGCCAGCGCGCGCTCGTCGTCGACCTCGACCCGCAGGCGAACGCGACCTCCGGGCTCGGGATGCGCGCGAACGGGACGTCGAGCTACGACCTCCTGGACGGCGCGCCGGTCGCGGAGCTCGCGAAGCACACCGCGTTCGAGAACCTCGACCTGATCCCGTCGAAGCCGGAGCTCGCCGGCGCGGTCGTCGAGCTCGCGCAACGCTCCGACGGCGAGCGCTACCTCGCGCAGGCGCTCGCGTCCGGGTCGTCGCAGTACGACTTCGTCTTCCTCGACTGCCCGCCGTCGCTCGGGCCGCTGACGGTGAACGCGCTCGCCGCGGCCGACCGCGTGCTCGTCCCGGTGCAGGCGGAGTACTACGCGCTGGAGGGGCTCGCGCAGCTCATGCAGTCGATCGAGCTGATCCGGCGCCGGCTGAACCCGCGCCTCGGGATCGGCGGCGTCCTGCTCACGATGGTCGACTCGCGCACGCGGCTCGCGCACGACGTCGAGACGGAGGTCCGCAAGCACTTCGGGCCGCTCGTGTTCGAGACGTCGGTGCCGCGTTCCGTGCGGCTCGCCGAGGCGCCGAGCCACGGCCTGCCGGCGATCGCGTACGACAGGAAATCGGCCGGGGCCGACGCATACTGGAAGGTGGCGATGGAACTTGTCGAGCGTGCCTGAGGGGCGCCGCGGCCTCGGCCGCGGGCTCGAGCTCCTCATGGGCGGCGCGACGCCGACCGGGTCGGAGCTGCTCGAGCTGCCGGTCGACGCGATCCACCCGAACCCGCGCCAGCCGCGCCGCCGCTTCGAGGCGGAGGCCGCGTCCGGCCTCGCCGAGTCCGTTCGCCGCGAGGGAGTGATCCAGCCGCTGCTCGTGCGGCCGCGCACCGCCGGCGGCTACGAGCTCGTCGCGGGCGAGCGCCGGTGGCGCGCCGCGCGCGAGGCGGGCCACACGACGATCCCCGCCGTCGTCCGCGAGGCCGACGACCGCGACACGCTGCTGCTCGGCCTGATCGAGAACGTCGCGCGCGAGCAGCTCACGCCGGTCGAGGAGGCGCGCGCGTACGCCGTGCTCATCGACGAGTTCGGGCTCTCGCTCGGCGAGATGGCGGAGCGCGTCGGCCGCTCGAAGCCGTCCGTCTCGAACCGCATCCGCCTGCTCGATCTTCCCGACGATGTGCTCGGCATGCTCGAGCGCGGCCAGCTCACCGAGGGACACGCGCGTGCGGTGCTCGCGGTGCCGGATCACGAGGGCCGCCGCAAGCTCGCGCGCGAGATCGTCCGCAAGGGCCTCTCGGTGCGCGCGGCCGAGCAGCGCGCGAAGTGGGCCGGCGCGAGGCAGAAGCCGCGCGTCCGCGCGACGCCGGTCGACCCGGTGCTCGCGGCCCGCGTCCGCGACGCGCTCGCGCACCTCACGGGCTTCCACGCGAAGATCGCGCGCGGCCGCGTCGAGCTCGTCTTCGCCGACGAGCACGAGCTCGAGGAGCTCGCGGAAGCGCTCGAGCGCGCCGCGTCGAAGCTCTAGATGCTCTAGCGCCCGCGGACGCGCGCGTGCAGCTTCGTCGCCGCGGTGATGAGCGCGGCCCGCGTCGGCGGCTTCGCGGCGCTCGTCGGCCAGCCGACGCCGACGAGGTAGAGGAACGGCCCGTCGGTGAAGAAGACGTTCTCGCCGGCCTGTCCGCCGCCGCGCAGCCCGAAGCCGCGCGCGCCGGGGATCGCGGCGACGGTGTACGGCGTGAACGTCGCGCCCATTGCGACGTCGCGCACCCTGTACGTGTCGAGCGTCGTCGCGAGCTCGGCCCGCGCCGCAGCGGCCGAGCCGAGCTGCATCACCCAGGAGACGGCCTCCTGCGTCGTGCCGCGCGCGTAGAACCGCTGCACGAGCCCCTTGAAGCCCTCGTGCCGCAGCCGCGCGACAACGGCGGAGCGCTGTGCGGGCGTCAGCGTCGGGTCGGCCTGGGCCCAGAGCGCCGCCGTGCCGTAGCGCGCGATCCCCTGGTCGGCGCGGAACCCGGCGAGCTCGCTCGCCTGGAGCAGCCGCGCCGGAAGCGGCAGCGGCGCCGCGGCGGCGACCTGCACGAGGAGAAGCGACGCGCCGGCCGCCGCGAGCATCACCGTGAGCTTCGACCGCATGACGCGCGCCAGGGTACCGACATGGGCGATCCTGGATTCGAACCAGGGACCTCCGCCTTATCAGAGCGGCGCTCTAACCAACTGAGCTAATCGCCCGGCGACGCGGAAGTGTAGCCAAGCACGAGTGACCGTTCCAGGGATCCGGGATCGCCCTCGCCCCGCCGATCACTCGTGCGGGAGGGGTCCCCGAATGTTCATCAGTGCGGCAATGCGTATCGGCGACGAGGTCATCTACCACGGGCGCGTGCTCGTCCTGCGCGGCATGGAGCCCATGAGCGTGCCGGCGCGGCGCGCGGAGGTCGAGGACCCCGCGACCGGCGAGCGTTTCGTCGTGCCGCTCGAGGAGCTGGAGGAAGCGCCGCCCCCGGGTTTCGATCCTGCAGCCTGAGCTATATTCGATGTGAGGCGAAGGAGCCTCGTCGCGTATGCACGAGATGCTCATCTACGGGGTCAGCTTCGACCTGGTCGGCAAGCAGCCGATCGTCCTTCTGAAGACTGCGGACGGGAACAAGTTCCTCCCGATCTGGATCGGCCATCCCGAAGCCGCCGCGATTCTCATGAAGCTGCAGAGCCAGGCGCCGCCGCGGCCGATGACGCACGACCTGTTCAGCGACATGCTCGAGCAGCTCGGCGTACAGGTGCTGCGCATCACCGTCACCGAGCTGCGCGAGAACACGTTCTACGCGCAGATCACGATCCAGCAGGACGGGACGGAGATCGAGGTCGACTCGCGGCCGTCCGACGCGATCGCGCTCGCGATCCGCGCCGAGGCGCCGATCTTCGTCGCCGACCGCGTGATCGAGGAGTCCGCGATCGAGTTCGAGGGCGACGAGGTGAACGAGGAGCAGCTCGAGGCGGAGGTCGTGAAGTTCCGGAGCTTCCTCGACCACGTCACGCCGGACGAGTTCGCGATCGAAGACGGCGAAGCCGACGACGACTAGCTAGTAGACGTACACCGTCTCGCCGTAGTCGTTCGTGTCGTAGAGCGCCGGCGCGATCCACATCGGGACGCGGACGCAGCCGTGGCTCGCCGGATACGGCGGCACCGACGGGTTGCCGTGGATCGCGTAGCCGCCGGTGAAGTACATGGGGTCGTAGAGCGTGCCGAGCGGGCTCGGGTCGAAGCCGAGCACCTTGCGGTAGATCGCGAACCGGCCGACCGGCGTGAACTTCCCCGGGAGGCCCGCCGTCGAGACCGGCGCGATCGAGCGTACGCGCCCGTTCCGCACGACGTAGAGCACCTGGTGCGCCTTGTCGACCTCGATGTGATCCGCCGGCTGCGCGTAGCGCGGGAGCGGCTGCAGCGGATGCGCGAGCTTCGCCCAGAACGCGGCGTCGACGGTTCCCGTGCGCGAGAGCCCCTGCACCTTCTGGAACGCGTACACGCTGTCGAGCAGCTCGGGCGAGAACGTCGTGCTCGGCGCCGGCGTGAAGTAGCCGAGCGCCGCGAGCTGCCGCGTCAGGCTTGCGACGACCGCGCCGCTCGTGCCGAGCTCGAGCGACGGGTACGCGATCGTCGTCGTCGCGGTCGTGCGTGCGCCCGTCCAGCCGGAGCTCGGCCGCGCGCTCGCCGTCACGAGCACGCTTCCCGGGCGTCGCGTGTCGAGGGCGACGTCGACCGACGCTCCCGTCGCCGTCTTCACGACGGAGCCTGCGCGGCTCACGGTGACGGCGAGCGTCCCCGCACCTTCGGGACGGATGCGGACCGCGACGGTGAGCTTGCCGTCGAGCGGCCTGCCGACGAACGCGACAGACACGGCGGGCTTGACGGCGAGCGCGAACGGCGCCGACGCTGCCTGATCCGCGTGCGCGACGACCGCGCCCGGCGCGCCGGCGCGCGCGTGGATCCGGAAGCCGCCGCCCGGCCCGGTCGTGCCGCGCCCGAGCGTCTTTCGTCCCGCGGTGATCGTCACCGGGATGCCCGCGGCGGCGGGCTCGAGCGAGCCGGTGAAGAGCGCGAGCTTCCCGTACGTCGCCGGCGAGCGCGCGGCGAGCGTGACCGACTCCGCGCGGACCGCGACATGTGCTTGCGCGGTCTCGCCGTCCGCCGCCGTCGCGGTCACCGTCGCCGTCCAGAGTCCCGTCGCGTAGGTGTGCTGCACCGTTGCGCCGTCCGCCGTCGTGCCGTCGCCGAGATCCCAGTGATACGTCGCCGCGTCGCCCGATGCGCCGAGCGTCACCGCGAGCGGCGCCTGGCCCGCCGGCTGCGACGCGGTCGCGGTCACGGCCGGCGCGGTCGCGACTGCGGCGATGAGCACGGGGAGCAGCACTATCCGAGCACCGCCACGATCAACGCGACGGCGTTGAAGGTCCCGTGGACGAGCATCCCCGGGATCGAACTGTCCGTGCGGTCCCGGACGTAGGCGAGCGCGATCCCGAACGGGACGAGCACGAGGAGCGCCTCGAGCAGCCCGTGCGCGAGCCCGAACGCGAAGCCGACGGTGACGATCGTCGGCCAGCGCCCGATGAAGAGGCGGAGCAGCGACTGGCCGAGCCCGCGGAACGTCAGCTCCTCGACGAACGGTGCGACGACGGCGAAGAGGAGCATGTTCGCGGCGAACGCGCCGGCGTGCGACGGCTCCCAGTGCGTCGGCGTCAGCCCCTGTTCCTTCCCCGGGCTCTGCGGGAGCGGGACGAGCGAGACGGCCGCCTCACAGAGGTAGATCGCGACGATCGCGCCGAACGCGAGGCCGAGCGCGTTCGGCCACGACGCCGGACGCCTGAGCGCGAGCAGGTCGAAGTGCGGCCGCGCGATCAGGAACACGATCCCGACCCAGACCGCGTAGAGCACGAGGCCGCCGGCGAAGGTCGCGTAGCTGTAGACGACGTCGCGCGTGTCCTTCCCGGCGCTGCTCTCGGTGAAGCGCGACGCGTAGTTGAGCGCCGCGATCGCGAGCACGAGCGCGGACCACGCAATCAGGCGATTCCTCACGCGAGAATCCTGCGTGCAGCGTCGGTCAGCGGAGCCGGCTCGAACCGGAGCCCGGCCGCGAGGGCGCCCTCCGCGTCGGCATCCGCGTCGCCGACGTGCACCGCGCGCGCCGCCGTCGCGCCGAGCCGCTCGAGCGCGAGCTCGAAGATCTGCGGCTCCGGTTTCGGCGCGCCCGCCTCGGCG
>Ga0335071_10004791_pt1 | contig 14123 bp, 12 predicted proteins | sample Lox_Sample_15_FD_206724 | JGI IMG/M metagenome (GOLD analysis project Ga0335071, IMG submission 206724) | Soil microbial communities from Loxahatchee National Wildlife Refuge, Florida, United States - Lox_Sample_1.5 | ecosystem: Environmental > Terrestrial > Soil > Wetlands | place: USA... | reverse complement strand
TCCTGGGCGGTCCGCGTCTGGAGGAGCCGCGCCGCGCCGCGGTGGGGGTGCATCTCGATGATGGTCCGCTCCTCGTTCGTCAGCTTCCCCGGCTTGTCCACGATCTCGGCCGGAATCTCGAACTTCCCGACGTCGTGGAGGCAGGCGCTGATCCCGAGCTCGATCAGCTCCCGGCGGGAGAGGCCCAGCCGACGCCCGAGGGATAAGGCCAGGACGCAGACGTTGACCGAATGGTTGAGGGTGTAGTCCTGGAAGTTCTTGATCGTCGTCATCCCGAAGAGCAGGGATTCGTCCAGGGCGAGAAGGTTGGCGATGGATTGGATCCAGCGCTTGGTGATGTGGAGATTGAGGATGCCCTGTCGGGCGTCGAAGATCTCCTTGAGATGATAGATGCCGAGGAAGTACATGGGGACCGTATTCTGGTCCACCAGCCGGACTTCCTCGGCGGGCGGGATCTTCTCCAGCCGGATATGGGCGAAGGCCGCCGCCCGGAAATCCTCGGCCAGGCGCTCGAAGGAGTTGCTCTGGGGGACGTGCTTCTTGGAGAGGAAGATGATGAAGGCCTGCATCTCCTCTTCGGTCAGCCCGGGCAGGAAGCTCGCCGTGCCGATCCGCCATTTCTTGAACTCTTCCAGGATGAAGCGGTAGACGTGGAAGTTCGAGAAATCGAACTTCAGCCGGATCCGGTTCAGGAAAACGGATTCCTGGACGACGTGGATCTGGACCTCCTCGCCCGTCTGCAGGATCCTTTGGAACGTCTCGTACAGGAGCCGGATGCGCTCCTGGAACTGGACGTTGTTCTGCTCGTAGACGCGGGCCTGCCGGTAGGCGACGTGGAAGTTGATGAAGACCTCCATCGCCTCGCGGGCGCTGACCTGGGGCTTCGCGTCATCGGGGCTCATGGCCGCTTCCCGCCTCCGCCGCGCGCCTCGCCGAGCCGGACGAGGGCTTCCCGGCTGGCCGCCTTGACCCGCTTCGATCCCCGCCGGGCCGCGTTTCGCAGGACCTCGACGGCCTCGGGGCCGGCGTGGGCCTCGAGGGCCGCGACGGCGGCGAGGCGCGTCTCGCGGATCCGCCGCCGGTCGAGGGAGGCCCGCTTGAAGGCGACCGTCCCCAAGAACGCCGCGGCGTCAGCCGATCCGCTCCGGCCGATGGCCTTCAGGAAGGCGCCTTTCTCGCCGGGGGATTTTCTCGCGAACTTCTTCCGTTGGGCCTCCTGGATCAAGGCGGCGACCGTCTCCGGATCTCCGGCCAGGCGGACCAGGTCCGCCGCCTGGGTCCGGATCTCCTCGTCCTCGTCCCCCAGCAGCTGCTTCAGGATCTTCTGGGCCGACGGATCGGCGAACGCGCCCAAGGCCTGGATCGCCTTCACCCGGTTCGCCTTGTTCTTGAAGCTCAGGAAGTCGGTCAGGAAGGGAATGGTCCGGGGATCGAGGATCTTGGCGAAGGCCGCGATGACGATCCGGGTGAATTCGGGCTGGGAATCCTGGGCGAGGCGGGACAAGGCCGCAGGGTCGCGCCGGCCCATCTCCTCGAGGAATCGGCCGGCCCGGCCCCGGATGTCTTCGTTCGGGCCGTGGCCCACGAGCTCCGCGCCGAGGGTCAACGCGGGCGTGCCGACCTGGGACAGGTAGTGGAAGAAGCCCTCGGTGTCGAGGATCTTTTTCTCGCAGGCCGCCTTGAGCAGCTCTTTCTCGGGGAACGCGTCCTCGATCGCGATCTTGAAATCGGCGATCGCCTTGGCTTTGTCCGGCGACCGCCCCTCCACCGCGCGGGAGATCTGGTCGATCTGGCTCAGCATCCGGGCGGCATGGACGAAGTCGTGGGCCTGGAGCTGGGCCGCGTGGAACTTCCTGAGGAAGGCGAGGACCGCCGAGAAGACTTCGAATCGCTCTTCGATGTTGAGGAGCTCGATCGTCAGATCCAGGAAATCCTTGTCCGGGGCGACGCGGCGCTGGGCCTCCATCGTGTCCCCGAGCTCGGTCATTTCGGCGTCGTCGAGGGGGGCGAAGCGGGCCGCATAATCGATCTCTTCCTGGGCGACGGGCTGCTTGGTCGCGCGCAGCCGGGCGAACATCTCGGCCGTATCCGTAGGACTGAGGTCGAGACGGCCCGAATACAGCTCCTCGGGCTTGACTTGGTACTGGGACGGAATCCGCTGCTGGACCGTGACCTTGGATTCCAGGAAATCGTCGGGGGCGAAGTAGCGGACATGGACGAGGTCGCGCTGCCAGAGGGCGTCGACGATGTCGCCGACGTCGACCGGCAGGAGGGCGATCTCCCGGACCGTCGTGAGGAAATCCTCCATCTCCTCGGAATCGATGCCTTGGAGGAAGGCCAGCTTCTTCATCCCGTCCTTGAAAAAAAGGTAGGGGAGGCTTCGGAGGACATTCTCGTCCTTGTAGACCACCTCGCCTTCGAAGACGAAGGCGTTCTGCTGGATCTCCACCTCGAGCTCGTCGGCCGTCCGGAAGAAGCCGTTGAGCCGCTCCAGGAGAATCTCCCGGAAATGCGTGACGGACGAGTGCTGGCTCGGGTAGAGCTTCATGTGGGAGACGGTTTGGGCGAAGACGGCGAGGATATCTTTGACCGAGGCGAGGGCCTTGGGATCGGGGGCGCCGCTCTCCACCGAGAAGCGCGCGGTCGAAGCCTCGGTCTTGATCGTCATGCGCTGGCGGGCGTCGATACCTCGTTCCGTATTTACCCTATTTCTTAGGAAAAATCAATCGCGGACGGCAAGGACGTCGCGCTCGTAGCGGGCGATCTCGGCCTGGACCGAGGCGCCGGTCGGAACCCCGGCCTCCAGGCAGAAACGGTCCCAGACGGCGCCGAGGGGTAGAGTGACGGCCTCTTCGCGGGCCGCCAGGCGGCGGAAGCCGTCTCCCGCCGCGTCCGCGTTCCGGAGGGTGGTCTCGGGCATGAGAAGCGCGGCCAGGATGCCTTTGAGCGCGGCCCGCGCCCCGATGACCCAGGCTCCGACCCGGTTGATCGAGCCGTCGAAATAATCGAGGGCGAGGAAGACGCGGCCGAGGGCCCTGGCCCTCACGATCTCCTCCATGACCGCGCGGATCTCGTCGTTCAGGATGACGACATGGTCGCTGTCCCAGCGCACGCCCCGGCTCAGGTGGAAGACCAGTCCCGGCGCGAACAGGAGGAGAGCCGAGACCTTGTCGGCCACGGATTCGGTCGGATGGAAATGGCCGAGGTCGAGGCATATGAGCTTGCCCCGCGAAAGCGCGTAGCCCAGGTAGAATTCGTGCGAGCCGACCACGAACGATTCCGATCCGATGCCGAAGAGCTTGCTCTCGAGGGAGTCCTTCATATGGTGGGGGCTGTACTCGACGGCGAAGATCTCGTCGAGCCCTTCCCGGAGGAGCGTCCGGGCGGCCAGCCGGTCGAAGGGGACCTCCTTGCTCCCGTCGGGAATCCAGAGGTTGTGGAGGCAGGGGCTTTGGAGCTCGCGGCCCATCGCCGCGGCGATCTTCCGGCAGCACTTGACGTGGTCGATCCAGAAGCGGCGGACGGCCTTGTCGGGATGGCTCAGGGTGAAGCCGGACGCGGCCAGGGGGTGGGCGAAGCACGTGGCGTTGAAGTCGAGCTTGAGGCCCGAGGCGCGGGCCCACTCGATCCAGCCGCGGAAATGGTCGGGCTCGATCGCGTTCCGCTCCGCGCCGCTCCCGAACTCGCCGTAGATCGCGTGGAGATTGACCCGATGGGAGCCGGGGATGAGGGCCAGGGCTTCGCCGAGATCGGCCTGGAGCTCGGCGACGGTCCGGGCTTTGCCCGGATGGCTGCCCGTCACCTGGAGGCCGCTGCCGGCGAGCTCGCCGCCCGCGCGCTCGAAGCCGCCGACGTCGTCGCCCTGCCAACAGTGCAGGGACAGCGAGACGGTCTTCAGCTCGCGCAGCGCTCCGTCGGCGTCCACGCCGTTCTCGGCGTAGACCTCCCGGGCGATCCGATAGCGGTCCTCGATTCGGGCGTCGATCATAAGTGTCCTCCTGCGGCGGACGGGGCGTTTGCTGACGGGGGCATCTTAATATGGATTCCCGCGGCGGGACAAGATCTCGCGGAAGCGGTCGTAGGCCGCGGCCCAGGCCGGGGCGCCCTCCGGCTCGTAGGGGACCGGCTCGGCCGTGGCGGCGACGATGGCCCGGATGCCGTCCGCGGACGGGATGCGGCCGAGGGCCAAGGCCTGGACCAGGATGTTGCCGAGCGCCGTCGCTTCGACCGGCCCGGCCGCGACCGGAAGGCCCGTGGCGTCGGCCGTGAAACGGCAGAGTGTGGAGTTCCGGCTACCCCCTCCGATGACGTGGATCTTCTCGATGGGTTCGGGGGCGAGGCGGCCCAGGTCGTCGAGCACGCGCCGGTAGGTGAGGGCCAGGCTTTCCAGGGCGCAACGGACCACGGCGGCCGGCGTCGACGGCTCCTCCTGCCCGGTCCGCCGGCAGAAACCGCGGATGGCCTCGGGCATGTCGGCCGGATTGAGGAAGTCGGGCGCGTCGGGGTCGATGAAGGACCGGAACGGGGGGGCGCTTTCGGCGAGGGCCCGCATATCGTCGTAGGTCATCGCTCCGTCCGCGCTCCAGGCTTTGCGGCACTGCTGGACGAGCCACAGCCCCGTCACGTTCTTCAGGAAGCGGATGCGGCCGCCGAGGCCGCCCTCGTTGGTGAAGTTCAGGCGCTGGGTCTCCGGCGTGATCAGGGGAACGGCGGTCTCGATGCCCATGAGGGACCAGGTCCCCGAGCTGATATAGGCCCAATGGCGGCCGCGGGCCGGCACGGCGGCCACGGCCGAGGCCGTGTCGTGGCTGGTCGTGGCCACGACGGGGACGCCCGCCAGGCCCGTGTCCTCAGCGAGGCCGGGGGCGAGGGGGCCGATGACCGTCCCGGGCGGGATCGGATCGCGGAGGAGGCCCGGGCGGAGGCCCAGGGCCGCGACCAGCTCGCCGCTCCAGGCGCCGCGCCGGGGATCGATGAGCTGGGACGTCGAGGCGATGGTCGCCTCGGTGACCTTCCGGCCCGAGAGGAAATAGGACAGGAGATCGGGCATGAAGAGGAGGTCCGCGGCCTGGTCGAGGAGTCCGGGATTTTCGCGCCTCAGGGCGTTGAGCTGGAACAGGGAGTTGAACGGGAGGAATTGGATGCCGGTGAGGGCGTAGACCCGATCCCGGGGGACCTTGGCCAGGAACTCCTCCATCGCCCGGACGTTGCGGAGATCGCGGTAGGCGAACGGCAGGCCGAGGAGCGAGCCGTCGCGGGCGAGTAGGCCGAAGTCCACGCCCCAGGTGTCGACCGCGACGCTGGCGATCCCCTCGGGACACGCCGCGGCCGCCTTCCTCAGCCCCTCGACGATCTCCGCGTAGAGGAGATAGGGATCCCAGTGGAGGCGGCCGAAGAGGGACAGCATCGGGTTGGGGAAGCGGTGGATCTCCCGAAGCTCGGCCCGCCCGTCCTCGACCGTGCCCAGGACAGCGCGGCCGCTTTCCGCTCCGAGGTCGAACGCCAGGTGGCGGCGAGGCTCGCTCATGGTCTCCCTCTTTTCTAATCGTTTTGCCGGCTCTTGGCAAGGAGGAATTTCGGGGTGTATCATGGCCCCGTCGGCGGATCCGCATGGACATCAAGGACAAGATCGAATTCCTGAAGAAGGGCAAGGGCGCGCGCGTCCGGCCGCGCGCGGCCTCCGTGGAGCAGGCCTGGTCGCGCCTGGCGACCGAGGATTCGCTGTCGACCAAGGAGAAGCTCGAGCGGCTGATCAGCCTGACGGGAGCCCCCACGACCGTGAAGCCGGCCCCTCCGCCGCCGGTCGACGCCGAGCGCGGCCGCGGCGAGCCGCTGCTCTTCCTCGAACACCCGTATCCCCTCCAGACGAAATACGGAAAGCACCGCCTCGAGGAGGCCCTGGGCGTCAAGGGCGACGTGCTCTTCCGCTTGAGCCATGACGTGGAGTTCGAGGATCTCGACCTGTCGTCGGCGATCTTCCTTGACCTCGAAACGACGGGCCTGGCGGGCGGCACCGGCACCGTGCCCTTCCTCGTCGGCCTCGGCTATTTCCGGGACGGCCGGTTCAACGTCGGCCAATTCTTCCTGGGCGAGCTGGGCGAAGAGGAGCGGATGGTCCGCGACCTCGGGCGCTTCTTCCGGGAGATGGGCTTCAAGTCGGTCGTGACCTACAACGGCAAGGCGTTCGACCTGCCGCTCCTCGAGACGCGGTTCATCCTGTTCCGCGAAGCGCTCGGCCTCTCCCGGCTGCCGCACCTCGACCTTCTCTACACGGCCCGGCGCCTGTGGAAGCACAAGCACGACAACTGCCGGCTCTTCCATCTCGCCCAGCAGATCGTCCAGGCCGAGCGCGACGAGGACATCCCCTCGGCCGAAATCCCGTACCGGTATTTCGAGTACCTCCGGAGCGGCGAATTCGGCCTGATCGATCCCATCCTGTACCACAACCAGGAGGACATCCTCTCGCTCCTGGGGCTCGTGATCTCGGCCGCCGCCCTTTTCGCCGAGGACGGCGAGATCGACGCCCTGGACATGTTCGGCGTGGGCAAGGTCTACGAGAGCCACGGCGACATGGAGAAATCAGCCGCCTTCTACGAACAGGCCTTGGAAGGGGACCTGCCCGACGAGGTCGCCGCCGCGGTCAAGCACAAGCTGTCCACTCATTTCAAGAAGAACGCCGACTGGGACAAGGCCCTCCTTCTCTGGCGCGATCTCTCGGCCCGGGGCGATCTGGCCTATTACCGCGACATGGCCATCTATTACGAGCACAAGGCCAAGGACTACGCCCAGGCCAAGCGGATCGCGGAAGAGGGCCTCGCCGTGGCCCTGGATACGGGGGCGAAGCTCCGGGAGGATTTCGTCCGGCGTCTCGACCGCTTGAACGCCAAGATCTCGCGGAGCGGACCGGCGAAAAGGCGGCCGCGATGAAGGCCGAATGGAGCGAGGTCCGGGACGTCCTGCGCTCCCGCAAGCTCAAGGCGACGCGAGCCCGCCGCCTGGTGTTCCAGGAGATCGTCTCCTCTTCGGACATCCACCCGAACGCCGCGGAGATCCACGACAGGCTGACGGCCCGCGGGGAGAAGGTTTCGCTCGCCTCGGTCTATCGGACGCTGGGATTGCTGGTCAGGAGCGGGCTCGTCAGCCAGGTTGATCTCGGGGAGGATCACAGTCATTATGAATCCGAGGGCGCCAAGGCGGGGCACGGCCATCTGATCTGCTTGTCGTGCGGCGCCGTCGAGGAATTCTCCGACGCGGCGATCCACCGGCGGATCGGGAAGATCGGGGACGGGCGCCGCTTCGGGGTCGAGCGCTTCTCGATCCAGGCGTTCGGCTATTGCCGGCGCTGCCGGTCGAAGAAGGCGCGGGGGCGGTGAGACGATGAGGGCGATGGTCCTCGGCTCCTTCGCCCCGATCGAGCGCCGGCCGCTTGAGCCTCGGGACGTTCCCGCCCCGACGCCGGGCCCCGGCGAGATCCTGCTCCGGGTCCGGGTGTGCGGCGTCTGCCACACCGATCTCCACACGGTCGAAGGCGAGCTCGAGGGCGTCGTCCTGCCCGTCATCCCGGGCCATCAGGTCGTGGGCCTCGTGTCGGCCCGGGGAACGGGAGCCGTTCGATTCGAGATCGGCGAGCGGGCCGGAGCGGCCTGGCTCCATGCGGCCTGCGGCCGATGCCGGTTCTGCCGCTCGGGGCGGGAGAACCTTTGCGAAAGCGGGCGGTTCACGGGGCTCCACGCGGCCGGCGGCTACGCGGAATACCTGGCCGTTCCCGAAGCCTTCGCCTACAAGCTGCCCGCCGGGTTCGACGACGAAGCGGCGGCGCCGCTGCTCTGCGGCGGGATCATCGGCTATCGGGCTCTGCGTCTGTGCGGGATCGAGAGGGGAGGGGTCCTGGGGCTCTACGGATTCGGCGCCTCGGCCCACGTCGCCATCCAGATCGCCGCCCATTGGGGATGCCGCGTGCTCGTGTTCACCCGAAGCCCGGAGCATCGGGAGCTGGCCCTCTCGCTCGGCGCGCATTGGGCCGGCTCGGCCGAGGAAGCGCCCCCGGCCAAAGCCGATGCCGCGATCATCTTCGCCCCCGCGGGCGGCTTGGTCCCGATCGCCCTGGCCAATGCCGAGAAAGGCGGCACGGTCGCCCTCGCCGGCATCCATATGAGCCCGATTCCCGCCCTGGACTATCGGAAGCACCTCTACCATGAGCGCGGCCTGAGGAGCGTCGCCAACGCGACGCGGCGCGACGGAGAAGAGCTCCTCGCCCTAGCCGGGGAGATCCCGATCGCGACGAAGACATCGGCTTACCCGATGGCCGAGGCGAACGACGTCCTGCTCGCCTTGAAGCAGGGGCGGATCAACGGCGCGGCGGTGCTCAAGGTGTCGTGACCGCGGCGCGGTCCGGCGGCTCATGAGAATTTTGGCCCCCCTCTTAAAAAAAGGACGGAATTCTGGCATAATAGCCGCGCCTTCGCGCGCGAGTAGCTCAGTTGGATAGAGCGCCTGACTACGAATCAGAAGGTCGCAGGTTCGAGTCCTGCCTCGCGCGCTCTTAAGGTCCTCTCCCGTCATCCACATCCTGTAGAAAACCGACAGCCTCGAGTCAGTTCGTCCTCTTGACCAAATATCTCGGCGATAATATTCTTTGAATATAAAAAAGGGAGAGATCTAGAATGAAAAGATTCGCCCCGCTTTTCCTTTTTCCATTCCTATTATTTCTTCTCCAGGCCGATTCAATCTCGGGGCAAAGCCCGCTCCGGGTCTCGATCACGGTTGATCATTTCGGCGATGACCCGGTCGGCAGACAGCTCGCCGCCGCCTTGGAGGAGACCATCCGAACGTCTTTGAGCTACGCGCTCGACGATCCCGACAAAGCGTCGGTGACCGTCGAAATGGCCTCGATCGATGTCGAAACGACCGAATCCGCCAAAGGGACGCACAGCGCCGTCGCCGTCGTCATCACGATGCGGAACCAGATCCCCGTCGAGAAGGGGAATCCCCAGACCTGGCTTCCGATTTATCTGGATTCCTCCGTCTTGGCCTGCGGGGCCAACCGCGTCAACAGCATGGCGAGGTCCATCCTGGCGGAGGTGGATCGGGCCCTTGAAAAATACCGCTCCGAATCGCGGAAGATCGGCGAGCGATTCCAAGGCTCATGAACAAGACGGCCGCCATCCCACGGATGATCGCGATTTTCCTGCTCGCGATCGCGCCGGCGGTCTCGTGGGCCGGTCCGCCGTTTTTCACCGACGATCCCGTTCCCGTAGGCCGCAAGAATTGGGAGCTCTACGTGGCCTCGCAACAATTCGTCGCCGGACGGACGTGGTCCGGCACGCTTCCGCACATCGAAGCGAATTACGGAGCCGCGCCGGACGTCCAGCTCCACGTGATTCTGCCGATGGCCTATCTGAAGCCGGTCGGCCAGCCCCTCCGATACGGCTTCGGCGACATCGAGCTCGGGGTCAAATTCCGGTTCATCGGCGAAACGTCGAGCCGTCCCCAGGTCGGCACGTTCCCCCACGTCATCCTGCCCGCCGGCGCCGGGGATCGGGGCTTGGGAAGCGGCCATGTCCAGGTTTTCCTTCCCTTATGGCTCCAGAAGAGCTGGGGCCCGTGGACGACCTACGGAGGCGGGGGGTACTGGATCAACCCCGGACCCGGAAACAAGAATTACTGGACGTTCGGATGGCAAGCCCAACGGGATCTCTCGGAAGATCTCACCATCGGCGCCGAGCTGACGGGCCATTCTCCAAGCTCCGTCAGCGATGCGGGGGAAACGGCCTTGAACCTGGGGGCGATGCTGACGGTCGGCAAAGGCCGGATCCTCATGGCCTCCGCCGGCCGCGATATCCACGGACCCAACGCGTTCTTCGCCTACGTCGCCTACTATTGGACGTGGGGGCCGAGCGGAGAGTAGTTGGACCGCGTCGTCCTTCTTCCGCCTTTGGCTCCTGAGATCCGGCCCAGCCCGGGGCGGGCGAGCTCCTGAACGAAGAGAAGGGCCGGTTGTCGTCGTCGGGGGGCCTTATGGAAATCCCAAAGGAGGTCGCTCTCTACAACCGGCAAAAGAAAGCTGGTTCGATCATAGCCGATTCGCCGGACAGGTCAATCGCCTTCCGGGGGGAGGGCGAATTCGGGCTTTCGGCTAGCCGCGGGCGGAACGCCTCTCCGCGGGAATCCGGACGCCCCTAGCCGAACAGCTCGGCCGCGAGCTCGTCCCGACCCGCTTTCGTCACGGACGAGTAGGGGATGATCTTGTGCGGGCCGACCCGCTCCCGGATCTCCCGCAGGCGCGAGGGGAAGCGCGCGGGCCGGACCTTGTCCGCCTTGTTGGCGACGACGAGGACCGGCTTGTGGGTGGCGTCCAGGCCCTCGAGCATCTCCAGGTCGTTTTCGGTCGGTCCGATCTCGGCGTCGATGATGAAGACGACTTTCTTCGGGCGATGGGCCGATTTGAAGAGATACCAATCGATGAGTCGGTGCAGCCGGCGCTTCGTGTCCAGCGAATGCCGCGAATGGCCGTAGCCGGGCAGGTCGAGGACGTAGAACCGATCTTCGATGAGAAAGACGTTGATCTGCTGCGTCCGGCCGGGAAAGGAGCTGGTCCGGGCGAGCCCTTTCCGGCCGGTGAGCGAGTTGATGACGCTCGACTTTCCCACGTTCGAACGGCCGATGAAGGCGATCTGGGGCGTCCCGTCGTCGAGGATCGGGTCCGCCCCGACGAGCCCCTTGAGGAAGCGAGCGGCCATCGGCTTCATGGGGTCCGCCTCCGGGATGCCGGCCTCCGGCTCCGCCCTTCTCTCCGCCCGTCCTCCGGCCTACTTGATGATCTTCGGCTGGCCGGGCTGGTTGATCGCGGCCTTGATCACGACGGACATTTCGTTCGAATAGCCGGATTCCCCCTTGTCGTCGTAGGCCTTCATTCGATAGGTATAGACGCCCGGCGCTTGGGCCGCGTCCTGGTACGTCTTTTGGATGCCGTCGCCCTTGTCCACCTGGACCGGTCCGCTGGGGACGGTCTTGGCGATCTGCTGATAGCCGCTCAAAGTGGACTTGCGCTCGATGATGACCCCCTTGGTCGGCCGGGCCACCGAATGCTCCTTGTAGGTGATGACGGGGACGGTGTATTCCACGGAGCTCTTCGGCTGGACGCCGACGATCGTCGGGGCGACGAGGACGGGATTGATCGTGATCGGCTTGAGCGGCGGATTGACCGTGATCGTGATCTCGGCGTAGTTGTTGCTCTTGTTGACGTCCTCGGCCAGATCGATGGACCCGGAGAGGACGAACTTGCCGGCGGGCAGCGGATCGAAGTTGGGCTTGACCCAGAGCGTCCAAGGCTGACCGGGGGCGAGGCTGGGCGTGCTCGTCGTGCCGAACTTCTCCTCGGCGGGCAGGGGCGATTTCGGCGTTGTCCCTCCGGGACCGGAGTTCGGGACGGGCGTGCAGCGGAACGTCGTGATCCACTGCCCGGTCGTCGCGGCCGTGCCCACGTTCTTCACGACGAGCTGGGGATAATCGGAATTGAAAAGATCGCCTTCCTTGAAAGTGGTTATCCCTCCCGGGCCGGCGAGGACCTGGAGCGTCAGATCGGGGCCGGCCGGCCTGGGAGCCGTCCCGGCGGCGGAGAGCGCCCAGATGCCGGCGACGAGGGCGAGAGCCAAGATGCTTTTGACGTGCTTCATCGGGTTCTCCTCATTCTTCCGGGGTGACTGGCCAAAATATATCTTCGCCGTTCCGAGGCTGTCAAGCCGGATTCCCGAGGCGCGCGCCCCGTCGGCCGGCGCCGATTGACACGGCCCCCCGCCCGACGTATCCTCGCCGCGGCGGGAGGACGGCAGGCCATGAAGCCGAAATACAAGAGAATGCTCGAGGGCATGAAGAGCCCCGAGGTCCGCGAGGCCGGCGCGGCGCCGTTCGCGCCGTGGTTTCTCTACATCCTGAGGTGCGGCGACGGATCGTTCTATACCGGCGTGACCAACGACGTCGACCGGCGCCTCAAGACCCATCAGGAAGGGAAGGGCTCGCGCTACACGCGGACGCGGCTGCCGGTCGAGCTCGTCCACCGCGAATCGTGCGGCTCGCGGGTGGAGGCCCTGAAGCGGGAATATACCGTCAAGGCGATGAGCCGGCAAGAAAAAGAAGCTCTTGTCGGAGGCGGCGGGAATCGCGGGCCAACCTGACGATTTTCTGAAGACAGGGAATCATTCATCCGGAGTACCGTCTAAAGGCAAAGGAGATTGTCATGCATCACAAGAGGAATTTCGTTTTCGCGGCGCTTTTGGCCTTCGGCGTCGCCGGCCTCGGGCTGGCGCTGCCCCAGGCCGGAGGCTACCACCTCCTGAAGAAAATCCCGATCGGCGGCCAGGGCGGCTGGGATTACCTCGCCCTGGAGGCGGGCTCCCGGCTGCTCTATGTGTCGCACGGCAACGCCTTCGAGGTGGTCAACGCCGACACCGGGGCCAAGCTCGCCCCCATCACCAACCTCCAGGGCGTCCACGGCGTGGCCTTCGCCCCGGAGCGCGGCCGCGGCTATATCTCCAACGGCCGCGGCAACAACGTCACCGTCTTCGATCTCAAGACCCAGAAGGTCATCGAAGAGGTGTCGGTCGCCCCCGGACAGAATCCCGACGCCATCATGTACGACGCGTTTTCCGGCCGCGTGTTCACCTTCAACGGCCGGACGGCCAACGCCACGGCCATCGACGCGGCGACGGACAAGGTCGTCGGCACGGTCGACATCGGCGGCAAGCCCGAGTTCGCCTGCGCCGACGGCCAGGGGATGGCTTTCGTGAACGTGGAGGACAAGAGCGAGATCGTCGGCTTCGAGACCAAGACCCTGGCGGTCAAGAAGCACTGGTCGATCGCTCCGGGCGAGGAGCCGAGCGGGCTGGCCATCGACCTCAAGAACAAGCGCCTCTTCAGCGTCTGCGACAAGGTCATGGTCGTCTCCGACTTCGCGAGCGGCAAGGTCGTGACGACGGTCCCTATCGGCGACGGCCCCGACGCGGTCCGCTACGATCCCGCCACCGGCCTTGTCTTTTCCTCGAATGGCGGGGACGGGACGCTGTCCGTCGTGAAGCAGGCATCGGCCGACACGTACGCCGTCCTCGAGACCGTGCCCACGGCCCGCGGCGGCCGGACGATGGAGCTCGATCCCAAGACGCACAACGTCTACGTCGTCTGCGCCGAATACGGGCCTCCGCCCGCCCCGACCAAGGAGCAGCCGAAGCCGCGGCCGAGCGTGGTCCCCAATTCTTTCCAGGTGCTGGTCCTGGGCAAATAGCGAGCCGGGAATTCGCGGGCCGCGAGGGTGGATCGATCCGCTCTTGCGGCCCTTTTCATTTCGGGGCGGATTTCAGGCGCGGGGGCGCGTCCGGGGCCGTCCGCTCGATCTCCAGAAGGGAATCCCGGATCCGGGCGACGGGCAGTCCCACGACGTTGTCGTAGTCGCCTTCGATTTTCTCGACGAGGACGTCGCCCGACTCTTGGATCGCATAGGCGCCCGCTTTGTCGAGGACGCTGACGGCGTCGAGGTAGCGCTCGATCGTCTCGGGAGTCAGCTCTCTGAACGTGACCCATGTCGTCTCGTGGCCGTGGAGCAGCCGCCGGCGGCTCCGCCGACACAGGGCGTAGCCCGTGACGACGCGATGCCGCCGCCCCGACAGCCGGGCGAGCATGGCCCGCGCCTCCTCGCGGTCCGCGGGCTTGCCGAAGATCTCGTTCTCGAGGCAGACGATCGTGTCGGCGGCGATGACGACGGCGTCGGGGTAGAGCCCCCCGACCGCCTCGGCCTTCGCGATCGCGGCCCTCTCGGCGAAGCCCGCCGGATTCCGTTCGCGCAGCGGCTCCTCGTCGATGCCGCTCGGAACGACGAGGACGTCGTCGGCGACCCGGGCGACGAGCTCTCGGCGCCGGGGCGAAGCGGAGGCGAGGACGATCCGGGGCGCCCGCGCCGCGTCCTCCGGGACGGTGATCGCCGGCCCCGGCGCGCCGTAGTGCTCGGCCATGACGGCGCGCCAATCCGCTTCGTTCGCCACGCCGACGAAGGCCATCCGGACCTTGGCCGGATGGGGATGGACGCGGGCGTAGTGAATGCCGAACGTCCGCATGAGCTTCGCGGCGCGCCGCTC
>Ga0335071_10004789_pt1 | contig 14126 bp, 12 predicted proteins | sample Lox_Sample_15_FD_206724 | JGI IMG/M metagenome (GOLD analysis project Ga0335071, IMG submission 206724) | Soil microbial communities from Loxahatchee National Wildlife Refuge, Florida, United States - Lox_Sample_1.5 | ecosystem: Environmental > Terrestrial > Soil > Wetlands | place: USA... | reverse complement strand
TGCTTCCTACTTTCAGGGCCGACAACGTCCTGAAAACAGAGGACCCCGATGCATTTAAAAGATACATGCACAGGCTGTCGGAAGCATCAGAGGTTGAAATAAAGAATACCGAATCGTTGTTCAAAGCTCTGGAAAGAAGGCATAAGTTCTTCCACGAAAACGGTTGCAGGCTTTCAGATAATGGCCTTAACGACCTGCTCTACAGCCCTGTGAGCCAGCCGGAAGCCGACAAGTCCCTGAAAAAGCTCATGAAAGGTGAGATGCTGGATGCAGCTGAGACAAACGGATTCAGGACCCTTGTCCTGTCGGAGCTATGCAGGATGAACAACAGCAGGGGCTGGACCCAGCAGTTTCACCTGGGTGCCAAAAGGAACAACAGCTTCAGGATGTTCATGGAAATGGGCCCCGACACAGGGTGGGATTCAATTGGAAAGTCGCTCAATCCGTATTCAATTGCAGCATTCTTCAGCAACCTTGAAAAGGACAGGCAGCTTGCCAGGACCATCCTGTACAACAGCAACCCTTCCGATAATGCAATGATGATCACCATGGCAGGCAATTTTTGTGATGGTACCATCCAGGCAAAAGTCTCCAACGGTGCTCCATGGTGGTTTCTCGACCAGAAAGACGGGATAGAACGACACCTGCTTGACATATCTTCCTTTGGCCTGCTGAGCAGGTTTGCAGGAATGGTAACCGATTCGAGGAGCATCCTTTCATATCCCAGACACGAATACTTCAGAAGGATTGCATGCAATTTCATCGGGAAACAGGTTGACACGGGACTTATGCCTGATGATGAACCGATACTCCGGATGGTCATTGAAAATATATGTTACCGTAATGCAAAAAATTATCTCGGCTTCAGGTAACGGGAGTGACGGGGATGATAAACGAGGAGGATGCCGCGGTGCCATGAGGATTTTATTTTGCTCCCGGTGGTTGACGGAGGTACTTTTGAGGATTAATAATTAACCACTTATTATGATCTCTTTAGGATTGAAGGACAAAGTCGCAATTGTAACAGGAGGTTACGGTGCCATCTGTTCAGAGATGGTCATGTGCCTGGCCGGTAATGGTGTCAAAACAGCTATTCTCGGCAGGGATGAAAAGAAGGCGGCGGACCTGGCGAAGGAGACAGAAAACAAAACGGGCACAATATGCATCGGCATCGCAGGCGATGTGCTTGACAGGAAATCTCTTGAGAGGGCCAGAGCCAGGATAAACGGCACCCTGGGTCCGGTCGATATTCTTATCAACGGTGCAGGCGGCAACTCACCGAAGGCTACAACCGTCGCCGAGCATGCAGCTGCCGGAAATGACTACAGGCCCGGTGAGACATTTTTCGGTCTTGATCCATCCGGGTTTGATGAGGTGTTCGATCTGAACCTGAAGGGAACGATCCTGCCTACCCTTGTATTCGCGACAGATATGACTGAAAGAGGGTCAGGATCTATTATCAATATTTCATCGATGAACTCATTCAGGCCACTGACCAGGATACCAGCATACTCGGCTGCAAAGGCGGCAATAAATAACTTTACCCAATGGCTGGCTGTCCATTTCGCACCCCGGGGCGTGAGGGTAAATGCCATTGCTCCCGGTTTTATCATAACCGATCAGAACAGGTTCCTCCTCACTGAAAAGGAATCGGGCAATCTAACCGCCAGGGGAAGGAAGGTGATATCAAATACACCTATGGGCAAGTTCGGAACGGCTGAGGAAATGACAGGTACCGTACTTTATCTCGCTTCGGGCCTGTCGGGTTTCGTGACGGGAGTGGTAATTCCTGTCGACGGCGGATTTAACGCGTATTCAGGGGTTTGATGTTTAATGGGTTGCAGGCCGGCAGTTTAAAATGATACTATCAGGGGAAGGATCGGAAAACAGTGTGCTCGGATCTGAGGATCTGAAGAGAAGCCTTTACAGGGCACTCGACAAGCTGGGCAAAAAGAGGAATGTAATGGCAATCCCCCCGGATATCACCCGCCTGCATTCAAGAGCAGGTGAGCTGACGGTAATGATCCGCGATTATTACAAAGATAATCTTAAAGATATTCTCCCGGCCCTCGGAACACATTCCCCGATGACAGTGGATGAGACAGCCTTAATGTTTCCAGGTATTCCCCCTTCACTTTTCAGAGCGCACAATTTCAGGAAGGATGTGGTTACACTCGGTTCCATACCACCTTCCCATGTCTCTGAAATAACATCGGGAGCAGTTGCCATGCCTTTACCGGTACAGGTTAACAGGTTGGTTGCCGAAGGCGGTCACGACCTTGTAATATCTCTCGGGCAGGTTGTGCCTCACGAGGTAGCAGGCATGGCCGGCTACAACAAGAATATTCTCGTGGGTACAGGCGGGCAGGAGACTATAAACCTCAGTCATTATACCGGGGCAGTGTGCGGCATGGAAAAAATAATGGGCAAGCCCCACAACCCGGTCAGGCGCCTTCTGAATGATGCAGCGGCAATGTATCTTTCGGAGATCCCGCTGCTTTATGTTCAGACCGTTATCGGAAGAGATATATCCGGAAAGCTTGTTACCAGGGGACTTTTTATTGGTGATGATGAAGATGTTTTCAGGCTCGCCGCAGAACTTTCAGCAAGGGTCAATATTACAATCCTTGACAAACCTTTAAAGAAAGCAGTAGTCTGGCTTGATCCGTCTGAATACCGGAGCACATGGCTCGGGAACAAAAGTATCTACAGGACAAGGATGGCGATGGAGGACGGGGCCGGGCTTATCGTTCTTGCTCCGGGCATAAAAACTTTCGGGGAAGACGGTGAGATTGACAGGATGATAAGGAAATTCGGATATAAGGGAACTGATGCCGTATTAAAGTTTGTCGACGAAGACATGGAGCTCAGGAGCAGCCTCGCAACGGCGGCCCATCTTATCCATGGAAGCACCGGGGGGCGGTTCAGCGTGACATATTGTCCCGGGAAGCTCACAAAAAACGAGGTAGAAGCTGCAGGATTCGGATTTGGAAACCTCGCGGCCATGATGAAAAAATATGACCCGGCAAAACTGTCGGAAGGTTTCAATATGCTCCCCGATGGTGAGGAGATTTATTTTATCTCCAACCCTGCCACGGGACTATGGTCGACAGTCAATAAGCTGAAATGACAACTGCAAAACCATGATTAGCTGGGGAATGATAGGGTGCGGTAATGTTACGGAAGTGAAGAGCGGACCGGCTTTCAGCGATGTCCCAGATTCAAGATTAATCGGGGTGATGAGAAGGAACAGGCAGCTTGCCGAAGATTATGCGAGGCGCCATAATGTACCTAAAGTATATCCCACAAGTACGGATCTTATCGGTGACCCTGAAATAAATGCTGTTTACATTGCCACCCCGCCCGGGAGTCACAGGGAATATGCGCTGCAGGTTATCGAAGCCGGCAAACCTGTTTACATCGAGAAGCCAATGGCGCTGAATTACCAGGAGTGTGCGATAATAAATGAAACAGCTGAAAGAAAGAATGTCCCGGTGTTTGTGGCATATTACCGGAGGACACTCCCCGGATTTCTGAAAGTGAAAGAGCTGGTAGAATCGGGAACCATCGGGAACATCAGGTACATAAACATTAGCCTCTTCAAGGCGCCATCGGACGATGAGAAGGCAGGGAGACTGACCTGGCGTGTTGACCCTCTGATTTCAGGAGGAGGCCATTTTATCGACCTTGCATCTCACCAGCTCGACTGGTTGGATTTTCTTCTTGGTCCGGCCCGGAAGGTCAACTCGGTAGTTACGAATCACGGGAAATTATATGCCGCGGAAGATTTTGTAGCAGCCGAGATCATCTTTCCGGAAGACGTGGTTGTGACCGGTACATGGTGCTTCAGTCTTTCCCCGGCCAATAATACTGATATCATTGAGATCTTTGGAGAGAGGGGAAACATCAGGTTTTCTTGCTTCACCTTTGAACCTGTAATACTTACCAACGGTTACGGTAAGAAAGAGTATTTTAATGAAAGACCTGCAAGCGTTCAGTACTACCTTATTAACGAGATTGTCAAAGAGCTGGAGGGGAAAGGAACCTCCCCGAGTACCGGTACCACTGCGGCACGTACCAGCAGATTAATGGACGAGATTATTTCAGAATATTATAAAAAGAGCTAAAAAATTTATCATGGCACAATTATCTGATATTGGGTTGATAGGCCTCGCGGTGATGGGTGAAAACCTTGTTCTCAATATGGAAAGCAAAGGTTTCAGGGTGTCGGTTTACAACAGGTCGGCACAGAAAGTTGATGAGTTTCTGGCCGGGAGGGCGAAAGGAAAGAATATTACCGGTACACATTCGGTGAAAGAGCTTATCTCAACCCTTAAAAGGCCCAGAAAGGTAATGATGATGATCAAGGCAGGTCCGGCAGTTGATGAGATGATTGAGACTGTTCTCCCTTTCCTAGAGAATGGCGACATCATAATTGACGGGGGAAATACCCACTTCCCCGATACAAACAGAAGGGCCACATATGTCGAAAGCAAGGGGCTGCTGTATATCGGAACCGGGGTCTCAGGCGGAGAAGAGGGCGCTCTCCTGGGCCCGTCGATAATGCCAGGTGGATCGATAAAGGCCTGGCCCGAAATCAGGCCGCTTTTCCAGGCCATAGCTGCAAAAGTGGAGGATGGTACCCCATGCTGCGACTGGGTGGGTGAAAATGGTGCGGGTCATTTCGTAAAAATGGTTCATAATGGTATCGAATATGGTGACATGCAGCTCATTACTGAAGCATATCACATTATGAGAGAGCTTCTTGGTATGACTGCTGATCAGATGCATTCAGTTTTCAGGGAATGGAACGAGGGTGATCTGAACAGTTACCTGATTGAGATCACAAGAGATATCCTCGCATATAAGGATGAAGACGGTGAGCCTCTTGTTGATAAGATACTCGATACTGCAGGGCAAAAGGGAACGGGAAAATGGACTGGGGTTGCAGCTCTCGAACTGGGTATTCCTCTTACCCTGATCGGGGAAGCTGTTTTCTCAAGGTGCCTCTCGGCCATTAAGGACGAAAGGGTAAAAGCGTCTGCCATGCTGAAAGGACCCGGACCAAAGTTCAATGGGGACATGACGGCATTTATTTGCGATCTCAGGGACGCGGTATATGCTTCAAAGATTGTTTCATATGCGCAGGGCTATGCCCTGATGAGTGCCGCCGCTGCCGAATACAAATGGAACCTGAATTATGGTGGAATTGCCTTGATGTGGAGAGGAGGATGCATCATAAGATCGGCTTTTCTCGGGAAAATCAAGGAAGCATATGACAATAACCCTGGAATCGGGAATCTTTTGCTTGATCCCTTCTTCAGGGACAAGGTTCTGAAAGCCCAGGACGGTTGGAGAAACGTCGTGTCGGCTGCTGTCTTAAACGGGATACCGGTGCCTGCAATTTCCGCCGCACTCGGGTACTTCGACGGGTATCGCAGCGAAAGGCTGCCTGCCAACCTGCTCCAGGCCCAAAGGGATTATTTCGGGGCGCATACATACGAAAGAACCGACAGGCCCAGGGGTGAATTTTTCCATACAAACTGGACGGGCCGGGGAGGAACGACCGCTTCAACAACCTATAACGTATAGCCGGGTGGAAGACCGCATGACATCAAGACCGCAGAACCACTTGACTGCAGGACCGCAAAGCCGTGAATACTCCAGCTACAGGTGGACAGTCTGCGCCATGATATTTTTTGCAACCACTATCAATTACGTTGACCGCCAGGTTATCGGGATACTTAAACCGGTTCTTGACAGCCAGCTTGGAATCGGTGAAAAGGAGTATTCGTATATCATTGTGACCTTTCAGCTCTTTTATGCATTCGGGATGGCTGTCACGGGAAGACTGATCGACAAATTCGGAACAAAGACCGGCTACGGGATTTCGGTATTTTTCTGGAGCCTTGTTGCCATGGGTCATGCTTTTGCCAGGGGTGTGGTAAGCTTTGGATTCTGGAGGGCGCTGCTGGGCATAAGCGAATCGGGTAACTTTCCTGCTGCAATAAAAAGCATTACAGAGTGGTTCCCTAAAAAAGAGAGGGCCCTTGCCACGGGTATATTCAATTCCGGGACCAATATCGGAGCTATAATTGCCCCGGTGGCGGTACCTGCGATTCTGGCATTATGGGGCTGGCAGGCTGCATTTATAATTACCGGGGCGCTGGGTTTCATATGGCTTGTCTGCTGGATCATATGGTTCGAGGTTCCTGAAAAACAAAAACGGGCCTCCCCTGCCGAACTGGCTTACATCAGAAGTGATTCGGAAGTCTCCGTGGTTTCTGCCGGAAGCTTACCATTTAAAAGGCTAATAAGGTACAGGCAGACATGGGTCTATTTTGTCGGTAAATCGATGACCGACCCTATCTGGTGGTTCTTTCTTTTCTGGATACCGGGCTGGCTCAACCAGGTCAGGCACACGGGGCTCGATCTGAAAACTTTCGGACTCCCGCTTGTTATAATCTATTCACTTACTACCATTGGAAGCATTGCGGGCGGATGGCTGTCCTCCTTCCTGATCAGGAAAAACATGATACCATTCAGGGCCAGGAGAATCACCATGCTGATCTTCGCGCTCCTTGTGACACCGGTGGTCCTGGCCTCCTCCCCTTCGGTCAGTACATGGAGCGCTGTTATTCTTATCGGTGTGGCAATGGCTGCTCACCAGGCGTGGTCGGCCAATATGTACACAACCGCTTCTGATGCGTTTCCGAAGGAAGTTGTGAGTACGGTCACAGGCTTTGGCGGGATGGCCGGCGCCCTGGGGGGAGCATTCATTTCGTACCTGGCCGGGTTCGTTCTCGATTTCTACCAGAAGAGGGGTCATATTGAAACCGGTTACGTGGTTATGTTCACGATAGCAGGCAGTGCCTATCTCCTGGCCTGGATCATCATGACAATTCTCCAGCCGAAGGAAAAACCCGTTTCCCTTAATTGATAGAGATGAATCCCGGAATCTATTCCTTAGGCATCGGCGACAGGTTCGGATACGAGGGTGAGGCCCAGATGCGGGCGATACTCGATGCAAGCCGGATGGGTGTCGATATTACTCCCGTCTGGAACAAATCAAACCGCGAACATTTAATTACGGGAACAAAACCGGAGGACGTGAGGTACGAAGCTGATAATGCAGTTCTTGCTTCCCGGTTTAGCCGCCCCTACTTCGTAGATGCCGATCATATAGGCAGCGCGACCGTCGGAAATTATCTCACCTCCTGCGACTGGTTTACAATTGATGTTGCTGATTCTATCGGTAAGCATTGCGACAGACTGTTGAGGGAGAAGTTCATAGGAATGTCCGCCCCGTTCACTGGTGAATTGAAAATTGAAGGGCTGCCCGGACCTCTGAGAATAGACTCAGCATACCTCGGAAAAGTAGCCGACCTGTACCTGCCTGCTATAAAAAAAGCAGCAGAAATATACGGGAAAATTGAATCGGTAAAAGGCAGGAATAATTTCATAACAGAGGTCTCGATGGATGAAGTTGCACAGCCACAGGGGCCGGTTGACCTGTTTTTCATACTATTCATGCTCTCTGCCGAAGGTGTTCCTGTACAGGCCATTGCCCCGAAATTTCATGGAAGCTTTCATAAAGGAGTTGATTATATAGGTGACTGCTCAAAGTTTGCGGAAGAATTCGAGGCTGACATGCTGGTCATTGAAAGGGCCGTAAAGGAGTTTGATCTGCCAGGCGGGCTTAAGATCAGTGTCCATTCAGGGTCTGACAAGTTTTCAATTTATCCGGTTATAGGTGATATAACAAGGAGGCACGGAAAGGGCATACATATTAAAACCGCAGGGACGACCTGGCTGGAAGAGGTAACAGGGCTCGCTCTCGCGGGAGGGAGATCATCAGCATTTGTAAAGGAGCTTTGCATCAGCGCCCTGGACAGGCGCGAAGAACTATGCAAGCCATACACCGGTGTAATCGGAATTGATGTGTCCATGCTTCCGGGAAGAAGAACCATTGAAGGATGGACGGGTGAAGAGCTGGCATCGGCAATCAGGCATGTCCCTGGAAAGGCAGAATTCAACCCGGCTTTCAGGCAGCTTATTCACCTGGCCTATAAGATTGCGGCAGAGAAAAAGGATGAATTCGGGCAGCTGATTTTACAGAATAAACCCCTGGTCTCGGAATGTGTTTATGAAAACCTGTATCACAGGCACATAAGGCGGATATTCAATATCTGAACTGTCAGATCGACTGGAATGAGTGCAATTTACGGTATATGCCGTTATCAATCTTTATGAGCTCGCCGTGCGTACCCGACTCGACAATCCTGCCATCCTCGATCACTATAATAAAATCTGCATGCTGTATAGTCGATAACCTGTGGGCTATTACTATTGATGTCCTGTTCTGCATCACCTTCTGAATGGCATCCTGGACATACCTTTCCGATTCGGTATCCAGTGCCGAAGTGGCTTCGTCGAGTATCAGGATAGGCGGGTTTGCCATTATAGCCCTGGCAATACTGACCCTTTGCTTCTGCCCCCCGCTCAGCTTGTTTCCCGATTCACCTACAGCATTGTCATACCCATTTTCTGTTTCCATTATAAACTCATGGGCATGGGCTATTTTGGCTGCATTGGTAACATCATCCATTGAATAGGTGAATTTACCAAATGCAATATTTTCCCTGAATGAGGTATTAAAGAGTATTGGCTGCTGACTCACAATACCCATAAGGCTCCTGAGCTCCTTCACCTTCATGTCCCTGATATCGATCCCGTCGATAAGAATGCTCCCCTTATCAACATCCATGAATCTCGGTATAAGGTCGACCATTGTTGATTTTCCGCCTCCCGACTTCCCTACAACAGCAAGGGTTTGACCCTTCTTTAGCTTGAAGCTGACATCGCGGAGAACAGGTTCGGAGTTATATGCAAACCAGACATTTTTAAATTCAATTGAATCGTCAAATGTTGTTTTTGACACTGCATTTTCCTTTTCAGGAATCTTTTCATCGGCTTCCAGCACCTGGTTAAGCCTGTCGACCGAGGCCATACCTTTCCTGATGAGAAAGGCTGCGGTTGTAACGTTTTTTGCCGGAGGAATTATCTGTGAAAAGACAGCAATGAAAGTAATCAGCTTTGTCGGTGTCATCGATGAGGACCCTTTTAGTGCCAGCGAACCCCCGATAAACAACAGGATCACAACAACTATGGTTGCAAGAAACTCGCTAAGCGGTGATGCAAGGTATCCCCTTCTTGCCACCCTCCTGAATATCTTGGTGTACCTTTCATTAGTATCCGAGAACTGCGCCTTTACTTTTTCTTCGGCATTGAATCCCTTTACAATCCTGAGCCCTGAAAGAGTCTCTTCCACTGTTGAAAGCAGGCTGCCGAGGCTCTGCTGGCCTGCAAAGGATGAGGACTTAAGCGTTTTTGCTGTCTCTCCTATTATCCATCCTGCAAGGGGCATCATAACCAGTGCAAAGAGTGTCAGCTGAAAACTCGTGATAAAAAGGTAGACAAGGAAAAGAGCAATATATAACGGATCCTTGAACATTATATTCAGTGACGACACAACAGAGAGTTCAATCTCCTGGACATCGTTGGAAAGGCGTGTCATAATATCACCTTTCCTTGCGTCATTCAGGTATGAGAGCGGCAGCTTAAGGATTTTGTCGTACATCTGCGACCTGAGGTTCCTGACGGTGCCTGCCCTGAGGTAGGCCATGCAGTTGCTGGCAAGAAAAATGAACCCGTTTTTAAGAAGGCTGGCAATCACAACAACAACGCATACCAGCAGCAATGCGCTGAGCTTGCCATGATCGTGGACATAACTGACAAGGAACTGGTCCCCGAACCTGCCTATTGATTTTATGCTGAAACTCACAGCTGTTGCTTGCTGCGCCGCCTCTTCCGCGTTGAACAATATTTTCAGGAAGGGACCTAATAGCGTAATTACGAATAATGCAAAAAAGGCGCTTACAATATTATAAAAGAGGTTTTTCGAAACCTGCCATTTGAAAGGCGCAACAAAACTGAGGAGGATTCTTATGCTTTTCATTTAAAAATTCCAGTTTGCTCAGACACCCGTATAATTGAAAGGAGTTATTGCCCTGAGCTCTTCCTTAATATCTTCAGTAACGTCCAGCCCGCCGATAAATTGCATAATTGCTTCCCTGGTAATCTTTTCATTGGTCCTGGTAAGCGACAAAAGCGCTTCATACGGTTTCTTAAACCCTTCACGACGCAATATGGTCTGGATTGCCTCAGCCACCACCGCCCAGTTGTTTTCAAGGTCCTCGCGTAACTTTTCTTCGTTCAGGAAAAGCTTGCTTAACCCCTTGAGAAGCGAATTAAATGCAATAAGAGAGTGAGCGAAAGGCATGCCGGCATTTCTCAGCACAGTCGAATCGGTAAGGTCGCGCTGCAGCCTTGATACAGGAAGTTTTTCCGAGAGGTGGGCAAGGATAGCATTGGCATAGCCCAGGTTCCCTTCAGCATTTTCAAAATCAATGGGGTTGACCTTATGCGGCATTGCCGACGAGCCTATTTCTCCCTTGCGTATCTTTTGCCTGAAATAATCGAGTGAAATATACATCCAGACATCCCTCGACAAGTCGATGAGTATCACATTTATCCTTCTCATATTGTCGAAGAGGGCTGCCAGGTTATCATAATGCTCAATCTGGGTCGTGGGATATGATCTCTGGAGGCCCAGCCTTTCATTGACAAACGTATCGGCAAACTGGTTCCAGTCAATGCCGGGGTAAGCAACATGATGTGCGTTGAAGCTGCCTGTGGCTCCTCCGAATTTTGCAGAGAACGGGATCTGTGAAAAATATTTTATCTGCTCATCTATGCGGGTAACAAAAACAGCAAGCTCCTTCCCCACCCTTGTCGGCGATGCGGGCTGTCCATGTGTCCTTGCAAGCATCGGAACATCCTTCCACGTTGCCGACATGTTGGCAAGCACTTCCCTTAGTTCATAGAGTGCCGGAAGATACACATCAGCCATAGCTTCCTTGAGCGAAAGCGGTGTTGCAGTGTTGTTTATATCCTGTGAAGTAAGACCGAAATGGATAAACTCCTTCCATTTTTCCAGCCCGGCGGATACAAATTTCTCTTTCAGGTAATATTCGAGAGCCTTTACATCATGATTCGTGGTCTTCTCAAGCTCCTTGATCCGCATTGCTTCACCGGTACTGAAGTCGGAGACCAGGTTCCGGAGCATCGTAAAATTTCCTTTACCGAAATCCCTGAGCTGCGGGAGAGGTATTTCGCAGAGTGCAATGAAATATTCTATCTCCACCATCAGCCTGAACCTTATCAGTCCGAATTCCGAGAAATAACCTGCTAGCTCACCGGTTTTATGCCTGTACCTGCCATCGGCCGGGGAAATTGCTGTAAGGGAATTTAATTCCATCGTTGATCAGTTTGGCAGTTTGATTGTTTAAGTATAATGACAAAAGTAGTATATTGCCGGTTATATTTAAGTGCAAGGCCGTAAAAAGATAAAGTGATGGAGAAAATCAGGATCTCGGCTGTAAGGTATGCAAATACCTACCCGTTTATCTGGGGTCTCAGGGAAAGCGGTTTCGAGAAGAAAGTTACAATTGAAATCGATCACCCCTCAGGATGTGCAGAAAAACTTATTTCGGGTAAAGCCGACATCGGACTTGTCCCTGTGGCGGCCCTGCCCCGGTTGAAGAGCTATAATATTGCTGCCGATTACTGCATAGGTGCCAACGGAAACGTCAGAACTGTAATGCTGTTTACCAATGGCCCGTTCACCGGGGTGAAAAAAATCTACCTCGACTACAGGTCCATGACCTCAGTTAACCTCACAAGGGTTCTTGCCGGTAAGATGTGGAAAAGGGAATTTGAATGGAGCAACACATCCGAGGAGTTCGGCTTTTTAAATATCGCTGAGGACGAAGCCGTCGTGCTCATCGGGGATCAGTGCACGGCATCCGAATCATTTTTCAACACAGGTATTGACCTGGCCGGCGAATGGAAAAAATACACCGGATTACCATTTGTTTTTGCTGTATGGGCTTCAACCAGGGAGCTCGATAAATCATTCAGGGATGAATTCAACAACGCATTAAAGCTGGGTGTGGATAACCTCGGCAAAGTATCTGATGCGTTCGCCGGGATCAGCGTTTTCAGCAGGACCGACCTGGAAGACTATCTGAGGAAAAATATCGATTTCTCCCTCGACGGCAGGAAGATTGAAGCATTGGAGCTGTTCCTGAAAATGCTCGCGGATCTTGGAAAGAATGAAGGCAGTCACTGACAGAACTACCGGGTTCCATGTACGGGATTACAGGCAGGGTGACTTTGAAAAAGTATCCTTGCTCTGGATTGAAACAGGTATGGGTCACCCGGCACGGGGCGATGATGAAGACACCATCCTCGCCACCATAAGGCAGGGTGGAAGGTTACTCCTGCTCGAGGAAGAAAAAACTAAAACAATCTGTGGCTCATCGTGGCTCACCACCGACGGGAGAAGGGTTTTTATCCACCACTTCGGCATCCTTCCTGCCTTTCAGGGAAAAAAGTTATCCCACCTTCTCATGGAAAGGTCGCTTGCCTGTGTAAAAGAAACCGGTTTACAGGTTAAGCTCGAAGTGCATAACACTAATTTAAAGGCTATTAACCTCTATAAGAAATATGGATTTGAATATCTCGGCGATTATGATGTCTACATTATCCGTGATCTTTCCAAAATCAAATCATTCCCTGAGTAATTTTATTACTCGTTTTAATTAAAAATAACATATAAACCGCCCTGTAACAGGGTATAAATCGGTTTTTAAGCTTTTAACTTTAAGGAATATTGATTATCTTTGGTATCGGGAAATTTATGTACCATTACAAGGAATCATAAATAAGATTATGGCAAGGACTATTACATTCAATGAATTGAGGGAGATAAAGGACAAGCTTCCTACTGGCAGCATGAAGAAGATTGCCGATAAGCTTGACCTTAACGAGGAGACCGTCAGGAATTATTTCGGAGGCTGGAACTTTGACAAGGGTCAGAGTGCAGGAATTCACTTCGAAAAAGGGCCGAACGGAGGTATCGTAACAATAGAAGATACCACGATCCTTGATATCGCCCAGAAAATGATAAACTAAGAAACACCGGCCTTTTTACTTTAACCAAAGCAAAAGGCCTGTTTCTTTTGCTTTTTTTATTTCATTTTCAGGATGGACATTTCGAAGGAGATAGTGACCGCGGAAAAACTTTTCCGCGATAAGCTAGATATATTTCTGAGAACAATCTTCAGCGGGACCCGGCTGAACTCCCATGGCCCTGAACATCACCGCAGAGTATGGCAATATACCAAGGATATCCTGGGGTATCCTGATGTATCATCAAGGGTTGGCAACAGCGACACCGCAGTCAAGCTGCTAATTGGTGCATACCTGCACGACAGCGGGATGGTTAAAGAGAGAGGTCCGAGGCACGGGGCATTAAGCAGGGAGTACTGCAGGAAATTCCTGGATGACAACTCTCTTTCAGGTCCGGGCTTCAGCGACCTTCTCGACGCCGTCGAACATCACGATGATAAGGAGTATCTTTCACATCCTGCAGATTCAATTCTGCTCGATATACTTACCGCGGCCGACGATCTTGATGCCCTGGGCTATACTGGTATTTACAGGTACACCGAAATATACCTGGTGAGAGGGACCGCATACAAGGACCTCGGGTCGGCCATCCTTAAAAATGTAAGGGGCAGGTTCGGCAACCTGGAGAAGAAATTTGCATATGTCCCCTCGCTCCCGGCAAGGTTCAGACCCGCCTTCGACACGATTACAGGCTTCTTCGACAAATACAATATACAGCTGACTGCCTACCGGTTCGGCACCGGCGATCCTACGGGTTATTGCGGCGTCACCGAAGTAATAAGGTCGATGATTGAAGAAGAAAGAGACTTTGACGGGACCATGGATGAAGCTATTGAGAGCACCGACAGGGTCATATCGTGGTATTTTGGCGAGCTGAAGAGAGAGATGGGGTGACTGAGGGACTTGGAGACTTGGAGACTTGGAGACTTGGAGACTTGGAGACTTGGAGACTTGGAGACCTGGAGACCTGGAGACTTGGAGACCTGGAGACTTGGAGACTTGGAGACTTGGAGACTTGGAGACCTGGAGAC
>Ga0335071_10004788_pt1 | contig 14127 bp, 12 predicted proteins | sample Lox_Sample_15_FD_206724 | JGI IMG/M metagenome (GOLD analysis project Ga0335071, IMG submission 206724) | Soil microbial communities from Loxahatchee National Wildlife Refuge, Florida, United States - Lox_Sample_1.5 | ecosystem: Environmental > Terrestrial > Soil > Wetlands | place: USA... | reverse complement strand
TCCGATCCCCACCTTCACGGCATCGACGCCGGCGCGGATCAGGTCGCGCGTCCCCTCGGCGGTGCCGACGTTCCCGGCGACAAGGTCAAGCCGGGGATGCTTCCGGCGGATCGCGCGGACCATCTCCATCACGCCCCGCGAGTGGCCGTGCGCCGTGTCGACCACGACGAGATCCACGCCGGCCTTCAGCAGCGCCTCCACCCTCTCCATCGTGTCGGCGGTAACGCCGACCGCCGCCCCGACCCTCAGCCGTCCGTGCTCGTCCTTGCAGGCGCTCGGATGCTTGATCTTCTTGAGGATGTCCTTGAACGTGATGAGACCGTGCAGCACGCCCAGTTTGTCCACGACGGGAAGCTTTTCTATCCTGTGTTTCTGGAGGAGTTTCTGCGCCTGTTCCAGCGTCGTGCCCAGCGGCGCGGTCACAAGACCCTCCGTGGTCATGATATCCGCGACGAGCTGGTCCTCGTCCGGCTCGAATCGCAGGTCGCGGTTGGTGATGATCCCGATGAGCCGCCGGTTCTCGTCCACGACCGGGATGCCGGAGATCTTGTACTTGTCCATCAGCGCGAGGACGTCGCGCACCCGCTGGTCGGCCCGCACCGTCACCGGGTCGAGGATCATGCCGCTTTCCGAACGCTTGACCCTGTCGACCTCCTCCGCCTGGGCGCCGATGGTCATGTTCTTGTGGAGGATCCCGATCCCCCCCTCGCGGGCCATGGCGATCGCCATCGCGGATTCGGTGACCGTGTCCATCGCTGCGCTCAGGAGCGGGACGTTCAGCGCAATGCGGCGCGTGAGCCGCGAACGGACGTCGACCTCGCGCGGCAGCACGGACGACCGGGATGGGACGAGCAGCACGTCGTCGTATGTGAGACCTTCTCCGAGAAATTTGCCTTTGGCCACGGTTGTCCGAGTGTATGAATGAAGGATGATCCCGCGTTCAGGTGAACGCCGGCACGCCCGTGATGTCCTCCCCGACGATGAGCGTGTGCATCTCGTGCGTCCCCTCGTACGTGATCACGGACTCCAGGTTGGCCGCGTGCCGCATCACGGGGTACTCGTCGAGTATCCCGTTGGCGCCCAGGATCGACCGCGCCTCGCGGGCGATGGCGAGGGCGTGGTACACGTTGTTCCGCTTGGCAAACGAGATTTGCTGGAAGCGTGCGCGCCCCGCGTCCTTGAGGCGGCCGAGCTGGATGCACAGGAGCTGTGCCTTGGTGATCTCGGTGAGCATGCCCACCAGCTTTGCCTGCGTGAGCTGGAAGGCGGCAATCGGCCTGTCGAACTGTATGCGCGACTTCGCGTAGGAGAGCGCCGCCTCGTAGCAGGCCATGGCGGCGCCGACGACCCCCCAGGCGATGCCGTACCGCGCCTGGCTCAGGCAGGAGAGCGGGAGCTTCAGTCCCTCGCCGCCGGGAAGGATGGCGGTAGAGGGAACGCGCACGTTGTCGAGCACCAGCTCCGAGGTGACGGAGGCGCGGAGCGAGTGTTTACCCTTCATCTCCGGGGCGGAGAACCCGGGCGTTCCCCGCTCCACGAGGAACCCGCGCACGGTGCCTGCAAGCTTGGCCCAGACGACGGCGACGTCGGCGATCGTGCCGTTCGTGATCCACATCTTCGCGCCGTTGAGCACGTAGCCCCCCTCCACCTCCTCCGCGCGCGTGATCATCCCCGCCGGGTTGGATCCGAAATCCGGCTCCGTCAGTCCGAAGCACCCGATCTTCTCCCCGCGGGCCAGCGCCGGGAGCCACCGGGTCTTCTGGTCGGCCGACCCGTACATGAAGATGGGATACATGACCAGCGCGCTCTGGACGGAGGCAAAGCTCCTGATGCCGCTGTCGCCGCGCTCCAGTTCCTGCATGACGAGTCCATAGGCGACGTTGTTCATGCCGGCGCAGCCGTACTCCGGGGGGAGCGTCGCACCGAAGAGGCCCATCGCGGCCATGGGAGCGACAAGCTCCGCGGGGAACGTCCCGGCACGGTTATGCCGCTCGATCACCGGAATGACACGGTCGTCGACAAATTCCCTGACCGTGGCGCGGACAAGCAGCTCATCTTCGGCGAGGAGCGTGTCCGCGTCAAGGTAGTCCACGCCCGGGAACCTCGGCATAGGGCCTCATAGATTGAAAAAAGCCCTGTCCACGAAAAGCAACACAGGGCCTGAGGGGCAACGCTTGAACAAAGTAACCAAAAACAGGTGTGAATGTCAACGCTCACCGGCGGGCAGCTATTCCTCCACCTTGAGTCCGTACCGCTTGATCTTGAGGTAGAGCGTCTTCTTGCTGATGCCGAGCGCGTCGGCGGTCTTGGTCCGGCTGTAGTTATGCTGCCGGAGCATCCGCTCGATGTGCTCGCGCTCCAGCTCCTCCAGCGAACCGGACTCTCCCGCAGGCGCTCCCTGCGGCGTCTCGGCACCGTGAGACGCGCGGTCGGGCCTGTGGAAGTACATCGCCAGGTCGCTCGCCTCGATCGTCTCTCCCGAGGAGAGGAGCACCACTCCTTCCAGCACGTGTTCCAGCTCCCGGACGTTCCCGGGCCACTCGTAGTCCAGCAGCACGCCGATGGCGGAGGGGGACAGCTTCTTCACGCTCTTCGTCTTGGCCTTCCGCTGGAGGAAGTACTCGGCGAGGACGGGGATGTCCTCTTTCCGCTCCCTGAGCGTCGGCACGTGGAGCGTGATCACGTTCAGCCGGTACAGGAGGTCCTCGCGGAACCGGCCGGCGCGGACCTCTTCCCGCAGGTCCTTGTTCGTCGCGCACACCACGCGCACGTCGACGGTCAGGAGGTTTGTCCCGCCGACGCGGCGGAACTCGCCCGTCTCGAGGAACCTGAGGAGCTTCGGCTGGATTGCGGGACTGATGTCGCCGACCTCATCCAGGAAGAGCGTGCCGCCGTGGGCGACCTCGACCAGGCCCTGCTTCGTGGCAACGGCATTCGTGAACGCCCCCTTTTCGTGCCCGAAGAGCTCGCTCTCCAGAAGCGTATCGGGGATCGACGCGCAGTTGACCGCGACGAACGGGCGGTTGTTCCGGGGACTCCGGCGGTGGATGAGCGAGGCGATCAGCTCTTTCCCGGTCCCGCTCGCCCCCTGGATCAGGACGAACGAATCGCTCTCGGCGAACCGTGTCGCGCTCTCGACGAGCTTCAGGAACGCGGGGGCGCCGCCGATCAGCTCGGAGCTCCCCGCCTTGCGCGTCAGCTCGCTCTTCATCAGCTTGTTGTCGATGAAGAGCTGCTTCCGCTCGATCGCCCTGTGGATCGTGTTGAACAGCTCGTCGATGTCGTACGGCTTGGCGAGGAAGTCATAGGCCCCCATCTTGATGGTCTGGATGGCGGTCTTGACGTCGGCGTAGTTGGTGAGGATGATGACCTGCGTGGTGGGAGAGTATTCCTGGACGAACTTCAGGACCTCGATGCCGGTGACGCGGGGCATGCGGATATCCAGGAGGATGACATCATAGACCTTTGCCTGGATCTTGTTGATAGCTTCACCGCCGTCCGCGGCCACATCGACGGTGAATTCTTCAGATTCGGAAAGTTCGCTTTCGAGCAGTACCCTGAGGGGCTCCTCGTCGTCGACGATCAGGAGGTTGTATTTTTTTCCCATGCCCGGTGCGTCATTCGCTCAGGACACGCTCGATGGTCGTAAGCAGGTCGACAAGATCGTACGGTTTGCTGACAAAATCGTCAGCCCCGAGCTTCTTGGACTCTATCGCGTTCTTCAGGTCGGCGAAACCGGTCAGCATGACCACTTTCGTTTTCGCGTGCTTCTCCTTGATGAACTTGAGGACTTCAAAGCCGTTCACCCTCGGCATCTTGATATCGAGCAGAACCAGGTCGAACGATGACTTCTCCACCTCGGCAATCGCCTCGTCCCCGTCCGCGGCGGCTTTCACATCATATCCTTCGTTGGCGAGCTCTCCGCTGAGCACCGTTCGCAGTGCATCTTCGTCATCAACGACCAGTATAGTGCTTTTCTTGGTAGCCGGATTGGTCATCAGAGCTCCGATGGGGGTGGAACCTCATTATCTGCCGCGGGCCGCGGCCGTCATTTTTACATCGTCCGATTATAGAGAAACAAAGAGACAAAATCAACTCGAATAGCGCAAGTTTTGACGCGCCGCACGCCGTCCGGGGGACCTCCGGGCACGGTTGCATCTGGCCTGTCGAAATGCTATCATCTATGCATGTCCGCCCCTCCCCCGATACGGGTCCTCTTCGTCGACGACGACACCAGTTACATGGCCGTAGCGCAACACCTCCTCTCGAAATACCAGGGGAGGAAGTTCGAGATTCTCTGGAAGCAAAACGGCCGGGGGGCCCTCGAGGTGCTCGAAAAGAGCCCGGAAATCGACCTCATTCTGATGGACTACCATCTCCCGGAGGACAACGGGCTGGAGGTCACCCGGAAGATCCGCGAAAAGAATATCGAAATCCCTATCATCTTCCTCACTTCCAACAGGGATTTCCGCCTCGCCGTCGAGGCCATGAAATACGGGGTGGAGGACTACCTTGTAAAAGACGAGGCGGTTGACTCGGTCCTCCCGCGCGCGATCGTCAATATCCTGGAGCGCGTTAACCTCAAGAAGCGCATCGCCGAGCAGGTGAAGGCGGACCTGATCGCGAAAAACAGGACGAACGCGATCAAGGAGCTGATCGTCACAGTGTGCCACGAATTCAACAACCCGCTGGCCGCCATCAAGATCAGCACGGACATCCTTCTCAGACAGAGTCTTCCGCCGGATGAGCGGCAGATGGTGGAGGGGCTGGACAGGAATGTGGGATTGGTGGAACGGGAGATCGCCCGGCTGAGGGACATTGATTTCGGGGCGGGCGTCCCGCCGCCGGTCCGGGGGCAGGAGAAGACATCCTGAACGGCTTGCATCTCAGGAGCGGTCTCCGTATATTGAAAAACGGCACCTGATTCGAAGACTGCACGGACCCCATGGTCAAACCGAAGCCATACACGGACAAAAACCATATTCCCGCAGTCGTGGATTCTGTTCAAACGTAGTCCCGCCCCGAAGGCGGGACTACTCATTTTTCAGGGGTGACAGCACTGTGACAGTGAGGGGCATACAGGAAATCATGGAAGCCTGGGCGCCCCTCGACATCGCCTGGGAGCGGGACAACCCGGGCCTCCAGGCCGGCGATCCGGACCGCCGCGTTCGCGGCATACTGGTGGCGCTGGATGTCACCGAGCGCGTGGTGGCGGAAGCGGCCGGCGCGGGCGCAAATCTCATCGTCAGCCACCACCCGCTGCTCTTCCGCCCCCTGCGGTCGATGACGACGCAGACCGCCGCCGGGCGGACGCTTGAGGCGCTGTCACGGAGAGGGATCGCGCTGTATTCGGCGCACACCAATCTCGACTTCACGCGCGGGGGAACGAGTTTCGCACTGGCCGCGGCGCTGGGCCTGACAACGGAAGGATTTCTGACGAGCTCATTCCGCACCGACAGCAAGATCGTGACGTTCGTCCCCCCCTCCCACGCCGACGCCGTCGCCGCGGCCATGGCAGACGCGGGCGCGGGAGTGATCGGCGCGTACGACAACTGCTCGTTTCGTACCGAGGGGACGGGGACATTCCGCGGCGGAAAAGGCACGCACCCCGTCGTCGGCACACAGGGCGTGCTCGAGCACGCACGGGAAGTGCGGCTGGAAATGGTTGCGCCCCGGCGCGCGGCGCGCCGCGTGGTCGGGGCCCTGATGCGGGCGCACCCCTACGAAGAGGTCGCCTGCGATGTGTACCCGCTCGAGACGATCTCCACCGCCTACGGCATGGGCGCCGTGGGGACGCTCCCGCATCCTGTTCCGCTCCGGGCATTCCTCGGCGCGGTCAGGAAAGCCCTCGACGCCCGCGCGCTCCGCTGGAGCGGTGATCCGCGCAGGCGGGTGCGGCGCGTGGCGGTCTGCGGCGGGAGCGGGAGCGACCTTCTCCCCGACGCCGTCGCCGCAGGGGCGGACGCGTTCGTGACGGCGGACGTGCGGTACCATTCGTTCCACGAGGCCGGAAGCGACATCGCGCTCGTGGACGCAGGTCATTTTGAAACAGAGTTTCCGGTCGTCGCCGCTGTCGTCGACAGGCTGCGCAGCGGGATCCGGGCGCGGGGGGCCCGTATCCCCGTGCGCGCCTCGTCGCAGGGGACGAACCCGGTCAGGTTCAGTATGTAATACTCACCAAGGAGCAGTCATTGGAAGCGAAGCTACGGCAACTGTATGCACTGCAACAGATCGATTCAAACCTTGACGACCTCGAGGAGCTGAAGGGGGATCTCCCGGCCCGCATCGGCGACCTCGAGACGCAGGAGGCGGCGCTCAAGGCCCAGCTTGCCGCGCTGGAGAACGAGATGCGAACCGCGTTCGCCCAGCGCGACAACGCCGACAGCGAGATCATCGCGCTGAAGGAGAAGTCGGAGAAGTACAAGACACAGCAGTTCGCGGTGCGCAACAACCGCGAGTACGACGCGCTCACACGCGAGATGGACGCCGCACAGGACACGATCGTCCGCCTGGAGAAGGAGATGGAGATGCTGGAGGGAAAGGCGACGCTCGCGCGGAACGACATCGAGGGGCTGAAGGCCAGGATCGCCGAGCTGGACGGAGCCCTCGGCGAGAAGCGGACGGCCCTGGCGGAGGTCACCAAGACGACGGAGGAGGAGGAGGGACGGCTGCGGCACGAGCGGGAGAAGATCGTCCACAAGGTGCCCAAGGCCGATCTCGCGCAGTACGAGAGGATCCGGAAGGCCAAGAAGGGGAAAGCCGTGGTGCCGGTCCGCCGCGGCGCCTGCGGCGGCTGCTTCAACCGGGTGCCGCCCCAGAAGCTCCTGGAGCTGCGCCAGAACAGCAAGCTGTACCTGTGCGAGCATTGCGGCCGGATCATCGTCTCGGACGACATCGCCGTGGGGAAGACCTCCGCGGCATGATCCTCCGCGCCTTCACGGACGGTGCGTCCCGGGGAAACCCGGGGGAGGCGGGGGTGGGCGTCATCGTGATGGACGAGCGCGGGGAGCCGGTGTACACGCTGCACGGCTTCATTGGCGTCTGCACGAACAACGTTGCCGAGTACACGGCCCTGGAAACGCTGCTGGCGAATGCGCGCGCGCTGGAATGCGCGCGGCTGATCATTCACTCGGACAGCGAGCTGATGGTGCGCCAGCTCAAGGGGCAGTACCGCGTGAAGGACAGCGCCCTGAAGACGCATCACGCGAAGACTGTGCAGCTCCTCAAGGCGCTGCCGTTCCCGTTCGAGCTCCGCCACATCCCCCGGGAACAGAACCGGGAGGCGGACCGGCTGGCGAACCTCGGGATCGACGAGAAGATCCCGCTCAGAGTGTAGCACTAACCAACAACAACCAACAACAGAAGCAGGTCGGGCAGCCGCGTGCCGCGTTCGCGCGTCATGAGGAAAGTCCGAACTCCACAGAGCAGGATGCCCCGTGAACAGCGGGGGGCCCTTCCGCCAAAGCGGGAGGGAACGGACAGTGTCACAGAAAACATACCGCCCGGAGGCACGGGGCGCTTCGGCGCGCCGGGCCCGAGGGTAAGGGTGCAAAGGCGAGGTAAGAGCTCACCGCCCCGCCAGCAATGGCGGGGGCACGAAAAACCCCATCCGGAGCAAGACCAAATAAGAGAGGAGAGGCTGCTCGTCTCGGCGTCCCGCTTTGACGTCTTGCGGGGCGACACTCTCGGGTAGGTCGCTCGAGCCAAGGAGCAATCCGCGGCCCAGAGAAATGGCTGCCTCTTCCGTCCGTCGGGGCGGAAAAGACAGAATTCGGCTTACAGACCTGCGCCGCGCTCTTCGGCCGGCATCTTCCGCCGGCCGGGGGCGCGGGAATTCGTTCCGGGAGACAGTGTGAATGTACCCGTGAGGGAGCACCGGTGGATCGTCGTTGATCCGCCGGACGCCGGCATCGTTGCACGCCTGTCCCGTGAGATCAACGTCCCCGAGCCTATCGCCAGGGTTCTCGTTCACCGCGGCATCGACGACTACGATAAGGCAAAGGCCTATTTCCGGCCGTCAACGGAGCTGCTCCACGACCCGTTCCTGATGGGGGGCATGGAGCAGGCGGTGACGCGCATCGTCGAAGGGATCAACGCCGGGGAGCGGTTCCTGGTGTTCGGCGATTACGACGTCGACGGCACGAACGGCGCCGCGATGCTCTACCTCTTTCTCAAGAGCGCGGGCGCCAGCGTCGGGTACTACATCCCCGACAGGATCCGGGAAGGCTACGGCATATCCCGGCAGGGCATCGACGGGGCCCATGCCGGAGGGGTCAAGATCTTTCTTGCGGTCGACTGCGGGATCACGGCGGTGGACCAGGTGGAATATGCGCGAAGCCTCGGGCTGGACGTGATCATCTGCGACCACCACGAGACGGGTCCCGTCATTCCCCCCGGCTACGCGGTGCTCGATCCGATCACGCCGAACGACCCCTACCCGTTCAAGAGCCTGTGCGGGTGCGGCGTCGGGTTCAAGCTCGTGCAGGGGATCGGCCGCCGGCTGGGGCGCGAAGAGGACGCGCTGCAATACCTTGATTTCGTGACGCTGGCCAGCACGGCGGACATCGTGCCGCTGGTGGACGAGAACCGGGTCATGTGCCGGATGGGGCTGGAGATGATCAACTCGGCACCCCGGCCCGGCATCAAGGCGCTCATCGAGAGCGCCGGCATGAACGTCGGATCGATCACCACCGGGCAGATCGTGTTCGTGCTCGCCCCCCGGATCAACGCCGTGGGACGGCTGGGCGACGCGATGCGGGCGGTGCGGCTCCTGACCTCCACCGATCCCGCGGAGGCCATGGCGATGGCCCAGGTGCTGGAGGAGGAGAACAGGAACCGCCGCAAGATCGACGAGGATACGTTCGCCGAGGCGCAGCGGCTGGCCGACGCCCAGGCGGCAACGGCCACCGACCCGGCAATCGTCCTCCACCAGGAACACTGGCACCCCGGCGTGGTGGGCATCGTCGCCTCACGCATGGTGGAGAAATACTACAAGCCGTCGATCATGATGTCCACCGTCGACGGCGTGGCAAAGGGGTCGGCGCGGAGCGTGTCGGGGTTCGATGTCTACCAGGCACTCAAGCGCTGCGAGGACACGATCATCCAGTTCGGCGGGCACAAGTACGCCGCGGGACTCACGGTGGAGCTGACGCGGCTCGATGAGTTCCGGGAACGCTTCATGGCCGCGGTGAGCGACCTGATGGCGGAAGAGCTGAAAACCCCCGAGATCCGCATCGACGCGGAGATCACGCTCGCGGACCTCACGCCGCGGACGGTCAGGATCCTGAAGGAGTTTGCGCCGTTCGGGCCCGGGAACATGCGCCCGACGTTCATCGCCCACGGACTCGACGTGGCGGGAACGCCGCGTGTCGTCGGCAAGAACCACCTGCGGTTCAAAGTCCGGCAGAACGGCTCGCTGTTCGATGCCATCGGCTTCGGGCTGGGGCACCTCCTGGGGCGCGTCCAGGGGGAGCGGAAGAATCTGGCGTGCGTGTTCACAGTGGAGGAGAATGACTGGGTTCCCGCGGGCGGCACGCGGCCGGCGGAGCCCCCTCCCCAACTCAAAATCAAAGACCTACGGTAACACGAGCTCAAGGAGACACCGACCATGTCAGGCCATTCCAAGTGGGCAACAATCAAGCGGAAGAAAGGGGCCACCGACGCCGCACGCGGGCGCCTGTTCACACGCCTCATCAAGGAAATCACGATTGCCGCCCGCGACGGCGGCGGGAACCCCGAGGGGAACCCGCGCCTCCGCCTGGCGATCGGGACCGCCAAGGCTTCCAACATGCCCGCAGACAACATCAAGCGGGCCATCCAGAAAGGCACGGGGGAGCTCCCGGGTGTGGCCTACGAGGAAGTGACGTTTGAGGGATACGGGCCCGGCGGCGTGGCAATACTTGTCGAGGTCGTCACGGACAACAACAACCGCGCCGTCTCGGAGATGCGCCACGTCTTCTCCCGCAACAACGGGAACCTGGGGACGACAGGGAGCGTGGCGTGGATGTTCAGCAAGAAAGGGATCATCACGGTCCCGCGGACCGGGCAGAAACTGCCCCTGACAGAGGACGACATGATGGGCATCGTGCTCGACGCCGGCGCGGACGACCTCGGGAGCGACGAGACCGAGTTCACCGTGACCACCTCCCCCCATGCCTTCCACGCAGTCAGGAAGGCGATCGAGGACAAGGGGATTACGGTAGAGGCCGCAGCGCTCCAGATGGTCCCCCAGAACACCGTCAAGGTGACCGGCAAGGAAGCCGAGCAGCTCATGAAGCTGATGGAGGCGATCGAGGAGCACGACGACGTCCAGAACGTCTACGCGAACTTCGATATCGATGAGAAGGAACTCGCGTCCCTCAACGGCTGAGCGCATCGCTCCGGGCGCGGGATCGCTCGTCGTGCTCGGGCTCGACCCGGGGACGCTGGTCACCGGGTTCGGCGTGGTGGCCCGCAGGAACGGCCGCATGACGCTGCTGGAATGCGGCGCGATCAGGAACCGGGCGGGCACCCCTATGGCCGGCAGGCTGCAGAAGATCCACGACGAGCTTTCCGCCGTTATCGACCGCCACCGCCCGGACGAGTTCGCCATCGAGTCCGCGTTCTACGGCAAGAACGCGCAATCCGCACTCAAGCTGGGGCACGCCCGGGGGGCCGCGATGCTGGCCGCCGTCAGGCACGGCCTCGGGTCCACGGAGTACTCCCCGCGCGAGGTGAAAAAAGCCGTCACGGGGAGCGGCACCGCGTCCAAGGCGCAGGTCCGCTACATGGTCCGCTCGATCCTCGCACTGGGCAACACACACATGGGGCTCGACGCCTCGGACGCCCTCGCAATCGCGATCTGCCACATGCACCGGCTCGCCGGGTCCGCCGTGAAGCACAGGAGCTGGGCAACCTACGTCGCGGCACACCCCGAACGGGTGATCCCGTGATCGCCCGCCTGAGCGGCACGCTTGCAGCCAAATCCCCCACCGAGATCGTCGTGGATGTTGGGGGCGTCTCGTTCGCCGTCAGCATTCCCCTCTCCACGTTTGAGCGCCTGGGAAGCGAAGGGGGACCCGTGGCCGTGTTCACGCACCTCCACGTCCGGGAAGACGCGCTCCAGCTCTACGGATTCTTCAGCGAGGAGGAGCGGGAGCTCTTCCGCATGCTCATCGCCGTCAGCGGGATCGGGCCGAAAATGGCCCAGGGCATCCTCTCCGGCATCTCGCCCGGCGAACTGAAGAATCACATCCTGACGGGCAACGCCGGCGCGCTCACGGCCATCCCCGGCGTGGGCCGCAAGACCGCGGACCGCCTGGTGGTGGAGCTGCGGGACAGGCTTTCCCGCGCGGAAGGGACCGGGGTGGGCTCCGCCGCGTTTGCCGGCGAGGGCGCGCAGGTGCGCAACGAGGCGCTTCTCGCCCTGACCTCGCTCGGGTACAACCGCGCCGCCGCGGAGAAGGCGATCAGGGGAGCCGTCCAGGAATCGCGCGACGCCGAAGCCAGCGTGGAAGCGCTCATCAAGGCCGCGCTCCGTCACGCCGCCCGGTAAGTCCGGCAATTGCGTTTGACCATCCGCGAGTGTAAGTTCACATGATGCGCAAACACGACCAGACATCGCCGGAACGGCTCGAGGCGGAGGCAGAGTTCGACCGCGCCCTCCGCCCGCTGAGGTTCTCGGACTTCTTCGGCCAGGAGAAGATCACGAAGAACCTCCGCGTGTTCATCGATGCGGCGCGGGGGCGGAAGGAGACGCTGGACCACGTGCTCCTCACGGGCCCCCCCGGCCTCGGCAAGACGACGCTCGCCCACATCATCGCCGCCGAGATGGGGGTCAAGATCCGGATCACGTCCGGCCCCGTGCTGGACAAGCCGGGCGACCTGGCCGGTCTGCTGACAAACCTGGAGGAAGGAGACGTCCTCTTCATCGACGAGATCCACCGGCTGAACCCGGTGGTCGAAGAATACCTTTACTCGGCGATGGAGGACTACCGCCTCGACATCATGATCGATTCGGGACCGAGCGCGCGGACCGTCCAGCTCTCCCTCCCGAAATACACGCTGATCGGCGCCACGACGCGCGCGGGACTCCTCACGGCGCCCCTGCGCGGAAGGTTCGGCATCACCAACAGGCTCGATTACTATACGCCGGATATCCTGGAACGGATACTCACCCGCTCCTCGCGGATCCTCGGGATCGACGCGGAGGACGACGGGCTCCGGGAGATTGCCCGGCGCTCCCGGGGCACTCCCCGCATCGCCAACAGGCTCCTCCGGCGGTGCAGGGATTTCGCGGAAGCGGACAAGTCGCTCGCGGCTCACGGCGGGGCGGTCTCCCTGGAAGTCGCCGCCCACTCGCTGAGAGAGCTGGAGGTCGACGAGCACGGGCTGGACGAGATGGACAAGAGGATCATCCTCGCGATCATCGAGAAGTACGGCGGCGGTCCGGTGGGCGTGGGCACGCTCGCCGTTGCGGTGGGCGAGGAAGCCGGGACGATCGAAGAGGTGTACGAGCCCTACCTGATCCAGGAGGGGTTTATCCAGCGGACGCCGCGGGGCAGGGAGGCGACTGACCTCTGCTACTCCCACTTCAAGATGAAGAGGGGGAAGAGGAACGAGCCGACGCTGTTCTCCGGGGAGTGATTGCTTCGTCACACACACCCGTCATTGCGAGCACACACACCCGTCATTGCGAGCGCTTTCTGCGAAGCAATCGACGTTTTTTGTCGTCGCGAGCGAAGCGTGGCGACCTCGCGAGATTGCTTCGCCTGAGAATCGGCTCGCAATGACATGATGAGGGAACACATCATGGCACTCGACAAGGATCTCGCATCGATACAGGAAGTCCGGGAGCTGCTCCAGGCCGCGAAGGCCGCCCAGCTCGAGTTCCACGGCTACTCACAGCAGCAGGTCGACCGGATCGTCGAGGCAATGGTCGAGGCCGGGTATGCCCAGGCAGCGCGGCTGGGACGCATGGCCTGCGAAGAGACGGGATTCGGCAAGCCGGAGGACAAGAAGGCCAAGAACGAGTTTGCCACGCGGCGGGTCTGGGAATCGATCCGGAATCTGAAGACCGTGGGGGTGGTGGACGAGGACAAGGTCCGGCGCGTCCTCACGATCGCGGAGCCGATGGGTGTTGTCGCCGCGCTGATTCCCTCGACCAACCCGACGTCGACGGTGATGTTCAAGGCAATCATCTCGGTCAAGTCGCGCAACGCGATTGTGGCGAGCCCCCACCCCCGTGCCTCCGGCTGCACGCTCGAGGCCATGAACGTCGTGAGGGACGCGGCCGAAAAAGCGGGCGCGCCGAAGCACCTGATGGCGGTCGTCAGCACCCCGACCATTGAGGGAACGAACGAGTTGATGCGGCACAAGCTCACCGCCGTCATACTTGCCACGGGATCCAACCCCATGGTGCGGGCCGCGTACAGCTCCGGAAAGCCTGCCTACGGCGTCGGTTCGGGGAACGTCCCCGCCTTCATCGAGCGGACCGCAGATGTCGGAAAGGCGGTGGCCGACATCATCTCCGGCAAGCAGTTCGACTGGGGCGTCCTCTGTTCGACGGAATCGGCGCTGGTGTGCGACGCCCCCGTCAAGGCACAGGTGATGGAGGAATGCCGCAGGCGGGGAGCCTATTTCGCGGCAGGCGAGGAAAAGGAGCGTCTCTCACGGCTCATGTTTGACGACCGGGGGGCGATCAACCCGGAGATGGTGGGCAAGTCGCCCGTGTACATCGCGGGGAAAGCAGGCTTCACAGTTTCCCCCGGCACGACAGTCCTTATCGCGGAAATGCAGGGCGTCGGCCGCGAGTATCCCCTCTCCCGCGAGAAGCTCTCCCCGGTCCTCTCCTTCTACACGGAAGACGGCTGGCGGAGCGCCTGCGAGCGGTGCATCGAGCTCCTCTCGTTCGGGGGGATCGGCCACACGCTCGTCATTCACTCGACTGACAACGACATCATCATGAAGTTCGCGCTCGAAAAGCCGGCGTTCCGCATACTGGTGAACACGCAGGCCGCGCTCGGCGCAGTCGGCGTCACGAACGGCCTCGAGCCTTCAATGACGCTCGGCCCCGGCACATGGGGCGGATCGATCGTCTCCGACAACGTCAGCGCAAAGCACCTCCTGAACTTCAAACGGCTTGCCTAC
>Ga0335071_10004787_pt1 | contig 14130 bp, 16 predicted proteins | sample Lox_Sample_15_FD_206724 | JGI IMG/M metagenome (GOLD analysis project Ga0335071, IMG submission 206724) | Soil microbial communities from Loxahatchee National Wildlife Refuge, Florida, United States - Lox_Sample_1.5 | ecosystem: Environmental > Terrestrial > Soil > Wetlands | place: USA... | reverse complement strand
GCGCCGCCCCTCCTCGAGCACGACGGTGTGCAGGCCGGCCCGCGCCAGGGTGCGGGCCACCATCGCCCCGCCGGCGCCGGACCCCACGATGACCGCGTCGGCGGTGACGACGGAGCCGCTCTCGGCCGAGGCCGTCACGGTCAGGGGCGCGTCCGGGCGCGCCACGCCGTGTTCCTGAGCGCGCGAAAGCAGTTCGGGCGCATAGGTTTCGGCGCCGTTGGCCAGCAACACGATCGCCTTCATGGCTTCGACGGCCGCGCCGGCGTCCGGGCTGAGCGCGGCGACCCGCCGCAGCACCCGGTCCCGCCGGCCGGGGCTGAGCCGCGGCAGGGAGCGGCCGGTGGTCAGGTAACTCGCCGCGGCCAGCGAGAGGAACCCGGCCCGCACGGCCGCCCGTGATGTCGCGGGCAGCTGACCCAGGTAGCGGTCGACGCGGGCGACGAGCTCCGCCGGTGCCGGGCCGCCGTGCTCCTCGGGGAGCAGCGCGGCGCCGAACGACGCGGCGAGACGGCTCATAGGAAACGTCCGACCCGGCGCCCCAGCTTGATGAAGAACGGATAGGTCGCGAAGATGGCGCCCGCCGCCGCGTGCAGCGGCCAGCCCGCCTTCGCCGTGTCGACGCCGAAAACGCCGCTGTTCCACATGAAGTCGCGCCCGTTCTGGGCGCGGAAGGGCCGCCACAGCACGCCGAGGCCGGGCACGTTGTTGTAGAGCCCGAACGACCCGCCGAAGAAGACGCCGAGCGTGGCGGCCTCGGCGACATCCCGGCGGTCCGAGGGCAGCCGCCGCTCGATGAGCACTCCGGCGGCGAACAGCAGCGGCGGGTCGAGGGCAAAGCTCACGACGGGATCCTCTCGTTGATTTCGGGCGCCCCGGCACCGCGCAGGCCGACTTCGGCATGCCCGGTTCCCAGCACCGACCAGTGCCGGTCGTCGATGTCGACGTGGATGTCGGCCTGCTCGGTGTTCGTGCAGACGGCGCGGCCGCCGTCGGGGTCGGTGTATCCCAGGCTCACGCACCTCTCCGGAGGCTGGTCGACCCGGATGAGCACCTGGCGGCCGCCGATGCGCCCCTCCAACTGCCAGTGCCGCAGGCCCAGCGTCGTTTTCATCCGCAGCGACGGCAAAGGGCTTGCGGGCCAATCCTTTCCGTCGACGCGAAAGCGAACGAACGCCATCGGCGCCAGCCTGCGCAGCCCCGGCTTATTGGAGACCGCCGCAACGACTTCCATGACGTCGCCGCCGCCGAGGTCGGCGTGGATCCAACCCCAGCGCCTGGCGTTGCCGTGGCCGTAGATGTGGGCGACGCCGCCGCGCCACCCCTCGATGGGCGCGGCGGCATCGGCTTGAAATTTCGAGGTCAGCGTGCCGGTGAAATCGGCGGTGGGGGCGATGACCACCTGGGCGCCCGGCAGCAACTCGCGCTCCCACGCCGCCCGGGGAAACGTCCACAGCGGCGTGCCGGCGTCCTTCCAGGACAGGTCCCACGCGAGCGATCCGGCGCGCCCGGCCAGCTTTTCCGGGGCCACGCGCACCCCCGCCGCGTCGAACCAGGCGGTGCCCGACGCCGGCGCGGTGGGCTCGGGCCCGAACCGCTCGGTGCGCGGCGGGCCGTCGGGCGCGAACCAGGTCGCCCAGCCGTGCGCGTAGGGGGCGTCCGCGGCATGCGACGGGGCCACCGTCTCACAGTGGATCCACAGCCCGGCGCGCGTCAGCGGATCCGACAGGGTCGCATACCAGACCTCCAGCCGGCCGGCCTTGCCCCGCCAGCGTGGGGCGCAGGCCGATCGCAGCTCGTCGTCCATGTGCTCACCTCCCGGTCGGTCCACTATATTGGTTGAGCCAATGAACCAGTCAAGTGCGCTGCAGCCGCCCGATCGCCAGCGGGTCGACGAACAGATCGCCGCCTCGATCGCCGACGCCGTCCTCGATGGCGCCTTCCCGCCCGGCTCGACCCTGCCGCCCGAACGGGAGCTGGCCGAGCAGCTCGGCGTCAACCGCACGTCGCTGCGCCAGGGGCTGGCCCGCCTGCAGCAGATGGGCCTCATCGAGGCCCGGCATGGCAGCGGCAACGTGGTGTGCGACCCCGAGGCGCTCACGCATCCCGCCGTCGTCGAGGCGTTGGTCCGCAAACTCGGCCCCGAGTTCCTGGCCGAACTGCTGGAGATCCGGGCGGCGCTGGGCCCGATGATCGGCCGGCTGGCGGCCCAACGCAGCACGCTGGAGGACGCCGAGTCGTTGCGCGCCGCGCTTACGGCGGTGCGCGGGGCCGACGGCTCGGCGGCGCGCCAGGCCGGCGACCTCGACTACTTCAGGGTGCTCATCCACAGCACCCGCAACCGCGCGCTCGGCTTGCTGTATCGCTGGGTCGAGCACGCGTTCGGCGGCCGCGAGCACGAGCTCACCGGGGCCTACGATGACGCCGCCGCCGTGCTGGCCGACCTGCGGGCGATCACCGACGCCGTGCTGGCGCGCGACGCGGACGCGGCGGCCGCCGCGGTCGAGGGCTACCTCAACGCCAGTGCCCTGCGAATGGTGTTGTCCTACAAGAAAACCCGGGCCACCTGAAAGTGCGAGGCCGCGCTATTCGGCGATCCGGGTGGCCGGGTGCACGGCGATTAGCCCTAACTTGCTGCGCCGTTTGCACATCGCCGCGAGCTCGGCGTAGGCCTTCGCGCCGAGCAGCTCGGTGAGCTCGTCGGCCATGCTCTCCCACACCTGCCTGGCGCCGACGTGGGCGGCCGGGTCGCCGGTGCAGTACCAGTGCAGGTCCGCACCGCCCGAGCCCCAGCCGCGGCGATCGAATTCGGTGACGGTGGTCTTGAGGATCTCGGTCCCGTCGGGCCGGGTCACCCATTCCTGGCTGCGCCGGATCGGCAACTGCCAGCAGACATCGGGCTTCATGGTCAGCGGGGCCAGGCCCAGCTTGAGGGCCTTGGTGTGCAGTGCGCATCCGGCGCCGGCGGCGAAGCCGGGCCGGTTGAGGAAGATGCAGGCGTCCTTGTATTTGCGCGTGCGGTATTGCGGCTGGCCGTCGTGCTCGTCGAGCTCCAGGTAACCCTTGCGGCCCAAGCCCTTTTCCCGGAACTGCCAATCGTCGTCGGTCAGCGTCTTGACCGCATCGTCGAGCCGGGCGCGGTCGTCGTCGTCGGACAGGAACGCGCCGTGCGAGCAACACCCGTCGTCCGGCCGGCCCGCGACCGTGCCCCGGCACGCGGGAGTGCCGAAGACGCACGTCCAGCGGGAGAGCAGCCAGGTGAGGTCGGCCGCGATCAGGTGCTCGGGATTGTCCGGGTCGTAAAACTCCACCCATTCACGGGCGAAGTCCAACTCGACCTCTTGCCCCGGTTCCGGGTGCGAATTCGCCACGTCGCCAACGTTAGACCACGATTCCGGCTGCCTGGCGCTTTGACGCGAGAGGACTCGTCAGCAGGTCGCAACGCGCCCTGTGCCGTCGCCCGGCAGCGCCGATGGCCGGCCTCCTTCTCGCGCCGCGTCGCGGCGCGCATCGTCGCCCGGCTAGGTTGTTGCTGTGCGGTTAGGCGTGCTCGACGTGGGCAGCAACACGGTTCATCTGTTGGTGGTTGATGCCCACCGCGGTGGGCATCCCACGCCCATGAGTTCGACCAAGGCCACGCTGCGGCTCTCCGAGTCGATCGACAGCTCGGGGAAGATCACCAAGCGCGGCGCCGACAAGCTGGTTTCCACCATCAAAGAGTTCGCCAAGATCGCGGACAGCTCCGGCTGCAAGGAGCTGATGGCCTTCGCCACCTCGGCGGTCCGGGACGCCGAGAATTCCGACGACGTCCTGTCCCGGGTGCGCAAAGAAGCCGGCGTCGAACTCGAGGTGCTGACCGGGGTCGACGAGTCGCGGCTGACCTTCCTCGCTGTGCGCCGGTGGTACGGGTGGAGCGCCGGGCGCATCATCAACCTGGACATCGGCGGCGGCTCGCTGGAATTGTCCAGCGGCGTCGACGAGGAGCCCGACGTCGCGTTGTCGTTGCCGCTGGGTGCGGGGCGATTGACCCGGGAATGGCTGCCCGACGATCCGCCCGGGCGCCGCCGGGTGGCGATGCTGCGGGACTGGCTGGACGCCGAGCTGGCGGAGGCCGCCGTGACGGTGCTCGAGGCCGGCGCCCCCGACCTTGCGGTCGCCACGTCGAAGACGTTCCGTTCGCTGGCACGGCTGACCGGGGCGGCGCCGTCGGCGGCCGGGCCGCGGGTCAAGCGGACGCTGACCGAAAACGGCCTCAGGCAACTCATAGCTTTCATCTCTAGGATGACCACCGCTGACCGGGCCGAATTGGAAGGAGTGAGTGCCGAGCGGGCACCGCAGATCGTGGCGGGCGCGCTGGTGGCGGAGGCAAGTATGCGAGCGCTGTCGATCGAAGCGGTGGATCTCTGCCCGTGGGCATTACGGGAAGGTCTCATCTTGCGCAAACTCGACAGCGAAGCCGATGGAACTGCGCTCTTCGACAGTTCGGTGCGCGATGCTGGAGGTCAGAAAGCTGATCGGAACGCGAACCGATCGAGAGGCGACAAATCATGACCGGACCACACTCCGAGACCGAGAGCCCCGGCACCCGGCCGATCTCGGTGGCCGAATTGCTGGCCAGGAATGGGACGGTCGGCGCCCCGGCGGTCACCCGGCGGCGCCGCCGTCGGCGCGGCGACAGCGACGCGGTCACGGTCGCCGAGCTCACCGGTGAGATTCCGGCCATCCGTGACGACGACCACCACGTAACCGACGAGGCCGCCACCGGGACGATCCAGGTCGCCGAGCCGGCCACCGAGCAGGCCGCCGAGGACCGGCGCACGACCGCGTACTGGTCCGAACCCGAGCCCCGCTGGCCCAAGTCACCCCCCCAACCCAAACGTTTGTCGGGCCCGGAGCGCAGCGCCTACCCGCGGCCCCTGCCGCACGCCGAGGCCCCCGTCGATGCCGCCCAGTCCGGCGCCGAGGACATGAGCCCGGACCCGCTGGACCATTACGCCGACCTCCCCGTGGACGTGACGGACTCCGAGGTGCTCGACGCCGAATCCGAGTCCGAGGATTCGGCCTTCGTCCGCTCCTTCTTGTCGGATTCCACGCTGTTCGGCGGGCAGACGCTCGCCGACGAGGTGGCCCGGCGGCGCGGCGCGGAGCCTCCCGCGGACTCGCTGACGGAAGAGCTCGACGACGACCACCTCGGCATCGGCGAGCGCGCCGACACGGAGTTGCACGAGGGGCCCGGCCGGCTCGAGGCGCTGTGGCGCGGCTGCCTGGTCGTGCTGCAGTCGATCCTGGCCGTCGCGTTCGGCGCCGGGCTGTTCGTCGCGTTCGACGAGCTGTGGCGCTGGAACAGCATCGTGGCATTGGTGCTGTCGGTGCTGGTCATCCTCGGCCTGGTGGTGGGGGTCCGCGTGGTGCGCAAAACCGAGGACATCGCGAGCACGTTGATCGCCGTTGCGGTTGGGGCGCTGATCACCCTGGGGCCGTTGGCCCTGTCGTTGCAGTCGGGCTAGCCGGATCCATTCAGAGCTCACACAGACCATTGCGCCCAGCAATCAAAGTCGGCCTGTCGACGGCCTCGGTGTATCCACTGCGCGCCGAGGCCGCCTTCGAGTATGCGGCCAGGCTCGGCTACGACGGGGTCGAGCTGATGGTGTGGAGCGAGTCGGTCAGCCAGGACATCGACGCCGTCAAGAAGCTGTCGCGGCGCTATCGCGTCCCGGTGCTGTCCGTCCACGCGCCCTGCCTGCTGATCTCGCAGCGGGTGTGGGGCGCCAACCCGATTCCCAAGCTGGACCGCAGCGTGCGCGCCGCCGAACAGCTCGACGCGCAGACCGTCGTCGTGCATCCGCCGTTTCGCTGGCAACGTCGCTATGCCGAGGGGTTCAGCGACCAGGTCGCGGCCCTGGAAGCGTCCAGCGACGTAAAAGTCGCCGTGGAGAACATGTTCCCGTTCCGGGCGGACCGGTTCTTCGGGTCCGGCCAGTCCCGGGAACGGATGCGCAAGCGCGGCGGCGGACCGGGGCCGGCGATCTCGGCGTTCTCACCGTCCTACGACCCGTTGGACGGCGACCACGCGCACTACACGCTCGACCTGTCCCACACGGCGACCGCGGGCACGGACTCGCTGGACATGGCCCAGCGGATGGGCGAGGGCCTGACCCACCTGCACCTCTGCGACGGCAGCGGCCTGCCCGCCGACGAGCACCTGGTGCCGGGGCGCGGCACCCAACCCACCGCCGAGGTGTGCCAGCTGCTGGCCGGCGGCCGCTTCGCCGGCCACGTGATCCTCGAGGTGTCCACGTCGAGCGCGCGCAGCGCCAGTGAGCGCGAAAGCATGCTGGCCGAATCGTTGCAGTTCGCGCGCACACACCTGCTGCGCTGACAGCCCCCGAAGACCCAGGAGAACCTTGAACGCGTTGTTCACCGCCGCAATGACCTTGCGGGAGGTCGGCTCGGGCGTGCATGACGGCGTCTTTGAGGGCGAGCTCGACAAGCACTGGACCATCGGGCCCAAGGTGCACGGTGGGGCGATGCTGGCGCTGTGCGCCAACGCCGCGCGCACCGCGTGCGGCGGGCAACCGGACGGGCCCGGGCCGGTCCTGGAACCGGTCGCCGTATCGGCGAGCTTCCTGTGGGCGCCCGATCCGGGGCCGATGCGGCTGGTGACCTCCTTCCGCAAGCGCGGCCGCCGGATCAGCGTCGTCGACGTCGAGCTCATGCAGGGCGAGCGCACCGCCGTGCACGCCGTGGTCAACCTCGGGCAGCCGGAGCACTATCCCCCTTGTGGCGCCTCCGGCGCCGCAGCCACGCCGCTGCTGTCGGCGAACCCGGTCGCCGACCTGATGGCACCCGAACCGCCCGACGACGCCGAGCCCATCGGGCCCGGCCACCCCTTGGCCGGGCTGGTGCACCTGGGCGAGGGCTGCGACGTGCGACCGCTGCTGTCGACGATGCGGCCCAGCAACGGGCACCCGCCGATGATCCAGATGTGGGCGCGCCCCCGGGGCGTGGCCCCCGACGCGTTGTTCGCGCTCATGTGCGGCGACCTGTCGGCGCCGGTGACCTTCGCCGTGGACCGCACGGGGTGGGCGCCCACGATCCAGCTGACGGCCTTCCTGCGCGCCCTGCCGGCCGACGGCTGGTTGCGGATCATCGCGACCTGCATGGAGATCGGCCACGACTGGTTCGACGAGGACCACATCGTCGTCGATCACCTGGGCCGCCTGGTGGTGCAGGCACGGCAGCTGGCGATGGTGCCCGCCGCTCGCTGACGGGCGGTGTCTGGAATGCTTTCCGGCATGGCACGAATCGCGATCATCGGCGGCGGCAGCATCGGCGAGGCATTGCTGTCGGGCCTGCTGCGCGCGGGCCGGCAGGTCAAAGACCTGGTGGTGGCCGAACGGATGCCCGAGCGCGCCGAGTACCTGGCGGAGACCTATTCGGTGCGCGTGGCATCGGTTAGCGACGCGGTGGACAACGCGACGTTCGTCGTCGTGGCGGTGAAGCCCGCCGACATCGAGACCGTGATGGGGGAGTTGGCCCGCGCCGCCGCCGAAGCCGAGACCGACAGCGCCGAACAGGTTTTCGTCACCGTCGCGGCGGGCATCACGATCGGCTACTTCGAATCCAGGCTGCCGGCCGGAACCCCGGTGGTCCGGGCGATGCCCAACGCCGCGGCGTTGGTGGGCGCGGGGGTGACCGCGCTGGCCAAGGGCCGCTTCGTCACCGAACCACAGCTGGAAGAGGTCTCGGCCCTGTTCGACTCGGTCGGCGGGGTGCTGACCGTCCCGGAATCCCAGATGGACGCCGTGACGGCATTGTCGGGATCCGGTCCGGCCTATTTTTTCTTGATGGTCGAGGCGCTGGTGGACGCCGGCGTCGCCGCGGGTCTGAGCCGCCAGGTCGCCACCGACCTGACGGCGCAGACGATGGCCGGCTCGGCGGCGATGCTGCTCGAACGGATGGATTCCGACCCATCGGCCGGGCGGGAGGCGCTGGGGGTGCGCGCGGACGCCACTGCCGCACAGCTGCGGGCGACGGTCACCTCGCCCGGCGGCACCACCGCCGCCGCGCTGCGCGAACTGGAACGAGGCGGTTTGCGGGTGGCCGTCGACGCGGCCGTTCAGGCCGCGAAAAGGCGCTCTGAGCAGCTAAGAATTACATCCGAATAATTCGAGATTTCCGGACGGATTGTCCCTCACCAGTACCATTAACCCCACTAGTCCCGCTATTCTCCTCATTGTATGCACGTGTGGGTGCCAGCGGAGGGGAAGCCGCTGGCATTGCGCGAGCCTGACACGATTGGGTTGCGATGACGTCTACGAACGGGCCATCGGCACGAGATTCCGCTGGTAAGGGGCGGGACTCCGGTTCCGGCGATGGCCAGCAGGCCAGGACACAATTTCTCACCGTCGCGGAGGTGGCAGCACTGATGCGCGTCTCCAAGATGACGGTGTACCGGTTGGTGCACAACGGCGAGCTGCCCGCGGTTCGGGTCGGGCGGTCCTTCCGGGTGCACGCCAAGGCCGTCCACGACATGCTGGAGACTTCGTACTTCGACGCGGGCTGACCTACTACCTGCCGCGCCGGGCGCCGGCGGGTCGTCACGCGCCGCCGGTTTGGTGTTCCACGCTGACAGCCGGGTAAAGTGTCCGGGTCAAGTAGGAGCAGGTCACCGGTCAGATAGCGGAGTTCATGGGTTCAGTAATCAAAAAGCGGCGCAAGCGTATGTCGAAGAAGAAGCACCGCAAGCTGCTGCGTCGCACGCGGGTGCAGCGCAGAAAACTTGGCAAGTAAGCCCAGTCGACCGTCGCGTCGCCGTAATGCCCGCCCGTTAAGCTGTTCAGGTGGATCAGTCGAGTGGGGAAGGTGCCGGCACAGGCGGCACCGTGCACTACCCCAAAGTTGTGCTCGTCACCGGTGCGTGCCGGTTTCTGGGCGGCTATCTGACTGCCCGGCTCGCGCAGAACCCGTTGATCAAAGGGGTCATCGCGGTGGATGCGATCGCCCCCAGCAAGGACATGCTGCGCCGCATGGGGCGCGCCGAGTTCGTTCGTGCCGACATTCGAAATCCCTTCATTGCCAAGGTGATTCGCAACGGAGACGTCGACACGGTGGTGCATGCCGCGGCGGCGTCGTATGCGCCGCGATCCGGCGGCAGCGCGGCGCTGAAGGAAATCAACGTGATGGGCGCGATGCAGCTTTTCGCGGCGTGCCAGAAGGCGCCCTCGGTGCGCCGCGTCGTGTTGAAGTCGACCTCCGAGGTGTACGGCTCGAGCGCGCACGATCCCGTCATGTTCACCGAGGACAGCAGCAGCCGTCGGCCCTTCCGCGACGGTTTCGCCAAGGACAGCCTCGACATCGAGGGTTACGTGCGCGGGCTGGGCCGGCGGCGCCCCGACATCGCGGTGACGATTCTGCGGCTGGCCAACATGATCGGCCCGGCGATGGACACCACGCTGTCGCGGTATCTGGCCGGGCCGCTGGTCCCGACGATGTTCGGCCGCGACGCGCGGTTGCAGCTGCTGCACGAGCAGGACGCGCTGGGCGCACTGGAGCGTGCGGCGATGGCGGGCAAGGCCGGCACGTTCAACATCGGCGCCGACGGCATCATCATGCTCTCGCAGGCGATCCGGCGGGCCGGCCGAATCCCGTTGCCCGTGCCCGGGTTTGGCGTATGGGCGCTGGATTCGCTGCGACGGGCCAATCGTTACACCGAGATCACTCGCGATCAGTTTGATTATTTGAGTTACGGCCGCGTCATGGACACCACGAGAATGCGGACGGAGCTCGGCTACCATCCGAAATGGACGACGGCCGAGGCGTTCGACGACTACGTGCGCGGCCGCGGCCTGACTCCCATAATCGACCCTGATCGGGTACGCTCCGTGGAGGGTCGCGCCGTAGCGTTAGCGCAGCGTTGGGGAAGCCGAAATCCAATTCCATGGGGTGGGGGCAGGTAGGTATCGTGGCTGGCGAAACCAGAGCGAACGTCATACCACTACATACCAATCGGGGTCGGGTAGCAGCACGCCGGAAAGCCGATCAACGGGCGGAGTCGTCCCGTCAACATCCCTCGTTGCTTTCTGATCCGCGCGGTCGGGCGTCGGCCGAACAGATCGCCGCGGTGGTTCGCGAAATCGACGAGCACCGTCGCGCCGCGGGCGCGGGCGGCATGTCACGGACCGGCGAGGCACCGCTCAACGAGCTCGCGCAGCGGGTCGCCGCGGTCGCGGGCTTCCTGCGGCAGCGGTTCATGGGCGACTACACCGTCGACGAGTTCGGGTTCGACCCGCACTTCAACAGCGCGATCGTTCGGCCTTTGCTGCGGCTCTTCTTCCGGTCGTGGTTCCGGGTCGAGGTCAGCGGCATCGAGAACCTGCCGAGCGAGGGTGCCGCCCTGGTGGTGGCCAATCACGCCGGGGTGTTGCCGTTCGACGGGCTGATGCTGTCGGTGGCGGTCCACGATGAGCACCCCGCGCAGCGGGACCTGCGGCTGCTGGCCGCCGACATGGTCTTCGACCTGCCCGTGGTCGGCGAAGCCGCCCGCAAGGCCGGCCACACCATGGCCTGCACAACCGACGCGCACCGCCTGCTGGCCGCCGGCGAGCTCACCGCCGTTTTCCCGGAGGGCTACAAGGGGCTGGGCAAGCGCTTCGAGGACCGCTACCGCTTGCAGCGGTTCGGGCGCGGCGGCTTCGTGACGGCGGCGCTGCGCACCAAGGCCCCGATCGTGCCGTGCTCGATCATCGGATCCGAAGAGATCTACCCGATGCTCACCGACGTCAAGCTGCTGGCGCGGCTGTTCGGGCTGCCCTACTTCCCGATCACCCCGCTGTTCCCGCTGGCCGGGCCCGCGGGACTGGTGCCGCTGCCGTCCAAGTGGCGCATCGCGTTCGGTGAACCGATTTACACGAACGACTACGCCGCGTCCGACGCCGAGGACCCGATGGTCACCTTCGAGTTGACCGACCAGGTGCGCGAGACCATCCAGCAGACGCTGTACCGCCTGCTGGCCGGGCGCCGCAACATCTTCTTCGGCTGAGCCACGGGTTAATTCGCCGCGAGCGTAACGCAACGGCGAAAAAGCGCGCGATTTTTGGCCGTGCGGTTACGCTCGCGAACTAGCAGCAAGAACGCAGCGGCCCCGGTGCCTCGTGGTTAGAGACACCGGGGCGCTTTGCGTGCAAGCCGCTGGGGCCTACTTGACCAGAGTGAACTGGCAGACGTCCGTGTAGTGGTCGCGGAACAGGTCCGAGCAGCCCCTCAGGTAGTGCATGTAGATGTCGTATGTCTCCTGCCCCTTCAGGGCGATCGCCTCGTCCTTGTGGGCCTCGAGCGCATCCGCCCAGGCGTTCAGCGTCGGCACATAGTTCTTGCCGATGCGGTGGTAGCGCTCGACCTTCCAGCCCGCGTTGGACGAGTAGTGGTCGACCTGCGAGATCCGCGGCAGCCGCCCGCCCGGGAAGATCTCCGTCAGGATGAACTTGATGAAGCGCAGCAGGCTCATCGGTGACGTCAGGCCGAGCTGCTCGGCCTCTTCCTTGTCCGGGATGATGATCGTGTGCAGCAGCATCCGGCCGTCGTCGGGCGTCAAGCTGTAGAACTTCTTGAAGAAGGTGTCGTAGCGCTCGAACCCGGCGTCACCGGCGCCGTCGGCGAAGTGCTCGAACGCGCCGAGTGACACGATGCGGTCCACCGGCTCGTCGAATTCCTCCCAGCCCTGGATTCGCACCTCCTTGCGGCGGGGGCTGTCCATCTCCTCGAACTTGGCCTTGTCGTGGGCGTACTGATTCTCGCTCAGCGTCAGGCCGATCACGTTGACGTCGTACTCGGCCACCGCGTGCCGCATGGTCGCGCCCCAGCCGCAGCCGATGTCGAGCAGCGTCATGCCCGGCTCGAGGTTGAGCTTGTCCAGCGCGAGCTTGCGCTTGGCGTACTGGGCCTCTTCCAGCGTCATGTTGGGGCGTTCTTCGAAGTAGGCACAGCTGTAGGTCATCGACGGGTCAAGCCACAGCTTGAAAAACTCGTTCGATTTGTCGTAGTGGGACCGGACTGCCTCGACCGGCGGCTTCAGCTGGGTGCCACCCGTTTCCCCTTGTGACATTGGAATCGCCCCTACTTTCCGGCTGATATCGATGCGATCGCGGCGACGGTTTCTTCAGCGCCAGCGTCCTGGTGTGCGGCTTCCCCCAGCATCGTAACCACGCTGGTGACAACCGGATTGCCCTCGGCGTCTGTGACTTCGCTGCGGATCTCAGCGACGACCGCGCCGTGGGACTCGATCACCGAGTCTAGATAGGTGTCGAAGTAGAGCTTATCGTGCGCCAGGATCGGGCGGTGAAACTGGAATTTCTGGTCGCGGTGCATGACGCGGGCGATGTTGATCGGGATCTCGAACTTGGTGAAAATCTCCAATTGCACGCGTCGCCCCGCGATGGCCAGGAACGTCAGCGGCGCCACCAGCGCGTGGTACCCGGCGGCGGCGGCGTCGGCCTCGCTGTAGTGCGTCGGGTGGTCGTCTTTGACCGCCTGCGCGAACTCGCGGATCTTCTCGCGCCCGACCTGGAAGTAGTCGGGTGCCCGGTAATGGCTGCCGATGATCCCTTGGGCCGATTCTGGGACTGTCATGCCGCTGTGCTCTCCGCTCGCTTACGTCTCAGCGGCGCAGCTTATCAGCGCGATTGGCGCCTGGACGCCAGTGCCGCCAGCGCGCCGCCGGCCGCGCCCAGGGCCAGCGCCGAGGGCACCCCGATCCGGGCGGCCTTGCGGGCGGTGCGGAAGTCGCGGATCTCCCAGCCTCGTTCGCGGGCCAGGGCCCGCAGGCGGGCGTCGGGATTGATGGCCACCGCCGTGCCGACCAGCGACAGCATGGGCACGTCGTTGTAGCTGTCGGAATAGGCCGTGCAGCGTTTGAGGTTGAGGCCCTCCCGGATGGCCAGCGAGCGCACCGCGTGCGCCTTGCCGGGGCCGTGCAGGATCTCGCCGACCAGCCTGCCGGTGAATACGCCGTCGACCGACTCCGCGACCGTGCCCAGCGCGCCGGTCAGCCCCAGCCGCCGCGCGATCGTCGCCGCGAGTTCGTAGGGCGTGGCGGTGATCAGCCACACCTGCTGGCCGGCGTCCAGGTGCATCTGGGTGAGCTCGCGGGTGCCGGGCCAGATCTTGTCGGCGATGATCTCGTCGTAGACCTCCTCGCCCAGCGCGACCAGCTGCTCGACCGAGCGGCCCTCGATGAAGGCGAGGGCCTTGCGCCGGCCGGCGGCCACGTCGTCGCTGTTCTCCTTGCCGAGCCACTGAAACTTGGCCTGGGCGTAGATGAATCCGAGCACATCGCGGTAGGTGAAGTAGTTGCGGGCGGCCAGGCCGCGGCCGAAATGCACGGCCGAGGAGCCCTGCACCAAGGTGTTGTCCACGTCGAAGAATGCGGCCGCGGTCAGGTCGATTGGTGGCTGCGGGCGGCCCTCTTCGGGGGCCGCCGCAGCCAGGTCCTCCAGCGCGCGTTCCGCGCTCGCGTTGTCGACCAGCGCATCCAGGTCGGCGCGGCCGGCGGGGCCCGCGCCGCCCGACTCAGAGGAAGCCGATGAAGCCAAGGCTCAACCTCCTAGATCGCTGTGCCCGGTAATCCATGGGATGACCGGTATCAACCCTATCCGGCGGGGGTTCGGTGCGGTTTGCGTGCCTGAGCCCTCAGGTCAGGACCACATGGCCAAATTCGTCGACATCGCGCCGGTGTAGTTGCCGTGCGCCGTGTCGCCCGCGGCCCGCAATCGGGCCAGGGCCTCGCACATCATCGCCTCGCCGCGGGCCCAGTGCCGATGCGCCTCGGCGTGGGCCGCCGCGCCGCTGCCCGTCCAGGTCGAGTGCACGTTGCCTACCAGCGAATCGATTTCGGCCAGCATGTCTTCGGCGTAGCGGGCAAACTCCGCCATCCGGCGCACGGCGTCGGCCAGCGCCTGCGGATCCACGCGAAACGCCTCAGCCACGGTGCACCCCGCGCAGCGCGTGTACGGATGCCGCGTCGTTCGCCTGGTAGAGCCCGCCGGCCCCGTCCACCAACCGGGCCAGCATCGACAGGCCCACCTCGACCTCGCCGGCCCCGCGGTGCCACAGCTCCCATGCGGAGGCGTAGGCACT
>Ga0335071_10004786_pt1 | contig 14134 bp, 7 predicted proteins | sample Lox_Sample_15_FD_206724 | JGI IMG/M metagenome (GOLD analysis project Ga0335071, IMG submission 206724) | Soil microbial communities from Loxahatchee National Wildlife Refuge, Florida, United States - Lox_Sample_1.5 | ecosystem: Environmental > Terrestrial > Soil > Wetlands | place: USA: Florida... | reverse complement strand
GGTCGGCGAAGCCGAGCGAGCCCTCCTCGATCACGTCCTGCACGTAGTGCGCCGACTCGCGGTGGGCGCGGGCGAGCGCGGCGCCGTCCCGGACCAGCAGGGCCCCGATGCCGTAGGGCAGGAAGAGCCCCTTGTGGGGGTCGAGCGTCACCGAGTCGCACTCCTCGATGCCGCGCAGCAGCTCCGCGCCGCCCGGGGCCAGGCGGAAGAAGCCGCCGTAGGCCGCGTCCGCATGCACCCACAGGCCGTGCTCGCGGGCGACCTCCAGCACCTCGGGCAGCGGGTCGACGGCGCCGGTGTTGGTGGTGCCCACGTTCGCCACCACCAGGAACGGCCGCCGGCCGCCGGCGCGGTCCTCGCGGATCGCCTGCGCGAGCGCCTCGGGCCGCAGCCGGAAGCGGTCGTCGGTCGGCAGCTGGCGCAGCGCGCTTCGCGGCAGCCCGGCGAGGCGCGCCGCCTTGGCGACGCAGTAGTGCGTCTCCTCGGAGCAGTAGAGCCGGGCGCCTTCGAGGTCCTCGCCGAGCCTCTCGTGACGCGCCGCCACCACCGCGCTGAAGTTCGAGAGAGAGCCTCCGGAGGTGAGCAGGCCCTGCGCCTTCGCCGGGAAGCCCATCCAGTCGCACAGCCAGCGGGTGACCGTCTGCTCGATCTGCACCAGCGCCGGCGCCGGCGAGGTGACGCCGACGTAGCGGTTGGTGGCGCTGGCGAGCAGGGCCGCGAGCGCCGCGGCGTAGACGCCGCCGCCCGGGATGTAGGCGAGGTAGCCGGGGCCGGCCGCGTTGTAGCTCTTGGCGATCGCCGGCCGCAGGCGCTCGAGGAGGCCCTCGATGGAACGGCCCTCCACCGGCGGCGGCTCCCGGAAGGTCGCCCGCACCGCTTCCACGCCGTCGAGGTCGAACGACGGCTGCAGCGGCAGGCTTTCCACCTGCTCGAGCACGAAGTCCACCACCGCGCGAGTGAGGCTCTCGAGGTGTGCGGGGTCGGGCTCGAGCGGCCAGTCGCTCATGCCGCGATGCTACAACGCCGCTCGCCCGCCGGCCCCGGCCGGCTTAGAATCCGTGCGTCCATCGCGAGGAGGCCTCCATGAGGAACGATCGCGTCCTCTCCCGTCGCCGTGCCCTGCAGCTCTCGGCCAGCGCCGCCGCCGCGGCCTGGGCCCTGCCGCTCGCGCGCGAGGCGCTCGCCGCCGGCAAGGTCCCGATCGGCGTGCAGCTCTTCTCGGTGCGCGACCTGTGCGAGAAGGACCTGCCGGGCACGCTCAGGGCCATCAAAGCGATGGGCTACCAGGGCGTCGAGTTCGCCGGCTACTACGGCCGCGGCGCGGCCGAGCTGAAGAAGCTCCTCCATGACACCGGCCTGCGCTGCTGCGGCACCCACACCGGCCTCGACACGCTGGAGGGCGACGCGCTCGCGAAGACCGTCGCGTTCAACGAGACGATCGGCAACAAGTTCCTGATCGTCCCCTGGATCCCCGAGGAACGGCGCAAGACGGTGGCCGACTGGAAGAAGCTGGCAGCCGAGTTCGACGCCATCGCCGACAAGGTCGCCGCGCACGGCATGCGGGTCGGCTACCACAACCACAACTTCGAGTTCACGCCGATCGAGGGCACCACGCCCTGGGACCTCTTCTTCGGGGGGACGAAGAAGGCGGTGGTGATGCAGGTCGACACCGGCAACTGCATCGAGGGCGGCGGTGATCCCCTGACCGTGCTGAGGAAGTACCCGGGCCGCGCCGCCACCATCCACGTGAAGGCGTACTCCCAGGCGAAGCCCGATGCCTTCCTGGGCGAGGACGAGATCCCGTGGAAGGACGTCTTCGCGGCCCTCGACGAGGGCGGCGCCACCGAGTGGTACATCGTCGAGTACGAGCGGGAGAACCAGCCGCCGCTGCCGGCGATCGAACGCTGCCTGAAGAACCTCAGGGCGATGGGGCGGTAGACAGCGCCAGCCCGCGCAGCCTCTCCGGCCGGTCGGCGGCGCGGTCGAGACGCAGGAAGGTGACGACGGCCGGCAGCGCCACCAGCGGCATCAGCCCCCAAAAGAGCCGCTCGCCGAGCGCCGCGTGCAGCGGCAGCGCGAGCGCCGGGTTCACGGCGAAGGCGATCGACCAGGTGGCCTGGTAGAAGCTGAGGTAGCGGCCGCGGGCGGCGGGCGGGGCCCAGTCGGCGACGAAGGACATGGCCTGCGGCGAGGCGAGGATCTCGCCCGCGGTGAAGACGAGCACCGCGAGGAGGAACCAGGCCCAGTGCATGACCAACCCGAGCATGCCGAAGCCGCAGGCGCACAGCAGGTTGCCGAGAGCCGCCACCCGCAGCCGCCGGAAGCGCTTGAGCCAGGCCACGATCGAGATCTCGAAGAAGGCGATCAGCAGCCCGTTCACCGCCACCAGCGCGCCGTAGACCCTGGCCGGGTAGCCGGCACCGCGGGTGACCGTGAGCGGGAAGACCGACAGGTTCGAGCAGAAGATGAAGGTGAAGAGAAACGCCGCGGCCAGCATCTGCAGGTAGACGAGGTCGAACAGGGGGTGGCCGGCCGGCGCGAGCGGCCGGTGCGCGGCGGGGGACGTCGCGGGCGAATCCTCGGACGCCGGCGCCCTGGTCACGGCGAGGACCACGCCGCCCGGTCGCGTGTCCGGGATCGCCAGGAACACGATCACGCCGTACGCCAGCGTGGTGAGGCCGTCCCCCAGGAACAGCAGGCGCCAGCTCCAGTCGGCCAGCACGCCGCCGAGCGCCGTCCCCGCGGCCCAGCCCAGGTTCACGGCCATGCGCAGGCCGGCGAAGCCGCTGGCGCGCTCGGAGGAGGGCAGGAGGTCACCGATCACGGCCGAGGCGGCGGGCCGGTACAGCTCGCCGATGAAGCCGAACGCCAGCAGCAGCGGCACGAACTGCCGCGCCGAGGGGGCGAGGCCCATGGCGACGGCGAGGAGGCCGGAGCCGAACAGGCTGAGCAGCAGCGTGCGGCGCCGGCCCAGCCGGTCGGTCAGGACCCCACCGGCCAGGATGGAGACGAGCGAGCCCGAGCCGTAGGCGAACAGCAGCCGCGCCGCCGTGTGCTCGCCGAGGTGGAAGTCGCGCAGCAGCACCAGCGCGAGGTACGGCAGGATGAAGGTCCCCAGCTTGTTGACCAGCGTGCCGAAGATCAGCACCCGCACCGGCCGCGGGAAGCGGCCCACGATCCGGAGCGGGTTGGCGGACATGGCTGCCCAATGTACCGGATCGCGGGCGCCTTGACCGCCGCGCCGCCGGTGGCTCTAATGGGCCGATCAACGGGAGGCTGAGGAGCACCATGCACAAGCTGGTCCTGCTGCGGCACGGAGAGAGCGCCTGGAACCTGGAGAACCGCTTCACCGGCTGGACGGACGTCGACCTCTCGCCCCGCGGGGTGGAGGAGGCGACCGCCGGTGCGAAGCTCCTCCACGACGGTGGCTACGTCTTCGACGTCGCCCACACCTCCGTGCTGCGCCGGGCGATCCGCACGCTGTGGATCACCCTCGAGGGCATGGACCTGATGTGGATCCCGGTCAAGAAGAGCTGGCGTCTCAACGAGCGCCACTACGGCGCCCTGCAGGGGCTCAACAAGGCGGAGACCGCGAAGAAGTTCGGCGAGGAGCAGGTGAAGATCTGGCGCCGCGCCTTCGCCACGCCGCCGCCGCCGCTCACGCCCAACGACGAGCGCCACCCCGGCCGCGACCCGCGCTACCGCGACATCGCCAAGGACCTGCTGCCGCTCACCGAGTCGCTGAAGGACACCATCGACCGCTTCCTGCCGTACTGGTACGACGCCATCGTCCCCGACCTCCTCGCCGGCAAGCGCGTGCTGATCGCCGCCCACGGCAACAGCCTGCGCGCGCTGGTGAAGCACCTCGACAAGATCTCGGACGAGGAGATCGTCGGCCTCAACATCCCCACCGGCATCCCCCTCGTCTACGAGCTCGACGACGACCTGCGGGCGGTCAAGCACGACTACCTCGGCGACCCCGAGGCCGCGAAGAAGGCCGCGGAGGCGGTCGCCAACCAGTCCAAGGCCCGCTAGATGCGGCGGCTCTGGCCGCGGGCGCTGGCCGGCGTCCTGCTGGCGCTGGCGCTCGCGGCCGGCGCCGGCTTCGGCCTCGCCGGCGCGCGCCTGCACGACAGCCTGCCGCTCGTCCGCGGGGAGCAGGTCCTGCCCGGCCTGGCCGAGGCGGTGCGCATCGAGCGCGACGCGCTCGGCGTCCCGGTGATCCGCGGCCGCAGCCGCGTCGACGTGGCGCGCGCCACCGGCTTCGTGCACGCGCAGGAGCGCTTCTTCCAGATGGACCTGCTGCGCCGGCGCGCCGCGGGCGAGCTCGCGGCCCTGGTGGGCGAGGCGGCGCTGCCGGCCGACCGCGAGGTGCGCCCGCTGCAGCTGCGGGCGGTGGCTCGGCGCGCGGTCGCCTCCCTGCCGGCGGAGGAGCGGGCGCTGCTGGCCGCGTACACGGACGGGGTCAACGCCGGCCTGCGCGCGCTGCGGGCGATGCCCTTCGAGTACCTGCCGCTGCGCGGCGAGCCCAGGCCCTGGCTGGGCGAGGACTCGCTGCTGTGCGCGCTCACCATGTACCTGACGCTGCAGGGCGAGCTGGCGGAGCAGGAATCGACCCTGGGCCTCATGCACGACCTGCTCCCGCCGGCGCTCTTCGAGTTCCTCACGCCGCGCGGGACCGAGTGGGACGCGCCGCTGCGGGGCGTGCCCTTCCCCCAGCCGGCGCCGCCGGGGCCGGAGGTGATCGACCTGCGCCGGCAGCCGCCCCTGCTGTCGCGGCCTTCGGCCTCCGCCGCGCCGCTCGCCGCCGACGAGAGGCCGTCGCTCGGCAGCAACAACTGGGCGGTCGACGCGGCCCACTCGGCCACCGGCGCCGCCATCCTCGCCAACGACATGCACCTCGGCCTGGCGGTGCCGAACACCTGGTACCGCGCCTCGCTGGTGTTCGAGCAGGACGGCGCCGAGCGGCGGGTCACCGGCGCCACCCTGCCCGGCGCCCCGTTCGTGGTCGTCGGCAGCAACGGACGCGTGGCCTGGGGCTTCACCAACAGCCAGGGCGACTGGGCCGACCTGGTCGTCCTCGATCCCGATCCGGGCCACCCGGACGCCTACCGGACGCCGGGCGGCCCGCGCCGGTTCGAGCACGCCAGCGAGACGATCCAGGTGAAGGGCGGCGACGACGTGAAGGTCGAGATCCTGAGGACCATCTGGGGGCCGGTGATCGACAAGGACCACACCGGGCACCGCCGTGCCCTCGCCTGGGTGGCACTGCGCGACGGCGGGGTGAACGCCGCGCTGGTCAGGATGGAGCAGGCCTCCAGCCTGGCCGAGGCGCAGGCGCTGGCGCCCGCGTGCGGCATCCCCGAGCAGAACCTGGTGGTGGCCGACGCCGCGGGGCACATCGGCTGGACCGTCGTCGGCCGCATCCCCCGCCGCTTCGGCCACGACGGCCGGCTGCCGGTCTCCTGGGCGGACGGCAGCAGCGGCTGGGACGGCTGGCTGCCCGCGGAGGAGTACCCGCGGGTCGTCGACCCGCCGAGCGGGCGCATCCAGACCGCGAACGCCCGCGTGGTCGATGGGGAGGACCTGCGCAAGGTCGGCTTCGGCGGCTACGACCTCGGCGCGCGCCAGCGCCAGATCCGCGACGACCTGCTGGCGATCGACAGGGCCAGCGAGGCCGACATGCTGCGGGTCCAGCTCGACGACCGCGCGGTTTTCCTCGAGCGCTGGCAGCGGCTGCTGGTGGAGCTGCTCGGGCCCGAGGCCACGGCGGGCCACCCGCTGCGCGACGAGGCGCGCGCCCTGGTCGAGGGCTGGGGCGGACACGCCTCGACCGACTCCGCCGGCTACCGCATCGTCCGCTCGTTCCGGATGCGCGTGGCGGCCGACGTGTTCGCTCCCCTGCTGCGGCCCTGCGCGGCCGCCGATCCGGAGTTCGACTACCTGGGCACCCGCCCGGGACGGCCGTCGCGCGGCCACCGGCAGTGGGAGGGCCCGCTGTGGGCGCTGGTGACGCAGAAGCCGGCGCACCTCCTCGACCCCGCGTACCCGAGCTGGGAGGCGCGTCTGCTCGCGTCCCTCGACGCGGTCCTCCTGGAGCTGAGCGGTGACGGTCGGCGGCTGGCGGAGCGCACCTGGGGGGAGCGCAACACCACGCAGATCGACCATCCGCTCGCCCGTGCGCTGCCGCTCGTCGGCGGCTGGCTCGACATGCCGCACCACCGTCTGCCTGGGGACAGCCACATGCCGCGCTTCCAGTCGGCGCAGGCCGGCGCCTCGGAGCGGATGGCGGTGTCGCCCGGCCACGAGGAACGGGGCTACTTCCACATGCCGGCCGGACAGAGCGGCAACCCCCGCTCACCGCACTACGGCGACGGCCACGCCGCCTGGGAGCGTGGCGAGCCGACGCCGTTCCTGCCCGGGCCGGCGGTCGAGGTGCTGACGCTGGCGCCGGCGCGCTGAACCGGGCCCAGGGGCACTCAGGATGGCGATCTTCGCGGACAAGGTGATCGTGGTGACCGGGGCCTCGCAGGGGATCGGCCGCGCGCTCTGCCTCGAGCTGGCGACGCAGCGGCCGAGGCTGGTGCTCGCTGCCCGCGACCAGGAGGCTCTCGAGACGGTCGCCGCCCTCTGCCGCACGCGAGGGGCGGAGGCGCTGGTCGTGCCGACGGACGTCGCCGACGCGTCGGCCTGCCGCACGCTGGTCGAGCGCGCCGTCGAGCGTTTCGAGGCGCTCGACGTCCTGGTCAACAACGCCGGCATCGGCATGCTGGCCCGCTTCGCGGAGGTCACCGACCTGCGGCCCTACGAGCGGCTGATGCGGGTCAACTACCTGGGCAGCGTCTACCCGACCCACTACGCCCTGCCGCACCTGCTGCGCGCCCGCGGCCAGATCGTGGCCGTCTCCAGCCTGGCCGGCCTCAACGGCGTGCCGCTGCGCACCGCCTACGCCGCCAGCAAGCACGCGCAGATCGGCTTCTTCGACTCGCTGCGCGTCGAGCTGCGGGGGAGTGGCGTCGCCGTCACCGTGGTCTGCCCCTACTTCGTGCAGTCGGAGATCCGCCGCCGCTCCCCGGGCCCCGACGGCGCCCGGGTGGCGGAGTCTCCGGTGCGCGAGGGCGAGATCATGAGCGCCGAGGAGTGCGCCAGGCGGATCGTGCGGGCCATGGCGCGGCGGCAGCGGATGCTGGTGATGACGGCGAAGGGCAGGCTGGGGCGCTTCGTCAAGCTGGTGGCGCCCGCCCTGGTCGACGCCATGGCCGAGCGCGCGGTCAGGAAGGGCAAGTGAGCCTCCACTATACCAATGAATAATATAGCTGGCGATCGCCTGCCGGGGCGGCCATGAGGAGAGTCCTGCGGGTCCTCGCCGTCCTGCTGGTGGTTCTGGTCGCGGTCTGGTTCGGGGTGTGCGGCTGGCTGGTGCTGCGCCACCCGCCGGTCCGGTTCACCGAGGAGGAGCTGCAGGCGCCGCTGCGCGCCTGGCCCGGTGGCTTCCTGTGGGGGACCGCGACCGCGGCCCACCAGATCGAGGGCGGCAACCACAACGACTGGACCCGCTTCGAGGCGGCGGCGGGCCACGTCGAGAACGGCGACAGCAGCGCGGTGGCGGCGGACGGCTGGAACCGCATGCTCGAGGACGTCGCGCTGATGCGCGCGATCGGCGCCAACGCCTACCGCTTCTCGATCGAGTGGAGCCGGCTCGAGCCCGCGGACGGCCGGTGGGACGAGGCGGCCTGGGCGCGCTACGGCGGGCTGCTGAAGGCGCTGCGGCGCGAGCGGATCACGCCGATGGTGACCCTGCTGCACTTCACGCTGCCGCTGTGGCTGGCGGACCGCGGCGGGGTGACCGCGCCGGAGTTCCCGGCGCGCTTCGCCCGCTTCGCCTCCGAGGCCGGGCGGCGGCTGGGGCCGGACGTCGACCTCTGGATCACGCTCAACGAGCCGAACGTGCAGGTGTACCAGGGCTACGTTTCGGGCCAGTGGCCGCCGGCACACACCTCGCCCGCCGAGGCGGCGGCGGCCTGGGTCGGCCTGCTGCGCGCCCACGCGGCGGCGGCGGCGGCCCTGCGCGCGGCCGACCCCGGCTGCGCCATCGGCGTCGCCAACAACCTGCTGCTGGCGGAGCCGAAGAGCCGGCTGCTGCTCACCGACTGGATCGCGGCGGACCGCGTGAACGCGTTCTGGGACTGGCCGTTCGAGAACGCGCTGCGCGACGGACGGGCGCGCCTGCCCCTGCCCGGCGCCAGCGTCGACCTGCCGATGCCGGAGCTGCGGGGCACCGCGGACTTCTTCGGGCTCAACTACTACTTCCGCCACCTCGTCCGCTTCGCACCGGGGCAGCCCAACGGCATCGCCATGGAGCCGGGGCCCGGCCTGCGCAGCGAGCTCGGCGGCAACGAGCCCCCCGGCGACAGCCCGCCCGAGGCGCTCTACCTGCTGCTGCGAGAGGCATGGCGGCGCTACCAGCGGCCGATCTACGTCACCGAGGGCGGCATCGCCGACGACAGCGGGACCCTTCGCGGGCCGCTCATCCGCGGCCAGGCGCTCGCCATCCAGCGGGCCCAGGCCGAGGGCATGCCGGTGCGGGGCTACCTGCACTGGTCGCTCTACGACAACTTCGAGTGGGACAAGGGCTACCGTCCGCGCTTCGGGCTCTTCCGCGTGGACCGCGCCACGCTCGCGCGCACGCCCGCCGGCGGCGCGGCCGAGTTCGCCGCCCTCGCCCCGCGGTGATGCCGAGCCGCGCCGAGCGGGCGACGACCTGGGCCTATCGGCTCTACCCGCTGCTGCTGCTGCCGCTGCTGCTCGTCCTCTCCCGGGACTACGGCAACACCTGGGACGAGAAGATCCACCAGATCGAGGGCGAGATCGCCATCGACTTCTGGCGGGGCATCCCCCCGCCGCCGACGCCGCCCGACAACCACGCCTCGCACCTCTACGGCGCCGTCTTCGACGTGATCTGCGTGGCCGCGCAGCGCGTCGTCCCCGGCGACATCTGGACGACGCGCCACTACGTCAACGCCTTCTTCGGCTGGCTGGGGATCCTGTTCACCGGGCGCCTGGCGGCGCGGCTCTTCGGCCGCGGCACGGGTCTTCTGGCCATGGTCCTGCTGACGCTGGCCCCCCGCTACCTCGGCGAGCTCGCGAACAACGCGAAGGACATTCCCTTCGCCGCGCTCACCGTGGTGGCGCTCTACTACCTGGCCGCCGTCGAGCCACGGCCACCGTACCTCGATCGCCCCAGCCTCCTCGCCTTCACCGCCGCCGCCGCCTGTGCGCTCGACGTGCGCGCCGGCGGGCTGCTGCTGCTCGTCTACCTGGCCGTGGCCCTCGGGGTGGCGGTCCTCCGCGGCCGCGAGACAGAGCCGCGCACGCTCGGCCGCCTCGCGCTGCAGGTGGTGGCGGTGAGCGTCGCCGTGCTGCTGCTGGGCACGACCTTCTGGCCCTGGGCCTTCGTGCGCCCGCTGCTGGGGCCGGTGCTCGCGCTGCAGAACTTCTCGCACTTCTTCTGGAACGGCTCGGTCGCCTTCGCGGGGCGCATGATCCGTGCCAAGGCCCTGCCCTGGGACTACGTGCCCACCTGGCTCGTGATCTCGACCCCGCCGGTGCTGCTCCTCGGCGCGCTCCTCTCCTGGGCGCGGCTGCGGCGCCGCCGTCAGGACCTCTGGCCGCTGGTGGCCCTGTGGAGCGCCACCGTCTTCCCCATGGTGTACGTGACGGTGCAGCACTCCACGCTCTACAACGGCATCCGTCACCTGCTCTTCGTGATCCCGACCCTGGTGATCCTGGCGGCGGCGGGCTGGACGGCGCTGCTCACCGATCGCAGCCGGTGGACGAAGGGCCTGGCCGCGGCCGCGCTGGCCGTCGGTCTCGCCGAGCCCCTGGTCTTCTGTCTCCGCAACCACCCGAACGAGGTCGTCTACTTCAACGCCTTCGTGGGCGGCCCCCGGGGCGCCTTCGGCCGCTACGACCTCGACTACTTCGGCAACTGCGTGCTGCAGGAGGTGCGCTGGGCGGACCGCCTGGCCCGCGCCTCCGGCGTCCCGCTGGTCGTCTCCGGCCAGCCGCCGCACGTCGTCCAGTTCGACGCCGAGCGCTTCCCGTCGACGCTCAGCTCCTCGGGCCCCGCGCAGGGCCTGCACCACCTGGAGATCGCGACCGTCTGGGGCGTGGGCCCGGAGATGTGGCGCGCGGCCGCCGGCAGCGACGTCCTGCACTGGACGGCCACCAGCGACGGAGCCGTGCTGTGCGTGACGGCGAAGGGCCCGCGCTTCGCGGACGTGGCTGGGCGGCTGAAGTCATCGGGAACGGGAGCGAGGTGAGCCACGGCGGGCGGCGGCATCCCTGCTACCTTCCCCCGCGGCGCCGCTGCTCGGAATGGGCGTCTCTATTCGACCACGACCCGCTCCGTCCCTCCTCGCCCGAAGGTCTCCGGGGCGTACATCTCCTCGGCCTTGGTCGGCGGCACCACGAACGCGCCCGGCGTGGTCGCGCGGGCGACGTAGCGGTAGGTGTGGACGCCCTCCCACAGGAGCGTGGCGAATGCCTCGACGCGCTCGTCGCGCAGGTTCTGGTAGTCGAACCAGGGGCGTGACCACCACCACCAGTGGCCGGGGCCGCGAGGTCCGCCGAGACCCGGCGCGCCGAGCGGGGTGACGGTGCTGCCGCCGTCACCGGGAGCCGTGCCGGTGGTGACGAGCGCGGGGTTCAGGGCTTCGAAGCCGGCGGGCAGGGGATCGACGAGGGCGACGTGGAAGCGCCGGGCCGGCGCCACCATCGTCAGGCGCACCCGGACGCGAGCGCCCGCCCGGACGTGCCAGGTGCCGTCCCCGTCGCGGCGGACGTCGGCCGGGTCGTCCACGGCCTCGTACGCGCGCTCGACGGTGAAGCCGCGGTCGAGCGGCTGCAGCACCAGGCCCTCGGGCGCGTAGCGCAGGCCGATGCGGTAGTAGAGGCGGCCGGGACCCTGCTTGGCGAGGAGGAGGTCCTTCCTGGCCTGTCCCTCGCCCAGCATCGCCATCGGCACCGCCAGGTGCTGGCGGTCGGCGCCGCGGCCGTGGAACGCGTGCTCGCCGGCGTAGCGGTCGCCCAGCCACAGGCGCGCGACGAAGTCCGGGGTGGTCTTCTCGTAGACCTGGAAGTAGCGGTCGAGCGCCAGCAGCACGAAGACGTTCTCCTGGGTGTTGGTCCAGCGGCCGGCCGTGCGGTGGGCGAGGAGGCCCTCCACCAGCTTGGGGATGAGGTCGCTCTTCGGCTGGTCGGCGATGAGCGCCTCCAGCAGGATGGCGTCGACCCGCCGGTCGGAGTGGAGGAGCAGGTAGGCGCCGTCACCGTAGCTGACCGTGAAGTGCGCCGCGGCCGCGGTCTCGTCGACGCTGTTGGCCAGTCGGCGGCGCAGCGCGGTCAGCTCGTCCGTCGAGCCGGGGTCCTTGGAGAGGATCGGCAGGACGAAGCCGACCGCCTCGAACGGCAGCTTGTCCGTCCCGGCCTCGCGGACCAGCCCGCGGGCGCGACCGGGGTCTGCCTCGCCCGCCAGCGCCCGCACGTAGAGCGCGTACGCCACCACCGTCTCCCGTACGTCCCTCGGGTACCAGCCCGGGATGTGCCGCTCGACGTCACGGAGGTAGGTGCGAGCGCGGTCGAGCATGGGGGCGGGCACGGCGAAGCCCTTGTCTCTGGCCCGGACGAGCGCGTGGGCGACGTGGACGGAGAGGTACGGCCACGACTCGTCACCGCGCCGCCAGAAGCCGAACCCGCCGTCGGCGTTCTGCAGCGCCTGCAGCCGGTCGAGGTCCCGCTTCGCCGCCGCCTCGATCTCCTCCGGCTTGGGCAGGCCCTGTGCGTCGAACGCCTTCAGCACGTCCCGCAGCGCCGCGACGGCGAGGACCCGCGAGGAGAGCTGCTCCGCGCACTCGAACGGGTAGGCCACCAGGTACAGCACGGCGTCGGTCAGCGCCTGAAGGGCCGTGGACGCCGTCGTCACCTCCAGGCCGCCGAACTGCGGCACCGCGCCCTGCGGTGCGTGGACCGGCTGCACGACCGTCCCCGAGTCGACCGTTCCGTACGTGGCGAAGGCCTCGGTGGTGGCGGGCGTCCACACCGGCAGCTCGACCTCGGCGGCGTCGGCGTCGGTGCCGGCCACGGCGCCGACCTGGATGCGGGCCGTTCCCGCGCGCTCGGCGGCCATCGGGAAGCGGACCTCGGCCCGGTCGTTGGCTGGGACGGTCAACCGCCGGCCGGCGCCGGCGGTGAGGGCGGCGTTGCGCGCGCGCACGGCGACGTCCACGCTGACGGCGCGGTCGGTCTGGTTCTGTACGACCACCGGCAGCTCGAAGCGGTCGCCGAAGTTGAGGAAGCGCGGCGCCGACGGGCGCACCATCAGCGGCAGGCGCGCGGTGAGCGTCGCCTCCGCCGAGCCGAACTCGCGGGCGCCTGCCACCGCCACCGCCATCACGCGGTAGCGGGTCAGGTTGTCCGGCAGCTTCACCGGGACGCGCGCCCGGCCCTCGGCGTCGGTGGGCACGGTGGCGGCGAAGAGCGCCAGCGCCGAGAAGTCGGTGCGGGCCCGGATCGGCTCCTCCGCCTGCTGCTGCGGGGCGGCTGCTTTCATCGCGCGCAGGAGAGGGGGGGCCGGGGCCGCCGCCGGCGCAGCCAGGCCCGCCTGAACGCTCACCATCTCGTGCGCCACCCCGCCGGCGCCGCCGCCCGGCTCGACCGGCACCTCCTCCGGCCGCGCGAGCAGCACCTGCGCCCGCAGGCGGTGGTCGGTGACTCCGGCCGGTCGCTGCGCGTAGAAGACGTCGAGGGGGTCGGGCAGGCGATAGCCGGTGAGCGCGAGGACCGCCTCGTCGACGACGACCACGGTCGCCTCGCCGCTGCTGACGGGCCGGCCCCAGGCGTCGCGCAGGGCGAGAGCGATCTCCGTCGAGCCGCCCGGGGCGAGCGCCGGCTCGCGGGGCGTCACCGCGAGCGCCAGCGTGCGCGACACCGGAGGTACCGGCAGGTCGATCGATCCCCCGGCGAAGGCGGGCCGGCCTGCAGCCGCGCCGACGAGGCTCACCTGCAGGGTCAGGTTCGGCGTGAAGGCCTCCTCGACCGGGATGTCGAGGGTCCGCGAGGCGTCCTCCATGCGGAAGCGTTCCTCCCGCAGCAGGCCCGAGCGACGCAGGGTCAGCAGGCCCTCCGCGGGTGCGAAGGGCGCGACCACCAGCACGTGCGCCACCTCACCCTTCGCGTAGCTCTTCTTGTCCGGGACCAGCGTGACCTTCTCCTCTTCGAGCTCCCGGCGCGGCGGGACGCGGCCCCCGGCCACCCAGACCCGCAGCTCCGTCTCGTTCGCCCGCCCGGCCTCGTCCTGCACGCGAGCGAGCACCCGCCAGGTGCCGCCCTCCCTGACGGAGAAGCGCACGTGCGCCGGTTCCGCGGCCGAGGCGACCTTTGTCTCCTGCGCGTCCTTCGGCACCTCCTTCCACTCGCCCTCGACCTGCTCCCATTCGAGCCGCTCCAGGCGGAGGCTCAGGTCGCGGCCGACCAGCGCACGCCCGTCGAGGTCGGTGGCGATCGCGTCGAGGACGATCGGCTCGCCCTTCTGCACGAACGGTCTCTGCGGCCGCAGGCCGACGTAGGCGAGCGCCGGGTGCACGAGAAGCTGCGCGGAGGCGGTCCAGGCCTGGCGGTTGACGTCCATCACCGTCGCCTCCGCCCGCAGGTGCTGCGGCAGCGGCGGCGAGACGCGGTCGAGGTCGATCCTCAGCACCTGGCGGCCCGAGCCATCCGTGCGCGAGGCGAAGGTCTCCACCCGCTCGGGCGCGGCGGCCTCGCGCCACGGCTCCCACCAGGGGACGAAGCGGCCGAAGCTGAAGTCCTCGCGGTTCGGCGGGCGGAAGCTCGCCGGGGCCGAGCTGACGCGCCAGCTCACATCCGCACCCGGCAGGGCGCCCCCCGCGTAGTACGAGGCGGAGACGCTCACCGTCGCCTGCGTGCCCACCACGTGCGGGCCCTCGCTGACCGTCGCCTTCACCTCGAACTCGGGCCGGCGGAACTCCTGGACCTGGAAGCCGTGGGCGTAGGCGTGGCCCTCGAGGCTGGTGCCCTGGGCGTCGAGCTGCAGCACGGCGTGGCCCAGGTTCATGGT
>Ga0335071_10004785_pt1 | contig 14136 bp, 13 predicted proteins | sample Lox_Sample_15_FD_206724 | JGI IMG/M metagenome (GOLD analysis project Ga0335071, IMG submission 206724) | Soil microbial communities from Loxahatchee National Wildlife Refuge, Florida, United States - Lox_Sample_1.5 | ecosystem: Environmental > Terrestrial > Soil > Wetlands | place: USA... | reverse complement strand
TGACGCCGGGCGTGTACCGTGTCGTCCTCGGATCCCCCGGAGGCGGCCGGCGCGTCGAGCGGCGCGTCGAGGTCGCCGCAGGGACCGCGGAGCTGCTCTCCGAGCCGTTCGAGACGCCTTCTTCGCTCGCCCAGATGCTCAGGACCGGAGGTTCGAAGCCATGACGTTCCGACGCGCACGCGCCCTGGCCGGGCTCCTCGCCCTCGCGGCGCTCGCGGCGCCGACGGCCTCCGCCCAGCTCGACTCGGCCCTCCTTTCGAAGCTGCGCTTCAACCTCACGAACCCGGGAGGAAAGTCCCTCGCGATGGGCGGCGCATTCTCGGCGATCGCCGACGACGCGACGGCGGCGCTCGCGAATCCGGCCGGACTCGGCCTGATCTCGTCGATCGAGGTGGCGGTGTCGGGCAAGCGCGTGGACGAGACGCTCGCCCTGCCGACGGCCCGCTCGACGGCGACGGGCGCCCTCGTGACGCCGTACCCGCCGGTCACGACGTCCGCCGTCGGGATCGACACGAGCACGTCGGGCGTGGAGTTCGCGGGCGTCGTCGTCCCGATCTCGCGCCGGCTCGTCGCGGCGTTCACCTACGCGGAGAACCTCCGGTTCGAAGGCGACGCCGGGGCGGGCGGCTACCAGTACCTCGAGCTCCGGGACAACCGTTCTCCCGGGTCGACGCGCCGCGACTACCTCTACGAGTACCGCGAATTCGGCTCGGCGTCTCTGACGAACCGGCTCGTCGCAGGCTCTCTCGCATTCCGGGTCACCGAAGGTTTCCGGATCGGCGGCGGCGTGACGCTGAACCGCGCGACGTTCGACCTCGGCGGGGACACGGGCGGCCCGCACCGGATCGTGAGCCAGTCCTATCTTTCGCCGACGTCGCAGGAGACGCGGACGGTCACGATGGCCGTCCAGGGCCTCGGCGGGACGCAGGTCGGCTTCGTCGCGGGTATCCACGCCGACCTCATCGCGGACGGGACCCTCACGTTCGGCGCCGATTACCGCTGGACGCAGGCCGCCGAGGGGACCTTCGTGATCGGCGGGAACGTCCCGACGCCCCTCGCGGGGCAGACGTCGCGCGCATTCATGTTCCGCGTCCCGAGCGACGCGTCCGTCGGTCTCGCGGCGCACCCGATGCCCGGCCTCACGATTGCCGCGGAGCTCCAGTGGGTGAAGTACGGCGAGATCTTCGACCGCGCGCTGCCGGTGGTCTCGTACGCGGGCCTTCTCTCGACCGGCTATCCCGTGGACGGCGTCCTCGCGGACCTCTCGCCCGCCCCGAACGTCTTCGTCCCGCGCGTCGGCTTCGAGTACGTCGCGGGCGGGCGGGACCTCCGACTCGCGTTCCGCGTCGGGTACCACCGCGAGCCCGCGCACGGCGTGACGGCGAACCTCGCGGCCCGCGATGCCTCCGGCACGCCTTACCCGATCACCGACCCGCCGTACTCCGACGCCGTTTCGGCCGTGTTCGACGGCGGCCGCGCGGACGACCGGTTCACGGGCGGCCTCGGGCTGACCGTCGGACGGGCGCTGTCGGTCGATCTCGGTTTCGACGTCGGGCGCGACTCGCGGCAGCTCGGCGTCAGCCTCTTCTACCGGTTCTAGGCGCTCCGGGAACCCGCGGCCTCGTCGCGCGTCTCCATCGCCACGCCGCCGCGCGCTCCGTCGCGCGTCGCATCGTCGAGCGCCGCCTCGGCGCGCCGGATCAGGTCTTCGATCGTGGCCTTCTCGAGCGCGCGCCGGACGGAGATCCCGGCGGACGCGGTCGCGCCGGCCGCCGTCGCGGCGGACGAGAGGATTCGATCGACGGCGATGCGCGCGCCGTCCTCGTCCGCCTCGACGAGGAGGGCGGCGAACACGTTCGAGGCCCAGCGGGCCGGCACGTCGATGCCGCGGATCGCGCGGGCCACGCCCTGCCCGAACGAGGCGACGATCTCGTCGGCGGCCGGAGCCTCGAGCTTCTTTCTCACCTCGTCGAACCCGTCCAGCTCGAAGAGGACGAAGGCGACGGGCCGGCGCGTGCGCTCGGCCCGGAAGATCTCGTCCCGCGAGCGGGCGAGGAAGGTCCCGCGGTTCGGAAGGTTCGTGAGCGCATCCGTCGTCGCGCGCGTGAAGAGGCGCCGCTCTTCGTCGGCGACCGTCGGGAGGAGCAGCGCCGTGAACGCGAGGAACGCGGTGCCGAGGAGCACGCCGGACGCCGAGGAGGCTTCGGGGAGCCGGCGGGACGCGATCTCGGCGACGCCGCCCGCGAGGAGGATGCCCGTCGCCGCGAACGCGAGAAGCGTGTCGCGCCTGCGGTTCTCCCGACGCGAAAGGACCCACACGATCCCGCCGCTTACGAAGAGGAGGGAGACCACGGCGAGGCTCTCGAGCCACGTCGCGGCGGCGGGGAGGGTGAGCGCGAGGGCGGCCCCGAGGACGGACGGGACGAGGATCGCGAGCCGGAGTCCACGCGCGCCGAGCCCGAGGACGCGAAGCAGGAAGAGAAAGCCGACGGCGGGCAGCAGGAACGAGAGGGCCCGGACGAGCCGCGCGAGAATCTCGCGCGAAAGCGGGACCGGGACGGGCGTGAGGAGGGGTGTCGCGATCCAGAACGCGACCGCGAAGGCGAGCGCCGCGTAGAGGCCGAGCTCCGCCCGCGCGCGATTCCAACGCAGGAGGAGAACCGCGACGACGCCCAGAGACGCCGCGAGGAGCGCGCAGAAGAGCACGAGGACCTGCGAAAGATTGAACAACACGACTGCTGATTATTCTACGCGCGGTCCGGCGGCGGTCGTCAGGCGCGCGCCGCGAAGTGCTCGATCGTCTTCCGGAGGCCTTCCTCGAGGCCGACCTTCGGCTCCCAGCCCAGCCTCGCCTTCGCGAGGGAGATGTCCGGTCGCCGCTGCCGCGGATCGTCGACGGGCAGGGGCCGGCGGACGATCGGCGCGGGCGTCCCCGTGATCCGCTTGATCGTCTCGGCGAACTCGAGGACGGTCATCTCCGTGGGGTTGCCGATGTTCATCGGATCGCGGTGGTCCGAGACGAGGAGACGGTGGATTCCCTCGATGAGGTCCGAGACGTAGCAGAACGAGCGCGTCTGCGACCCGTCGCCGAAGACCGTGAGGGGCTCGTTCCGGAGCGCCTGCCCGATCAGCGATGGCACGATGCGCCCGTCGTTCGGGCGCATGCGCGGGCCGTACGTGTTGAAGATCCGGACGATGCGCGTGTCGACCTCGTGGAAGTTCCGGTACGCGATCGTCATCGCCTCGGCGAAGCGCTTGGCCTCGTCGTAGCAGCCGCGGGGCCCGACGGGGTTCACGTTGCCCCAGTACGTCTCGGGCTGGGGATGGACGAGCGGGTCGCCGTAGACCTCGGACGTCGAGGCGAGGAGGAACCGGGCGCCCTTGGCGCGCGCGAGGCCGAGGGCCTTGTGCGTCCCGAGCGCGCCGACCTTGAGCGTCTGGATCGGGATCTGGAGGTAGTCGATCGGTGAGGCGGGCGACGCGAAATGGAGGATCGCGTCGACGGGCCCGTCGAGGTAGATGTACTCCGTGACGTCGTGGTGGACGAAGCGGAACTTCCGGTTCCCGGCGAGGTGCGCGATGTTCCGCACGTCCCCCGTCACGAGGTTGTCGAGGCCGACCACCTCGTGCCCCTCCGCGAGGAGGCGGTCCGTGAGGTGGCTGCCGAGGAAGCCCGCGGCCCCGGTGACGACCGCCCGCATCAGGCGCGCCCGAGCCCGACGTAGTTCCAGCCCGCCTTCTTCATCTCCCTGGGCTCGTAGAGGTTCCTCAGGTCGACGAAGTTCTTCGCCTTCATCGACTTCTCGATCCGGGGGAGGTCGAGCTTGCGGAACTGGTTCCAGTCCGTGGCGAGGACGAGGACGTCGGCGCCCGCGATGCACGCGTACTGGTCCTCGGCGAGCTTGAGCTTCGGCATCTCCTTCCGCGCATTGTCCATCGCGGCGGGGTCGTACGCGACGACGTCCGCGCCGCGTTCGAGGAGGTCGGAGGCGAGCCTGAGGCTCGCGCTCTCGCGGATGTCGTCCGTCTCGGGCTTGAAGGCGATCCCGAGAAGCGCGATCCGCTTGCCCTTCACGCTCCCGCAGAGACCCTCGACCTTCTCGATCATGCGGGCCTTGACCCGGTCGTTCGCCGAGAGCGTCGCCTCCATGAGCTCGAACGTGTAACCGACCCTGCGGGCGAGGTCGACGACGGCCGAGGAGTCCTTCGGGAAGCACGAACCGCCGTACCCGGGGCCCGGGTTCAGGAACTGCGGCGCGATGCGCTTGTCGAGGCCCATCCCGCGCGCCACGTCCTTGACGTCGGCGCCCATCTTGTCGCACATCATCGCGATCTCATTGATGAACGTGATCTTGAGCGCGAGGAAGCCGTTCGAGGCGTACTTGATGAGCTCGGCGGATTCGACGTCCGTGACGACGAACGGCACGCCCGCGATCGCGAGCGGCGAGTAGACGTCCTTCGTGATCGCGATCGCCTCCTCGTCGCGCGAGCCGATCACGACGCGGTCCGGGTGCATGAAGTCCTCGATCGCCGAGCCCTCGCGGAGGAACTCGGGGTTCGAGACGACGGAAAACTTGTGCCTCCCGTTCTTCTTCAGGATCTCCTCGATCTGCGCGCCGGTCCCGGTCGGCACCGTCGACTTCGTGACGACGACCTTGTAGCCGTTCATGTGTGTCGCGATCGACTCGGCGACCTGGAAGATGAAGGAGAGGTCGGGCGATCCGTCGCTCTTCGGCGGCGTCCCGACGGCAATGAAGATGACGAGGGACCGCTCGATCGCCTCCACGACGTCGGTCGAGAAGCGGAGGCGTCCCGCCTTCTCGTTCTTGTGGATGAGCTCCTCGAGGCCCGGCTCGTAGATCGGGGAGACGCCCTTCTTCAGGAGCGCGATCTTGGCCTCGTCCTTGTCGACGCACGTCACGTCCATGCCGAAGTCGGACAGGCAGGCGCCCGTGACGAGGCCGACGTAGCCCGTGCCGACCATGCAGATGTTCATCGGGAAAATGCCTCCAGAGGGGGAATCCGGGGACCGCGATTCTACCCTCCGGAGGCCGTCGAGACCGGGTGTCAGCGATCCCGGGCCCCTTCGCGCCGCGCGTCCGCGGATCCGCCGATCACGCCTCAGGATCAGGATCTTCGGTTCGGATCGAACGGCCTGCGGAAGATCCCGAAGAGCTCGCGGCGGGAAACCGGCTTCGGCGGCTCGGAGGAGCTCGACGCGGCGGGCGCTTCGGGCCGCTGGTAGGCGCGCGCCGCCTCGGCAGGGAAGAGGCGCGCGCGCACGGTGTCCCAGACGATTTCGCCGAGGCCGAACTGCGGGGAGAAGCCCAGCACCTGCCAGGCCTTCTCCATGTCCGCGATCCGGGGTGCGCGGGAGGCCGTCCCCTGCACCGCGAGCCGGCACTCGCGGGCGGCGCGCACCGCGAGGGCGCGGACGACCTCGGACGGCTTGACGGCGAGGCCGAAGCCGAGGTTCACGATCTCGCCGATCGGCCGCTTGCGCAGCGCGAACAGGACGCCGCGAACGACGTCCTGCGGGTGGATGAAGTCGCGGGGGGCGTCGTCGGTGAGCACGACCTCCTCGCCCGCGAGAAGCGCCTCGAGCGCGCCGGTCGGGAAGCGGCTCGGGCCCGTGCCCGGCCCGGCCGCCGCGAAGACGCGCAGGATCACGAAGGGAAGGCCCGAGGCGAGAAGCGCCTCTTCCTCGGCCGCCTTCGCGAGCAGATCGCGGTCGTCGCCGGGCTCGACGGGCTCGTCCTCGCGCGCGCGCTCTCTCGCCTCGTCGCGCGGCCCGTAGAGCGCCGCGTCGGACAGGTGGACGAAGATGCCGGTGCCCGCCTGCCGGGAAGCTTCCAGGAGCGGCCCGAGCCCCGCGGCGTCCAGCGGGAGCCGCATGGCGTTCACGACGGCGGACGGCCGGTGCTCGGCGAGGACCCCCTCGAGGCGACCGGTGTCCGTCCCGTCGCCCCGCACGACCGTGAGGCGCCCGAACCGGCGGACGGACGACGTCCGCTCTTCCTTCAGCGCACGGCCCTCGCCCGCGTCGTCGAACGTGTCGAGGAGGACGACGTCCTCGCCGGCTCCGAGGAGGTCCCGCACGAGGGCGGACCCGAGGAAGCCCGCGCCCCCGGCGACGAGGACGCGGCTCACGGGACTGGCGTGGCGGACGGGGCCGCCTTCTGCGTGTCCTCGTATCGCTTCTGGATCCCGGACTTCTGCCGGTCGCGGATCAGCCAGCGGAGGGTCTTGCTCTCGTTGATCCCGACGAGGATGTCGTTGATCGCGTCCGAGACGCTCGGGTCCGCGATGAGACGCCCGGCCGTGCCCTCGGTCGAGTCGAGCTTCGCCGCGACGTTCGCGAGGTGCGAGGAGAGCTTCCTGAGGTCGCCCGTGAACTCCTTCGCGAAGGCGTCGTCCTTGACGAGCTTCGGAAGCAGGCCGTTGCCCGAGCCGAGGTCCTTCGAGAACGACGCGAGGCCGTCGGCGGTCGCCTTGAGGGAGTCGACCATCGCGAAGAATTTCTTCTTGCCCTCGGGGTCCGAGAGGAGCGCGGGGACGAGGCCTTCGCCGGTGGCGGTGCCCTTCTCGACGGTCGCGAGGATCCGGTTCAGCGAACCCGCGGCGCCCTTCAGCTCCGCGATCACGTCGTCCGCCGCCTTGTCGTCGTGGAGGAGGCGCCCGACGAGGCCGTTGCCCTGGCGGATGTCCGTGACGAGGCCGTTCAGGGAGTCGAGCGTCTGCCGGAGCGACTTCGAGAGGTCGGCCCCGTTCTTCGACTCGGACGTGATCTCGCCGAGGAATCCCTCGCCCTTCTCCGTACGGCCGAGGATGGCCTTGAGCGACTTCGAGATCGCGACGACGTTGTCGACGAGATCGCCCGAGCCCGCGAGGATCTTGTCGATCTCGGCGCCGCGGAACGCGATGATCTCGTGGTCGGGCTCGAGGTCGGGCTTGTCGGGCGAGCCGGGCGTCACCTCGAGGTACTTGTCGCCGAGGAGGCCGATCGTCTTGATCTCGGCGCGGCTGTCGGTCTTGACGAGGTGCTGGTACTTGCGCTCGATGTCGAAGAGGACCGTGAGGTCCTGCCCCGGGGCGCGGGGCACCTCGATGTCGCGGATGGCGCCGACGACGACTCCCGCGAGCCGGACCTGGTTTCCCTGCAGAAGGCCCTGCGAGTTCGGGAAGCGCGCGAAGTAGGACGTGCGCTTCACGAAGAATCCCTTCGTGCCGCCGATGAAGAGCAGCGCTCCCGCGAGGAGAATGAACGACGCGAAGAGGATGACCCCGACGCGCGTCTTCGTGCGGATGTCGGCTCTCACCATGGGAACGATCGCTCCGTGCCCATCATGCCAAAGAGTCCCCGGCGGAGAGGAATTCCCTGAGCTCGGCGACGTCGGACGCCTTCGCCTCTTCCGGGGTCCCCGTGAACGCGAATCGGGCGTTCTTGAGGAACGTGATCCGGTCCGCGACGAAGAGCGCCGAGACGATGTCGTGCGTCACGACGACCGACGTCGTCCCGAGGCGCCCGTTCAGGTCCTTGATGAGGCGGTTGATCGTCATGGCCGTGACGGGATCGAGGCCGGTCGTCGGCTCGTCGTAAAGGAGGACGTCGGGCTTGAGCGCGACGGTCCGCGCGAGGGAGACGCGTTTCTTCATGCCGCCGGAGAGAGACGACGGGAGCTGGCGCTCGACGTCGCGCCCGAGGTTCACGAACCCGAGGACCTCGGCGACGCGCTCGGAGATCCGGTCCTCGGGCCAGTTCGTGTGCTCGCGGAGCGCGAAGGCGACGTTTTCGAAGACCGTCATCGAGTCGAAGAGCGCCCCGCTCTGGAAGAGCATGCCGACCTTCTTGCGCACGGGAACGAGCGCCTCTTCGGGAAGGCGCGAGATCTCCTCGCCGTCCACCCAGACCTCGCCCGCGTCGGGCTGCTCGAGCCCGTTCATGTGCCGGAGCGAGACGGACTTGCCCGTGCCCGAGCCCCCGAGGATCACGAGGACCTCGCCGCGCCGGACCTCGAGGTCGACCTCGTCGAGCACGTGCCTCTGCCCGTAAGCCTTCGACACGCCCTTGAACTCGATGATCGGCGCCCCGGCCGGCATCCCGGTCCTCAGGACGCGCATGACGGCGGATTCCGAGAGCGGCTTCACTTGAGGCCCAGCGGGAGGACCAGGAAGAGCTTCGTGAGGAAGAAGTCCGACATGAGGACCACGATCGAGGCGACCACGACGGCGGTCGTCGTCGCCCGGCCCACGCCGTCGGCGCCGCCCGTCGCGTTCAGGCCGTTGTAGCAGCCGATCATCCCGATCTCGAAACCGAAGAAGGGCGTCTTGCAGAGCCCATGGAGGATGTCGTTCGCGTGCGTAGACTGCTGGATCGTCGAGAGGTAGAAGCCCGCCCCGATCTTGAGCTCCACGACCGCGATGAAGAGGCCGCCGACCATCCCGATGAAGTCCGCGAGAAGCGTCAGGACGGGGAGCATGAGCGTGACGGCGAGGACGCGCGGGAGGATGAGCTTGCGCGCCGGGGAGGCCCCGAGCGCCCGGAGGGCGTCCACCTGCTCCGTGACGGACATCGTCCCGAGCTCCGCCGTGATCCCGGCTCCGACGCGGGCCGCGACCATCAGGGCGGTGAGCGTGGGCCCGAGCTCGCGCGTGATCGAGAGGACGACGACGCGCCCGACGAAGAGCTTCCCGCCGAACTGCGAGAGCGCGTAAGCCGTCTGAAGCGCGAGGACCATGCCCGTGAAGAGGGCGGTAAGGTTCGTGATCGAGATGGACCCGACGCCGAGAGCGTCCATCTGGCGCAGGATCTCGGACGTCTCCCACTTCTCGCGCGTCGCGCGGAAGAGGTCGCGGGCCATCATCGCGACGCCTCCGAGGTGGAACGAGACGTTTCCGAACCACCGCCTCAGGCGCGCGAGCTTCCAGAGCGGCTCCTTGAGGACCGCGATGTACTGCGTCGTCGAGTCGTATTCCGAGGGCGCCACGGAGGGATTCTACGGGGCCGGAGCCGCCCCAGCCGCCGTCCGGGCGGACGACTACACTCGACGCGTGCCGTCCCGCCTGCGCGACGCCCTCGTGACGACCTGGGGCTGGACGAACATCGCCGTCTCGACGGCCCTGTTCGGGACGCTCGCGATCCTGACGTCGTGGATCCCGCCGCGCGGGCGTCTTTATCTCTTCTGGGCGCGGAACTGGGCGAAGAGCCTCCTCTGGCTCAACGGCATCCCGGCGCGAATCGAGATCGGCCAGGAGGCCGCGGGGCTGCCGCAGGCGATCTACATGTCGAACCACGAGTCCGGGATCGACATCCTGCTGCTCCTCCTTTCGATCCGTCAGGACGTGCGCTTCCTCGCCAAGCGGGAGCTTTTCTTCGTGCCGTTCATGGGCTGGTCCATGTGGCTCGCGGGCTTCGTTCCCGTGGACCGCCGCCGGACCGACAAGGCGAAGGACGTCCTGTCGGAGCTGGACCGGCGGCTCGCTTCCGGGATCTCGATCCTCGTCTTCCCCGAGGGCACGCGCTCGCGCGACGGGGTCCTCGGCCCGTTCAAGAAGTCCGGCTTCCTGACCGCTCTCAAGTCCGGCGTCCCGGTCGTCCCCGTCGCGGTCTCCGGCGCGCGCGCGGTCCTGGGGGCGCAGGGCATGATCATCCGGCGCGGCCCCGTGACGGCCCGCGTGGGATCCCCGATCCCGACCGCGGGCCTCGGCGTCCACGCCCGCGCGGACCTGATGAAGCGCGTGCGGCGCGAGATCCTGCGGCTGCGCGGCTGAGCCCGGGCGACCGGGCCGTTCTGATTCCTTTGCATCAGGCCGCCGGCCCCGACAGGCGCCAGCTTGTAGGGAGAGGAGTTGCGCCCATGAGATCCCAAGCGCATGCGTCACACGGACCGCTGGAGTTCCTCCACCTGGACCTTCACTCGCACCCGGACCTCTGGAAGGGGCTCTTCGCGATCCTCATCGGGGTCGTCGTCGCCCTCCTCCCGGTGCCGGCAGGCCTGAAGCCAGCGGCCTGGTGGTTCTTCGCGCTCTTCTGCGCCGTCGTCGTGGGCCTCGTTCTCGAGCCGATCCCGGCCGCCGCGGTCGGCGTCACGGGCGTCGCGCTCGCGACGGTCCTGGGCCTCGTCGAGCCGAAGCCGGCCGACGCGATCAAGTGGGCCCTCTCGGGCTTCTCGAACACGACCGTTTGGCTCATCTTCGGAGCGTTCATGTTCGCCCTCGGCTACGAGAAATCCGGCCTCGGCCGGCGGCTCGCGCTCGGCCTCGTACAGAAGATGGGGAAGAGTTCTCTCGGTCTCGGCTACGCCGTCATGCTCTCGGACGTCGTCCTCGCGCCGTTCACGCCGTCGAACACGGCGCGAAGCGGCGGGACCGTCTTCCCGGTCATCCGGAACATCCCGGGCCTCTACGGATCCGAGCCGGGTCCGACGTCGCGGCGCCTCGGAGGGCCGCTCATGTGGACGGCCCTCGCGACGACGTGCATCACGTCGTCTCTCTTCCTCACGGGTCTCGCGCCGAATCTCCTCGCGCTCGAGATCGTCAAGAAGACCTCGAAGGTCGACATCTCCTGGTCCGCGTGGCTCGTCGGCATGCTTCCCGTCGGCGTGATCCTTCTCGCCGTCCTCCCGCTCCTCGTGAGATGGCTGTACGCGCCGGAAGTGAAGGAGAGCGTCGAAGTGCCGATCTGGGCGGGCAAGGAGCTCCAGTCGATGGGGAGGGTCTCGCGCAACGAGATCGTGATGGGCGCCCTCGCGCTCGGCGCCCTCGCGTGCTGGATCTTCGCGGGGAAGGTCATCGACCCGACCGCGGTCGCCTTCGTCGCGATCGCCCTCATGGTCGTCCTCGGCGTCGTCGCGTGGGATGACGTCCTCGGGAACAAGGCCGCCTGGAACGTCCTCGTCTGGTTCGCGACCCTCGTCGCGCTCGCGGACGGCCTGAACCGCGTCGGCTTCGTGACGTGGTTCGCGAAGAAGGCCGCGGCCCCGCTCGCGGGACTGCAGCCGCTCGCCGTCATGGTCTGCCTGACCGTCCTTTTCTTCGTGATCCACTACATGTTCGCGAGCATCACGGCGCACGCGACGGCCGTGCTGCCCGTCATGCTTGCGGCCGGCGCGGCCATTCCCGGCCTCGACATCCGGATGTTCGCGATGCTCCTGTGCTTCACGCTCGGGATCATGGGCATCCTGACGCCTTACGCGACGGGCCCGTCGCCCGTGTACTTCGGGAGCGGCTTCGTCCCGCGCAAGGAGTTCTGGAAGCTCGGCGCGATCTTCGGCTTCCTCTACCTGGCGGTGCTCCTCGCCGTCGGCGTGCCGTGGCTGCTCTGGATGAAGCCCTGACGGCCTGAACGGCCGCCGGACGGTTCTGTGAGATCCTCTCTCATAGAGAGGGAGCCAGAGCTTGTCCACAACCGCGCTCAACGAACAGACCGTCCTCGACGCGCTCCGGAAGGTCAAGTACCCCGGCTTTTCGCGCGACATCGTCTCCTTCGGGTTCGTCAAGGACCTTGCGACCGGAGGAGGCAACGTCTCCTTCCGGCTCGCCCTCACGACCGACTCGCCGGCCGCGGCCGAGGTCCTCAAGCGCGAGTGCGAAACCGTCCTGAGGTCGATCCCCGGCGTTTCCGCCGTGACGATCGCCGTCACCGCCGCCGCGCCCCAGCCGCCCGTCATCGCGGGCGCGGTGGCCCGCAAGGACATCCTCAGCGACACGCGCTTCGTGATCGCCGTCGCATCCGGTAAGGGCGGCGTCGGAAAGTCCACCGTCTCGGCGAACCTCGCGATCGCGCTCAAGAAGCTCGGCTACGAAGTCGGTCTCATGGACTCGGACATCTACGGCCCGTCGCAGCAGATGATGATGGGGATCAAGACGAAGCCGTTCGTGAACGAGGAGGAGAAGATCCTTCCGATCGAGCGCTTCGGCGTCCGCGTGATGTCGATCGGCTTCCTGATGGACGTCGACACGCCCGTCATCTGGCGCGGCCCGATGATCTTCAAGGCCGTCGAGCAGTTTCTCGGCGACGTGGCCTGGGGAAAGCAGGACTTCCTCCTCGTCGACCTGCCGCCCGGCACCGGCGACGCACAGCTCACGCTCACGCAGAAGGTCGCGCTCTCGGGAGCCGTCATCGTGACGACCCCGCAGGACGTCGCGCTCATCGACGCGCGCAAGGGCCTCGCGATGTTCCAGAAGGTGAACGTCCCCGTCCTCGGGATCATCGAGAACATGAGTTACTACGAGTGCCCGAAGTGCGGGAACCGCGACGAGATCTTCAAGCACGGCGGCGGCAAGAAGACGGCCGACCTCCTCGGCGTTCCGTTCCTCGGCGAGGTCCCGATCGACCCGCGCGTCGCGCTCCAGGGCGACGCCGGCACCCCGATCATGGCGTCCGACCCGGAGTCGACGGTCGCGAAGGCGTTCCTGCGCCTCGCCGAGCAGGTCGCGAAGGCCGTCGGCGCCTGACGGGCCGGCCGCGATAAGATCAGGTCTCAACAAGATACGGAGGGCTTTTCGATGGACGGAACGAACCTGCTCGAATCCCTGTTCCGGTGGGCCCACGTCTTCGCGGGCATCCTCTGGATCGGCCACCTCTGGTTCTTCAACTTCGTGAACTCGAACTTCGTCCCGACGATGGACGGCGACACGAAGAAGAAAGTCGTCCCGGAGCTCATGCCGCGCGCCCTCTGGGCATTCCGCTGGGGGGCCGCGTGGACGTGGATCACGGGCCTCGTGCTCCTCGGCCTCGTCTACTACAACACCGGACTCGTGTTCAAGGATCCGACGGTGAAGACGTGGGGGACGGGCGGGATCGCCGTCCTCGTCGCGCTCCTGTTCTTCGCCGTTTACGACCCGCTCGCGAAGGCGATCGCGAAGACGGAGATCCACTTCTGGCTCGGGCTCGTCGTCGCGACGGCGGCCGTCCTCTTCTTCTCGCATTTCGGCGGCTTCGGCTTCCGCGGCACCGCGATCCACCTCGGCGCGATGTTCGGAACGATCATGGCCGCGAACGTCTGGATGCGGATCTGGCCCGCCCAGAAGAAGATCATCGCGGCCACGAAGGCGGGCGAGAAGCCGGACCCGGCCGTCGCCGCGATGGCGGGCGTGCGCAGCAAGCACAACACGTACATGTCCGTGCCGCTCATCTTCCTGATGCTCTCGCAGCACGGAACCTGGGCCGCGAGCTACGAGTGGGCGCTCCCGGTCGTTGTCCTCGTGGGCTTCGCGTTCACGTACTGGATGTACAAGAAGGCCGCGACCGTCAAGGGGTTCTGAATCGTTCCGGGGCTCCCGCGATCGTCCGCGGGGGTCCCGGGGACTCTCCCGCGGATCCCGCTCAGGCCCCGTCTCCGAAAAGTGCGTTCAGCTCGGCGAAAGACGCCGCTCCCTCGAGGCCCTCGAAGGAGCCCGTCTCGGCGATGCCCCTTGCGGCGCGCATGAAGCCGCCCCAGGCGGCGCGCGCGAGCGCGGAGCCGACCGAGATTCGGCGGACGCCGAGGGCCGCGAGGCGGCTCTCGTAGAGCGGCTTTTCCGGGTCCCCCGTCGCGTCCTCGATCGAGAGGCCCGCCGCGCCGGTCGCCACGCACAGGCCGACGCTCGCGGCCACTTCCTCGGGTTCGTCCGCGTAACCCGACTGGAAATCCGCGTTCACGGGCAGAGGCGTCGCCGCGACGATCTCCTTCACGTGCGCGAGCATGAGATCGCGGGGCACCGCTTTCACGGTATCGGGAAGGCCGCGCGAGAAGGCGAAGCCCGCGGACGTCGTCGCGAGCGCCTTGAAGCCGAGATGCGCGAGGTAGACGGCCGAGCCGGCGTCCCAGGGATTCGGCAGGACGAAGCAGCCGGAGGCGTGCAGGGCGCGAAACGCGGCGGCGGCGTCTTTCATCCCTCCGCGCCTACCAGATGCTCGGCCGGTCCGCTTCCGGCCGCCGCATGGGCGCCCCCTCGGAGCACCCGAATGCGTCGTAGAACTCCGGGAGGTTCGACGGCGGGCCGATCGCGCGCCAGTGGCCGGGGGCGTGCGGGTTCGTGTTGAGCTGCACCCGCATGGACTCGTCGCGGTACTGGCTGCGCCAGATCGTCGCGTACGAGAGGAAGAATCGCTGCTCCGGGGTGAAGCCGTCGATCTTTTCCCGCGGCTTGCCC